>Ga0209536_100007931_pt1 | contig 16030 bp, 18 predicted proteins | sample DeeMarSeWOR28_12_FD_187461 | JGI IMG/M metagenome (GOLD analysis project Ga0209536, IMG submission 187461) | Marine sediment microbial communities from White Oak River estuary, North Carolina - WOR-2-8_12 (SPAdes) (version 2) | ecosystem: Environmental > Aquatic > Marine > Intertidal zone >...
CAGGGGGTGGGGGCATCGGAGGGCAATGAAACCTCTTCTTTCGTTCCGAGGCTCCCGGCCCGGTCACTTCTGACGCTTCTACGGCCGGGGGAAGGCACCCCCTCCCGTTCTCACCTACGCTTTGCTCCGGCGAGCCAGGGGCTCCCCCAGCGGCAGAAGCGGAAGTGGCATGGGCCTCCCGCCAGTCACTACAGAAAAGGCCTCATTGCCCTTCTTTGGCGAGCAGACGAGCACTCACTGTGTCCAGCAAATAATATGGGACATGGTCAGTTTGCTAAAGGGGGGCGCTTTGTGAAAATCCTCTTGCCAGAAATCTCTTCAAAGTCCCCCTTTGTAAAGGGGGATTTAGAGGCTGTCCGATAACCCCGATCTTGATAAGGATTGAGTTGCGGGTACCGAAAAAAGCTGACAGGAGAAAAGCAAAGTCTCCTCCCCCTTGACGGGGGAGGATGAAGGTGGTGGTGATAAAATAATAGGTAATTCAACCATTTAATATTTCACCCTCCCCTCCATCCCCTCCCGCCGGGGGAGGGGAAGATTCTCTCGTGAGATTTATCAAGAAATAAATGAGCGAAAACTTCTGGTGAAAAGGGAGTTGTCGGACAGCCTCTTCAGGAATTTCTATACCTCAAGCCTTGAGTGAACAGCATTAGGGCTAGCCCGGATATTTCATGAATTGACGTCGCGAGACCGTGAAGATGGCAGTGCCACCTGGCAACCGCAGGGGGTTGGATCCGAGGCATACCTAAACGGTACGTCGCAGGGTCCGACACCCGAGGACGCCAGGAAGGACGGCCGGATTCGCGGTCGCAGTAGGCCATTCGTGAAATATCCGGGTTAGATCTCAACGTCCAGTTTGACGACACATTCCTTGAACGAGGAGGTATGGGTTGCAGTATTAGAGCTGGCTTAGATTTTGCAAGTATCTTTGGCAGGTTAGATATCTGTGTTCTGAAAGACCAGCAGGAGCAGGCGAAGGCTGGCAAAGTAGACTTTTAAGGAAGTTGGTTTGGATAGGTACCAGGGAGAATCAAGAATGCATGGTGTCGTCTTGGTCGTAGATGATAACGCGGAGATTAGGGATCTTCTTCGTACCGAACTTGAACTTCAAGGATACATAGTCCATACCTTGACCAATGGCGCCGAAGCATTGGACGTAATACCAGGACTGCAACCTGACGCGATCCTAATGGACATATCGATGCCGGCAATGAGTGGAATCGAAACAACAAGAACCTTGAAAAGTATTCGACAGATAAGACATATCCCCGTGATCATGATCACAGCTTCTGATAATAAAGAGGACATTCTCCAAAGTTTTGAAGCTGGGGCAACAGATTATGTCAAGAAGCCAGTCTTTATACCAGAATTGCACTCGAGACTAAAAACCGTCCTGACTTCCAAGAAGATCTACGATGAACTACAGAAATCGGAGAAGAAATATCGTCTGTTGGTAGAAAATGTCAACGAAGCCATCCTGGTTGCTCAGGATAAAATGCTAAGGTTTTTCAACGCTAAAGCCTCCGAAATTATAGATCTTCAGGAATCCAACTCAACGCTGCAGCATATGCTGGAGATGATTCATCCAGACGATCGCGGGAAGATGCTTGAACACCAGGCACAGACGCTGAGAGGCGACATGCCACCGCCTGCCTTGCCTTTAAGAATTGTTTCCAGGGATGGAGATACCAGATGGCTGGAGGTGAAGGCGGTCTCCATCGAATGGGAATCCAGTCCTGCCACTTTGAATCTCATTAGCGACATCACTCAGCGCAAGAAAGCGGAAGAAGAGCAACGGCAATTTGAATCACTGCGTCGGCATTCCCAGAAAATGGAAGCAGTGGGAACACTCGCGGGCGGTATTGCTCATGAATTCAACAATCTGCTTCAGGTTGTGAAGGGCTATGCCCAGTTACTCCTTCTCGACAGGGACCACAAGGAGCCGGACCACAAAAGACTGCAAGAGGTCGTCCGCGCTGCCAGCAGGGGCGGTGAACTCACCCAGCAACTCCTTACCTTTAGCCGCAGTGTCGAGAGCGAAAGACGGCCTGTTGACTTGAATAGAGAGGTGAAACAGGTAAAGAAGCTTTTGGACAGAACATTTCCTAAAACGATTAATATTGAACTTCGTCTGTCGGACGATCTGAAGATGCTCAATGCAGACCCGAACCAAATCCAGCAGAGCATATTAAATATGGCGGTAAATGCAAAAGATGCGATGCCTGAAGGAGGTAAACTCGTTATTGAAACGAAACTCGTTCGTCTCGATGGAGAGTTCTGCAACAACCACCCGGAAGCAGAGCCTGGCGACTATGCAATCCTCAAGATAATGGACACCGGTCACGGTATGGACAAAGAAACTCTTGAGCGCGTCTTTGAGCCTTTTTACACCACTAAAGGGCTTGCCAACCACAGCGGTCTGGGTCTTGCGATGATAGAGGGTATTGTCAAAAGTCATAATGGCTTCATCTTGAGCGACAGTAAACCCAGGATGGGTACTATATTCCAGATCTACCTGCCTGCTACTGAGTCCATGCAAGAAACCACGGAGAAGGCATTGGTCGAGATCCCCAAAGGCGGCGCCGAAACCATCCTTTTAGTGGATGATGAGGACTCTATTAGAGAACTTGGGAAAGAGATGCTTTCGAAATCAGGCTACTCGGTGTTTCTGGCTGCTGATGGTGAAAGCGCTCTGAAAGTTTATCAAAATAGCAGGGAGCGTATTGATCTCATCATATTAGACTTAATCATGCCTGGCATGGGGGGCGAAAAGTGTCTTGAAGAGCTTCTCGAAGTCAATCCCCAGGCCAGGGTTATCGTTGCTAGCGGTCATTTGCCCGATCAACAAACAACGAAAGTCATCGAGGCCAAGACCAGCGATTTTATCCGCAAACCCTATAACGTCAAAGAGATGCTCAAGACGGTTCGTGAGGTTTTGGATGCAAAGTGATGCGCAGTCGCATCGGGACTAGCCCGCTGTTGCAGACTTGCTCCGAGGCAAAACGCTCCCCCGATGGGGTCAAATCTGCTCTTGACTCTTGTCGGCAAGTCCGAAAGGCCTCCCAGTTAGGAATAGGGAGAGAAACAATCGCAGGGAGCATGGTTTTGCACGCTAAAATCGTGCTGCCTGTTCGCGGGCTACGTCTTTTTGCAGAAACTCGCATTCGTCGCGGCCGAAGGTCCAGCAGCACTTGGGCTTGACTCGATAAATGGAGCAGAAAAATGTGCCGGTAGCGAAATACTCAAACAAGAAAGGGCAGAAGCGTTGGTTTCTGCAACCTTCACCAAGAAAATAAAGGAACCATCGCCCGGGAGGTTCAAAATCGCCGGTGAATTCCGCAGGACCGCCGCGGATCTCACAGCAGCCCCCACAGTAATCACAATCACTGGGCTCTGGAAGGCGTTCCCGCGGAGATCCCTTGAGCATCATACTCGACACCCGGCTATTTGAGTTGAAACTTGCCAGATCCTGGCGAATATGGCGAAATATCACTGCCCAATTCAGCAGATGCTCAGCAGCAATCCTGGCCAGGCTTTCCTCAGCCAGATTGGCAAACGTCGGCTCTCTTGCGAACTCTTCAACGTTGACTTTCCGCAGCATGCTCACAGGGAAATACGGATCAGCCAAACCGCTTCGCAATAACTCACGGCGGTGGGTTTGCTGGTAGATCTCCACCAGTGACTCAAGTGCTTTCCGCCAACGACTCGCCATCTCAGAGTCCAGGCCAGATTCTCCCCGCAACTCAGTCGTGCGACGTTGGCGATTAAGCTCACAGAATTCAATGAAACGCTTGGTAAAGTCGGCTATGGGCATTGACTTCAAGTAGGGAGTAAGCAGAAGAATCTTACGCTTCCATTTGAACTCACTGTGTGCTTTGCGCTTTGCGCTTTGCGTCATTAGAAAGTTGATGGCGCTGCACAAACCGCTCCCAGCGGCCGTCAACCCAGGCTTGCAGGTGCTCTTTTTGCTCAGGGGTCACGTGCTTGAAACGTTCCTGCAGCTCCAAATATTGATCAACCGGCTTTTTCTTGCCTTTCTGAGCCATGCTCCGGCTCCGACCAGTGAGACGAAAAACACCCTCTTCCACCTCGTAAAGAACCCACATGGCGTTGTCCACGGCCAGTTTTGCCAGCTTGATCAAATCTTCCGTTGGAAAACCCCACCCTGGAGCACAGGGAATGTTGACATGGACAAAACGGGTGCCAAAGATATTCTTGGTCTTTGCCACCTTGTCAAACAGATCCAAAGGGTATGCCGGAGAGGCTGAGGCGATGTAAGGAATGGAGTGCGCTTCCATGATAGCCAACATGTCTTTTTTATGTTCGATTTTGGTGGCTGGCGTTGTCGTGGTAAACGCACCCATAGGTGTGGCACTTGAACGTTGAGTGCCGGTATTCATATACCCTTCATTGTCATAGCAGATATAGAGAAAGTTGGTATTCCGTTCCGCAGCAGCGCTGAGGGCCTGAATGCCGATGTCGAAGGTACCGCCGTCACCCGCTATCCCCACCACGGTGTAGTCCGTTTTGCCGAGCGCTTTGAGACCGGCGACAATGCCGGTGGCGGAAGCAGCAGTAGTTGCAAAGGCGGTGTTGATGTTTGTCAGTCGCACTGACGTGGAGGGATAGAGTCCGTGCAATACTGTCAGGCAGGAGGCTGGTACGGTCAGAATGGCCTTTTCTCCCAGCGCCTTGAGAATGTGACGATAGGCCAGTGATAGGCCGCACCCTGAACAGGCTCGAGTGCCGGGCAGGATGTATTCTTCTTCGGGTAGCTGCATTACTGTAGTAGCCATATTGCTAAGCCTCGCAATTGTTATTATCTATCGAGACAAAGGTTTCAAGTTTCAGGTTCAAAGTTTCAAGTTCAACACTATCGTTATCGAAAGGCAAATCGTGATTCATGACTTTGAACCTTGAACTTTGAACTTGAAGCTAGCTGCAGAGGAATTGCTAAACCGCAACGCCCAACCAATGAGGGCCGCCGACCTGGCCTTTCTGGCCCAGAGCTCTCAATGTGGCCTCTTCCAGATCATCAACACTGACATTCTTCCCGCCCAGACCTACAATGTAATTGGTGATCGCTGGACGCAACCCACTCTCGAAAAGAGCCGCTTTGATTTCAGTGCACGTGGCCCCTTCGTTGCCGTAGCTTATGTTCTTATCAAAAACAACCAGGTGTTTGGCATTTGACAGCGCCTCGCGCAATGCTTCTGCTGGAAAAGGCCGGAAAACTCGAAGCGCCACCACACCTGCTTTACAGCCTTTCTTCCGGAGTTGGTCAGCTGCCAGGGATGCCTCGTTGGCAAGAGATCCCATGGTAAGCAGAAAGGTGTCTGCCTCATCGGTCCGATACTCCCAGAGCAAATACTCGTATCCTCGGCCAAACATCTCTCCAAATTCGCGCCCCACCTCAAGGATGACATCCGCTGCAACCTCATGGGTCTCTTGCAGCCGCATGCGAAAGCCCATATAGCTGGGACACATCACTCCTTGGGCATTGGCCCGTGGGTCAGCCAGCATCACCGGGTTGATATTGATAGGTTCTGGACCATCGACCTGCAAGTGAGGCACATAGGGCGGCAGAAATGCATCCACTTGGTGTTGATCGGGTATATCCACTGGCATGACCGTATGCGACAGCACGAACCCGTCAAAACAAACCATCATGGGAAGGTTAATTTGCTCGGCGATCTTGTAGGCCATAATGATGTTGTCCAGAATCTCCTGATTGTCCCGGCAATATACCTGCATCCAGCCGGTATCGCGTTGGGCAATGGAGTCTTGCATGTCGTTGAAAATGGTCCAAGGCGCCCCAAGTCCTCGGTTGGCGAGAGCCATGACTATAGGAAGTCTGGCTCCTGCGGCCCAGTGCAATTGCTCATGCATGTAGGCCAGACCATTGGCTGCGGTAGCGGTGAAGACCCGCGCGCCTACAGTGGAAGCAGAGATACAGACGGTCAGAGCGCTATGTTCACTTTCCACCCGAATGAATTCAGCCTTCAATTCTCCTGATTCCACATACTTCACCAGAGTCTCCGGAATCTTGGATTGAGGGGTTATGGGATAGGCAGCCACCACCTGCGTGCGGCCAAGCTTGGCCCCAATTGCTGCCGCCTCGTTTCCACTGACAATTTCCACCTTGCCCATAATGATTCGCCCCCACCTGCCGCTTGGCTTTCGACCTGCCTCAACTAAATGCTACCGCTCGGGCTCGACCACTTTTTGCTCTCGCACCAACCCCGGCATCTGTTTCTACTTCACACCGGCTCCCCCTGGGTCCGGCTCATTGAGACAAACACATACGCTGTCCAAAAAATCCTCTTCCACCTCCATGCGTATTGCCTCGGTTGGGCACACCTGGGCACAGACGCCACAGCCCTTGCAGTAGGTTAGATCAATTTCAATGGGTATTCCGCGCTTGACCGTGCCGTCCGGGCAATAAAGCCAGCACAAATAACAGGTGTCTTTCTGTTTCTTGCAAGGAGTACATTTGCTGAGGTCAACGACTGGCCGCTTTGCCCTCCAGTCGCCGGTGGCGCCCGCCTCACCACGCGCCAATGTGGCACAGGCGGAGATAAATTGATCCTTCTTTGAGGGCATGACAACAGTACCTCGCCTTCTAATCGTGATGCGGTACCTGGAGAAAATGAGCACTCGTCCTGTCGACCCGAGAAACTGTGGACTATTATAACACTAAGCGTTTTAGAAGAGGACCAGGCGCGGTTAGATTCCGCACCCGCTGAGACAAAATAGGGACGGAGTGCTAGGCGCTATGCGGTGATGACCGCCAAGCGCGGTTAATCTTGGTTGCTTCGTAAGTGAGCCGGGCGCCCTGGATGTTGATTTTTGCAGCCTTGCCGCTGAAGTTGTCGCCGATCGCTCTTTCGACGCTTTCCATGGTCACCAAACCGCTGGCCCTGGAAAAAGCCCCAAGCAACGAGGTGTTGGTCAGAACCGTGCCGGCAACCACTAAGCCGATCTCTCTGGCGATGGAGTTGGCGTCGGACGTGGCGACCGCCCTGCTCATATCGCTGCAGAAGCTCTCGGGGGGGTGGCTGGAGTTCACTATGAGCAGCCCCTCCGGTTTCAATCCCGCCAGCACATTGGCTGTCTGAATGAGCCTTTCATCCAAGACGACAATCACATCAGCCTTAGCAGCTGGGTTCAGCGTTCGGATAGGTTCTCTTGAAAGACGAGTTGTGGCGGTAATGGGTGCTCCTCGACGCTCAACTCCGAAGAAAGGCGCTGCCGTAACGCCTTCGTAGCCATCCTGATAGGCTGCCTCCGCAAGTATCATCGCTGCGGTTACAGCACCCTGACCGCCGCGACCGTGCCAGGTCACATGTATGACTCTCTCATCTGCCTTGTCGTCAAACATAACTAGTCTCACACATCAGAACTGTACAAAGCCTCACTGACAACCTGACCCACAACCATCAAACATCATTTTTTGGGCAAACTACTGGCAGCTTTCCCTTGCCGGTGATCCAATTCTGCGATAATCTTTCAGGGTTCAGGAACACCACCCAATCTCTATCCTCTTTTGGAGAGCGTTTGACATGTCAGAAAGACTTTTAGAGGAAATCATGCTGCCAAACGGTTTGATTTTGGAACTATGGGATCAGTCTGTTCCGACGGCCGGCGACAGGTGGCTTGTCTCGCTGCTGGCCAGGGTGCAAGTCCCGGTCTTGCCCGAATACTTCTCCACGCTGGACCGTAGCGCTCAAGCGCACCACGAGCTGGTTACTGCCTATGGTGATCCTCTGGTTTTCACCCAGGTAAAACTGAGACATTTCGTGGATGAAAAGGCGACCAGAGACGTCCTCGCAGAGTTGTGCCAGCGATTCAAAGACAATCTGATTTCATATCTCGGCAGTCCCAAATTTGCCTCCCTCTACGTACTGAAAAAATATGGCGACCTAAAAGATCGCCGGGATTATAGTGCCAAAGCCGCCGAAAAATGATGCTATGATCGTTAATGGTCAGAAGCAGAAACTAGCTGAATCACCCGAAGCTTGAGCCGCCCAGATAAGGATAATCGCTTTACGCCGCTGATCGATATCGCCTTTGTCTTCTTTGAATACGCTTGATCGCTTTCTTCCGTTTGATCCGCCTCCGCTCACTCTTGCTCAGATAATAAGTGTGTCGCCGGAGTGCGGGTTGGACATTCTTCTGAAAATCCTTCCGAAGCTTTTTAATTTTCCTTTCCAAAGAGTCTTTTTCAAAGCTGGCCATCCACTGTTCACCTCTCTTTCGACTCGAAAAAAGCCATTTTCATAAGGCCCAGCCGCAAATCTATGATGACATCATTCGTTGCAAGTAACGCAATCTCTTTATGCACTCAGAACTTGTCACCCAGAGTAATCATGCTGCAGCATCCCTCTTAAACTTTTTTACTAACATATCTTCCAGGGTCTTGCAAGTCCACCTGCCTTGATTGCATTGCCTTCGCCGGGTGTCGCCAATATGCGTCAACCCGGAAATCCCTTCGCACCATCCCCCTCGACGGGAAGTGGGTGAACAAACTGGATGTATACTCAGCTACTTATCATTTCCCCTCCCCTCTTTCCCATCCGACTCGTCTGAGCTCGTCGCAGTGGCCATGGGAGGAGAAAAGGAGTTTCCGGAGGGACACCAATTACCCGTTTTCAAGGCTTCTCTGCTACAGGCCAGGTAGGCACTGCCCAAAGCGCCGGCGTCATCACCCAGCTGCGCCTTAACCACCCTAACATCCGTATACGGTATCATGGTCAGCCGCCGCTCTAATTCCGCGTGCAAGGAACCGACGAATGCGTCCCAACCATTGGCCATGCCGCCGGCGATAAGAGCGGACCGAATACCCAAAAGGTTTACCACATTGGCGATAGCAATGGCCAAACTGCGGCCAACCAGATGGAAGAGCCCCTGGGCCATCTTGTCCCCATGCATGGCAGCCCGGTAAATGAGTTCAGCATCTAATCCTCCAGGGCGGTCAGGAACTTGGCTCAGGTTGCTCGAAATTCCTTTACTCAGCCGCTCTTCTGCTCTCCTGACCAGCCAGGAGGCCGATGCCAGTGTTTCCAGACACCCGTGGTTCCCACACAGGCATCTATCGCCATCCGGTTGGATTGTCGTATGGCCAATCTCACCGGCAGAATAGCCCTGCCCTTCCCATACCTTGCCATTGACGATCAAGCAGCCCCCAACGCCCGTTCCCGGAGCAATGCCAATAAAGTCTCCCAGGTCCCGCCCGGCGCCAAACAAGTATTCACCATAGCAGATAGAGTCAACATCATTTTCTACAAAAACCGGTATTCCAAGTGCCTGTTCCAACCGCTGGCCCAACGGGATGTTGACCCAGCCTGGCAGGTTGGGAGAGGTGAGCACCACTCCACGGGCTAAATCGATCAAGCCGGCACAGCCCACCCCTACCGCCACTACGAAAAAGCCGTTCTTTCTCGCCTGAAGTCTCAATTCGGCCAGGGCAGTAGTGAGAACAGTCAGAATTGCATCGGGCCCCCTGTCAGCCGACGTCTTGAGGCGGTCGCGTCTTAGCACCCTCTTCTGACTGGGATCAACAAGCGCAATCTTGATATGGGTGCCCCCAATGTCAACGCCGATGACCGCCTGTGACTCCCTGTCCAATTCTTCTCCTGCCCGCGAGTCCAGCATGGGGCAAGGATTGGCATAGAGACACCCAGTCCATCTCCATGCCCCCTGCCCTCCTTGCCGCGCCGTAGCTGTAGCGAAGGCGGGTGCCCGCTGGTTGCTACCCCCTCAGTGATCCGGTAAAGTTGGGTTTGCGTTTCTCCAGGAAAGCGCTGAAACCTTCCTCAGCATCGTCACTGGCGAAACAGAGGGCAAAAGCCTCCATCTCCATGGCACAACCGCTTTGCAGGTCCATATTCATCCCATGGTCGATGACGTGCTTAACGGCCCTGGTTGCCACCCTCCCTTTGCCGCCAATGAGGGATGCGATTTTTCTGGTTTCCTCCGTTAACTTCTCCGGGGGGAATACCTTGTTTACCAAACCAATCTCTTTACCCTCCTGGGCGCTGATCATGATGCCGCTGAGACATAGCTCTTTGGCTTGGGCCCGGCCTACCAAACGAAGCAGACGCTGCGTACCGCCAAAGCCAGGAATGATGCCCAGGTTGACCTCGAGCTGCCCAAATCGGGCAGTTTCCGCGGCGTAGATGAAATCACACGCTAAAGCGATCTCGCAGCCGCCACCCAGGGCAAAACCGTTTACACAAGCAATGACAGGAATGTTCAGTCTTTCCAAGGAAAAAAGAACCTCCTGACCCTTGAGAGCAAAGTGTTTGGCCGAGATCGGATTCAATTTCTGCAACTCCCTTATATCAGCCCCGGCTACAAAGGCCCGATCCCCGGCACCCGTCAGGATGAGTGCCCTGATCTCCTCATCATCTGTGATAGTCCGGATCACCTCACCCACTTCGGTCAGAGTGTCTATTCTTAAAGCATTCAGCACCTTGGGCCGGTTGAAGGTCACGGTTGCAATTCCATCTTCCACTTCCAACAGGATATCCTCGTAATTCATGGCTCACCTCTCCTTCCTGACTAAAGCCTCACCCATGCCGCCTTGGATCTGCACATCCACGATTTTCGCAACGTTAAGGTTAATAAAAGGTGAAATCGCCCTCTATGTCAAGAAAAAGTCAGAGCACAATTCCACAACCATCAAACATCCTCTTTGGAGGAAACTCCTGAAAGTTAGAAGAGGGAGTGTCGAAGCGAACCGCAGCTGAGGTTGAATTTTGGGTGAAAATGCAGCGATTGACTGCCTCCTGCCCTTGTGCTACTAAAAAAGGCTGAGAAACAGTTTGAGAACTCAGGCCAGAAGACGTGACTTGGTGGTTCAATTTATAAATGAGGCGTGCTCCGTGCTCCCCGAGCGCAGCCTTTCCCTGCATAGCTGGCGATATTCGACTGCACCCCCGAGACGAGGCTTCAATTAATCGCAGAGGACCTGAAATATGATTGATCTCCGCAGTGACACTGTGACCAAACCTACCGAAGGCATGCGCCAAGCAATGGCCACGGCCGAGGTGGGTGATGATGTGCTTGGCGAGGACCCCACCGTCAACCTTCTGCAGGATAAGATGGCTTCCATGTTGGGTAAGGAGGCCGGTCTCTTCGTGTCCTCGGGCACCATGGCCAACCAGGTGGCCATAAAGACCCACATCCAACCTGGTGACGAGATCATTATCAATCAGGATGCGCACATCTATTACTATGAGTGCGGCGCCACGGCGGTTATCTCCGGTGGCCAGTTTCACTGTCTACCGGGTGAGCGTGGTATTTTGCTGGCAGAAGCCATTGAAGCCGCCATCCGACCTGCGGACATCCACCAGCCCCCATCTCGACTTGTTTGCTTAGAGAACACGCACAACCGCGGGGGCGGCAGCACCTACACGGTGGAGCAAACAAGATCCATCGCCAACCTAACATCCAGCCACAGCATAAAAGTCCATTTGGATGGCGCCCGACTTTTCAATGCCGCCCTGGCTAACCTTACAACCGTGGACGATTTTGCCAACCAGGTGGACACCGTGTCCATATGTTTCTCGAAGGCGCTGGGGGCACCCGTGGGTTCCGTGCTTTGCGGACCTGCCGACTTTATTGATGAGGCCCGACGCTACCGCAAAATGCTTGGAGGCGGTATGCGCCAGGTTGGCATCTTGGCTGCGGCTTGTCTCTATGCAATCGACAACCATGTTGATCGTCTGGTTGAAGATCATGACAATGCCAGAAAGCTGGCACTTGGACTTGCACAAATACCAGGAATTCAAATCAACCCTCACTCGGTGGTAACCAATATTGTGTTGTTTGATGTGGCTGGAACGGGTGTTGGTGCAGATCTTCTGGCTGAACGTCTAAAGGCAGAAGGGGTTCTCACGATTCCTTTTGGGCCGACGACAATCCGCGCCGTGACTCACATGGACGTAAGCGCAGCAGAGATTGATAAAGCGCTTGAAATAATAGAGCGGTTTCTCAAAAGAGTTTAGCCGGCACAGCCGACTGAACTGACCTAACCCACGGGAGTGGCCTTGCATGCAGCGGATCGTGACTCTGCTCACTGATTTTGGCACTCGCGATCATTACGTGGCGGCAGTTAAAGGGGTGCTGCTTAGCGTTAACCCAGCCCTGACTCTGGTGGATATCACCCATGAGATACCCGCCCAGAACATCCAGGTGGGAGGCTTCGTGCTGGCCTCAACCGTTCAAAACTTTCCTGATGGAACTCTGCATCTGGCGGTGGTTGACCCAGGGGTGGGTGGAGAGCGCCGAGGACTGGCCGCGGCAACCGAGCGTCACCTTTTCGTCGGCCCAGACAACGGCCTATTCGACCGAGTTTTTGCACTCGACCCTCCGCGTCTAGTTGTAACGTTGGAAAACCCTGATTATCAACTGGCTCAGCCTAGCGGTACATTTCATGGTCGTGACATCTTCGCCCCAGCAGCTGGACACCTCTCTCTGGGCTTGCCATTAGAGAAACTGGGGGTTGCTATGACTTATGCGATGCGTTCCCCTAGCCGACTAATCCTCAGTGACCAAGACGAACTCCAGGGCGAAATCATACATGTAGATCACTTCGGCAACCTCATCTCGAACATTGAGATCCCCTCTCTGGAAAGTCAGGGCCAGCTGCGAGATCTCCAGGTCTACCTTGCTGCTCAGAAAGTGCTCACCGGTCCGAAAACGTACGAGGAAGCGCCACTTTTAAGCCCATTTGCCTTGGTTGGAAGCGGTGGTAGCCTGGAGGTGGCAGTTCGCAACGGCAGTGCCCATGAGGTTACCGGCCACGGTGTGGGAACACCGGTACTGGTTCGTCGACAAAGAAGAAGAATGACCTTGTGAGCAAAGACTATGGGGAAAAATAACCGTATCGAGGAACTCAGAAAGGCAGACCTGTTTTCTCGACTGGAACCCGGCGACCTTGCTGCTCTCTTGCCTATTGCCCGGGCGCGCCAGGTTGACAGCGGCGAAATTCTTTTTTCTGCGGGTGATCGAGCCAGCGGATTCTATGTGCTGCTCGAAGGCAAGATCAAACTCTACAAGGTGTCTGCCGATGGTAAGGAGTACATACTTCGCGTGGTGCGCAACGGGCAAACATTTGCCGAAGCGGCTGCTTTTTCCGGACCCACCTACCCTGTTTTCGCTGAAAGCATGAGCCAATGCCGACTTGTCTACTTTGACGCAAATGATTTCCGCGACCTCATCCAGCGCAGCCCTCAGCTGGCACTCAATATGATCGCCACCATGGCGGCACTCCTGCAATCACTGAACAGGAAGATTGAAGACCTCTCCCTCCGCGAGGTAGCTGCTCGCCTGAGTCGGCATCTGCTTGCTCAAGCCAGAGTTGAACACCACGAAGCCGCCGATGGTGTCAGCTTCCAGCTTGAAACCACGAAGAGCGCGTTGGCGGCAAGACTCGGTACAATCAGCGAAACACTCAGCCGGACCTTCAAGAAGCTTCAACAACAGGGTCTCGTGGTAATGGAGCGAGATCGGGTGACGCTGCTCAACTGTCGCCAACTGCAACAGGTCGCCGATGGCGACCTCAAGCTTTAGCCCGTAAAGCGCTGTGCGCCTGACGGCAAGACTGACGTGACAAGCGAGACTTGAGAGACCAAGAGACTTAGCCCGAATATCTCACGAATTGTCTGCTGCGACCGCGAAACTGGGAACCCGCTTACGGGACTGAGCGGAGCGCAGCGAGCGCGAATAATATGGCCGCCCTTCCGGGCGTCCTCGGGTGTCGGACCTTGCGACGTACTGCTCAAGTACGGTTCAGGTCCAACTCCCTGCGGTTTCCCGGTGGCACGGCCATCTCCACGGTCCCGCGACAACAATTCGTGAAATATCCGGGTTAGAATTCTTCTACTGCCAACTCCCCGTACTTTACAAACCCATGGGTCATGATTATTTTACAACCCGAATCCAAACAAGTTTCACAGGACAAAAGACCAACTAAAATCATAATCTTACTGATAGAGACTCAGACCTTGGAGAAAGAAATGTCAGCGAACCTGCAAGATAAAGTACGATTTACCCTTGACATGTGGCTTAATCCCACGGGATCAGACCCCTGGCCGCACGGACTCCACTTGACCCGGGAAGCAGCTGGTCAACCGGACTCGCGGTCGCCAAAGTTGACCAACAAGTGGCAAGAGCGAGAGAACACTGAGCACAGCGACACTGAGGATGACGTTAAACTTCACGAACTCATGGAAGATATCAAGCGCTACATTCGCAGTATTGATATTAGTAATCTCTAGTTGCCTCACCCATCACCGGTGGCAGGTTGCCTCTTATTGGCCCTCTTTGGTTCACTGGGCGGAGGGCTTTTCTTAATGGTCAATCGCGTCAATGCTTCGTTGAGTTGATGGCGGACAAGTGCAGCGTCGCTGCTAACCGGTCCCTTACTCAAGCCAGACTGCTTCAGATAGAAACTGAGCTCAACCAGAGGCGGCAGTGACACTGCCTGACGCACAGCAGGATCAGCAGTTTGCCAGAGTTCAGTGGGCGAGCCCCAATAGACAAGCCTGCCTGCAACCATGACCGCCACTTTTCCTACCCAATCCAGGAACAGTTCAAGTTCATGGGCAACAACCAGCATGGATCGATGCCGAGTGAGCCAGTGCCGCAGCACTGAGATCAAACGGTTCCGTTCCTTAGCGTTAAGCCCGGCCAGCGGCTCATCTAGAATCAACACCTGGGGGTCCAGAGCAAGCAGGCTCACCAGCGCGGCCTTCCTTTGTTGGCCGAAGCTCAAGGATCTCGGCGAGCTGTTGACCAGCTCATTAAGGGGAAATGCAAGATCCGCAGACATTTTGCCGAGGCGGCGAGCGACCTCCGCATCTCTCATGCCATAACCCAGGCGCAGACCCCAACTCAGCTCCTCCCAGACGGTTTTTGCGAAGAATTGACGCTCTGGATACTGACACGCCATCACGACCCGGTCCGGCTCCGGAACTTGTCTTCCTTTGCCGTCATACAGATCGACGCCGTTGAACCGCACGGTCCCTGTCGCCGGTTGTAGCAGCCCACCCAGGATTCTCGCCAGAGTTGTTTTGCCGCTGCCGCTTGGCCCGGTCAGCAGAACGGTCTCGCCGGGAGCCAACTGCAGACCTACCCCATTTATTGCCTGGCGGCTGAAGGGTGTGTGGCGATAGAACGTATGGCTTATATTGCTTGCCTCCAGCATAAATCACTCAACCACCTTATAAACAAGATCTTTCTCCCGAACCCGCTCCTTAACCTGGACCCCCACCAACTGGCCCCTTACCGCCCTGCCGATCGCCTGCCTCTCCTCCTGAATGCTCTGTACCTCCTGCTTGAAGTCGGTGGTATGACCCCTGAACCAGAGCACATCACCCACCTGAAACTCCCCGTCCGTGACCTCAATAGCGGCCACGCTTGGTTTTGCGAAAAAAGTTTTAACGACTCCCACCGGGACATCTGCCATGCGGTTCACCTCCTCGTCTGTTGACTGGCCCGCACTCTTGGTGAATCTCCGTCTTTGCACCGCGAAGATGGCCGTGCATGTCGGGACGTGGTCTGTCCTCGACCGCTCCTATCTTCTCCATACGACATCGCGTTATTATCCTTCTTGCGCTCTGCAACTGTCAAGAACCTCCAATAATTGTTCCAGCGTCACAACCCGACCCGTTTCGACCAGTCCACTGTTGGCAAGCGCTTCGCCGAGTTCAGCCATGGCAGGCACTTCCATACCCAACCGCTGGATAAGCCCCTTCTCTTGAAAAAAGCGGTTCGGAGAGTCATCAAAAACTAACTTACCGTTCTCTATGGCAACCAGCCTCTGGGCAGCCTGAGCCTCTTCCAGCAAATGCGTGGCGTGCACCAAGGTACAGGATTCTCTCTGGTGGGCGCTGTTCAGGAGCCTCCACATTGCAGACCGACTCGAGCCGTCCACCATGCTAAGGGGGTCGTCCAGCAGCAGACAGCTTCTTCCCAGCGCAAGCGCGCCAGCGAGAATCAACCTCTGCTGCTCCCCTCCGGA
>Ga0209536_100007932_pt1 | contig 16030 bp, 11 predicted proteins | sample DeeMarSeWOR28_12_FD_187461 | JGI IMG/M metagenome (GOLD analysis project Ga0209536, IMG submission 187461) | Marine sediment microbial communities from White Oak River estuary, North Carolina - WOR-2-8_12 (SPAdes) (version 2) | ecosystem: Environmental > Aquatic > Marine > Intertidal zone >...
CGACCCGAACGACATCGATCGGGTGCAGGACCTGCTGAAGCAGGCTGGTTTTCTCGGGTGGCGGAACTTCTGGTTGGAGGCGGCTTGCTGGGACATCAAGGGCAAGGCCGCAGGCAAGCCTGTCTACGAGCTTTTCGGCGGGACGCCGCGTCCGCTTCCGGTTTACCTCTCGACCGGTGAGGTGCATCCGCCCGAGCAGCGCGTGGACGAGCTGCTTCGGATGATGGAGCGCGGCTACCGCACGGCCAAGCTCAGGGTGAAGAGTCCTCACCTCGCCGAGGACATCCGTCAGATCGAAGTCGTGCGAAAAGGAGTCGGCGATGACCTCACGCTCGGCGTCGATGCAAATCAGGGCTGGCTGGTGTCGATCGTCGATCGCGTGCCGGCCTGGGATTTGAAGCGAGCAAGCGACTTCGCCGCTGCCTGTCACGACAACGGGATCTCCTGGCTCGAAGAGCCGCTCGACTGGCACGACTACGACGGGCTTGCGGCTTTGAAAAAGGCCTCGAGCGTGAAGATCGCCGGGGCCGAGCTCAACCACGGCTGGGACGAGATCAAGATCATGTTCGAGAAGGATTGCCTGGACATCTACCAGCCGGACGCCTGCTTCGCGGGTGGCATGGCCCAGGTGAAAAAGGTCATCGACGCCTGCCACGAGCACGATCGCATCTACTCGCCACACACCTGGACCAACGGCATCGGCTTCTACGTGAATTGGAACATGGCGTTGGCCGATCGAAAGAACAGCCACCCACTGGAGTACCCGCTCGAAGAACCGTCCTGGATTCCAGAGCTCCGCGAAGGCATCATCGACCCGATTCTGCCGAACAAGAACGGCATGCTGCCGCCGTTCCGGCGCCCGGGGCTCGGCTTTGAGATCGACAAGAAGAAGCTTCGGAAGTACGGGAAGCGATTTTTCAAGCTCACCGAGACGGGGCTGAAGCTGAAAGTGATCCGCGAGAAGGGGATCCGGGCCGCGCTCGATATCAAGAAGCGGAAAGAGGTGCAGTAGAGGCAACTGGGGCGCCGCCAAACCCCCCCATCGCGTTCGCCGGCGCCCCTCCGTACGGAGACAGGGCGAACCCGGCTCCCAAACGGCAGGCGGCAGCGCGAGCCCGAAGGGCGAAGCCCGGCGCGAATGCGCCGGCAAGGCAGAGCGAAGCGATTGCCGCTCCAGGGAGGATTACGGGTGGGGTGGGCGGGCGCTGTAACTAAACCTGACCAGGCAACCCGCCCAAGACCCGTCCCCTAACATCCGCGGCAGCAAAGCCGAACAGCGACACTTGTACACCCCCACAACCGAAGCCGAGCCGTTCGATGGAACCCCGTCACGCGTTTTTTCCGCGCCCCGGTTCTTACGCCGCTGCCTTCAGCTTCCTCCGTTTTTCCAGGTGAGCGGCGTAGCCAGCGCACATCGTGCCGAAGGCCGCATCGGTCCAGGGGAAGAAGCCCGCGTAGTTGCCTTTGACTTTTGCGTGGTGGAAGTCGTGGTGGGTGGCGCCGTCGCTGAAGGGGATCAGGTGGGTGGGGCTCCAGGGGAAGTCGTAGCCCGAGTGGCCCTCGGCGGCCTCCCACTCGCGGAGCACGATCCAGATGTAAAGGGTCACGACGTGCGCGCCGACGAGGATCGGGCCGGCTAGCATCACCGTCCCGGTCAGCACGAGCTCCACCGGGTGCATGTAGTGACCGGTAATCGCCCAGGGGGTCATAATTCGATGGTGTGTCGCGTGGATCTTCTTGAAGAGCCAGCGGCTTTCGTGAAGGCCGCGGTGCATCCAGTAGAACAGGAAGTCGTCGAGCACGACGAAGAAGAAGATCTGCAGAACGATGACCCACCAGGCGGGCAGGGGACCGGCGTGTACGTTCGAGAGCCGAAGCAAGGGCCAGGCGGCAAGCGTGACGACTGCCATGACGGCGTTGTTGCGGGCCACGTGCCAAAATGCCGGCCCGACGATCGAGCGGCGGCCGGTCTTGCGGGCTTGAATGCGGTAGGGCTCTGCCCACTTGGGCTGCTTCCAGGCGAGCATCGTGAACGGGACGGCGAACGCTAGGAACGCCACCACTCCGAGGACCGTCCCGGCGACGGGGAACAGCCAGAACATCGGCTCGCTGTAGATCTCACGCAACCATTCCCACATCGGACGATGAGTCTAGCACCAAGCGGTCATGGTTTCATTCGGCGGACGCCGTACCAGCTCTCCACCTGAGGCCACGCTGCCCAAGGGAATACCAGGGCAGAAACCAAGCCCGCGAACGCCCAGCCGCCGATCACGAGCCATGCGCCCATCGGGGCTGGCTCCATGCGGAGCAACACGGCGATTCCCGCCATGCAGGCCAAGGCCTTGTAGATGACCAGATACTGGAAGAAGACAAGGTAGCGAACCGGCCAGATCGCGCCGAGCGCGAACATGGCGCCTTCGCCCATGATAGCGCCGCCGTAGAGAGCTTGGACGAACGGATTGTCGCCGATGCTGAGCCCCATCGAAGCCCAGGCCGAGGCGGGGTCGAGCATCATCCATCCTCCGATGACGAACGAGGACGCCGCGAAGAAGAAGCAGACTAGACGAATCAGTTGAATCCGGCGGTCGGACGGGCCTTGCACGCTCATGCGGGGACCATAGGCAGATAGCCATCGTCGCGGCAAGCCGGCTTCACAGCCCGAGGCGTTTCGGAAGGATTTCGAGCACGCCTCGCTCGGCGTCTTGTGGATCGGAGCCGATCGAAATCACGTCGAACTTCCCGTGCCCATCGAGGGGGCCGAGGTTGTAGAGGATGAAGCGTCCCTGGCCGCTATCGGTTCGAAACAGGAGATCGCCGAGAAGCTCGAGCAGGTCGGCAAGGCTCGCCCCGATGAGCTCGGGATAGACCACGTCTTGCGCGCGGTATGCCGGGCGTGGGCCATCGACCAGGCGGTCGAGCAGGCTCATCGGTGTGCTTGTGCCACCCCAACGCCCGTTGCATTCGGTGAACAGGACTCGAAAGGCACCGTTCGGATCACCCATCACCAGGTGGTCGAACGAGCAGCGACCGACGTACCCTAGCTCTTGAAGCGCGGCGCCCAACATCAATGCAGCGGATCCGAGCTCCCGGTTGACCGCATCGGGGAGGGTCGAGGGGCGGCTGCCGACGAAGACCTTCTCTTCGCCTTTCAAGATCTGCTCGTAGATGCCGTCGAGGCGCGGCTCGCCAAGGCCCAGAGGTGGGATCCAAAGCTGAGTCGATGGTGAGAGGTCAGTGTCCAGCCAGGCGACCGCCAGCACTTCCTCGCCGTCGGGCCATTCAGTGCGACGAAGGAACTCTTGTACCATCTGTGCTGCTGCTCGGTCCGAGTCGATCTTGCTTGATGCGAATACGGCATTGCCCATCGCCGATGCGCATCGGGTTCGCTTGAGGCCGACGCGCCGGTGCCGGCCTGATAGCGTTCGAAGATCGGTGGCGATTCCCGCGGCGTCGTGCGAGATCCGCGTTTCGACCAGCGCCTCGCGTCCGAGCACGCGCGCGACGAGCTCGCCGAAGAGGGCCTTGTCATTGGCGATCCACGTGACCGGAGGCGGTGGCGCGAGCACACGGATTGGGCAGCGACTGTCTACGCTGAGCATCGCCGCAAGCTCCCAGACGTCCTCGATGCCCATGTAGGGATGAATCGTCAGCCCGCCTGCCGCCGTGGCGGTTTCGACGAGATGGGCATGACAGTGCCCTCTGGCGCAGGCACGGGCGACCGCAATCGCTGGTCCGACCGGATCAGCTACCAGATGCTCTGGTGCACCCATGACGAGGGTGTCGTGACAGTAGGATTCGTAGCCGCTGACGGCGGGCGTGACGGTGACGTAGAGGTCGCCATCACCCGCGCGGAGACGGCCTCGGTGCTGATACTCCTCGACGCCTGCGATCTCGGCGAGGAAAGGAATCGCCGACACGTCGTCGAGCTGCAGGGTCGGGTGCGGCGTGTCGCCTCGGTGCCAACGATGCGCTTGGTACGATTGCACCTGACTTGCAATATCGATCTCGAGCCCGAGCTGTCGTCCCGCTCGTCGCGCGTGATCGAGATCCAAGACAGGCTGGCTGGGGGTCGTGCCCACGGGCCTCGCTTTAGCGCGGCTAGGTGGCGTTTCCAGCGGGCTCAGTTGGGCGGCGCTGGGGAAATTGCGGGAGCGTAGCGGCCGAGGAAGCCGTTTATCGCTGCCCAGTAGACGTCGTGGTCGCTAAACTTCTCCCACAAGGCGCGAGAGCCGTGCTGGCCGCTGGACGCCGGGGTGAAGAGGATCTTCTTCTCGGCAGGGGACGCATCGAAGATCGGCTTCACTTGCTCACGCTCCTTCTTCGAGGAGGTGACGAAAAGCGGTTGCTTCGCGCGCTTGGCGAAGTCCCGGATGTAGATCGGGCCCTTCTGCTTTTCGAAGTACTCGCCTGGAGCGAACGCCACCACCGCTGTCACCCGGTCCGGATGCTCGGCGGCCAAACGAAAGACAAGCGATGCCGAGTAGGAGCTGCCCCATACGATGATTCGCGTGGCGCCGAGCTTCTCGTGCGCATAGCGGAGCGCGCTTTCCAGATCGACGTATGCATCCAGATAGCTTCGAGCCAAGCCCATCTTCGTGGCCCGCCGATGGGTTTCGTTCTGCACCCCGTTGATAGCGTCGCCCGAGCGCTGATCGACCGCCATCACACGATACCCCCGCGCGACCAGCTTTGGGGCGATCTCTCTGTACTCCCCGCGGCTCCAGCCGGCCTGGTGAAAGAGCAGGATCAGCGTGGCCGACTCCTCGGACCCATAGAGGTCGGCTCGTCCTTGGATGCCACCCTCGGTGGGGAAGTCGATACTCCTGAATCCGGCATCGGCAAGGGCCGCGCCCGCGTGGCCAGCCTGCATCACGGCAAGCGCTGCGATGGCCCAGGTCAATCTTCGCATCTGCTACTCCTACCCAAAACGGATCCGACGCTAGCGCGAAACCTCGCCTCAGTACACCGAAACGGGAGCCTGGGCGGCGACAGTCAGGGTCGCAGACAGGGGCAAATCTCGTGAAGAGCTGCCTACGTGAATCGCGTGCTCCAGCCCTTCTAGGGCCCAGGCGGAAGCCGAGACATCGTAGTACGCGAGCTCGCTTACCGGCAAGGCGATCTCGACGGTCTGGCTTGCACCCGGTTCCAGCATCACTTTGGCGAAGCCCTTGAGGTCGCGCTCGGAGCGCTCCATGGCCGAGCCCGGGTAGGCCACGTAGAGCTGCACGACCTCGGCGCCGGGCACCGAACCGGTATTCGTCACGTCGACGCTGAAGCGGACTACATCGCCCGCCCGGGCCTCGGTTTGACTCGCCCGAAGGTTCTCGATGGAGAATGTCGTGTAGCTCATGCCAAACCCGAACGGGAACTCGGGGGTCGAGCCGTTCCGGTCGAGGTACCGGTAGCCGTGGAAATAGCCGTAGGTCACTTCATCCGACACATTGTCGAACGGGGGGAGCTGATCGACCCCTGTGGGAAAGGTGATCGGCAATTTGCCCGACGGGTTGGCGTCGCCGAAGAGAAGATCTGCGACGGCTTCGCCGCCCATTTGCCCGGGGTACCAGATCATCAAGAGCGCCTCGATGTCGGCGAGCCAGTCGGCCATCGTAATCGCGCTGCCGCCCTCGAGCACGACGATCGTACGTTCGTTTGCGGCGGCACAGTCTTGGAGCAATGCCACCCGCTCCGCTGACAGACCTAGGTCGAGGCGGTCTCCAGCGCCGATCCCTCCTTCTCCTTCATCTTCAGCGCTGAGGCCGGTGACGACGATTACCGCATCTGCGGCGGCGATCAGCGCGAGGTCGTCGGCCCCGAGGACGTCCCTGCCGATCTGGTCGATGGCCACCTCATCGCCGACCGCATCCACGATGCCTTGTAGAGGGGTGATGACAAACGAAGGACGCACGCTACTGCTACCGGTGTCGCCGATGTTGATCGCACCGGCGAGTGAGCCCACCACCGCAATCCGCGTCAGCCCGGAGACATCGAGCGGGAGAACGCTTCGCTGATTCTTGAGCAGAACCGCGCCTTCGGTGGCAACATCCTGTGCCAGGGCGAGGTGCGCATCGCTTGCGATCACGCTTTCATCGACAGGGCTGGGCTTGTCGAGCCCGTACTCCAGCTTCTTTCGGACCATTCGCCGAACGGCGTCGTCGACAACCTCTTCGGGGACTTCTCCGGTCTGCACTTGAGTCAGAAGAGTCCGAAAGACGGCGGCCGCTGGCATCTCGAGGTCGAGGCCGTTGAGGGCTGAGCTCGGATGCGTCCCAAGGACGAAGTCTGAAAGCACAAAACCATCGAAGCCCCAGTCGCCTTTGAGAATGCCGCGCAGCAGGACCTCGTTTTCGCCGCAGAACTGTCCGTTGACCGAGTTGTAGGCGCTCATGATCGACGCGGCACCGCCTTCATGAACGGCCGCCCGAAAGTGCGCGAGGTAGATCTCGCGAAGCGAACGCTCGTCCACGGTCACATCGACCGAAAAGCGGGTGTCTTCGATGCTGTTGAGCGCAAAGTGCTTGGGATTGGCGAGCACGTACTGCTGGAGCCCCTGAACCATGGCGACGCCCATGCGTGATAAGAGATGGACGTCCTCTCCGTAGGTTTCTTGGGATCGTCCCCAGCTCGGGTGCCGCAGATTGTTGATTGTCGGTCCTAGCAAGACGTTGCCGCCAATGGCGCGGAGCTCTCGCCCCATCGCCTCACCCACACGACGTTCGAGCTCAGGGTTCCAGGTCGCGCCGCGCGCCATGGCCACAGGAAACGCGGTTGCGCCATCGCGCACTCCGACGCCCCTCGGGCCGTCCGACATTCGAAACGGAGGGATGCCGAGACGTTCGAGGCCGGGGACGTTCCAAAGTTCTCGGCCGTAGTCCGCCCCTAACGCGGTGTTCCCGGCCATCTGCGCGACTTTCTCTTCGAGCGTCATCTGAGAGAGGAGCGCGTCGACGCGATCTTCGAGAGGGTTGCTGCTGGCGCTGCGATCGCTACTGCAGGCGATCATGATGGCGAGCGGGAAGCAAGAAAGCCTTCTCAGAGTCATCGCGGCGGATGGTAACCGATCCCGCTTGGCTGACAAGGCCAGCTCAGCGGCTGCGCGCCGTGTGCTTCTTGAACTCGATTCGCGCGATGGTCCGGCGGTGAACTTCGTCCGGACCGTCGGCGAGTCGCAGGGTCCTGCTCTGAGCCCAGGTTTCCGCCAGCCCGAAGTCTGTCGTGACCCCCCCGCCACCGTGTGCCTGAATCGCATCGTCCAAGACCTTCAGCGCGGTGATGGGCGCTTTCACCTTGATCATCGCGATCTCCGCGCGCGCCGCCTTGTTTCCGACCTTGTCCATCATGTCGGCGGCCTTGAGCGTCAGGAGCCGCGCACACTCGATGTCGATCCGGGCGTCTGCCACCCGCTCCTCCCAGACCGAATGTTCGTAGATCTTCTTGCCGAATGCCGTCCGGCTCATGAGTCGCACGCACATCTTCTCGAGCGCGCGCTCGGCGACGCCGATGAGCCGCATGCAGTGGTGAATCCTGCCCGGACCAAGACGTCCCTGCGCGATTTCGAATCCGCGGCCCTCACCGAGCAGCATGTTGCTCGCCGGCACACGCACGTCGTCGAAAAGAACCTGCCCGTGCCCATGAGGCGCATCATCGAAGCCGTACACCGGGAGATAGCGCTCGACGGTCACGCCCTTCGCATCCCGGGGCACGAGGATCATGCTCTGCTGCAGGTGCGAAGAGGCGTCAGGGTCGCTCTTGCCCATCACGATCATGATCTTGCAGCGCTTGTCCATGATGCCGGAGGTCCACCACTTGCGACCGTTGATCACGTATTCGTCGCCGTCGCGTCGCATCTCGGTGCAAATGTTGGTCGCGTCCGAAGAGGCGACGTCCGGCTCGGTCATCGCAAAGGCCGAGCGAATGCGTCCGGCGAGCAGCGGATCCAACCATTGGGCCTTTTGCGCGTCGGTCCCGTAGCGGTCCAGCACCTCCATGTTGCCTGTGTCGGGCGCAGCGCAGTTGAAGACCTCGGGCGCAAACCAGACGCGGCCCATGATCTCGCAAAGTGGTGCATACTCGAGATTGGTGAGCCCGGCGCCGCGCTCGCTCTCGGGCAAAAAGAGATTCCAAAGGCCGGCATCCTGTGCCTTCTTCTTGAGCTCCTCGAGCAGGGGCGGTGTATCCCAGCGATCAGGAAGCAAGTCATGCTGCACGCGGATGGCTGCCTCGTTCGGATAGATGTTCGCCTCCATGAACGCTTGAAGGCGGGCGATCAGTGCCTGCGTCTTGTCGCTATAGGTAAAGTTCATTGCGCTCCCTTTTGCCTAGACTTCCAAAACGACTTTGCCGCGGGCACGTTTGGTTTCCATGTATCGGTGGGCTCCGGCAGCATCCTGGAGGGGGAAGGAGCGGTCGACGATGACGCGGAGACGCCCCGCATCGATCTCCTGACGCAGCCAGTCCAGCTGGCCTCGTCGAGAACGGACGATCACCAACTTGGCTCGCTTTGGGCCTAGCAACGTTCGGGCCACGTCTTTGAAGATGCCTGCGTTCGGAATCGTGTTCACATAGGTGCCCCGCGGGGAGAGCTGGTTCTTCAAGCTGTCGAAGCTGTAGTTGCCGAAAACATCGAAGATCGCATCGAACCGTTCGTCGAGGTCGACGAGCTCGGTTTGCGTGTAGTCGATGACGTGGTCGGCGCCGAGCTCAGTCACTAGATCGACGTTTCGATGACTGCACACCGCGGTGACCTCTGCGCCGAGGATCTTCGCGATCTGCACGGCGAATATCCCGACGCCACCCGATGCCCCGTTGATCAGGACCTTCTGACCTGACTCCACGTGGGCGTCGTCTCGGAGCGCTTGGAGTGCGGTCTGGGCCGCGAGCGGCACTGCGGCAGCGGCCCGCAGCTCGACCGACGAAGGCGCTTTGGCGACTTGCTTTGTGTCGACCGCGGCGTACTCGGCGTATGCGCGTCCCGCAAAGTCGTTGATCATTCCATAAACCCGCTCGCCTTCGGCGAGATCAGCGCCGACCCCGGCTTCTACGACCTCCCCAGCGATGTCGTGTCCAAGGATCAGCGGAAATTTCTTGCCTGTCGCGATGCGAAACTTTCCTTTGCGGACGATCACGTCTTTCGGATTCACTCCGATGAAGCGCGTTCGGACGAGAACTTGGCCGCGCGTTGGAACCGGACGTGGAACGCGTGCCTGTCGGAGCACCTCTGGACCACCGTATCGGTCGATCACCACGGCTCGCATCGTCGCGCTTGGATGCAGGTGCTTACCGTACTGCGGGAGGGCGCTCATTTCTTGGCGAGCCGGTACAGAAAAAGACCGGAGAGGATCTTGGGCTGAAAGAAAGTGCTCTTTTCAGGCATGACCACCTCGGGATTTTCGAGGCCTGCATCGGCCACCGCCATGAGCTCCTCGAGGCTCACCGGGTGCAGCGCAATCGCGATGTCGTAGTCGCCTCGATCGACCGCTGCCTTCATTTCGTCGAGCGCCGACTCCGAGTAGTAGTCGAAGTGATCGGCATCGACGACCATATCGTGGGTCAGTCCAAGCTTCGGGTAGAGCTCGCGCTCGAGGATGGCGCAGTCGAGGCGCCCGACGACGTCGCCGGGAACCTCTTTCGCGTCGAGCTCGAAGCAGCCGTTCTTCGTGTAGATGCAGAAGCTGTGCTTTTTGGGTGTCCGGAACGAATCCACCGGCCTCAAGTAGAGGTCGCCCGCGATTTCGGAGAATGGGCGAACGCCATTGATGACGCGGTTGTAGGCCTGGATCACCGCTTCTTCGGTGACGTAGCAAAGAAAATGGCTCTGCTCGTTCAAGAGGCTCGCGTGGTAACGATGGTGACCATCGGCAATGTAAAAAGGCTCGGTGTCGAGCGCAGCTTGAAGCGCCCGACCCGTCTGGCTTGCCTCTGGCACGCGCCAAACCTTGTTTCGAATCCCCTCGAGCTCGCTATAGCCGCCGAACTCGCTCGTGAAGTCGTAGATCGGGTCGGCTTCCTGCTTTGCCTTCTCGAGGATCGACGCGATCGGTGCTCTGGTCAGGACGAATACCGGTCCGACGTGAAGACCGGTGGCGCGGCGCATCTCGATTCGCCCTTTCACTTTGTCGTCGAAAGTCTTCTCGTGCCGGATGATCTGCCTGGCGTCATAGGGAGAAACCTCCGCCGCCGCGAAGACTCCGGTTCGCCGGCCGTCGGGCCAGGTCTGCTCGTAGACGTAGTACGAAGGCTCGTCGTCTTCGACGAGTGACCCCTCGGCGAGCAAGCGATCACGCGCCGCTGCCGGCTGTGCTCCCAAGCTGATGTGATAGAGCGAACTCGGCTCGCCTGCGAGCCACTTCTCGAGTGGGGTTCCTGGTTTGATCACGTCGTAGGGGGGGGACGCGATTCGAGAGACGCGGGACGGGTTCGGGCGCAAGCCGGTGAGTCCGATCGTGGCGACCATGGATAGCTCCTTCGGGGCTTGCGGATCGCATACTGCCCCTGGAAGTCAAGAGCCCCAAGGCCTGCGCTCAACGAGGTTCAGGCTCGACCAAGGTCAGCGTGCCCTGGTCGCCATCGAGTGTGACCAGGTCCCCGGTTTGAATGCGCTGGGTCGCGACTCGGAGGTTCACGACCGCCGGAAGGCCATATTCGCGAGCGACGACCGCCCCGTGCGAGACCGCGCTCCCGACGTCGGTGGCCAGCCCAGCGATAAGACTGAAATAGGGCGTCCAGCCGACGTCGGTGATGGGCGCGATCAGGACTTCGCCTGCTTCGAGCGCGGCCGCCTCCTCGAGGGTCTCGACGACCCGTGCGCGCCCCGTGACCTTGCCTCGGCTCACCGGCTTACCGACGAGCGCCCCATTTCTGCCTTCGATCCGCTCGAGCCCTAGCGGCTCGGGTCGGTTGCGGAACACCTCGGGGAAGTGAAGTGGCATCTGATAGGCGATGACCCGCCGCCGTGACACCGCGAGGTCGGATAGCTCGCGGCGGCCACGAAGCAGCTCGCCAAGCTCCTGGTGGGTCAAAAAGAACACCGCGTCCTGGTCCGGCAGTCGGCCTTCTTCGGTCATCCGCGAGCCGAGAGCCCTGTAGGCGTGCTTGAACGCCGTTGTCACCGCCACTAGCGCGGACTTCGTGTGCTCGCGAGTCCGAATGGCTGCATGCGCAAGTGGGAGGAGCCTGCGAAGGATCGGATGGCCTTGCGACGAGCTCCGCGGCCCGGGTTCGGCTCGATGGCGCATGCCGAATTGGAGACGGGCCCGTAGGCCGGACTGCAAAGAGATGATCAGTGGTGCCGGATCGATAGCCCATTCCTTCTGCCGAAGCTCTAGCTCGCGAACCGCGCGATGACCGTGCCGATCGAGATAGCGTCCGAACTCCTCGCTCGCTGCGCCCGCATCGCTTGAGCAAAGCCAGGCAAGCGCCGCTTCGGGGTCGGCTTTGGCGAATGCCTCTCCAGCGTCTTCGTGTTCGACCAGCAGATCGACGATTCGCTCGACAGCCTCTGCGATGTCCGCACTCTCGACGTTCGTCGCGCCGGCGAGCATCTCCGCGACTTCCGCGTGATGCATTTGGGTCGGCTCCTCTCCTTTCGCCAGGATTGCGAGCAAGATCGGGCCTAGCGCGCCTGACGAAGACGAAGACAAGAGATGCAGCTCGTAGGCTCGCCAGAGCTGCGGAAGGCTCTCGTCGATTGCGCGATACAGCTGCCTCGCGGTGCCCATCTTCGGCAGGCTCAAGCCCGCGAGGAGCTCGTCCAGGTCCTTGCGGTGCTTGGTTGCCGCGACGAGGAGCGAGAAGTACCGGGCGCCGTTCATCGCGCGCCTCCATGTCGGCTCTGGCGTCGGCTCGGCGACCTCTTCGATGTCCCTTCCACAGAGCGCGATGCACATCTGGCTCTTGGTGGATCCGGCTACGGCCGACGCGAGCTCGGACAGTGTCGAGAGGTTGAGAAACAGGTGTCCGAAATACATCCCTACGTAGCGAAGTCCCTGGCAGTGGGGCACGTTCGCTCCCATGCGCCGGTAGGCCCTCTGCATGCCGAGGTCGATGCCGCGGCCGGTCACCGAATAGGTCAGCGGGGTGACCGCACCCGGCATCATTTCTCCGATGTTGCACCAGGTGTAGACATCGTTCGGGTCGGGCTTGGTGTCGAGCTCGTTTGGGTCCGCCGGAAGCCGTGTGATCGGACGGGCCTGAAGCCATCGAAGCTCGCCGGCCTGGTCGATGGCCCACTCCATGTCGAGGGGCGCGCCATAGAGCGCTTCGGCTCGAAGGGCCCCATCGAGCAATAGGTTGAGCTCAGCGTTGCTCAAGACGGGCACCTCTCTCTGCAGCTCGCTCTCCAGCACCGCCCCGTCCCTCCCGAGAAGCCAATGGTCCGGCGTAGCATGTCCACTGACCAGTGCTTCGCCGAGGCCAGCAACGGCGTCGACGACGACGCGATCGCGTCGCGCATTGACCGGGTGTGCGGTGAAGAGGACTCCGGCCGCACGCGCATCGACCATCTCTTGCACGAGGACATTCATCTGGGTTTCTCGGTCGCGCGCCTTTTCTTCGCGGTACGCAACGGCACTCGCGTTCTCCAGTGAACGAAGGCAGTCTTCGACGGCCGCGCGAAGCGCCTCGTTGCCTTCGACGTCTAGAGCCGTTTCGTACTGCCCGGCGAACGACGCTTCGCAGGAGTCCTCCCCGATCGCCGAGGAGCGAACCGCTACTCTGCCTGCTCCGAGACGGGCGTAGTGCTCGTCGAGGTCGTTTGGAATGCGGCCGATGCTTGCGCCCAGCACCACGAAGCCCGGAGGAACGTCGAAACCGTTCCGAAGGAGACGAACGAGCCCTTCGGCCTTGCCGCCGACCGCTTCGTCGGAAATCGCCTCGAGCGGGATGCAACGGGGTTCGTTCATACGGGCGTCGTTGATACAGGCTTCGCGCGGCTTCGCAGCCCGCTGATGATTTCGGATGCGCAGTCCTGCGGGAGTGGAAACGGAGAGGAAAAACCAAGCCGCCCGGCAAATGATCCATAGCGCGTATGGAGAATCTCCGCGACTTCGCCAGGGGTGCCGACTGCGGCAATTCGGTTCAGGAGCTCATCGTCGATCAGGGCCGACATCTCGTGCCAACGGCCCTCCTTGGTGAGCCGACGTAGCTCCGGCTGAAGCTCGCCACAGCCCTCGGCCGCGAGCACGCTGAGGTAAGCAGGCGTCGATGCGTAGAACGCGATCTGGTTCCGCGTCATCGCCCGCGCGTTCTCGAAGCCGGCCTCGTCCGCGCCGGTCACGACCAGCACCTGCGCGCAGATGGTGAAGTCGGAGACACTGCGCTCCGAGGCGGCCAAGCCTCTGCGCAAGTTTGGCAGCATGACTTCTTGGAGCGAGCGTTCGGTGTGGAATGGATGTAGGAGCATCCCGTCGGCGACTTCGCCGGCCGCTTCGGTCATCTTCGGCCCCACACCCCCGAGATAGATCGCGGGCGGGCCCCCCTTGGCCGGCCCGGGATTGAAAATGGGTGGCATCAGGGTGTGCGTGTAGAACTCGCCTCGGAAGTCGAGCTTCTCGTTGCCGTTCCAGCTTGCGAGGATCGCCCGAAGCGCGCGAACGAACTCCTTCATACGCGAGACCGGTTTCGCCCAGGGCATGCTGTAGCGCGCCTCGATGTGAGCCTTGATTTGAGAGCCGAGGCCGAGCCAGAAGCGCCCGTCCGAAAATTGCTGGAGGTCATGAGCCAGGTTCGCAACCGTCATGGGGGTGCGCGCGAATGCGATGGCGAGCCCTGTTCCGATCTCGAGCTTCGAATGCTCCGCTGCAAGCACCAGCGGCATGAACGGTTCGTGCGGCCCTTCGAACGTGAAGCATCCGTCGAACCCCGCCTCTTCGAGCTCGCGGACTCGGCTCGGGACTTGCTTCATGTCGGTGACCAGCAATCCAGCGTCGATCTTCATGCCTGTGGGCTCCTGCGAAGGGAGGCTCGTGGCATGGATCGGAGGAGACTGTCAAGGGCAGCGGGCTCTTGAATCCACATCTCAAACGGTCTACTCCGAGCTCCGGAGGCAATCGATGACCGAACCAACCGGGCTTCTCCCATTTTGGAAAAACTACGACCGCAAGCTCTACCTCAAAGCTGCCGTTCTCGCGGACGAGCTAGGTTACGATTCGTTTTGGATTCCCGAGGCCTGGGGATACGAGATCTTCTCCCTGCTGACCGAGATAGCGGTACACACCAAGCAGATCAAGATCGGCACCGCCATCGTCAATTGCTTCAGCCGGTCGCCGGGTCTCATGGCGATGAACGCCGCAACGGTCGACGAGATTAGCGAAGGCCGGCTCATCCTCGGCATGGGGACCAGCGGGAAGCGGGTCATCGAAGGCTTTCACGCACGCGAGTTCAAGCAGCCACTCACGCAGCTGCGCGATGTGATTCGGGTGACCAAGAGCTTACTAGCGGGCAAGAAACTCACCGAAAGCGGCGCGAAGCTTCACGACTACCGCCCATTCGAGCTGGCGATGAAACCACTGCGCGCCGAGGTACCGATCTACGTGGCCGCGCTCAAACAGAAATCGATCACTTCGATCGGTGAGCTCGCCGATGGCTGGATTCCCACGTTCTGGCCCTATACCAAGCTGGACCAAGGGCACGCCTGGATCGCCGAAGGCGCCGCTAAGTCGGGCCGTGATCCGAGCGAGATCGTCACGGCGCCGTTCACGACGGTCATCCCTCTCGGCGATGCAGGGGTTCGGGAGGCTCGCCAGATCATTTCCTTCTACATCGGCGGCATGGGCGACTACTACAAGGAGCTTCTCAGTGGCTTTGGATACGCCGACGAGTGCCAGCGGGTCGAGGAGCTCTACCGAGACAAGAAGACCCGCTCGCAGGCAGCCGATGCCGTCTCGGACGAGATGATCGAAGCGCTCAGCATTGCGGGCGACCCCCAATACTGCATTTCGGAGCTGAAACGCCGCCGCGAATACGGAATCGACCTTCCGATTCTCAATCTCCCGGCGAATCTCCCCTGGGAGATGGTGGAGATGTTCATTCGCACGATGGCGCCTTTGGCCTAGGGTTTTTTTGCCTCCATGCCTGGCTCGCTACCCTGTCGTAGCGGGCAGCAGCTGCGACGAAGTGCGCGCGCTCAGCAACGCGATTGGTAAACATCTTCTCCCTACGACGACTGTCGCTCTGCCCTGCCTCGAAGACAACCTGGCGTTGAGGCAAGGGCGCGGGATCGGCGCGGTCCTTCTTTGGGTTCGAGTTTGGAACGGGACCGGCACCGATGCGAGCGTCACGGTCGCGCTCACCAACTCGGTCGACGCACCAGTAGCGAAGACATATACAGCTCCATCACGGTCTTTTCGCCGGTCGGTTGACCCTCGAAAGACTCACCGACATCACGCCGAAGGTGGGCCTCTGCAGCTTCGATGCGAGCTGATGGAGTCCCTCAACGAGCAGTTCGCGGACATCCTGAGCTCGCCCGAAAACGACGCAACCGCACTCGGTCGCGCCTGATTTCTGTTGTCCAAGCCAATGGCTCGCGGGCAAGGCCCGCCTCGACACCTGCGACGCTCCCGAGAAGGCCCTCAAAGCAGCACGCTTCGATTCGCTCTCCGGCGCCGTCCGGATTTCCGTACCCGTACCCGAGGGGTTCTAGAGCCCCGGGCCTCTCAGCCCCCCGCGTTGCGGCGCTTTCGCGCGGAATCGGCGAGGCCCTCGATGACTGGCACGGTGGCATCCCAGCTCATGCAGGCGTCGGTGATGCTTTGCCCGTAGGTGAGCTCGGTGCCGGGCTTGATGTCCTGACGGCCGCTGACCAGAAAGCTCTCCAGCATCACACCGAATACCCCGCGACTGCCTTGCGCGACTTGCTGGCCGATTGCCATCGCGACGCCGACCTGCTTTTCGTGATCCTTCTGGCTGTTGGCGTGACTACAGTCCACCATGAGTCGACCCTCGAGCCCGGCCGCCTCGAGCATCTCTACCGTGGATGCGATGTGCTCGGGCTGGTAGTTCGGCTTGCCGCCGCCGCCTCGCAGGATCACGTGGCAAT
>Ga0209536_100007933_pt1 | contig 16029 bp, 15 predicted proteins | sample DeeMarSeWOR28_12_FD_187461 | JGI IMG/M metagenome (GOLD analysis project Ga0209536, IMG submission 187461) | Marine sediment microbial communities from White Oak River estuary, North Carolina - WOR-2-8_12 (SPAdes) (version 2) | ecosystem: Environmental > Aquatic > Marine > Intertidal zone >...
CCGGACCACTTCAGCAGCCATATCAAAAATAACTTCCGGGGCATATTCCACCTCTCCTGAACTAACCGCAAAGATAATATCACCATCGTAGCTTGTATTTGCCGGTACAATCGCACGGGCATATCCGTTATGGGCGCGTTTTGCAAGGATGTATGTTTGCAGTTTATCCAGTCTGACGTTAGTGATAATAATGCTCAGAACCGTATTTTGGACAAGCCCTACTTCGGGGAGCTTCCAGCGGCTTGCCGGGTTTCCTTCCGCCAGAAAGCCTGACTTTTCTGACCATGCACCTGCAATAATTTTCCCATGTTGATCAAGAATATCTCCCACCGAATTGACCACAGCCACGGCTTTTATCCATGCTCTGTCGATCGAGATCTCAGCAACACCAAGTCCACCTTTCATCGCATATTCCAGGCCGGCCCATTTTCCTACTGTTACCCCGGCTCCCGCACCGACAGATCCATGCTGAGTCATTATATCCGCCGATGCAGTCAGGCAGGCTTGATAAGCATTCTCTGCCGTCGGCCTGACCTCAGGGCTTCCGGTGTTAAGATCAAATACGACTGCGGCGGGCACGATGGGAATTACGCCGTAATTTGTCCTGTATCCAGATTGTTTTTCTTCCAGATATTGCACAACGCCCTGTGCTGCAGCAAGACCGAATGCGCTCCCTCCGGTCAATAGGATCGCCTGTATACTCTGAATTTTTCTTTCCGGCGCAAGCAGAGCCGTTTCACGACTGCCGGGTGCCGAACCGCTGATATAGCATGAGGCATGGTTTTCATCTGGACAGATCAAAACGGTACAACCGGTAAAATTTTTACTGTCTGTATAATGTCCTATTTTAAATTCTGTAATACTCAAAGCCTGTCCTTATCAAAAAATTGTTCAGCCTCTATTATACGTTCAGGTTTACCAATATCGAACCAATAATATTGGTCCCCGCGAAAGGCGATTATTTTTTTATTCAAAGTCACAATTTTCAGGTACGCACTGATAATTGAAAAATGATCCTCTGTTGGAAATAGAGAATAAATTTCAGGAGAGATGATATGCACTCCCATAAAAGAAAATGGCTCCAACCGGTTCAATGCAATATCTTTTGCTCTTTCGATGCGACGATCCGATTGCCACCCGACCAGTTCGCTTTCATTATCAAACAGTAATTGCCGTCTCGTATCACGTTTTCTGACCGCAAGTGTCGCGATCGAATCGTGTTGCATATGCCACTTGATCATTTCCGTCAAATTCAGATCCGTAAGAATATCTACATTATGCACAAGAAATGGTCTGTTATCATCAAAAAACCATCTGGCATTCTTGATCCCCCCTCCGGTTTCAAGAATTTCAGATTCATGGGAAATTTCAATCCTGATACCAAAATCATTGTTTGCCTTTAAGAAGGCCAATATCTTTTGCGCTTGATGATGTACATTGATGATGATTTCCTTAATTCCATGATGTTTTAAATGTTCAATAACATGGTGGAGCAGCGGCCGTTTATTCACCTGGATGAGCGCTTTGGGGAGATCATTGGTCAGGGGCTTGAGACGCGTACCCAGACCTGCTGCCAGAATTATTGCCTTCATAATAATTCCAGCTCGCGGTGCCGAACCTCAATATCGATATTATCCTGCTTCTGCAGATATTCCAGTAGTTTGTTGGCACAATAGACCGACCGGTGTTGCCCTCCGGTACATCCAAACGCGACCATGAGATCCGTAAAATTGCGTGACTTATAGTTTTTTATCACCTGATCAATGATCACTTCGATATTATTCAGAAAGTTGCCGACTTCATTTTTATCCTTAAAAAAAGTAATCACCTTTTCATCGTTGCCGGTCAAACTCGTATATTCCACAAGTCTTCCCGGGTTGGGAAGTGCACGACAATCAAATACAAATCCACCACCATGGCCTTTATCGTCCCACGGGATTCCTCGTTTATAAGAAAAACTTTGAATCCGGACGCGAAGTCTTAAATTCACATCCCCCAACTGCCGCAGAAAAGTCGAACGGACCAAATGGCTCCAGGCCGATGTGAGTTCGGGGAGTTCAACCGGCAAGCTTACAGAATGTAATAAATTTTCCAGATTTTGAATTGCGTACGGTACACTTTTCAAAAAGTGTTTCTTGCGCTCATAGAATCCCCTGAAACCATAAGCACCAAGTGCCTGCATGATCCTGATATAGACATAACCGTTATAAAATTCCATAAATTTTTCTTTATTGACTGGTATAAGCTTTGAAGCAGCTTCGATATATTTTTGCAGCAAATGATCTCTGATATTCTGGGGGATGTCTGCCTTGGCATCATATAGAAGAGAAGCAACATCGTATTGTAAAGCACCTTTTCGCCCGCCCTGATAATCTATGAAATACGGGTCCCCCCCCACCAGCATTACATTCCTGGACTGAAAATCCCGGTATAGAAAATAATCCCGATCTGCTGTCAGCAGAAAAGTAGTAAATTTCTGAAAATCGTCTTCCAGCTTCTGCTCATCAAACGGTATTTTTGCCAGCTTTAAAAAATAGTATTTGAAATAATTCAGATCCCAGATCATTGATTGCCGGTCAAAACTAAATCGGGGATAACAGACTGAGTAATCCAGATCCCGCCCTCCTGTGATCTGAAATTGCGGCAGTATATTGATCACCTGTTCATATACATCAATTATTTTCTGGGAGAAATCTTCTTCTTCACGGATTTCGGACAAAAAAGAGAAAAGTGTTGTATCCCCAAGATCCTGTTCCAGATAGATATTTTGGGAAAGATCTTCAGCATAAATACCCGGAACGGGAAGATTTTTTTTATAAAAGTGTTTTGAGAACGTTAAAAATGCGACATTTTCAGCGTGGTCCCGGTTGTGTGCCGCAATTGCTTTCTGTTTATTACCATAGATTCTGTAATACTGCCTTTCAGAACCATGAGCAGGAAGTATTTCTATATGATCGACCGGTTCTGCCGCCCAGGAAGAATAAAGATCTGATATATTGTTTTTCAGGTTAACATCCATAAGTAACGGTTCTCCAAAAATTATCCGAAATTGATATACCCAATAATAAAATAGAGCACGGCGGCCAGACTGGCGGCTATTACTGCAACAGGTAATTGTGTGGTTACATGGTCCATCAGATCGGCTCCGGAGACCATGGCTGACAATATGGTTGTATCCGATATTGGTGAACACTGATCGCCAAAAACAGCCCCTCCGATGATTGCTGCAAAGGTAAGAGTGATATAGAACGGATCTGCATTTATAGAATAGGCCAGGGGAATTGCAATCGGAAAAACAACGGCATAGGTTCCCCAGGAGCTGCCGATCGAGAAGGAAATCACCATACAAAGGAACAGAAGCAAAGGTGGTAGAATATATGGCACTAATAAAATATATTCCCGGGAAAGCCCGATCAGATAGAGGGACGTACCCAGTCTCTCGGAAACATTTCCCAGTGTTACAGCCAGCCCCAAAATGATGGCACCCACAGTAACCCCTTTTATACCGTTGATCAGACCGGAAAACACATCTTCCAGTTTCATCCCGCGTATTTTTGCCGTAATCAGAACACTTACAACAGATAATCCGAATGCTTCAAAGATCATCAGCCGTCCCATGATTATCCAGGGGATAAAAGCCACACCGAAAAGAACGATCAATGGTATAAAAAAATCGATCAGAGATGTTTTATAATATGAAGGTATTTCCGCGTTTTCAATTTCTTTACTCAACATCGGTGTTGAACCGGGTCGGTCAAGCGCACCGGTTTTCTTTACACGTTCAATCGCTAGGCGCATTTTCCGGCTAATAAACGGTAATCGGTCGATGGCAAGCAGAAATGTAAACAGCACGGCAAACATCGCATAAAAATTATAAGGAATAGCTCTCAGAAAGAACGAAATACCGGTCTCCTCATCCGGAATATATGCGCGAATGGATTCAAGTACCACTAATCCCCCAATATAAGCCGGCCAGGCGTTCAGCGGTATCAGTGTCGCTATGGGAGACGCTGTGGAATCAACAATATATGATAATTCTTCATGAGACACACCTTCCCGATCAGTAATTGGCTTAACCGTTGTCCCCGTCAAAACAGTGCTTACCGTTCCGCCCTGATGAAAAACAACTCCCATAAACCAGGCAAAAAGTTTGGCCGTTCGGCGATCGTGGACAAATTTCCCCCCCACCCATCCGGCAAAATGTTGAGCGGCACCTGTTTTATTCCAAACCCCGATCAATCCGCCAAGGGCCCATAAATAAACCAGAAGGATTTTTGCATATTCGATACTACCCAGGCTGGGGAATAGAAATGCATTGAGTATGTTATATTCTGTCGTAATCAGCCCACCGACAAGCACACCGGTAAACAGTGCAAGTATTACATTTTTTGTTACAAAACACAAAATCAATGTAACGGTAGCCGGAAGGAGTGAATAAATGCCATAGTGTCCGGAAGCATCTGTCGCAGGTTCAGGTAAAAACAAAATACCAAGCAGGATTAACGCGATAAAGATAAGTGGTGAAAACCAATCGGATTTTAAAAACATGGAGCGAATTTAACAAAAATATGAAGAAAATAAAAAGCCGCGAATTTGCGGCTTTTAACAAACACAATTAATTATCGATTAGCCGGAAGTAAGATCCTGATACAATATCTTCTTTTGCTCCGGTGACAATTCGTATTCATATCTATACCGCGGATGGTTAAAACCAAAGACCATACGACTTTTGGATTCCCCGATTTTGTCAACCAGTTTTTCGTTTAGTTGAAATTTCACATATTGGACGGAACTAAGCTTGTCATCAGTTCCCTGCCTTGGATCAAACCATGGTATGATTTTTTCCTCATTTACGGTTAAATATGTGTATGATGGAAGATCAACAATCCTTGTCAGGAATTCTTTTCGCTCATCAGTGTCATCGATCTCGATTAACATCGAGGCGCTGATTTGATTTTCGTCAGGAATTAATTCGTTATAAGCGCGAATTTCCTGCATAATTCCTTCTTCATCAACAATTCTTTCTGCACGAGTCATTTCCTGAATCTGATATAGCATGGTATCGAAGTTTTCAAAAAGATAGGTGACTTTCGGCCCAACATGTAATCTTCTCTGATTCTTAATTTCCATAATTTGCGCACGGAATGTTTTTCTTTTCCGTTCGTAATCAGCGATATCAACAATATCTTTAAATTCTATTTTCCGCATTTATTTTCCTCATTAAGAAAGTTTATTTGCAAATCCATCTTCATCATATGCTCTCGCCAGCACCTGGATCGTATGCAGGATTTCTTCTCCGGTTCCCTGTTTGAGCTGGATCGCCGCCAGGGGGCAATCTGTGGCTACTATATCATGTTCATTGGTTTTAATTTTATCAAAGGCTTTGGATCCGATCCGCAGGGAATCCTGAAAATGTTCCTTTTTCATAGCCCATGTCCCATTATGGCCACAGCATTCATCGATAAGAACAAATGATGTCTGTCCGATCGTCTTCATCATATCCCGCGAGCGGTAACCGATGTTCTGCGCCCTGAGATGACACGGGATATGGTAGGCAACCTTCCCCGGAGTTGACTTAAAATCACGGTTAAATTTGTTGTCTTTTTTGAGCTGGAAAAGAAATTCATTTGTATCAAAAATGGCCTCACTGAATTTTATCAGCGCTTCCCGCGAATATTTTTTTTCCAGAATAATTGGGTACTCATTTTTCATGGTCAGACTACAGGTTGGATTCAGCACAAGCACTTTGTATCCTTTATCAATCAACGGGGTCAGAGCTTCATAATTCTGAACTGCTTCCTTGGTAGCTAATTTTAGATTTCCGGATTCCATTGCCGGCATACCACAACAATTCAGATTCGGTATGGCGATATGAATGTTATTTTTCCATAAGACATATAAGGCATCCCGGGCTATCTGGGTGTTATTATAATTCCCGAAACAGGTATAAAACAAAACAACCTTGTCTACGGCCGCCTGCTCCGCCACAAAATAGTCCTCTCCGTGTTTTTCATACCACTCTGTAAAGGTTTGTGAGGCAAAGGGCGGTAATTTTTTGTCCCGGTGAATCCCTAAAACCTTTTCCATTATGATCCTGTTTGGACGAATATTGTTCGCTGTATTAGAAATAAATGATGTTCCACAGCCTACTTTGCCCAGAAAATCCGGATCACTTAAAAATCTATCCCGCATGGGTATACCTTTATCCCGGGACTTAATAGCTTTATAGCGCATGATCAGTCTGGGAAAATCCAGATTGAATTCATGATTATCATCTTTCGTATAGGGACACTTAAAATAGCATATTTTGCATTGGAAGCATTTTTCGGCAACATGACCTATCTGGTCATTATTAAAATTCTTTATCTCAAGATTTTCTTTGTCGATCAGATCAAAAATTGCCGGAAAAGCATCGCAATATTTAAAACACATCCTGCAACTGTGACAAATTTCAAAGGTACGATCAATCTCTTTTCTTAGCGCCTGCTTATCCCAGTAAACTTCTTCGTTGGGATTGTAAGATAATCCATCCGTGGGCGAGAATTTTATCGGTTCCATGAATGACCTTTCCATTTAGTATATTCAAATAAAACAGGAACGATACAAAAGAATGAGGGGGTATATCCCCCTCACAACAACGCAATAAACTAACTGATTGATTTCAGTCCCTGTTCAAAACGGCCAGCATGGGATTTTTCAGCTTTCGCCAGTGTTTCAAACCAATCGGCGATTTCATTAAATCCTTCATTACGGGCGGTTTTTGCCATGCCGGGATACATGTCTGTATACTCATGGGTTTCACCGGCAATACCTGCCTTCAGGTTCTCCTCAGTATCGCCAATTGGCAGATCGGTTGCAGGATCACCAACTTCTTTCAAATAATCAAGGTGCCCGTGAGCATGACCTGTTTCACCCTCGGCGGTGTCCCTGAAAAGCCCGGCGATATCAGGATATCCTTCTATATCCGCCTGTTTGGCAAAGTATAAATATCGACGGTTGGCCATGGACTCTCCGGCGAAGGCTTCTTTTAAATTGGCATGTGTCTTTGTGTTCTTGAGTGTTGACATTAGAAATACCTCCTGTTTAGGTTTCTTGTTGTTGGTTGGATTTGGACTGGCATTGTGGGCAAATGCCCTCGAATTGAATTTTATAATTTAATACTTTAAAGTTTTGCTTAAGGTCATCCGGTAACCAAAGGTAATCAAATTCATCATATTTAATATCAATAATTTTTCTGCAATTAATACAAATCAAATGATGGTGAACCTCCTGATCGTAATCATATCTGGCGGTATCATGAAGAGGAGTTACTTTGGAAATAATACTGTATTTGCTCAGCGTTTCCAGGGTGGTGTAGATGGTTGCCAGGGATATTCTGGGATATTCTTTCAGGACTTCACGATAGATATCTTCGGCACTTGGATGTCCTTTATGTTTTGAAATTACCTTGAATACAGCCAAGCGTTGATACGTGACATTTAAGCCGTGTTTTTTACAATCTTCAATAAAGAGACCGACCGGATCAATATTCAATAACAAGACCTTTTTAATAATCACTATTAAAAAATAATTTATCTATATTAATCTCTGCAATCAAGCTGGGAATGCAATAGACATGAAAAATGCGTGGAAAATTATTGGTTATTTTATTAAAATTTGTATGTATCAAGAAAGCAGAACCATAATGAATATAATTAGGCGGATATTAAATAATTTTTACAGCTTATTCGTAACGTAATGCTTCGATGGGGTCCAGTTTTGAGGCTTTTGCTGCGGGATAGATCCCGGCGAACAATCCGACAATACTGGTAACCAGTAAAGCGGATATTACGGACCATAGGGGTACGGCAAAGGGCATATTGAATGAGCTGCTGATGATAAAGGCAAACAGGAAGCCTGAAATCACACCCAGCAAGCCCCCGATCAGACTCAGGAAGATCGATTCATTCAAAAACTGGAAAAGTATGGTCTTACGCTTCGCACCGACGGCCTTACGCGTTCCAATTTCCTTGGTTCTTTCGGTAACGCTTACCAGCATAATATTCATCACGCCAATACTGCCCACAAGAAGAGAGATCATTCCGATCAATACGGCACCCAGTTGTATTTTCTCTGCTGTATTCTCGAATGAGTCGACCAGAGATTCGTTGGACCAGAGCGCAAAATCATTTTCTTTACCGGGGGGAATTTTGCGCAATTTTCGTAATACGCCGATTACCTGTGACTTTGCCTCTTCAAGCCGCTCCAGATCAACCGCTTGTACCGTCAAGTACACCGACCGGTAACTACCAAAGATATCTTCAAATGTGGTAACCGGTATCACTGCCCGGTTATCCCGGCTTTGTCCAAAAGTCGTCGTGCCCATACGGTCAATTGTACCGACCACTTTAAACTTGGTCCCGGCAATTTTAATATATTTTCCCAGAGGATCTTCAAAAGGGAACAGGGCATCAACAACATCCTGTCCGATAACCGTTACCCGCGCATTAGACAATACATCACTTCTTAAGAGCCCCCGTCCTCTGCCGATCGGTTCCGCGTTGTTCTCAAAAAATTCCGGTTCACCGCCAGCCAGGAAGAAAGATGGATTGGTCTTTTTGTCTTTATAGCGAAATGAAATATTGTAATACCAAACCTCTGCTCCGACAAATTTTACCGCATCACATTTTTCCCTGATTTCTTCGGAATATTCTTTTTTGAGATCTTTACGCATTTCAAACCGGCGGTGTCCCACCTGTATACCGGCATCCCGATCATATTTTTCTACCTGAAAAACATTGGCCCCAAGCATATTCAATTCACGGGTCACACTTAAATTATATCCTTCCAGAATTGCCACAATACATATCACCGTTGCAATTCCAATGGTAATACCCATTGTCGTCAGAACCGATCTTAATTTACTCGATTTAACCTGGGTCCACGCAACAATGAAATTTTCTCTTAAATACATTCAGGGTCCTCATTCATAATGAAGCGCATCTATCGGATTCATTCGTGCTGCTTTATAGGCTGGGTAAAATCCAGAAACAATTCCCACGAAGGCAGAAAATCCAAATCCGATCATGATTGAACTTATACTGACACCGGTAGACAAACTCATCTGCGACAGGACAAAATTTCCAATAATATATCCAAAGACAATTCCAATGAAACCACCAATCGAAGCGATTGCGATAGCTTCTATCACAAACTGGGCAAGTATGTTTCTTCTGCGTGCTCCGATTGCTTTCCGGATACCTATCTCCCGTGTTCTTTCGGTCACACTCACGAGCATAATATTGGTGATCCCAATTCCACCGACAATTAGTGATACCGTACCGATGACAAACACCACAGCAAATAAGGTTCCTGTCAGACTCTGATAGGCCCTGGTTAGCTGGTCCTGTTGATTTAGAGCAAAATCATCTTCATCTCCCGCATCGATCTTTCTTACCCGGCGCAAGATTCCCCGGGCCTCTTCTTTCATATCTTCAAGTTTTGAAACATCTGTCACCGCCAGAGCAACGGCCATACCACGGTGCCCTGTCGTTGCGCCCTGAAACGTGCCAATGGGTACCAGAACAAAATTATCCATACTTTGTCCAAAAACTTTGCCGCGTTTTTCATTCACCCCGATAACCATGTATTTCTGCGACCCGACCCGGATGCGCTTGCCCAGAGGGGTTTCATTTTTGAACAGGTTTTCTGCTACATCATGTCCGATCACGCATACATTGTGGTTTCGTTCGACATCAAGTTGTGTGAAAAAACGCCCCCGGTCCGGATTTACATTATCTGTATCTTTATACTGTTCATTGGTGCCAATCACGGGCACTCTTTCAAAGCCTTCATTTTGATATTTTACCGTTTTAAATGCAAAGATCCGGGGGGCAATATAATCGGCTTCCCGGGCCTGATCTGCTAAAGCTTTATATTCCTTGTAGGTTATATTTTTTCGGTTTCGGTATTTCCAGAAATCGCCCTGAATTATCCAGGGAAATTTTTCAACATAAACAGTTGATGATCCGATATTTGATAGCTCTCCAATGACATATTCATTAATACCCTGAATCGTGGTAAAGATAGTAATGATCGTCATTACACCAATAAAAATGCCCAGTGTCGTTAGAAATGATCTTAATTTATGAGTCTTCAGAGCTGCCCAGGCCATTGCCAGGTATTCACCAATAATTGAAAAACGATACATAGGCTTCATCGATTATTTTTTGGTTTTATCGTCAGATTGAATCGTACCATCCCATAACCGGATTACCCGATTACTGTGGTTGGCGATATATTCTTCATGGGTGATCAGAATAATGGTATTTCCGCCTTTATAAAGTTGCTCAAAAATTTCCATAATTTCCTCACCCGTATTCGAATCCAGGTTACCGGTCGGTTCATCTGCCAGAATAATCGCCGGATTATTAACCAGAGCTCTGGCAATTGCGACCCTCTGGCGTTGCCCGCCTGATAATTCATTGGGCTTGTGGTGTATCCGGTCACCCAACCCCACCCGGTCCAGAGCCTCCCGCGCCATCTGCCGGCGCTGCCCTCTTGATATCCCTGCATAGATCAAGGGGAGTTCAACATTATGCAGCGCATCGGCACGGGGTAACAGATTAAACGTTTGAAAAACAAATCCGATCTGTTTATTTCTGATTTCTGCCAGATCATCATCTGCCATCGTACTGACATCATGATTGTTTAAAATATAAGTACCCTGAGTTGGGACATCCAGACATCCGATGATGTTCATTAAGGTTGATTTTCCGGATCCGGAGGGTCCCATGATAGCCACATACTCATTGTTATCGATACCCATGTCAACACCACGGAGTGCCGGGACTTCAATATCACCAAGATAGTATGTCTTTTGTAAATTTTTAACTTCAATTAACATGTTTCTCTTCCTTTTTTGGTTCTTTGTACTCAACCAGGTCTCCGTCTTTTAACGTACGGCTCAGAAGACGGAACGGTCCGGTTACAACAAGTTCGCCTTCGCCAACGCCCGAAACAATTTCATAAAACTGATCATCAGAAATTCCGAGATTTACAGTTTTGGCAACTAACTGGTTTTCCTCGACACAAAAGACCACCTCTGAGTATTCTTTTTCTTGTCCGCCTTCGTTTGTGGAGGTCTCCGTTTCAGGTTCTGCTGCTTCCTCAACTTCCGGTTTCTTTTCGAGTGTTTTTTTCTCCCGGACGGTTACCGCCTGAATGGGTACTTTCACCACATTTTTCCTGGTTTCAGTAATAACGTCGACGGTGGTACTCATTCCAGGTCGAAATTTTGGATTAAAATCGGTTAACGCGACGGTTACCTCGAAATTGGTTACCTGCTCTTGGGTTCCAAGACCTCTGATCGTAGCACTGTTTGCGATCTGCGTAACCACACCCTTAAACGTCGTATCAACAAAGGCATCAATTTCGATATCTGCGGAATCACCAAGAGATACCGTGATAACATCATTTTCATCAACTTCAATCGCAGCTTCCATTTTTGACAGGTCGGCAACGATCATGATAACATCTTCCTGAAACTGAGCACCCAGGGCTATTTCACCTTCTTCTTTGTTCAGTTTTGTAACGATACCATCCATGTCCGAATGAAGTTTTGTTTTTGATAGCTGATCTCTGGATTCCTTGACCGCGGCCTGGGCCTGCCGGGTATCACTGACCGCCGCATCATAACTGGCCTGAACCGCCTCAAATTCGGCTTCCGACATTAGTCCTTTGGCATATAAGTCCTTACCGCGTTCCAGTTCACTTTTGATTTTCTTTTCTTTAGCCAGCATAGAAAGTAAGGTTGATTCTGCCCGTTCCAGCATGGCTATATATTGTTCCTGATCAAGCTCAACCAGTAGTTGCCCTTTTTTTACCGTATCTCCTTCTTCCGCATGAAGTTTTACAATTTTTCCGGCAACATTGGCACTGATCTTTACCTGTACTTCCGGCCGGATCTGACCGGAACCGGTTACTTTCTGTACAATTGTTCCGTTTTCGATATATTGGACATCAACGGAAGTGCCCTTTTCCGACTTTAGAAAATTTGCTGCAATAAGGGCAATTACAACAATTGCGATACCTCCTATAATGAAATACTTTTTCATTAATTACTCTCCTGTGTTTCGGCCGCGAAAATTTGCCCCAGATATGTTTCAATCTGAGCCTGGGTTACCCGCGCACTGTATTTCGCCCGGACGAGCGTATCTTCTGCTCTGGTCAGATTTACCTGGGCTTCCCGAACTTCAAGCTGGGTACCGGATCCAATCCGGTAGCGTTCTTCTGCCAGCCGGTATTCTTCCTGAGCAGCTTTTAGATTCTCTTCGTTAAGCTCTATTATCTCAAGATAGGAGTTATAATTATCGACCAACTGAACGATGCCCGCGGTAAGATCGCGTTTGGTTTGTTCATAATTTTCCCGCGCATTCTTTTCGCTTAACTTACTTTTTTGGATTTGTACCTTATCCTGAAAGCCATTGAAGAGATTCAGGGAAAGTCCCACGCCATAACTGATCGTCCAGTTTTTATCCCAGCCGGAATAAACGCGCTCCAGGCCTTCATTTGCGCGGTTATATCTGAATGATGCACCTATTCGGGGCCATAGAACACCGTAGGCTCTTGAAACCATGATATCACTGCTTTCCCAATCCAGTTCACTTTTTCTCAACTGCGGATTATTCGTTAAAGTCTGATCTATCAGATCGTCAACGTTTCCATATTGCGGCCTGATTGAATAATCCGGGGAGATAATAACTTGCTCTTTAGGATTGCGCCCCATTACAAGATTCAAATTTTGTTCGGCCTGCAATACCGCATTCTGCTGCAGCAACAATTGTATCTTATCATTTCCAAGATTTACCTGGCTTCGATAAACATCAACTTTTGCCACTGCGCCCAACTCAAACATTTTTTGTGTTTTATTCATCTGGTCCTGGCTGCGTTGAACTGCAAATTGATTTACTTCCAGGAGTTTTCTCTCTTTTAATACATCAAAATATCGTTGCTGGACGGTAAGAACGATATTATTTACAACCGACCTCAGATTAAAGTCTGACGCCTCTTTCTGGGTTTTTGCATAATCTATCGCATTCCACCATTCGCCGCCGTCGAAGATGTTTTGATTTAGTGATACGCCAAAACTATTACTATTGGTCACAAATCCACTCTGGGTAATAACGCGGCGTTCATAATTAACTGTTCCATCCGGATTTACACCAACAGGTACGTCCTGTTCCACCTCTCTTGGGCCGGCTTCATATCTGCCAATATTGGCATTCATATCAAGTCTTGGCAAAATACCGCCGTATGATCCGGTGACATCTTCATCGGCACTGGTATTCAGATTACGATTGACTTTGATCGTCGCATTGTTTTCCAGGGCCATCTGAACACAATCTTCAAGTGTTAGTGGTTGTTGCGCAAATCCATTCGTCGCCATCAGGACAATAATCACCAGAACTGCTACTAAACGTGTCATCGATACGCTCCTTCTAAATAACCTAAATCCTTCGATTCCAGACAAAAGAGGGCTTAATAAGATAAGCCCTTATTGATATCATAAATTATTTCTTTTATTAACGCTTTCTTACATAAATCCCTGAAAGATCGAGCTTAGTGCAATGGATACGGCGATCCAAATAACATACCATGCACCGATAACCGCATAGGATTTACCTTCGGTAAATTTATAAACGATACTGAAACCGATTGCCCAGAGGGCTACCCGCCATAAAGCAAAAATATCTACCGCATTTGCGATTTTGAACATCACGGTTTCGGATTCCGAAGTATCAAATAATATTGCCAGACTCGTATATACATGGATAGAATTTTTTGCCAGTATCAGGGGTATCTTAATGATTGCCTCGGGAACGCTCGCCATGAAACCCCAGGCATAAACCGCCAGCATCGTTTTAAAGTTGCTCTGTCCGCCCAGAATGACATTCCCCGTAAACATAAACAGGCCGGCGACCAAGGCAAAAGAAGCAAATACAAAGACAACCGCCCCAACCATCCCCAGGATCATTTGCATACTTCCACCTTGTTCAAACTGCTGCAGAATGGCTTCCTTCTGCTCTTCCGGAATATTTTCGGATGCTAGAATTCTTTCCTTCTGCATCTCCATCGTGACATCCCGCAGGAAGTAGGCACTGGCCACCGATAATATGACAATGATCAGCGTCGGAATCAGCCAGTCAGGTTTGGTTTTCAGACTCTCAAATACTCTTTTGGGGTTGGTGAAAATCAATCCCAGTTTTGCACCAGTTGAAAGCTGAACTTCTTGCGTATCTTCCATGACAAGCTCCTTTTAATATGAATTAGGCTTTGGTACTCGCATAAGACGAGTTATTAATTAAAAAGTTGCGTTATTTGATACATGAATATATGCAAATTATTCAAGCGGGAAGGGTTGTTTTTTGTAATATACCTATACCGGGGTCTAATGTTCAAGTATGAATGATATCTCGCTAATCGTTCAATTTGAAAATTAACCGTTCTATGGAGAACTGACAACGTAAAATGAAGGTTATAATAATACCGGCCAATAAAATCATAATCCCCCCCGTGGCCAGGTTATAAACGCCGAACTCAATATATCCGAGTCCGATCCCTGCAAGCATGAAAAAAATCGGAGCAAGAATGACGGTTGATAAGTTCACCGCTGTTTGGATCTTGTTTACAATTATTGAAATTAATATCGCCATAATACCTATCATGTATACAATGACCGGAATCAGAAATGCCAGAATCAGCATCCACTCAATTGTCAGAAGATGGAAAGCAAGGTCCTCATCAATGAAAATCCCAAAAAACAAAATATGATAGGTATAAGAAAACCATGACACAAAAATTGCCCCTCCCATACTCGGAAGAACCTTACCAAATAAAATATCCCAGCGGCTTACGGGCAAGAAAAACAAACCTTCAAGTGTTCGGGCGTCCTTTTCTCCGATAATACTCTCGAGAATCCCAAAGAACGGACTGGCGAATGCAGGAACTAATACATATAGAGGAAGCTGGAGATCTACTAAAATAAATTTTCTTCTTATCTCGGCGGCATGATCAGGATATAACCAATTTAATTGCTGTACCAATTCTTTCATGAACTCGGTGTTACCACATAAATGAGGAATCAGAAAAATACCACTTATGGCAGGTATAGATATTAATATTAGAAGAAATCTGAATTTATGTTCCGTTAATTCTTTCCGGGCAATATGCCAGATATTACATAAACTCATTATCCCCCCATGATCTTCAAATATATTGATGCCAGGGACATGTGTTTTGAAATTGCTAATTTACTTTTTAACTCCTGGATTGAGCCCTTGCCCCTGACTCTTCCCTGATTTATAAACAGATAGGCGTCACAAATATTTTCCAGTTCACCGGTTGAATGCGAACTTATACATACAGCTCCTCTATTATTTTTAATCTCTCTAATGACATCCATTGCCTTTTGTTTGCTCTCAACATCCATGCCATTAAATGGTTCGTCGAGCAAAAGCAGGGCCGGATGGTGTAAAATAGATTTTAGAAAGAGTACTTTGCGTCGCATTCCCCCCGATAATTTGCCAATTTTTTCGTTCTGACGATCCTTCAGCTTAAATTGAGAAAGGTAATTATCTATTTGTATTCCAGGATTTGATAAATGGTTATAAAATCCCAGCGAGAATTTTAAATTATCAAGTACAGATAGTCGCTTATATAAACCTCCGTCTTCCGGCATATAGCCAATTTGACTGCGCAGCTTATGGTTATCATAACGGATATGTCCTCCATCAATCAGAATTTCACCGGCATCGGGAGAAACAAGTCCCGAAAGAATTCTTAATAAAGTTGTTTTACCCGCACCGTTTTCTCCTAAAATTCCCAAAATACATGATTTTTCAATTGAAAAATTTATATCATGAAGTATCTGTCGGTTTTTGATCTTCTTGCTTACCTGTATGACCTTAATCATTGGCTTATTACCATATAAAAATGCCTGGGATATACAGGACCTGCCCGCTGACAGGTCCTGAATTCTGCTGTTTCAGA
>Ga0209536_100007934_pt1 | contig 16028 bp, 14 predicted proteins | sample DeeMarSeWOR28_12_FD_187461 | JGI IMG/M metagenome (GOLD analysis project Ga0209536, IMG submission 187461) | Marine sediment microbial communities from White Oak River estuary, North Carolina - WOR-2-8_12 (SPAdes) (version 2) | ecosystem: Environmental > Aquatic > Marine > Intertidal zone >...
GGTGTTGTAGATCGTGGCTGTGACGGTTATGTCGTCCCCGATGAGCCAGTCCGAGAACTTGGGATCGCCCTCAGGGGGGGCCTCGGGCTCGGTGGGGGGATCGTCAAACTCGACCAGCATGGGGTCTACGGAGCCCGTGATCAGAGGCGTGTCGGTGAAGTCTATCTCATAGAAGACGTCGAAAAAGGAGTCCGTCGAGTCGAATCCCGGAGGAGGCCCCTGGCTGCCGCTCCCTGGCTGACCCGGTACCCTGAATGTGGGCCAGGGAACGTATTCCCCAGTCATCCTCATGTAGTCCAGCCACATATCTGAGCCGGGTTCACCAGACGCGTCGAGGACGTCGCCGAAGGTCGGCAGTATGTACTCGACGGTCATCCACTCCCCGATGTCTTCGGGCCAGGGCAGGTGCCCCTCCATCTCGATTTCTAGAGTGTAGACGCCAGGATCGATGTCATCGCACTCCATGTAGAGCTCGATCACCGAGTCCATCGCCGCCGGGAGACGGTCTGGGACCGCCTCGACGGTAATGAGCGAGTCTTCCTCGATGGTGAAGGCATACCAGTCAACATCGACGGGGGTGTTCCCGTCGTTGGAGACTTCAGCCAGCAACACGCACTCCTCCCCGATGTCTAGAGGGAGATCCGTGAACGCGTAGTCAGTAAACTCGCAGCTATAGAAGGGCTCCTCTACGTCTATCTCGCCGCAGTCCACGCTCTGGCAAGTAGACGGGCCGTAGCTGTGCTCGCACAGGTAGTCCGACCAGCCGAAGACCCCCTCCCCGCACTCGGACGCCGCCGTGCAGGGTGAATCATCCCCGGGGAGGCTGAGGGAGACGCCCTCCGGTAAGGACCAGATCCCGTCGTAGCCTTCGGTGGGCCAGGGCATGTAGTACCAGGTCTCGTTTCCCAGCACAATCGGATATCCAAGGGAGGGATCCTCCATGGGATACGGGTAGTAGCACTCCCCCGTGTACTCCGGCCAGGGGATGTTGTACGCGCTGTCCCCTGAGGGCCAAGGGGTCCAGCCCGAGCCGTCCGTTGAGGGCCAAGCGGCGAAGCAGAAGACGGTCACCTCGCAGGAGTACGTCCCCGTTGGAAGCTCCGATGGGAGCCAGGTCTTGAAGTGCGAGGTGTACCGGTCCCCCTCCTTGTAGATCACCCCCGGCTCGTCCATCATCTGGGGCCTCCAGACGGTGTCGTTCTCACTCCTCAGCGTCATGAAGGTCACGGGGAAGACGGGGACGTTACCCTCGTTCTCCACAGTAACGTCGCAGGTGAAGGGCTCCCCCGGCACGAACGTCGTCTTCGGCAGCTCGACGTCGACGACGCGGGGCCTGAATACGGGGTGATCCCACGCGAAGAGCTTCACGGCGTCGTCCATATAGTTGTTGAGCTCCTTGTCCTCGCCGTACTCGAAGTCTGCCTCCCCCACCATCTCCAGACGGTAGTACCCCGGCTCGTGGCCCGTGGAGTCCCATTCGACCTGGAAGCTCCTCATCTCGCCCGCCCTGAGGGGGTAGGCCTCCCTGATGCGTATCCTCGTGACGTTGATCCTCTCCCCACTGGGAGAGACGAGGAAGATGTCGGCGTAGGCGCCCTCCATGGTCCTCCTCTCGTCCATGTTCGCGATGTACGTGGAGAGCCTCACCTTGTCCCCCACCATCCACCACGTCCTGCCCGGGTAGCTTGCCCTAAGCTCGTTTTTCTCGTAGACCCAGCCCATACTACCGGCGTGCGCAACTACTGAGAACGAGCTGAACACCGTGACCATGGCGATGAAAAGTCCGATTTTAGCCGCCCTTCCCGTGGAAGAGGAGAAACTGAATATCTGCATAAATTAATGTACTATTAACTACATATATAAAATTGGAATTATTCAGGAAAAAATTACAGAAACTTGATTTCCTCAGCTGCTCTGGGCAGCCCTTCTCTTCGCCATGTACTCCTCGTCGGCCTTCTTCCTCGAAAGGGGCATCGCTATGTACTGCAGAGGCCTGATGTCAAGGACGCTGGAAGTCTCATTCGCCGTTAGGACCACGGCGGTGTCGGCGCCCTTGTGGGAGCCCGCGACAGAGATGACCCTCTCACCAGGCTCAAGGAGCCCCTCGTCAGTGGCCTTGGCCACGATCTCCACGTTGACCTTCACCTTCATGGAGATGAGGGTTGACGTGATGTAGCTGAGGTGGCTGTGACCCAGCCTCTGGCGCATCCTGATGGAGTTGGTGAGGACGTCCGAGCCGAGGCAGACGACCCCCCTCAGCTCCTCGATCGCCTCCTTGTTCTCCGGGAGGAACTGGTTCTTCCCGGGGACGGGGAACCCCGTCTGGTGGCCCACGACGATGAGCTTCACACCCGAGGCGTGGAACTTCTCGGCAGCCTTGACGCCGGTCTCCCCGGTGTTGCTGGCGACGACGATCTTCTCGATGCCAAGGTCCTTCGCTGCCTGAAGGGAGAGGTCGAGGGTCAGGTCCGTGTGCTCGGCCCCGCCCTCCTCGAAGTATACTATCTCGCTCTTTATCATGGAATCACCCAATCCTAGGGGCGTTCATAATTTAAGGATTGAGAAGGGAGGAAGAAAGCGAGTTCAGAACCGCAGGGAGCGCTGCTTCCAGTACCGGGGCTCTCGACGCTTCGCCTTGATCACGATGAGGGGCTTGCTGTTCAGCCCGTTCAGGAACTTGCGGTCGTAGACCACCTCGAGGCTGAGGCCCTGGTCATCAAGGAGCTTGTGGACTAGGTTGTCCCTCGCCCAGGCTGGAATATCGGGCGAGTAGCTGTCCTGGACCCCTCTCTGGCTCTTATGGCTCACGAGTCTTCTGAGGGGATCATCGATACTAAAGAGGACGTGTGTAGAAAGTGTCTACCAACAACCTTGCCTGAGCCCTCTCAACCTCTATCCCCGAGCCAGTAACCCTTTTTAATGGTCGCCAGTCCATAGAACTCTACGTGGCCGCTGTGGTGTAGTGGCAGCATACGGGACTGTGGATCCCTTGGTCGGGGTTCGATTCCCCGCAGCGGCCCTCCCCCTCAGAGGGCCTTCTGCTCCGTGCGGGCGATGATCTCGTCCTGAAGCTCCCTGCCAATATCAACGAAGTAGTCGCTGTACCCCGCCACCCTCACGATGAGGTCGCCGTGCTTCTCGGGAAACTTCTGGGCCTCCGTAAGTGTCTTGGAGTCGACGACGTTGAACTGGATGTGGTGACCGTCCAACTCGAAGTAGGCCTTCACGAGGTGGGAGAGCTTCTCCAGCCCCTCATCGTCGGCGAGGAGCTGGGGGAGGAGCTTCTGGTTGAGGAGGGTCCCACCCGTCCTGGCATGGTCCAGCTTCGCCACGGACTTGACAACGGCGGTGGGCCCATGTCTGTCCGCGCCGTGGGCCGGCGAGATGCCGTCCGAGACCGGGTCGCCGCTCATCCTTCCGTCCGGCGAGGCCCCCGTGACGCGGCCGAAGTAGATGTGGACAGTCGTGGGGAGCAGGTTCACCCTGTAGTGGCCTCCCTTCGTGTTGGGCCTCCCGTCGATGGCGTCGAAGTAGGCATCGAACACCCTCGTGGCGATCTCGTCGACGTAATCGTCGTCGTTCCCGTACTTCGGGGTCCTGTTCAGCAGGAGCTGGCGGGTCCTCTCGTCCCCCTCGAAGTTCCTAGCCAAGACGTCGAGTAGGCCGTCCATTGTGAGGTTCCCCTCGTCGAAGACGTGGTGCCTGATGGAGGACAGCGAGTCTGTTATGGTGCCCATGCCCACGCCCTGGATGTAGGTGGCGTTGTACCGGGGGCCCCCGTCGTGGTAGTCCCTGCCCCTCTTGATGCAGTCGTCGAAGAGGAGGGACATGAAGGGGGCGGGCATGTGCTCTGCGAAGAGGCGCTCGATGACGTTGTTCCCTGCGATCTTCAGGTCGATGAAGTAGTTCAACTGCCTGCGGAACGCCTCGAAGAGCTCGTCGAAGGACCCGAAGCCCCGGGGGTCACCCGTCTCGATGCCCACCCTCCTCCCAGTCCTCGGGTCAACCCCGTCGTGGAGGGTCAGCTCCAGTATCTTCGGCCAGTTGCAGTAACCGGTGAGGGTGCAGCTCTCCTTCCCGAAAGCGCTGATTGTGACGCATCCGCTGGGCCCCCCGGCCCTGGCGTCCTCCAGGGACTTGCCCGCCCGGGTGAACTCCTTGATGATGACGTCAGTGTTGAAGAGGGAGGGCTGCCCGAACCCCTCTTTCACGACGCCCAGGGCATGCCCCAGGAATTCATCCGGATTCTCACGGCTGAGCTGGATACAGGCGCTGGGCATGATGAGGTGCATCTCCCGGACGATGTCCAGTACGAGGTAGGAGAGCTCGTTGACGGCATCGGACCCATCCGGGAGCACCCCGCCGGTGTTGATGAGCGCGAAGTCCTGGTATGTTCCGCTCTGCTCCTCGGTGATGACGACCTTGGGAGGGGCGGGCTGGTTGTGGAACTTGATCCAGAAGCACTGGAGGAGCTCCCTCGCGGAATCCTGGGTGAGGCTGCCATCTCCGAGCCCCGCCCTGTAGAAGCCGATGAGGTGCTGGTCGAGGCGCCCCGGGTCGAAGCTGTCCCATGTGTTGAGCTCGGTGACAACCCCCAGGTGACAGAACCAGTACATCTGGAGGGCCTCCCAGAAGTCCCGGGGGGCCTCGGAGGGGACCCGGTCGCAGACCTCCGCGATCCGCTCCAGCTCCTGCCTCCTCTGAGAGTCAGGCTCAGCCTCCGCCATCTCCTCAGCCAGCTGGGAGTAACGCTTCCCCAAGGTGACAAGGGCATCTGCGGCGATCCCCATGGCCTTCAGCTCCTCCTGCTTGGCGTGGGCCTCCGGATCCTTCTCGGGGTCGAGGGAGCCGAGGTGCTCCTCGATCTCCCTCTTGAAGTCGAGCATCCCCTTCCTGTAGATCTTGTCGTCGAGGACGGCGTGGCCCGGAGCCCTCTGCTCCATGAACTCCGTGAACACCCCGGCGCTGAAGGCCTCATGCCACTCAGGGGTCATGGCGGCGAAGACCCGCTCCCTCATGGTCCTCCCGCGCCAGAAGGGGATGACCCTCTCCCCCTGGACCCTGCGGGTCTCCTCGTCGACCCTGAAGGGGGTCCTCTCCCTGGAGTTCACGATCTCCAGGTCCTCGAGGCTGTGGCAGCAGAGCTCGGGGAAGGTGGGGGTCGCCCTGGGCTCGGGGCCCCTCTCGCCCACTATGAGCTCCCCGTCGCCGATCGAGATGGACTTGTGCTCCATGAGGTGCCTGAAGGCGAGCGCTCTGGTCACCGGCGTGGATTGGCCCTCGACTGTGCCGCCCTCATAGAAGCTTGTGAGCAGTTCCGCCCGCTCCGTGGAGATGTAGGGCTTCGTCTTCACGCTCCGCTCGCGCAGGCGCTCCACCCTCTCCGACATCACAGCCATGCCCCGGTCATCATCTCCAGCCCTTGGCCCCAAGATATCCCTGACCTGCTAGAATTTATCATCTGCTGAGGATCCGGATAGCCTGGGTCTCACATACGGACATCTGGGCCATATCTAGGCGCGGTCAGCATATCTATGCGGTGTCCGACTGCCCAGATGAGGCGTCGTGGTCCGGTATGAGCACCTCGAGATCTCTGATCTCCCTGATGGAGTAACTCGCCAAGCTTATGATGGTCCCTAGTACGCCTATCACCACGAAGAGGACGGCTATCCCTGCTCCGGGGCCCGAGCCCACGAGCCACCCGAAGACGGGGACGAGGCTCCCCCCCTCCATCATGGCGGGCTCGAAGAACCAGTCCGCCAGGGGGCCTGTTATCGCCATGGAGATGGGGGAGGCCACCCTGGCTATCAGGGACCTGGTCGCGAAGACCCTCCCCTGCATCTCCGGGGGGACCTTGGACTGCCAGATGGCCTGGCTGGAGCCGTTGAGGATTGGGAGGAAGGCCATGACGAGGAAGGCGGTCGGTGCCCACATGGTCATGCTCCTTCCGACCCCGAAGAAGCAGGTGATTAGACTGACGATGGCCATGCTGAAGATGACCCCGTCGATCCTCTTCTTGGGGCCGCCCCAGGCGCTCATGAGTATCCCCCCGAGGATCCCGCCCACGCCGAAGGCTGACTGGACAGCCCCCAGGATGAGGGTGTCGTCCCCCGTCCTCGCGAGGATCATGGGGGCGAAGAGGGTGAAGCTGAAGCTGAGCATGAAGTTCATGAGGAGGAAGACGGTGAGGAGGCCCAGGAGCCCCCGCCTCTCGTAGATGTACTTGAATCCGAAGACGGAGTCCGCCCAGATGCTCCCCCGCTCAGCCTTGGCCCCCTCCTCCAGGTGGGGCTGGGGGATGTGTATCACGAGGAGCGCCCCGATGGCCACGATGAAGGTGAAGACGTCGAAGGCCATGATGCCCCCGATCCCTACCACGTTGAGGAGGATGCCGGCGGAGATGGGGGCGACGATGCCGGACGCCGCCTCCGCCAGGGCGATCATGCCGCTGGCCCTCCCGTACTGCTCCTTGGGGAGCATCGTGGAGACGGCGGCGGAGTAGGCCGGGAACTGGAACGCACCGAAGGCGCCTGAAAAAGCGCTCACCACGTAGAGGTGCCAGACCTGGAGGCTACCTGCAGAGTAGAGCACGAGGAGGGCTACGGTGGCGATGCCGGCGGCCAGGTCGCTCATGATCATGACGTGCTTCCTGTCGTACCTGTCCACGATGGCCCCGGCCAGGGGGCTCGTCAGTATCTGGGGGACTGCCGTGAAGAAGCCCACGAGGGCGAGGGCCGTCGCGATTCCCGTGGTCTGCCATGCCCAGATGGTGATGGCGAACTGGGTCATCCCGGTGCCCAGGAGGGAGACAAGCTGGCCCGCCCAGACGATGGTGAATCCCCTCATGCCCGTGGGGCGCATCGTCGCATCGGAAGGTGCTGGGGGGGCTGCCCCGCTTTCGTCTGCTCCCTTTGCGGCCATCTAAATCACCAGCTCGATATGATAGTTCTCCTATCGTCATTTCCTGTTAAAAGCTCTCCCGTAGTTATGGTGGCGAAGGCTCAGAGGCAAACTTAAAAACGGGGTGCGGGTGTAAGAGTTCTGGGCGGAGGTCGCCAAGCTAGGTCAAAGGCGTAGGATTGAGGTTCCTATCTCTTAGGAGTTCGTGGGTTCGAATCCCACCCTCCGCACCATTATGTCTGGGGTTTTTTAGGGCCAGTCTTCTTGGGGCTCGATGACGTCTATTCCCTCATCTGTGATCGAGATAGACGACCACTCCTTGCTGAAGAAGCCGACATGTAACCGTACAAATCCTCTTGACTCGAGCTCCTCGCAAGCCCTCTCTATCTGCTTCGGCTTGTAGTTCACCGATTGAAACAGAATTTTACGCGATATGTCACCCGCCTCAGAGAAATCCTTGGGCACGTTATCCAACAGCAGATGCAGTATTTCGAGATGTATTTTTTCAAGTGACATCCGTATAGGAATTCAGGGAGCGCATATTATCTCTTTCCGATGGTTCCTCCGACTAAAAAACAGTCAATAACTCCGGGATCAATGGGATCTCCAACTCGTCAATTAACTCGCGAACTGCGCGTACACCAGTTTCCCTTGAATTTTTAGGCTTAACCCTCTACCTCAATATAGAACTGGAACTAGTCAGGGGACTACCTTCAGAATAAATGTTTTAACGAGTTCTGACGCTGAGGGTGCTGATGGACATGGTGAAGAACGATGTGGATGAGAGACTAACGAGGTGGAACGAGATCTTCGACGAGCTCCTCATCGACGCGGGGAACCTGAGCAGGGACCTCCTCAGCGGGATCAACTACGTCGGCGCAAGCGGCGTCCTCGTCATCGCACTAGGCTTCGTGGTGCTGTACTACAACATCCGAACGGCCAGCCTGGAGGACCCCCTCTTCTGGGTGATGCTGGTGCTGACAGTGGGGTCGAACTTCGTCCTCGGGCTCTACAACATTATGAAGTTCCTCCAGTTGAAGAGGAAGTACTCGAGGCTCAGCGACATGCAGGTGAGGATGAAGGGGTAGGGCAGACGAAGTGGCTCCGAGGAGAACGCCCGATGTAATAGCTCTGGAGATACTGGACTGCGTCGAGGAGAAGGGGGAGGCGACCAAGTGGGACCTCATCAAGGTCCTGGGCAACGACACCCAGTTCGGGCTCTGGGTGGACGGCTTCCTCGTCCCCGAGAAGGTACTCGAGGAGCGCAGGGAGGGGAGGAACTACTTCTACACTTTGACAGAGCGCGGGGAGCTCTTCCACAAGCTGCTGAAGAGCGGGAACCTGATCAAGATATTCAACAGGGTAAGCGGGCGGAGGCTAAAATGACCCTATCAACTTACACTACTTCTCTCCCAGGATTTTAGCCACACGATCGAGGATTATCTCGTCGTCTCCCTCGAGGAGGTACTCGGCTTTTATGGTGATCTTCCCGGCTGCCTCCGGGGTCACGAAGAAAGGCTCATAGAGCGCCTCCACGGGGGGCTCTCCCTCCCGAAGCCTTCCGTGGAGCTCCCTGAGGGGTATGTTGGCCCCCTCATCCAAGGTGATGTAGGCGTACGATGGGCCCAGGACTCCCTCGATCACCGAAGGCTCATAGATGACGCCTGAGCTTACGCCTGGTATCGTGCTCAGCTTGTCCGAGAGCTCAAATGATCGTTTCTCTAGGGCGGTATAGAAGGAATTGTCGTCTCTACCCACGAACAGCTCGACTGCCTTCACCAGCCCCACAATCATCTCCCTGCTCATCTTGGCACCCCTCCCGATACCGTCGAATGGGTATGACTGGAGGTGCGCCAGCTTCACGAGGTCAGCTCGGCCCACGAGGATCCCCGTGTTGTTGAGCCCCCCGAGGTGCTTGCCACCGCTGAAGGAGACGAGATCGACCCCAATATCCAGAAGAACCCGGGGGACCTCTTTGTGGGTTAGGTGGGGGGCGGCGTCGACGGTGACGGGGACGCCCCGCTCATGGGCAATACGGACAACGTCCTCCAGGGGGAGCCTGTCCTTGGAGGCTGTGACGGTGTAGTGGTATGCGGCGGTCCTCTGTGGGTCGAAGGCCTCCTCCAGATCCTCCGGCGTCGCCCCTTTCTCCGAGCCCGCCTCGACGAGGGTCCCCCCTGCGCACTCTAGGGCGTGGTCGTACTCGCTCCGGGTGCTACGCTGGATGATGAACTCCGTCTTGAGCCCCTCCGTGTGCATCGGCAGCCTCTGGGCGACGGGTATCCAGGTCTGGGGCTCCAGGGGGTCGTAGCCCTCAAGCTCGGTGCCCCTCATGATGCAAGCCGCGGCGGCCAGCGTGATGCCGTTGGACCCCCCGGCCGTGGTGAGCCCAGCCTCCACGCCGAAGACCTCGGCGATCCTCCTCCCAGCCCAGACCTGGAGCTCAGGTATCCTGATGAACGCCCTGGAGGCCTCCTCCATGGCCCTGAAGACCTCCGGCCTGGGCATGGAGCCCCCGAGGCGGGTCATGCTGGTCGAGGCGTTGACGACGCGCCTCAACCCGAACTTCTCGTATGGATCAGACTTGTCCCCCATAGAATCACCGAGAGATTACAGAGGATACTGGGGCGAGGTGAATAAGGGTTTTACGTCAGGTTATAGAGCGGGTTTACTGAAAAACCGGGTCACTCACATTCGCACCTTGAAGTATCCACCGGCAGCGGTGAAGCCGAAGCCTACCAACGAAATGACTATGCCGACAGGCACCGTGGGGCCAGCTATCCTCCGGGTGAACACGACCAGGTTCACCGGAGAGAAGGCTATGATCAACATACCCGTGAGAAATAGGGCCACCCCTCCCGCCATGAGGTTATTCGCCAAATTGCGTCTCATACTACTACCACCTCCGAGTGGACGATAGGAGGGCTACCGTCGATATGAACTCTGTTAAACGTCCTTGTTGAAGCCTCAACATCGGTGTTGAGAAGGTAACAATTGTCATCGAGGCCAGTACAGAATTGAGGTGACGTTGGGAGGGCCTCCGAGTGAAGCATATAATAACATCCGCTACGGACCAGTTAACGGTAAAAATGTCTGAGAAAGGAGCAATCCTGAAGGACCAGGCGGAGTACATTTTCGGATCCATAAGCCGCACCGTCGAGGGCATCAGCGACGAGGACGCCAAGTGGAAGCCCACCGAGGAGTCGAACAGCATCGCATGGACTCTCAACCACATGTCCAGGATCGCCAACGTCAGCATCCCACGCATCATCAAGGGCAACCAGGAGTACGCGCCCGCAGGCTGGCCTGACGACTACAGGGACAAGGACTACACAGTCGAGAAGATGCTAGGTGACATCGACGCCGCGAAGGAGGTCGTCCTGACGGGCATCGGCAACCTCACGTCGGAGCAGCTCGAGGAGGAGATACCCCTCTGGAGGGGTACACAGAAGAGGAAGACAGGGATCTTCGCGTACCTCGGGGAGCTCGTCCACCACAGGGGTCAGATCGCCTACCTCAAGGGCACCCAGAAGCGCCTCAAGGAGAAGAAGTAACACTTCACCCCTCTTTTTTTTACGCCAGGCCAACTAATCAACCGCTAGTGTGAGCTGGGGGCAGAGCACTGCCATTCTCAGAATCGAGAAACTGATGACAAGAACATAGCGTATCTTTCCCCACCATTTTTATTCCCCCGTCCTCTCATGAAGCACAACTACTATCGGGGAGAGCGCATAACATGAAAATCGGGATAACCTGCTACCCCACAGTGGGGGGAAGCGGCATATTCGCCACCCGCCTGGGAGTGGAGCTGGCTAAGAGGGGGCACGAGGCCCACTTCATCACCTACGAGCGTCCGGTCGCCATCCAGGACCAGGACTACGAGAACGTCTACGTCCACCTGGTCTCCGTCGTCGAGTACCCCCTTTTCAAGTACCCGCCCTACACAGTCGCCCTGGGCTCCGAGATGTTCAGGATCACCGAGCAGCAGGACCTGGACCTCCTCCACGTCCACTACGCCCTCCCCCACTCCACGGCTGCGTTCCTTGCACGGGAGATCACGGGGAAGCCCTACGCCGCCACACTCCACGGCTCCGACGTCACCATCCTGGGGAGCGACGCCTCCTACATGCCGGTGAACACCCTCTCCCTGGAGAGGGCCGACGCCGTCACAGCGGTATCAAACTTCATCGCCAGGGAGGCTCGCGAGAGGCTGGGGATCTCGCGGGAGATCAGGGTGATATCCAACTTCGTGGACTCCGATAAGTTCGTCCCCGCCCCCTGCGAGGACCCTGACGTCATGGAGAGCAGGGACGTCGTGGTCACCCACATCTCCAACTTCAGGCCTGTGAAGAGGATACAGGACCTCGTCCACGCCATGAGCATCGTCACCAAGAAAGCCCCGGACGCCCGCCTCGTCCTCGTGGGCAACGGCCCCGAGAGGCACAAGATCGAGAGGCAGGTGGACGAGCTCAGCCTCAGGAAGAACGTCCAGTTCACGGGCTACAGGAGCGACGTCCCCAACCTCCTGGGATGCTCGGACATCGTCGTCCTCTGCTCGGAGACGGAGAGCACGCCCCTCACCCTTCTGGAGGGTATGAGCTGCGGGCTCCCCGTCGTCGCCACGGAGGTCGGGGGGATCCCGGAGATAGTAGAAGACGGTGTCAACGGTTACCTGGTCCCCCTGAAGCATCCCGAGGCAATCGCCGAGAGGATTCTGGAGCTCAACGCCGACCCGGGGCTCAGGAAGAGGCTGGGGGAAGCCGCCCGGAAGACGGTGATGGAGAGGTACACCATCGACAAGATCGTGGGGCAGTACACAGAGGTCTACGAGGAGATAACCTCAGCCTAGGTTCGCGTAGAACATCGACGAGTTGGGCGTGTGCCCGTTGTACTGGCGCATGAAGACCCCCATGAGGTCCCGCATCCCCGAGACCACCGCGACGTCCAGCCAGGCCCAGCTCACCTCCTGGCCGAACCTCTCAGGGCTGAACCGCCCAAGAGCCGATGAGAGGTAGACCTCCACCTCCTGAGCCCTCGCCTGCTTACCCCTCATCTCGGCGATGAGGGCCGCCCGATCCTCGGATGAGCTCAGTTTTTGCTTGATCCCCGCGATCTCCGAGTTGAGGCCATCCAGTACATCCCTGAGCTCCCTGTCCGTGGACTCCACGCAGGACCTGATCGCCATGTGCGCCTCCTTCAGCCCCTCGGGGTCCCCCTCGTTCCGGGCCTGGACCCAGCCACTGAGGGCGCCGAACAGCCTCTCATCCGCCAGGCTGCGGTATCCGAGGCGCTTCAGCCCCCCTGCGTACCCCTCGTTCCACGGGGTGTTGTAGAAGAGACGGGTGTACCGGAGGAAGACCGGGAAGGGTAGGCCGATCGCCTTCGCTGCCGGGATGACCTCGGAGTAGTAGCTCGTCTCACCGGGCCCCCCGATGTGGGCAAGTATGGGGAGGACGGAGTCCACGATAACCTGCCGGGAGTCGACCCTCGGCGTGATGCTCTCGATGATGTCGGACAGGTCGGGGCTCCCAGCGTTGAACGAGAACTCGTAGAAAGCTCCGCACTTGGGGCACTTCCCCTCTACGCTGGCCGTGGACGAGCCCGCGTCACGGCGGTAGCCTAGCTCCACCCGGCGCCTCTGGCATCCGGGAGTCTGACACTCGTAGAAGAACGGGACGTAGTCCGCCTCCCTGAGGCCGATCCCTGGCCTGTGGCCCGACTCCTCAACCCTCCCAGCGGCCCTGTTGGAGGCCTCGATGAAGGATTCACGGTTCGAGTCGGCCAGCAGGATCTCGTATCCCCCCTGGAAGATGTGGCGTGTCCCCGGCATGGAGTGGCTGAGGATGGGCACCCCCAGGTCGGCCTCCAGGTTGACGATGGACCCTATGACCTTCGTCGACCAGTCGGAGACGTTCTCCGTTGAGTAGTACGCGCCCTTGAGCACGGTTATGGCGTGGTCGAGGTTCATCAGGGCCCTCTCCCTCAGCCGGACGTCGACGCCATTGAGGAGGCCTCGGTAGTTGCTCGTCAGCTTCTCCAACGTCTGACCAAGCCAGGCCTCGGAGGGGTTCCGAATCTCGTGGATGGGCACCCCCTCCTCCTCCGGGGAGGTGGGATAGCTGATGAGGACGCCCCGAGCGGAGGGGCTGGGAACACGGGTGTTGATGAGCTCGGGTTGGACGCCGTCGTAGTCAGCCACGTAGAATAGGGGGACATAGCCTTCATCTCCCATGCCGCTGAGGCTCTTGGCGTAGGCTATCTTGTTCAGGACCAGGCTCGGGCCCCCGATGGCGTTGGGCTGCTGTCCCGTCTCCACGACCCCTTGCTCGAGGCGGTCGATGTTCTCCGAGACATGCGAGGTCAGGACACCCAACCGCCGCAGGTTTGACTTCATCGCCCGCTTCAGCTCCTCCAGGGAGTCGGAGGCCTCACCGTACTGCGTCCTCACGCCCTCGAGGAGGGCGTATGCCTTCCCCATTGTGGCGGGGATGCGCCCCCACAGCTCCTCGGCCAAGCCTCCCGAGACGCCTTTCTCAACGTGGCTGGTGTAGAGCTCGTGGGCGGGTCTAAGAACGTCTTCCTGAGCCAAGTCGACCACAGTATGAGTGTGACTGGCTTATTGTTTTTGGAGGGGGATAAAAACCCTTGTGAAGACACCTAGAGCTTGAGCAGCCTCACGGCGTTGCCGTGGAAGATCTTCTCGATGCTCTCCTCGTCGAGGCCCATGTCGTAGCAGACCCTGAGCTGCTCCCGCAGGTACTCTACGCTGAACCCCCGGGGGAACCAGCTGGAGTCCGTGGCGAAGATGAGCCTATCCGCCCCGATGGTCTCCATGGACTTCCTGAAGAGGTCCTTCATGGTGAGGTCGTAGGGCATCCACCTCATCCACTGGTTTGAGCCCGAGGTGTCCACGTGGACACCGGGGCACTGCCAGCAGAGTTGCAGTAGCTCCCTCCAGTAGCAGGCTCCGAAGTGAGGGATTACGAACTTGAGCGTGGGGAAGTCGCTGCAGACCTTCCACAGCGTCAGGGGGTTCATGTTCCTGAGGTCGTACGCTGGTCCGCCGCCGCCCCCGAGGACGCCGAAGTGGATAAGCACGGGGACATCCAGGTTCTCGGCCATCTCCCAGACCGGGTAGGCTGCCTTGTCGTCTATGGGCCTCTGCTGGCTGGAGGCGATCATCTTGAATCCCTTGAGGCCCAACTCCTTCACGGCCCTCTCAAGCTCCTCGGCCGCGCCCTCATCCCAGACGCTGTGGTGGGCGAAGCCCGTGAAGCGGTCCGGGTGCCAGGACACGATCTTCGCGAGGTTGTCGTTCCCGCCGCCCATCACGAAGTTGACCCGTGAGAGGCCCTTGGCGTCCATGTCGGCGACCCATCGCTGGGCCTGCTCCTCGTCGGTGTGGACGTCGGTCTCGTACTCGTCGAAGGCCCACATCTTCCTCCAGTCGTCCCTGTACCTGCGGGAGTTCTCCAGGATGATGTCCGTCCTCCGCTCGCCGTAGCGCTCCACCATGCGCGCCCTCCGGCTGGCGCTCCTATCGGTTCTCTGGAGGGGGAAGTGGGAGTGAAAGTCGATGACATTGAGGCCGTAGAGATTCATAGGTTACAACCTTAGAATCCAGCCCTTATAGTCGCTTTAAACGTTTTCCATGACGGAGAGGCTAGAGGGACTTGGACGCCTTCGCCTCGTAGAAGGGGCCGTTCCTCTGGAGGGGCTCCTCCAGGAACGCCTCCGCGTACTCACATCCGCCCTGAACGCCCCGGAGCTCGGCCTTAGCACGGGTGAACCTCTGATAGTAGCCGTCCTCGAACTTGGCCAGCTGCGTCGGGTAGCACTCGACGGCGGCCTCCTTGAGCGCCCAGACCTCTGATACGTCCAGTAGGACGTGAGGGCTGGAGATCAGGGTGTTCACCTCCATGAGGAGCAGGCGACCGACTAGCCAGGGTTCCTCGTAGGTGGTCGTGTGGGCGGCCCACTCCACCGCCTCCTTCACGATCTCGTAGGTCGCCCTGTGGTCCCTGTGATAGTCGGAGGGGAGGTGGGTTATCAGGATGTCTGGCTTGTATGAGACGATGTGGTCCGAGATCCGCCTGATGACATCCCCCTCGTCGGAGATCTCCTCAAGGCCCATGATAACAGGCTCGTCGATTTCGAGGGCCTTACATGCTGCCTTGAGCTCGTCACCCCGCTCTGGTGGGTCGCTGGTCAGGCAGAGGACCTGGCTTGAGCCCCCCTGCTGCGCATTCAGGGCGAGGGCGCCCCCGCATCCGAAGGTCTCGTCGTCGGGATGAGAGACAATGGCGAGTGCTCGTCTCATGGAAATCAATGGAGAGTATGTTGTGCGACGATAAAAGAGGTTTCCCGCTGCCTCGATGGCTGGGAAGCATCTCCCGGATATCTCACTCCCCGGATTAGTTGATTCTAAATACTAAATGGTTCAATATTGTTCGATATTATCATGGACGAATTCGATATTCTCATCGAGAACGCGACCATCGTTGATGGCTCCGGTAAATCAGCCTACAAGGGTTCAATTGGCATCAAGGGCGACAAGGTGGCCTCCGTGGGCGAGGTCAAGGGGGACTACGCCAAGTCCATCGACGCGAAGGGCCTGACCGCGATCCCGGGCTTCATCGACTCCCACAGCCACGCCGAGACCGGGCTACTGTTCTACCCGCTTTGTGAGAGCTTCGTCCACCAGGGCGTCACCACCTTCGTCGGGGGGCAGTGCAGCATGTCTCCGGCCCCGATAGGGGACGAGATCAGGTTCCCTGGGGCTGCGAGGGTCCACCTGGACAAGCTCATCAAGTACAAGTACTACCCAGAGAAGTCCGAGTTCCCCCGCGAACAGATCAACGCAATCATGAAGGAGGAGTACGGCTGGACCGTGGACTGGCGCACCATGGGGGACTACTTCGACGTCGTGGAGGGAAGGGGCTTCTCAACCAACTACGCCCCCCTAGTGGGCCACGGCACCGTCCGGCGCCACGTGATGGGGGAAGACTGGATGCGTGCCACCACCCGAGAGGAGAGGGACCAGATGGCGGAGCTCATCAGGCAGGCCCTGGAGGAGGGCTGCATCGGCATGAGCTACGGCCTCGACTACGACCCCGACACCTTCGCAG
>Ga0209536_100007935_pt1 | contig 16028 bp, 13 predicted proteins | sample DeeMarSeWOR28_12_FD_187461 | JGI IMG/M metagenome (GOLD analysis project Ga0209536, IMG submission 187461) | Marine sediment microbial communities from White Oak River estuary, North Carolina - WOR-2-8_12 (SPAdes) (version 2) | ecosystem: Environmental > Aquatic > Marine > Intertidal zone >...
CTCGTGCGGCGCCCGCGGAAGCTCTCGCAGGCCGCGCTCGAGACCCTCGCTCTGATCGCGTATCGGCAGCCGGTCAGTCGGGCCGAGATCGAGGAGATTCGCGGCGTTTCGGTGGAGGGGGTGCTGCGGTCGCTGCAGGAGCGCGGCATCGTCGAGCCCGTGGGGCGCGGTGAGGGCTTGGGTCGCCCGCTGCTGTACGGGACGACGACGCTCTTCTTCGAGCTGCTGGGGCTGCGGTCGCAGGACGACCTGCCGCGGCTCGAGGATCTGGCGGTGGCGCTCCGGCCTCCCAGTCAGTCGGGCGAACTGGCCGAAGCATGACCACGATGCGACTGCAACGGGCCCTTGCCCGGGCCGGTATCAGCTCGCGTCGGCGCGCCGAGGATCTGATCCGAGCCGGCCTGGTCAAGGTCAATGGGGAGGTCGCCGCCATCGGCCGATCGGTGGACCCGGACCGGGACGTGATCACCATCCGGGGCCGGCGCGTGCAGCCGGTTGCGGTCACGTGGATCGCGCTGAACAAGCCCATCGGATACGTGGTGTCCCGGCGGGATCCGCGAGGGAGACGGACCGTGTTCGAGCTCCTTCCCGACGTGGCTGCTCTGACGTATGTGGGACGGCTCGACGTGATGACGTCCGGTCTGCTTCTCTTCACGACGGACGGCGAGGCGGCGAATCGCCTGATGCACCCGCGGTATGCCGTGCAGCGAACCTACTGGGTACTGGTGCACGGGCGTGCGGCGCACGACATTCGCAAGGAGTTGGCGAGGCCGGTGACGATCGACGGCCGGCCCGTGGGGATCGTGAGTCACCAGGTGACGGAGCGGGGAACCTCGACGGAGCTGACACTGGTGCTCGCGGAGGGGCGGTATCGCATCGTGCGCCGACTGTGCGCGCGGCTGCGGCTCAAGGTGGAGCGTCTCGTCAGGTTGACCTACGGCCCGGTCGAGTTGGGGCGACTGGAGCCCGGACAGTGGCGCCACCTGACCAAACACGAACTCCAGGCGCTGCGTGCCATGAACGCCGCCTGAGGAACGAGAGCCATGGAACTGCAAGGGAAGACGGTAGTGATCTTGGGCGGAAGTGGGTTGGTGGGCCGTGCAGTGGCTCGGCACCTCCTGGACCTGGAGCCCCGTCGGATCGTGCTGGTGGCGCTGTACGAGGAGGAGGTCGTGGCGGGGGCCGAGTGGCTCCGGGCCAGGTCGGGCGACACCGAGGTCACCGGCGAGTGGGGCGACATCTTCCTGCCGGCGCAGTTCGCCAAGCTCAGCCGCGATGCGCTGCTGGCCGACGCGGCCGCGCGCGAGGTGGTCCTCGGTGATCTGCTGGGAGATCTCAGTCCGGAGGTGCTCGAGCGGAGCTTCCTGTATCAGCTCTTCGACCGCTACCGGCCGGACGTGGTGGTGGACTGCATCAATACGGCGACCGCCTTTGCCTACCGCGACGTCTTCCGAAGTGCCCGCGAGTTGCTGGCGGCGGCGCGGACGGGGACGGTCTCGCGGGACCAGGTCGAGCAGCACGTGCTGTCGATCCCGATGCCGCAGCTGATCCGCCACGTCCAGATCATGCTCGAATGCCTCCGGACGGCGGACACCGCCGCGTACGTGAAGATCGGCACGAGCGGCACCGGCGGGATGGGGCTGAACATTCCATACACGCACTCGGAGGAGCGCCCCTCGCGTACGCTGTTGACCAAGTCGGCGGTGGCGGGTGCGCACACGCTGCTGCTGTTCCTGGTCGCGCGGACGCCGGGCGCGCCCGCGACGATCGAGATCAAGCCCACGACCGCGATCGCGTGGCGGGAGATCGCCTACGGACCGATCCGTCGGCGAAACCAGCCGGTGCGGAAGGTCGACTGCCCCGCACCGCTCGACCTGCAGGCGGCCTTCGGTCCGGCGGCGTCCGGGTGGAAGGATCTCGGTGAGGTGCTCGAGTCGGTGTACGCCGATCTCGGGGAAAACGGGTTGCTGTCTCGGGACGAGTTCGAGACCCTCACGGCGCTGCGCCAGATGGAGTTCATCACGCCGGAGGAGGTGGCGGCGTACGTGGTGTCCGAGCTCCAGGGCCGCCCCACCGGCCGGGATGTCATGACGGCGCTCGACGGCGCGACGGCCGGGCCGACCTACCAGGCTGGCGTGCTGCGCGCGGCGGCGGTGCAGCGGCTCGAGGCGCTGGAGCAGGAGCACGGCGTGCGGTCGGTCGCGTTCGAGATGCTCGGTCCGCCGCGGCTGAGCAAGATCCTCTACGAGGCCCACATCCTCTCGCGCATCCGTCCCTCGGTCGGGGCGCTGGCGGACAGCGACGCCGCGAGCATGTCGGCCGAGGCCGTGCGGCTGGTGGCCGGCGACGTCAGCCTGCGCTCGGCGATTCTGTCGATCGGGCTGCCCATCATCGTATCGGACGGCAGCGTGTACCGCGGCGAGGCGGTGATCGTCACGCCGGAAGGCGGCGACGTGGAGCGTGCGGTCGCGCGCGGCTGGGTCGACGTCCGACCGGGCAGTTGCGCGCTCTGGATCCAGCGGGCCCGCCGGATGGTGGAGGCGGCGGGCGTTCGCGAGCGCGCCTCCGACAGTGGGATGGAGTGGTGGGGGATCGAGCCCAAGGACGCGATTACACCTCACAAGTTCGCCACGTGGATCTTCAGCAACGAGGACGGCGGCGAGCGTATCAAGCGATGAGGGCACCGCAATGACGAGCAGGCCCGTACGTCCCATGGAGGCGGGAGTCACGACCGACATCGTCCGCGAGGTCGGCAAGCGGGTCGTCGGCCAGGAGGCGATGCTGGAGCGGCTGCTCGTGGGTCTCCTGACCGGCGGACACGTCCTGCTCGAGGGCGTGCCGGGCCTGGCCAAGACGCTGGCGGTGCGGTCGCTCGCCGAAGTGATCCGCGTCGCGTTCCAGCGCATCCAGTTCACGCCGGACCTGCTCCCGGCCGACATCATCGGGACGATGGTGTTCGACCAGCGCACCGGGGAGTTCCATCCCAAACGCGGGCCGCTGTTCGCGAACATCATCCTCGCCGACGAGATCAATCGGGCGCCGGCCAAGGTCCAGGCGGCGCTGCTCGAGGCCATGCAGGAGAAGCAGGTCACGATCGGCAACGATACCTATCCCCTCGACGAGCCGTTCCTCGTTCTGGCCACCCAAAACCCGATCGAGCACGAAGGGACCTACCCGCTGCCGGAAGCGCAGCTCGATCGCTTCATGCTCAAGGTCCTGGTCGACTATCCGACACGGGATGACGAGAAGGAGATCCTCTGGCGCATGGCGGGGGGGGAGGCGATCCCGATCGCGCCCATGGCCGGGCCGCAGGAGATCCTCGCCGTCCGGCGGACGATCGCCGAACTGTACATGGATCAGAAGATCGTCGACTACATCGTCGACGTCGTCCGGGCTACCCGGGAACCGCAGGCCGTCGGGCTGCATGAGATCCGACCGCTCATTGCCTACGGCGCGAGCCCCCGGGCCTCGATCTATCTGGCGCAGGCGGCACGCGCACACGCCTACCTCCGCGGGCGACAGTACGTGGTGCCCGAGGACGTCAAAGCGATGGCACCGGACGTCCTGCGGCATCGGGTGCTGCTCACGTTCGAGGCGGAAGCCGAGGACGTGGATGCCGACGGCGTGATCGCCAAGGTGCTGGAGGCGGTGGACGTACCGTGAACGCGCGGGTGCCCCTCGTCGGGGCCGACGTGCTGCGCCAAGTCAAGAAGATCGAGCTCCGCACGCGCCGGCTCGTGACGACCCTCTTCTCCGGCGAGTACCGCTCGGTTTTTCGCGGTCAGGGGATGGAGTTCGCGGAGGTGCGTGCCTACGCACCGGGCGACGACTACCGGGCGATCGACTGGAACGTCTCGGCGCGGATGGCCTCTCCGTACGTCAAGACCTTCGTCGAGGAGCGGGAGCTCACGGTCCTGCTCGTCGTGGACCGCTCGGGCTCCGAGCAGTTCGGGGAGCCGACGACGAAGGCCGAGCGCAGCGTCGAGGTGGCGGCGGTACTGGCGTTGGCGGCGGCGAGGCAGAACGACCGCGTCGGTGCGCTGGTGTTTTCCGGCGGCGTCGATCACGTCGTGCCGCCCCGCAAGGGCCGGTCGCACGCCCTGCGGATCATCCGGGACCTGATCGCGTTCAAGCCGCGGGACCGTCGCACGAACATCGCCGCCGCGTTGGCCTACGCCGGGCAGTTGCTGCGCCACCGGGCCATCCTGGTCATTCTCTCCGATTTTCGCGCGCCGGGTTGGGAGGATCCGCTCGCTCGGCTGGCGAGAAAGCACGAAGTCGTGGCGATCACCGTGGACGACCCTCGAGAGAGCGACCTTCCTGCCGCGGGGTGGATCGAGCTCGAGGATGCGGAGACGGGCCAGCGGGCCCTCGTCGACTCCGACCACACCAGCGCCAGACTTGCCCTGGCGATGTCAGCCGAGGCGGCGCGGCTCGCCCGCAGCCGAGCGTTCACGCACGCCCAGGTGGATCACGTGGCGCTCCGCACGGACGAGCCGTATGCCGAGCCCCTGCACCGGGCGTTCGCCGCGCGCGCGCGCCGGATGCGTCGGTGACCGTGCCCCTGCTGCTGCTCGCGCTGCAGGCCGTCGGGTGGGCCGTGTCCCCGGCGAGGCCGACGGTCGGCGATACCGTGCGCATCACGCGGCAGGTGCCGGCGCTCCCCAGCGTGGGCGTCCGGCTCGAGCCGCTGACCGCCTCGAGGGGGCTGCAGCCGCTCGCGCCGCCGCGGTGGTCGTATGCCGAGGAGCGCGTGGCGATCACGTACCTCCTCGCCATGTTCGAGCCGGGACCCCAGACGGTGTCGATACCCGCGGTGGAACTGGTCTATCCCGACGGGCGCGCGGAGGTGTTGCCGGCCACCGACGTCCGGCTGGAGGTGGCATCGGTGCTGCCCGCGGATGAGCCGAGCGTGCCGCCGAAGGCGTCCCTGGGCCCCGTGCCGAGGGCGCGCCGTGTGGCGCTCCCGGTGATCGTCCTGCCCACGCTCGCGGTGGTGCTCGTCGCGCTGGCTGCCTGGTGGAGCCGGCGCCGCGACCCGCGGCCGACCCTTGCACCGGCGCCAGCCACCGAACCGCCCGTCCCGATCGACGAGTGGGTGGCGGCGGGGGAATCACGGGCGGTGGCGACCGTCGTCGCACTGCGGCTGCGCCAGATCATCACCGAGACGGTGTCCGACCCGCGGGCGCACATGGATCTCGAGGCATGTGTCCAGGCCCTGCAGGCGAGCGATCGGGGCGCTCCCGCACACGAGCTGGTGGACGTGCTGCGGGCCCTCGAGCGCGCGCGGTTCTCTCCCGCGGCGCCCGCGGACATCCATGAGGTCGTCGACGATGCCGAGCGGGCGATTCGCGCGTACCGGGCTGCACGGACCGCCACCGGGGACACCGGGTAGTGTTCTCGCGGCCCCTGCTGCTGCTCCTGCTGCTCGCGATTCCGCTGTGGTGGTGGTATCGCCGCCGCCGTCACCGCCCGGCGGTCGAGTACAGCGATGTCAGGCATGTCTCCGCTTCGCGCAGCCGGCGCCACTGGCTCGCCGCGGTTCCCGCTGGGCTGCGATCCGTTGCGCTGGCGGCGTTCGTGGTCGCCGCCTCCGGTCCGCACGCGGGTGACGCCTCGGGGGAGACCACCAGCGAGGGCATCACGATCGTCCTCGCCGTGGACGTGTCCAGCAGCATGCTGGCGGAAGACTTCCTGCCGTCGAATCGGCTGGACGTCGCGAAGGAGCAGTCGATCGCTTTCATCAACGGCCGGGAGTTCGACCGGATCGGCCTCGTGGCGTTCGCCGGCGAGGCGATCACCCGGATTCCGATCACCGTCGACTACGAAGTCCTGCGGCAGGCCGTGCGGAGCATCAGCGTCGGTGAGCTGGAGGACGGGACGGCCATCGGCACCGCGATCGCCACGGCGGCGAACCGCCTGCGGCGGGCCCCCGGGCGCTCGAAGGTCATGGTACTGCTGACGGACGGTGAGAATACCCGCGGCGTGCTCGATCCGCGAACGGCGGCGGAGGCCGCGGCCCGCTTCGGCATTCGCGTCTACACGATCGGGGTCGGTACCGAAGGCGAGGCGCGGATCCCGCTGGGCCGGGGGGTGGAGGGGCAGATCCGATACCAAACGCTCCCGGTGCGCCTGGACGAGCCGCTGCTTCGCGACATCGCGGACATGACCGGAGGCCGGTACTTCCGGGCCACCGACCCGGAAGGCCTCAGCCGGATCTTCGGCCAGATCGATCAGCTCGAGAAGATGCCGGTCGTCGTGAGCCGTCCGACCCACTATGAGGAGGACGTCGCGATCCCGCTGATGCTCGGCCTGGGTGCGTTGGCCATCGAGTTGCTGGTCGCGTCCAGCCTGGTCGTGAGGGTCCCGTGATCCAGTTCGACGCGCCGATCGTCCTGTGGCTGTCGCCCGCCGTCGCACTGGTGATGGGGCTCCTGGCGCTCTGGGCGCGAGGTGCGCGCATCCGCCACGCCCGCCGATGGTCGCGGCCCCTCGCGGTGAAGGCGGCTCGCACGGGCCGATTCGGATGGCTGCTGCTCGCCGGCACCGCGCTGGCGGCGTGCGTCGCCCTCTCCGGCCCCCGCTGGGGAAGCCGCGTCGTGACCGCGGAAACGAAGGGACTCAACGTCCTGCTGGCGGTGGACATCTCCCGGTCCATGCTCGCGGAGGACGCGTCACCGTCGAGGCTCGAGCGCGCCAAGGAGCAGGTGCGGCGCCTCGTGCATCAGCTCGAGGGCGACCGGGTCGGACTGGTGGCGTTCGCCGGGCAGAGCTTCATTCTCTCCCCGCTCACCGTCGACGGCAGTGCGCTGCTGATGCTCGTCGATGCGCTCGATCCCGACCTGACGAGCGCGGGCGGCACGGACCTGAGCCGCGTGCTGCTGCAGGGCCGGGACCTGCTCTTCGCCGGCGACCCCGTCGCGGATCGCGTGCTCGTCGTGTTTACCGATGGTGAGGGGCACGATTCGGTGCCCGGGATCGAAGAGGCTGCCGAGCGGCTCCGCCGGGACGGCGTCCGTCTCGTGCTCGTCGCCGAGGGAGATGTCGCGCCGGTGACGATACCGATCCTCGATCCGGAAGGGAATTCGATCGGCGTGCAGCGCGACCCGGCCGGGGAAGTCGTTCGGACCGTGCGGCGCGACGATCTCATTCAGGCCATTGCCGACCACGCACACGGGGTCGTGGTTCCGGCGCAGCTCGGGGACCAGGCGGGCGCCGTGCGAGACTTGATCGACGGGTACGCCCGCAGTCCGCAGGCGAGCTCGACCGCCGAACAGGACATCTCGCGAGCGTGGGTCGCCGCCCTCGTTGCCGCATTCCTGCTCTTCGTGCACACGCTGACTCGCCGCACGATGGCGCTGGCCATCGTGGTCCTCGGCGTGGGACTGGGAGGCTCGGCGCAGGCCCAGGGGCCGATCAACCGGGGCGATCGGGCGTGGGATCTCGGGGACTTCCGCGCGGCTGCGGAAGCCTATCTCGCTCAGGTGCGGCGCCAGGAGGGCGGGGAGACCGCGTGGTACAATCTGGGAACGGCGGCGCTGGCCATTGGCGACACCGCCACGGCGCGCCGAGCGCTGGAACGGACCGCCCGCTCGCTCGATCCGGACATGCGATATCGGTCGCTGTACAATCTCGGGCTGCTGCGGCTGCGCCAGGCGGCAGCGGACTCGGGGCACGCGAGCGCCTATCTTGAGGCCGCGTTCCAGCACTACCGCGACGCCCTCCTGCTGCGGCCCGGCAGCCGCGACGCGCAGTGGAATCTGGAGTTGGCCGTGCGGAACCGGCCGCCCAGCAGCGGCGGTGGAACCGGCGGGCAGGGTGGCGGAGGCGGCACGAGCGAAGAGGAGCAACCCTCGGGACTCTCGCCGAGCCAGGCGGAGCAGATCCTCAATTCGATGGCGGAGGAGGAGCGCCAGACGCTGCTCGATCGCGTCACGCGGCGCCGGCGCGGGCGCGAGACGCGAGGGTGGAACGAGTGGTAGCGGCGATTCTCGCGTTCGGGCTCGCATTGCAGCAGCCGCAGGCCACGGTTCAGGTGGACCGCACCGAAGTGCCGGTCGGAGGCATCCTGACGCTCACGCTGTCCGTGCGGGCGTCCGCGTCGCTCGCGATCGAGATCGCCGAGCCCGCGTTCGACGGCTTCGAGGTCGTCGATCGGCGGGACCGCTCGCAGGTCTCGGTGGAGGACGGTGTGCGGGTCACGATCCGCGACATCCGACTCCGCGCGCAGCGGCCCGGGCGCGTGATGATCCCCGCGTTCCGCATTCAACAGGAGGGCGCGGCGGTCGAGAGCACGCCGATCGCGGTGACCGTGACGGGATCCGTGCCGGTGCCGCCGGTGCTGACCCCCAGGGTACGCGGGATGATCCAGCGTGCGGCGCCGCCGTCGGTCGACGACTCCGCGGCGGTCATCGTGTCGGTCCTGCCGTCCGCGGAACGCGTGCGGCTTGGTGAGCAGCTGGACCTGGTCGTCACGGCCTGGTTCCCCCGGGACGTGCGCGACCGCCTCCGCGCGCCGCCCACCCTGCTGCCGCCGGACGTGCGGGGCGCGTGGGGCTATGCGGGAGCGGCGCCCACCGCCGTCGTCACGAGCCGCGAGGTGCGAGGACGGACGTACGACCTCTTCATCTACCACGAGGTCGTGTTTGCCCTCACGCCCGGCGACCTCGAAGTCGGGCCGGCGACCGTCTCGTACAACGTACCCGTGTCCGGCTCGTTTCTGAGCCGGGAGGTGCGACAGGAGGTGCAGAGCGAGCCGTTCCTCGTGGCCGTGCAGCCTCCCCCGGCCGAGGTGGGGCCGGGGGTTGTGGCCGCCGAGGCCGTGGCCGTCGGGGTCGATGCTCCGGCGACCGAGTTGCGTGTGGGTGACGCGGCCATCGTCACCGTCACAGTCTCCGGCATCGGCAACGTGGCGCTGTGGCCGGAGCCGGAGCTCCGGTGGCCGCCCGGGGTCCAGGCCTACCAGCAGCGGGCCACCGTGGATGTGACCTCGGTCGACGGACGGATCGGAGGTACGAAGGCATTCGAGTACCTCGTCGTGGCGGACACGGCGGGAACGCACCGCCTGCCGGCGCCGCGCCTCGTCTACTTCGACCTCGCTCTGGGGGAGCTCCGCACGGTGGAGAGTGAGCCGATCGTGTTCCTGACGCCTGAAGGCCCGCGACCGGTGTCGCCGGTACGGGCGGCGCTTCCGCTGCTGCGTCGCTCGCCCTGGTCGGACGCGGCGAGGCTGCCCGATCGTTGGCCCCCGTGGTTCGCGGTGCTCGTGGTGCTGGCGCCGCCGGTCGTCGCGGCGGGCGTGCGTTGGCGCGTGCGGCGTGGCCACCGGCAGCGGCAGGAACCGGCCGGTGCCCGGCAACCCCGCGGCGGCCTGGCACGACTGGAGGCCGACGTGCGCGGGGTGCTCGATCGGCTGGCGCCGGGAGCCGACGCGAAGGGGGTGACAGCACTCACGGACGCGCTCGTCGCGGCCGGCGTCGACGCGGCGCTTGCCGAGCACGCCGCAAAGGTACGGGACCGACTCCGATCGGCGCTGTTCGGTCCGGGCGGCAGTCCGGACGAGGACGAGCTTGCCGCAGAGGTGCAGGCCGTGCTGTCCGGGTTGAGGGGAAACGGCAGCGGCGTGCGACCCGTGCGGGCGATCGGATTGGTTCTGTGTTGTCTGCTGCTTCCTGCGATGTCCGCCGCGCAATCCGTCGAGCAGCTGTGGGACGCTGGTGCCGCGCGTGCCGTTGCCGACAGTATGCTCGCGCGGCTGCGGTCGGAACCGGATGCGGCGGAAGACTGGTACAATCTCGGCCTGGCCTGGGAGCGGATGGGCTCGACCGCCCAGGCCCGTGCCGCCTGGCTGCACGCCGCGAGGCTGGGGCCGCGCCGCGGGCCGATCCGCAGGGTCGCCGCTCAGATGCGTGCCGCGGACCGGACGGACCGGGGCCTGCTATGGCCGGCGCCGGTGACCCCCGGTGAGGCGCTCGCCGTCGGGGCGATACTCTGGAGCGCGGGATGGGCGGCCGTGGCGGTGCGGCGCCGGCGCCTCGCGTTGGTATTGCTGGTGGTGGCAGGCACGTGCGCGGCATGGGGCGCGGTCGTGGCTACCCGATACCGGGTCCCGGTGGCGTTCATCGCGGGCTCGGCGACGCCGCTGCGCGAGGCGCCGTACGGTCCGGCACCGAGCCAGGTGGAACTGGCCGAGGGGGTCGCGGTCCGCATCGCAGAGCGCCGGGGATCCTGGCAGCTCGTGGCCTACGGCGCGCGTCTGGGTTGGGTCCACGCCACGGAGGTGGTGGAGCCCTGATGGGTCGCATCCTCGTACTTCCCAGCACGGTATCGGACCAGATCGCGGCCGGGGAGGTGGTCGAGCGACCCGCTTCCGTCGTGAAGGAGCTGGTGGAGAACGCGCTCGACGCGGGCGCGTTCACGGTGACGGTCGAGCTCGAGCAGGGCGGGACGGAGCTGATCCGGGTCAGTGACGATGGCGACGGGATGGACCGGGATGACGCACTCCTTGCGGTGGAGCGCCACGCCACCAGCAAGATCCGGACGGCCACCGATCTGATCGGCGTGCCCACCTATGGATTCCGGGGAGAGGCGCTCGCGTCGATCGCGTCCGTGTCGCGGTTCGAGCTGGAGACGGCGCCCCGGCTGACCGATGGGCGATCGGGAGCGGGGACGGCCATCCGCATTCGTGGCGGGCGGCTCGAGGAGACCGCCGGGTCCGCTCGCACCCACGGGACGTCGGTCACGGTCCGCAAGTTGTTCGCGAACGTGCCCGCACGGCGCAAGTTCCTCAAGGCTGCTCGGAGCGAGACGCGGGCCGCCGTGGAGGCGCTCACGCTGCTCGCGATGACCCGCCTCGACGTGGCGTTCACGCTCGTCAGTGACGGCCGAACGCTGGTGGACGCGCCGTCCACCAGCGACCCCGGCGAGCGGCTGGCGAGTCTCTTCGGGTCCACGCTCGCCGCACAGCTGGTGTCGGTCGAGCATCACGATGGCTACCTCACCGTGAGCGGATTCATCCAGCGCCCGGCCGACGCCCGCCCGGCCGGACGGAAGGCCCACCTGTTCGTGAACGGTCGCCCGGTTCGGGACCCGTTCCTGGTGCGGGCGGCGGAGGCTGGGTACCGGGCGACGCTTCCCGCGGGACTGCGGCCGAGCATGTTCCTGTCGCTCGCCCTGCCGGGTGACCGTGTCGACGTGAACGTCCACCCGGCAAAGCTCGAAGTTCGGTTCCGGGACCGCTACGTGGTGGAGCGCGCCGTCCAAGACGCGGTCCGCGGCGCGCTCGGCACGATGGAGGCCGCCGCCGGAGCCGCCGCGGGTACCTGGAAAGGGGCGCCGCCGCCGTGGGAGTCATCGCGGTGGTCGTCCGCGGGCGGACCTCTCGACGAGGTTTCGGGAGAGTTCCCCGGCGGCCTGTTCGCCGGTGCCGAGGAGGGCGTTGCCGGGGTCCCGCTGCAGGTGATTCAGGTGTTCGCGACGTTCCTGGTGTTCGAGACACCGGACGGGCTGACGATCGTCGACCAGCACTCGGCCCACGAGAGGGTGGTGTACGAGCGCACGATGGCGCAGCTTCAGGCGGGCGGTGTCGGGGGGCAGCGATTGCTGCTGCCGTTGACGCTGGACTTCGGGCACGAGGAGCTCGATGCGATCGAGCAGCACCGCGAATGGCTGTCGCGCATCGGGTTCGAGATCGAGCCGTTCGGAGGGGCGTCGGTCGCGGTCCATGCGGTGCCGAGTCCCCATCCCCGCTTCGACGCGCAGCGCTGTCTCGAGGAAGTCGTCACGGATCTGGCGCGGGACCGCTTCGGGGCGGTGGCCAACCGGATGGAACGGTTCGCCGCGACGTACGGATGTCGCGCGGCGATCAAGGCGGGCCAGGTGCTGGACGCGACCGAGATGCGGGCCCTGTTGAAGCAGCTCTTCTCGTGCCAACTTCCGCCGCACGACGTTCACGGACGACCGGCCATCGTCCAGCTTCCCCGTCTCGAACTGGAGCGCCGTTTTGGTCGAGCGTAAGCCGCTGGTTCCGGTCATCGTCGGCCCGACGGCCGTCGGGAAGAGCGCGGTGGCGCTGGCTCTCAGCGAGCACTGGCCCCTCGTCGTGATCTCGGCGGATTCCCGTCAGGTGTATCGGCGGCTCGACGTCGGCACGGCCAAGCCGACGACGGAGGACCGGGCGCGCGTGCCCCACCTCGGCCTCGATCTGGTCGATCCGGGCCAGCGGTACAGCGCGGGGCGGTTTGCGCAGGACGCGGTGCAGTGGCTGGCCTCGGTCCCCGCCGCGCGCCGCCCCGTCATCGTCGGCGGAACCGGGTTCTACGTGCGTGCGCTGGCGGACGGGCTCTTCCGGGAGCCACCGCTGGATCGGGAGCGCCGCGATCGGCTCCGGGAGTGGTGCCGCGCTGCGGAGGGTCTTGGCACCTGGGCCGTGCGACTCGACCCCGCGTATCGGGGTGGCGGACGGCAGCGGGCGGCGCGGGTGGTGGAGGTCGGCCTGCTCACCGGGCGGCCGCTCTCGTGGTGGCAGGCACAGGCCAGTTCCGAGGCGATCATGCGCCCGTGGTATGTGCGGCTCACGCTCCCGCGCGCGGTCCTGCATCGCCGGATCGAGCGACGCGCGCACGGCATGCTCCGCCGCGGACTGATCGATGAAGTGCGGGCGGTGCTCGCCGACGGGATCCCGCCGGACGCGCCCGGCCTGGATGGCGTCGGCTATCGGGAAACGGTCGCGTTCCTCGCCGGGAAGCTCTCGCGAGACGAACTCGCACCGGCGATCGCCACGGCGACGCGGCAGTACGCGAAGCGGCAGGAGACCTGGTTCCGCCACCAGTTGATCGGCCATCCGGTCGTGACACTCGACGCCACGGACGCGCCACCGCTCCTGGCGGAACGAATCGCGGAACTCTGGGACGAGCGGGGTCGCTGATGCGGATAGGGATCACCTGCTACCCGACCTACGGGGGCTCCGGCGCGGTGGCCACGGAACTCGGCCTCGAGCTGGCCCGACGCGGTCACGAGGTCCATCTGATTTCCTACGCGTCCCCGTTCCGGCTGCGGGGCTTCGCGGAGCGGGTCTACTTTCACGAAGTGGATCTCAGCGGCACCTACCCGCTGCTCGAGTACTTCCCGTACTCCCTGGCCCTCGCGGTCAAGCAGGAGGAGGTGGCGTTGCGGGAAAAGCTGGACATCCTGCACGTGCACTATGCCGTCCCGCACGCGACCGCCGCGTTCCTCGCGCGGGAAATGCTCCGGGGCCGGCACGACCTGCGGATCGTCACCACGCTCCACGGCACCGACATCACGCTGGTCGGACAGGAACGGTCGTTTTACACGGTCACCAAGTTCTCGATCGAGCAATCCGACGGCGTGACCGCCGTGTCGAGCTATCTGCGGGACGAGACGCACAAGGCGTTTCACTGTTCCGCCTGCGGGATCGAGGTCATCCCCAACTTCGTCAACCTCACCGAGTACTATCCGTCCGACGACGCGCGCTGCCGATCATCGCTCGCCCCGTACGGCACGCGGCTGCTGATGCACGTCTCCAATTTCCGGCCGGTGAAGCGCGTGCCCGATGTCATCGAGGCCTTCGCCAGGATCCGGCAGCACATCCCCTCGGTGCTCGTGCTGGTCGGCGACGGGCCCGAGCGCCCCGCGACCGAGGCCACCATCGCGCGACTCGGCGTTGGCGAGCACGTGCGGTTCCTCGGCAAGGTGGATGCCGTTGCCGACCTGCTGCGTGCCGCCGACCTGTTCCTGCTTCCCAGCGCGTCGGAGTCGTTCGGCCTGGCGGCCCTCGAGGCGATGGCCTGTGGCGTGCCTGTGATCGCGAGCCGGGTGGGAGGGGTACCGGAAGTCGTGGTCGACGGGGAATCGGGCGCGCTCGTCGGCGTCGGCGATATCGACGCCATGGCTGCGCGCGCGATCGAGTTCCTCGAGCCGCGGCGCTGGAAACGGGCGCGCGAGGCCGCGGTCACCCACGCGCGGCGGTTCGACGAAGCGGCGATCGTTCCGATGTACGAGGAGTTCTACGAGCGGGTGTTGGACCAATGAACTACGGCCAGGCGATCCTGCTGGGGTTCGTGCAGGGGCTCACCGAGTTCCTTCCGGTCTCCAGTTCCGGGCACCTGGTCGTGGCCCAGGCGGCCGTGGGACTCGCCACGCCCGGTGTCGTGCTCGAGGTGCTGTTGCACGTCGCCACGCTGCTGGCGGTCGTGATCGTCTACCGCGAGCGATTGGTGGAGCTGATGGTTGGGTGTGTGCGGGGACGGGCGGCGGCGTGGCGGATGGTTGGGCTCCTGGCGCTGGCCTCGGTTCCGGCCGCCGTGGTTGGACTGGCGCTGCAGGACTTCTTCGAACGAGCCTTCGACTCCTTGCTGGCGGTCGGCATCAACTTCCTGATCACCGGCTGCGTCCTGTGGAGTACGCGCTGGGCGGCGCCCAGCACGTCGGAGGAGGTACCGGGGGCGGTGGCCGCGGGGGCCGTCGGGATCGCTCAGGCGGTTGCCATCCTTCCGGGGATTTCGCGGTCGGGCACCACGGTGGCCGCGGCGCTTTGGTTTCGGGTGCGTCCGGAGCGGGCGGCCGAGTTCTCGTTCCTGATGGCGCTGCCCGCGATTGCCGGCGCGGCGGTGCTGGAGTTGCCGCATCTCTCGGTGGGGGCGGACGGCGTGGGCTGGGGACCGCTGGGGGTGGGATTCGGAGCCGCGCTGATTTCGGGCGTGTTCGCGATCCGGTTCCTCGTGGCGCTCCTCAGGCGCGGTGCGTTCCATCGGTTCGCACCTTACTGCTGGGGGCTCGGGCTCGCGACGGTCGCGTGGGCGGTGGTGCGGTGACCTCGTATGACGGGGAGTCCGAGCGGGCGCTTGCGGCCCGGTGGAAGGTGCCGCGCTGTGTCGTCTTCGATCGAGTTTCGAGCACGCTGGATGTGCTGCACGAACTGGCAGGACAGGGCGCGCCGAGTGGGACCACCGTGCTGGCCGATGAACAGCTTTCAGGGCGGGGCAGGCACGGTCGCCCCTGGCACAGTCCGCCGGGCCGGGGCGTCTGGCTCGGCTTCCTCGCGCATCCCGAGGACGCCGGCGCGGTCGGGCTCGTCGCCCTGCGGGTCGGACTCGCCGCTGCGCGGTCGCTCGAGGCCATCGGAGCCGCGGTGCGGTTGAAGTGGCCCAACGATCTGATGCTGGAGGACCGCAAGCTCGGCGGCGTGCTGTGCGAGGCGCGATGGCACGGGACACGTCCCGCTTGGGTCGCGGTGGGAGTAGGTTTGAACGTGCACGGGCCCGTCTCCGAGTCGCTCCGCGGCGCCGCGATCGCCCTGGACGAGGTGTGTCGGGGCGTATCCCGGCTGGAGGTGCTCGATGGAGTGCTCGGCGGCCTGCGAAGCATGCCCCAGCGCCCGCGCCTGGACGACGGGGAACTTGCGGCCTACGCTTCGCGGGACTGGCTGCGCGGGAGGCGCATCCTGCAACCGACCGCCGGGCGGCCCGCCGGGATCGGTGAGGACGGGGCACTGCTTGTGGAGACCGAGAGCGGTCATGTCGAGCGAGTCATCGGAGGTACCGTCGTTGCAGCGTGACCTGCCCCTGTGGGCCCGGGGCGTGGTGGGGGGGCTCCTCGTCATCGCCTCCTGGTGGGTGCTCGGCACCGGTGCCGCGCAGCACCTCGCCGGCGAGTCGGTGGCCATTCTCATGCTGGGTGTCGTGAGCGCATCGAGTCTCCGCGGCATGCACGTGCCGCTCGGCCTCTGGCCGGACGGGCCGTGGCGCACGCGATTCTCCCTCGGCATCGTCGTCGCGGTGGCGGTTGCCTTCGCGAGCGTGATGGTCCTCGCCGATCCGGAGACGCCTGCGCTCCTCGCGTGGATCGATCGGGGGGTCTTCATTCTGGTCGCCGTGGGTGTCGGGGTGTGGGGCTTCGCTTGGGCGTTCGTGCGGCAACGGCCGGCGGCGTGGTGGTATGGGATCGCGACCGCCGCGGGGGTGGCGCCGCTCCTCGCCGGCGTGGTGGAGATCGCGGCCGCTCCCGGCGGG
>Ga0209536_100007936_pt1 | contig 16027 bp, 14 predicted proteins | sample DeeMarSeWOR28_12_FD_187461 | JGI IMG/M metagenome (GOLD analysis project Ga0209536, IMG submission 187461) | Marine sediment microbial communities from White Oak River estuary, North Carolina - WOR-2-8_12 (SPAdes) (version 2) | ecosystem: Environmental > Aquatic > Marine > Intertidal zone >...
ACGTCTGTGCGCTGGCGGATGCGCTGGGCACGAAACGCGCGTTGGTGCCCATCCATGCCGGTGTGTTGTCGGCATTGGGAATGCTGGCGGCACCCAGAGGCCGTCAGTTGTCGCACACGCTATGCGGGCTGATAAGAGACCAGCGTGAAGCCCGGCTCAGTGAGCGCTTTGAGGCGCTGGTGCTGCAGGGCCGTTCCGAACTGCTTGAAGAGGGTATTGAAGCGGAGGCTGTCGAGACCGAGTTCAGTGTGGATCTGCGTTATCACGGGCAAAGTTACACGCTGAACATTCCCTTTCATAATTTGGAGCAGGCTGCGGCCGATTTCCATCGCAGACATCTGCAACGTTTCGGACACGTGCTGGACAGCGAGGTGGAACTGGTGAATCTGCGCGTGGCGCTCTCGGCCAGTGGCAGCGACCTGTCCCTGCAGTCTCGTGGCGAGGGGACGGTGTCGCGATCCGCAATGGAACAGGCCGAGCTGGCGGGCTTTGAGAGCCCCGTTCCGGTCTGGCTGCGTGACGATATGCAGTGCGAAGCGGCCTATCCGGGCCCGCTGCTGGTGATTGACAGGGTAGCAAGCTGCTATGTCGCCGAGGGTTGGACAGCGACGCTGCACCATACGGGATGTCTGTTACTTGATCGGCTGTGACGGCCATGCCGGCCGTGGCCACAGCGTCTTTCCAGAAGGGCGGCAAGGTTGTGCATGTGCCATGTTGTGACGGCGGTTCAGCTGTACTCCAGCTTGAGCCCGGCAGATTTCAGATAGCGCTTTTCAATATCGAGATCGGCTAGAGTCAGCGGGTGATGTTTCAGCCAACCTGACGGGAATTCCAGCCGGATCCCTGCTTTGTTTGCCGAGGCCAGCATCGCTGGCCCGGCACTGCGTGAGCGGTTGCGGTGCAACAGAACGGATAATCTCAACAGCGCGCAAAGCTGTACGGCGTATTCACGCAAGCCGGCCGGCAGCACTTCAATGACTGATTTTCGAAACTTGCGCCGGTGACATCGCACCAGCACCGACAGAAAACGCTGGTCGCCGAGAGAAAAACCCGGGAGATCCGAATATTCCACCAGGTAGGCGCCGTGTTTATGATACTGGCTGTGGGCGATGACCAGACCGATTTCGTGTAGCAGGGCGGCCCAGTGCAGCCAGCGTTCGCTGGCCTGCGGATCCAGTCGCCAGGCATCGATCAGCTGCCTGGCCAGTGCCAGTGCCGTCACTTCAACGCGTTGCGCCTGTTCCAGGTCAACGTGGTAGCGCTGAGCAAGGGACTGGATGGTCGATTCGCGTATATCCTGGTGCTGAATGCGGCCGAGCAGGTCGTATAACAGGCCTTCACGCAAGGCGCCCGAAGAGTGCCGCATGCGTTCAATTTTCAGCGCCTGAAAGACGGCGCTCAGTATGGCCACACCGCCGGCAAACACGGGTTTTCGGTCTTCGTTGACCGCCGCAAGGTCAATCTTGTCGGCCTGCCCGAATTCGATCAGTGCGCGACGCAGTTGCTTTAAGGATTCCGGGGTGATGCCGTTATCGCTCCAGCCCGCCTCCATGACGGCGTCGCGCACGGCACGAATAGTCCCAGACGAGCCGGCAGCCATCGACCAACCGAGCCGACGAAAGCTTTTCTTGCTTGCCTGCAGTTCCAGGCGGGCCGCCAGAATAGCTTTCTTCATGTTCGTCTTACTGATGGTGCCGTCGTCGAAGAAGCGCTGGGTCATATTTACGCAACCCATGTACAGGCTCTCCAGATGGATGGCTTTCAGACCCTCACCGATGATCAGTTCGGTGCTGCCGCCACCGATATCGACCACCAGACGCTGACCACCCGGTTCCCCCAGGCTGTGGGCAACGCCGAGGTGAACCAGACGTGCCTCCTCGATACCGGAGATGACTTCGATGCGGTGGCCGAGCGCATCCTGGGCCTGGTCCAGAAAGCAGCCCGAGGACCGGGCAAGGCGCAGGGTGTTGGTGCCGACGGCACGCACGCTGTCGGGGGGCAGCCCGCTGACGCGCTGGCCGAAGCGCTTGAGACAGTCCAGAGCGCGTTGCGCAACCTCGGGATTCAGTTGGTGGCTGTTGGTGAGACCCGCCGCGAGACGAACCGGCTCGCGCAAGCGGTCGATGAGTTGCAGCTGACCGTTCTTCAGCCTGCCAACGATCATGTGAAAGCTGTTTGAGCCCAGGTCGATCGCTGCCAGGGAGCGTGCGTCGCTTGAGTTATTCAACGGCGTCGGTGTCAAGGAAGCTGGCGGCATTGTTGATCAGCGAAGCTGTTTCCGCAACAAAAAAAACCGCAGCGATTATCGGCGCTGCGGTAAGGACGGGAAGGGAAGACAAAGCTGTAGGGTGCGGGGCAAGGAGGCCGAGCAGTTGGCGTCCCTGCGCCTACCCCAATCACTAGTCCAACCGCGACACAGCCTACGCCCGCCATCACAGTGTTTCTTTGATCTATGTCAAGAAAACCGGTGTATGTTGTTTTTTTCTAATTTTCAATAAGTTGATGGCATATTTCTTCCGCCCAGTGGAGCGCCGCCAGATAGCATTCGCGTATTTCGGACATGCTCACTGTGCTGCGCTTGACCTGCTCCCAGTCTCCGCGCTCGTAGGCGAGAACACAACTCAGGATTTCACCATGGATACCTCGGCGCTGCAGCAGGGCGTTGGCAATATGGTCCGCCAGCGGAAGCTGGGTCAGTATTTCCTCCATGGTGTTGTCCATCAGTGCGTCCAGCGCCGAGAACAGGCCCACGGTGAAAAAAGAATCCGGGCGCTCGCATTTTTGTGCCTTGGCCAGTGCTTCCGCCATCTTGCCGCGCACCATGGCGGTGACCACCAGTTCGTTCGGCTTATTGTCCACCTGCGACATGGCGAGCAGCGTTGTCCAGGATTTTATGTTCTTCAGTCCGAGGATGACGACAGCCTGCTGAATCGACTCGATCTTGCGTGACAGCGAGTATGCCGCCGAGTTTACATAGCGCAGAATCCGGTAGCTGAAGGCAACGTCTTGAGCGATCAGGTCTTCGAGTTGTATCGGGGTAATGTCCGGATCCTGTAAGCGGCTGAGTAACTTAAGGATGGCGAGACGGTTATTGGGCAGACGTCTGCCGCGGATCACTTTGGGCTGGGCAAAGAAATAGCCCTGGAAATAATCAAACCCCAGCTCCAGGCAGAAATCGAAGTCTGCCTGGGTTTCAACCTTTTCGGCTATCAGTTTTACGGGGTGCTGGCGCAACGCCAGAACATGATCGCGGACCTGCTCCTTATCCAGCGACATGATGTCAATTTTGACCAGATCGGCGAGTTTAACCAGGGGTTGCAGAGACTCGTGGTAGATGAAATCGTCCAGCGCAATACTGTATCCCTGTTGGGACAATCGCTTGACGCCTTCGATCACTTCGTCATCGGCGTCGATATCCTCCAGCAACTCCAGCACGACGCGGTCTTTGGGTAGCGAAATGGTGGCGTGGTTGACAAAAAATGAGCGGGTTAGGTTAATGAACGCCAGCCGCTTGTTGACGATATTGTCCAGTCCGATTTCCATGAAGGTGTTGATGATGACATCGGACGTTGCCTTGTCGCCATCAACAACATTGGCGCAGTTGGCCTGTTCGGAGCGAAACAGCAGTTCGTAGGCGAAGACGTCCAGTTTGCGGTTGTAGATCGGCTGTCGGCCAACGAATATTTCGCTCATCGGTGTTGCTGACCTGCTCTGGGGATGTCTTTCCAGTCCGTTCTGTGCGTCGACGGTTATCGGCCGGCGGCCGGTTCTTCTTGCCGATGCACGCATGCCATGAGTGTGCGGCTTGCTCTCAGGTACAACGCCGACACACTGTAGTATCGTCAACAATCGAATTTTCTTGGATGTTTTCGGGCAAAGAAAAGCCCGGCATGCTACCGGGCTTTTCGCGTTCGCAGGGCGAAACTGGCAACTACTTGATTTTAGCTTCCTTGTAGATGACGTGTTTGCGCACTACCGGGTCGAATTTCTTCATTTCGAGTTTGTCCGGCGTGGTTCGTTTGTTCTTGGTCGTGGTGTAGTAATGACCGGTGCCGGCGCTGGAAACCAGTTTGATCTTGTCGCGCATTATTGATCTCCTTAGATTTTTTCGCCGCGGGCACGCATATCAGCCAGTACGGCGTCTATGCCCTGCTTATCAATGATACGCATACCCTTGGAGGACACGCGCAGCTTGACCCAGCGCTTCTCGCTTTCCACCCAGAAGCGATGGGAATGCAGGTTGGGCATAAAGCGGCGGCGGGTTTTGTTGTGCGCGTGGGACACGTTGTTACCCGACACGGGGCGTTTACCGGTAACCTGACACACTTTAGACATTGCTTAATTCCTCAACTGTTTGCACGGCCAGCAGGGGCGGACAACGGGAACCGCGCTTTATACCAGAGCACCCTCACGGAGACAAGTGGCAGGCGACCGCTGTGCGCTCAGGGTGTGCTTGGGCCCGCCCTTCGATCAGTAAATAAAAATCATTGGTTTCAGTATGTTAAAGCAGTCCCTGTTCGGCGAAGGAGGTTGCCGTCCGGTCACCGACGATCACGTGATCCAGAACCCTAATGTCGACCAGCGACAACGCGTCTTTCAGGCGCCGGGTTATGCGCCGGTCGGCGTCGCTCGGCTCAGCGATACCCGAAGGGTGATTGTGGGCGAAGATGACGGCTGCCGCGTTGTGCAGCAGAGCCTGCCGCAGGACTTCACGCGGATGCACGCTGGCGCCATCGATGGTGCCGCGAAACAGCTCCTCGTAACGGATAACACGATGGCGGCTGTCGAGGAACAGACAGGCGAAGACCTCGTAGGGGTAGTCGCGTAATCGGGCTGTCAGATAGCGCCTGGTTTCCGTGGAATCGTGCAGCGGATTGCTGCGTCTCAGCGTTTCTTCGAGGTGGCGCCGGGACAGTTCGAGCACCGCCTGTAGCTGGACATACTTTGCTGTGCCGAGCCCCGCTGTGGCGCAGAAGCGGTTGCGGTCGGCTTGCAGCAATGCGCGCAAGCCGCCGTATTCGCGCACCAGGCGGCGGGCCAGCTCGACAGCATTGCAGCCGGCGGTGCCGGTGCGCAGAAAGATTGCCAGCAGTTCGGCATCGGAGAGGGACTGGGGGCCAAGAGACAGGAGTTTTTCGCGCGGGCGCTCCGCTTCTGGCCAGTCTCTGATTGTCATCGCCAACCTCCTTGTTGTGCCCACCACAGAACGGTGCGGCTGAGGGATCGGATCCATCGATCCCGTGCTGTGAATCCGCATGATCTCTTGCCATCGCCGGGGTGTAAAGGGGCAGACGTGGTCTCTTCCCGGTCGCTACGGTTCTGGTACACTTCGGGAGAATGAAAAACCTTTGCCAAAAGCGGATTCTGCTGGGCGTTTCCGGCGGCATTGCCGCTTACAAGAGTGCCGATCTGGTGCGTCGTCTACGTGCCGAAGGCGCCCTGGTTCGCGTTGTGATGACGGCCACCGCCAGCGAGTTTGTCACCGCCAGAACCTTCCATGCTCTGAGCGGGGAGCCCGTGTTGAGCGATTGGTCTGACGACAGCAGCGGCATGGCCCACATCGAGCTGGCCCGCTGGGCCGACCGAATTCTGGTTGCCCCGGCCACCGCCGATACCCTGGCGCGGCTGGCGCAGGGGCGGGCGGATGACCTGCTGGCGGCTGTCTGTCTCGCCAGCGATGCGCCGTTGATGGTTGCGCCAGCCATGAACCAGGGTATGTGGCGTCACGCGGCCACCCGCGCCAATGTGGCATTGCTGCGCGAGCGGGGTGTGCAGATCTGCGGTCCAGCGGAGGGCGAGCAGGCCTGTGGCGATGTGGGGCCGGGCCGCATGCTGGAGGTGCAAGCCCTGCTGCGGGCTTTGTCCGACAGTTTTTCGACTATGCGCCTGGCCGGTGTGAAGGTTATGGTCACGGCGGGGCCGACGCGTGAAGCCCTGGATCCGGTTCGTTTCTTGAGCAACCGCAGCAGTGGAAAAATGGGTTACGCCATTGCCCGGGCGGCGCGCGAGGCCGGAGCCGAGGTGACGCTGATCAGCGGTCCGGTCGCTCTCGATGCCCCGTCCGGGATGCCATGCATCGGCGTGGAGTCGGCACAGGAAATGCTCGAGGCGGTCATGCAGAGGGTCTCGAATTGCGATCTGTTCATCGCAGCGGCGGCGGTTGCCGACTATCGTCCGGCTGAACCGGCGCCGCAAAAAATCAAAAAAAGGGCGGCCCCGAGCGCCCTGCAACTGGAGCCGGTAACTGACGTTCTGGCAACGGTTGCCGCGCTGGAGCAACGCCCCTTCTGTGTCGGTTTTGCCGCCGAGACGGAGCAGCTCGAGCAACACGCCCAGAAAAAACGTCTGCGCAAAGGCGTGGAAATGATCGCCGCAAATCCGGTCGGGGGTGGCCGAGGTTTTGACAGCGATGACAATGAACTGCTGCTGGTCTGGGAAGGGGGGCAGTGCCGGTTGCCGAGGGATTCCAAGGCACGGCTGGCACGCCAATTGGTCGATGAGATCGCCAGCCTGTATTCCCAGCGTTTCAACAAGGAGATATCCTCGGAGCACCATGCAAAGCATTCAGCTTAAGATTCTCGATCCCAGAATCGGCAGTGAATATCCGCTGCCGGATTACGCGACTGATGGTTCAGCGGGCATGGATCTGCGTGCCTGTCTGGACCAGACTCTTAGCCTGGAACCGGGGCAGACGGAGTTGTTGCCGACCGGCATCGCCATTCACATTTCGGATCCCGGCCTGGCGGCGGTTCTGCTGCCGCGCTCCGGTTTGGGGCACAAGCACGGTATCGTGCTGGGCAACCTCGTGGGTCTCATCGATTCGGACTATCAGGGGCAACTCTATGTGTCGTGCTGGAATCGCGGCAGTGAGGCGTTTACCGTCGAGCCGGGAGAACGTATTGCGCAAATGATTTTTGTGCCGGTGGTACGTGCCGGGTTTGAAGTTGTTGAAGAATTTGCCGATAGTGATAGAGGGGAGGGTGGATTCGGCCATACCGGCCGAGCCTAGTGCGCCGTTCTCCGTGTAATGATGGACTATCTGCAGAACGCTGTGGTCTGCCGGGACTATTTTGAGTTGCCACTCAGGGATTGTGATGAAATTGCCTCTCCGGTCAGGTAAAAAGAAACAGGCTGAAGCCAAACCTTCCAAAGAATCGTCTGCCACGACACCCGCCAGCCGCTTGAGTCTGCGTAGCCAGATGACCACGCTGCTGCTCGTCGCCATGGTGTTGATCGTGCTTCCTGCGGTCGTCGTTTACCTGCAAACAGCCCTGCAACTCAAGGCCTCGGCACAGAAGCAGTCTGATCTGGCGGCTGAGCTGTTTGCCAGCGGTTATCGTCAGTGGGTGGCAAATCAGGCCGCGGTCGCCGATATGGTGAGCAGAAACCCCGGGCTCGGGCGTCTCATGGTGGATGGACAGAAGCAGCAGATCAGCGATAAAGCAGAGTCGCTGGCTTATCTGTTTCCGTCCTCTATCCGGGTGCGGTTGTTACCGGCGGGAATGGATGACGTGGATCTGAAGGCCAGCCCGCCGATCAGCTACGCCGCGCTGGATATGTTGAGACATTCAGAAACCAAGGACACGCCACCACCGGTGGAGGTGCACATGTCGGGGACGCCGCAACAGCATATCAACCTGGTGCGGCGGATTCTTGATTCCTCCGGCCGTCGCATCGTGGGCAACCTGATGGTGAGTTTTTCGGTTCAGCAATTGCAGGAGCAGCTGAATCGCGGCCAGGCCGATGGCTATGTGGAACTCCAGCAACTGGCTGGCAACGAGCCGCTGGTGCTCGGCAGTCACGGCGCTGTGCAATACAGAGACGGGGAGGCAGATAGCCAGGCCGCCGTCGCCGGCAGCCGCTGGCGGGTGGCGTATTGGGCCGCTGAACCGCAGCAGGCCAACGGTCATGGACTGCTGGTCACGGCTGGTATTGCCACGGGTGGCGCCTTGCTGCTGCTGGCGGGTTTGGTGTGGTTCGTACACCGCAAGCTCGAGTTTGCCTTGCATAATGACCAGGCAACCCTGTTGACGATCGTCAAGGATATGCACGCTGGTCGCGTCAAGGCGGAATACGCCAGTACCATGGCGGAGATGCACGACACCATAGAATTGATGACGCGCACAGCGAGTTCGGCTGCTGCTCGTCCCGCTCCGGCGAAGGCACGTGCGACCGGCGCGACGAAGGAAACGACCAAGGCCAAGGATCGGCAGGTTGTGGATGAGGTTGAAGCCGATCTGCTGTTCGATGGTGGTGCGCTGGACATTTCCAAAGTAGCGGTCGAAGAGAATAAGGTGGATCCCTCTATTTTTCGTGCCTACGATATCCGCGGCATTGCCGGTGAGGCTCTGACAGTGGATGTCGCCTATGAAATCGGCAGGGCTATCGGCAGCGAAGCCTATTACCGCGGTGAGCAGGCAGTGGTGGTGGCGCGCGACGGGCGTTTGTCGAGTGCAGATCTGGCGGCTGCCATGATTCGCGGGCTCAAGGCGACCGGTCGCGATGTCAAGGATCTCGGTCAGCTTCCCACGCCGCTGCTCTATTTCGCCACTGAGCATCTGAACATCAACAGCGGTGTCATGGTCACCGGCAGCCACAATCCGCCGGACTATAACGGCTTCAAAATCGTATTGGCCGGAGAGACTCTGGCCGGCGAGGCCATAGACGGGCTGCGAAAGCGAATTGAGTCGGGTGATATGCTGACCGGCGATGGCAGGGTGGAAGAGCTGGAGGTGTTGCCTGACTACATCGAGCGCGTGAGGTCAGATGTGCAGGTCGTTCGTCCCATCAAGGTGGTGGTGGATTGTGCCAACGGAGTGGCCGGTGAGGTCGCACCCAAGCTGTTTGAGGCGCTGGGTTGCAAGGTACTGGAGCTGTTCTGCGAGGTAGACGGGAACTTTCCAAACCATCATCCGGATCCGGGTAAAAGAGAGAACCTCACTGCCCTGATCAAGGTGGTGCAGGAGCAGGGGGCAGAACTCGGCGTTGCCTTTGATGGTGATGGAGACCGGATGGTAGTCGTCACCTCCCAGGGTGAAATAATCTGGCCGGACCGGGTGCTCATGCTGCTCGCCATCGACGTGTTGTCGCGAAACCCCGGCGCGCAGGTGATTTACGATGTAAAATGTTCGCGCCACGTTGCCAATATCATTGCCGAGCACGGTGGTGAACCTCTGATGTGGGCCAGCGGACATTCGCTGATCAAGGCCAAAATCAAGGAGACAGGAGCTTTGCTTGCCGGTGAGATGAGCGGCCATATCTATTTCAAAGAGCGATGGTTCGGTTTCGATGACGGTCTGTATGCCGCGGCCCGCCTGCTGGAGATACTCGCCAACGATACCCGTAACTCCAGTGATATTTTTGCAGCACTGCCGGACAGCATGAATACGCCGGAACTGAGCGTGCCCATGCCCGAAGGTCAGCCACGCCTGTTCATGGAAAAACTGCTCAATGGCGCCCATTTTGAGCACGCCCGAGTGGCTACAGTCGATGGTTTACGTGTCGAGTTCGATGATGGCTGGGGGTTGGTGCGGGCCTCCAACACCATGCCCGCTCTGGTGTTGCGTTTCGAAGCCGACGACGAGCTCGCGATGAGCCGCATCCAGGATGAATTTCGCCGGGTGATGTTGCAGGCGGATCCCAATCTGTCGCTGCCATTCTGACTATGAGTCTCAGTTCAGAGAAAGCTACCGAAGTTGCCAAGGTTCTTGGTGAAGCCTTGCCTTACATACGCCGTTTCCGCGGCAAAACCATCGTGGTCAAGTACGGCGGCAACGCCATGGTAGACGAGCGACTGAAAAGCGGTTTTGCGCGCGATATCGTATCGATGCGCCTGGTGGGCATCAACCCGGTTGTCGTCCACGGTGGAGGGCCTCAGATTGGCCGCCTGCTGGAGAAAATAGGAAAGGAGAGCCGTTTCGTCGAAGGCATGCGTGTGACCGACAGCGAAACCATGGACGTGGTGGAAATGGTGCTGGGTGGCCTGGTAAACAAGGATATTGTCAATCTCATCAGCCGCCACGGTGGCCGGGCGGTGGGACTGACTGGAAAGGATGGAGACTTGATCCATGCCCGCAAGCTCACCATCACCCGAAAATCGCCGGAACTGGAAGTGCCCGAGATCATTGATATTGGACACGTGGGTGAAGTGGCCAGCGTCGACGCTTCGGTCGTGGATATGCTGGTTTCGGGCGGCTTTATCCCCGTTATTGCGCCGATAGGTGTCGGCGAGGACGGGCATTCCTATAACATTAACGCCGACCTGGTGGCGGGAAGGGTGGCCGAAGTGCTGGCTGCGGAAAAACTCATCCTGTTGACCAATACCAGTGGCCTACTGGACAAGCAGGGCGGCTTGCTGACCGGACTGACGGCCGCTGAAGTCGACGCGCTCATTGCGGACGGGACTATTCACGGTGGCATGTTGCCGAAAATTCAGTGTGCCTTGTCTGCGGTGAAATCCGGTGTACGCAGTGCGCATATCATCGACGGGCGTGTGGAGCACGCCGTGCTGGTGGAGTTGTTCACCGATGAGGGCGTGGGTACCCTGATTCGCGGCTAGGTGGATCGTTGGCGGCTGCAGAATCCGCCTATTCCGTCACCGCTTCTTCCGCTTCGGCCATTTTCAGTTTGCGGAATCGCTTGATATCCGTTTCAAATTTCTCGCGGATCGCCTGCTGCGCCTTTCTGCGGTTGGCAATGTAGCTGGAGTTGTTGCGAACCTGCCTGCGGGCCTCGCGAATCTCCCGTTGCAGTTCGGGGGAGACACCCTTGCCCGAGCGCTCCAGATTGGCTGCTCTGACCTTCTTCTGTGCCAGGCGTTTCTTGATTTTTTCGGTACGGCTTTTCGTCAGACGGATCTCAGCTTCGATGGCTTCTATCTTGCCGTCACGTGTGAGAACCATTTCGTCTTCGTTGGTGAAGGTGTCCAGCAGTATGCGGTCCTGGTGTGCCTGTTCCTGGCGCTTGCGTTCCTGCTCGGCCTTCAATTTCGCCAGTTGTTTTTCTTCGGCAATCTGTTCCTTGGTTTTGGCCGCTGCCTTGGTGTCGACGACGACACCCTGCTTGTTGAGCCTTTCGTTGCTTTTCTTTGCATATTGCGGGGGAATGCGGTCACCATAACGGACCTGGCCGGATTCATCGACCCACTTGTAGAGCTTGCCGGCGTGCAGGGTTGCAACGGGAAGCCACAGGCTGGTGCTCAGCACCAGAACCGACGAGTATTTGAAGCGAGAAATTCTGTTCATGTCTATCAGCTGACGTCTCTGAATATCGATAATGGATCTATTGGATCAATCCGTACTGTTCCTCATTTCACTGGTGGCAAACCTGTTTTCCGCTTTTTCAGGGGGAGGTGCAGGCCTCATCCAGTTGCCTGCACTGATCTTTCTGGGTTTACCCTTCGTGGTCGCTTTGGCGACGCACAAAGTTGCCAGTGTTGCATTAGGTATCGGCGCGACGGTGCGCCACTTGAGGGAGGGTGGCCTGGAAAAAAATCTTGCAATATATATACTTGCGACCGGTCTGCCGGGCGTGGTGGTGGGCGCCCATGTGATTATCAGCGTTCCGGGGCGGCTGGCGGAAATCGCACTCGGTGTGTTGACCGCCGGGCTCGGGCTGTATTCCTGGTTAAACCCGGGACTCGGTCAGAGCAACGAAAGCAGGCACCGCGATAGCGCGGGCTTTCTCATCGGTGGCGCCGGGCTGTTTACCATTGGCGTGCTCAACGGATCCCTGACTTCCGGCACCGGACTGTTCGTGACGCTGTGGCTGGTGCGCTGGTTCGGCTTCGACTACCGACGCGCGGTGGCCTACACACTGATTCTGGTGGGGATATTCTGGAATGGTACCGGCGCAGTCACACTGGGCTTTCTGTCCGAGATTCGCTGGAGCTGGTTGCCGGCATTACTGGCCGGGTCCCTGCTGGGGGGCTATTTTGGCGCACACCTGGCAATAAAAAAGGGCAACCGTTGGATAAAGCGCGCGTTTGAGATTATCACGCTGGTCATCGGCATAAAGCTGGTGGTGGGCTAGTAAGCGAAAAACCGCACTCAGACGCCGTATCTCTCCCGGTAGGCGTCGATGGCCTGCAGCGATGCCTGGTAGTCGGGACGATCGGCCAGAAAGGTCCGGAGTTCCGCCAGCGTCACAATGCTGGTGACTTTGAGGCGGAGTTCCTGCTCGACTTCCTGGATTGCCGAGCGGTCGCCGCGGCCGCGTTCCTGGCGATCCAGGGCGATGACGACAGCGGCGGCGGTCGCACCGTTGGCAGTGATAATGTCCAGCGATTCGCGAATAGCCGTTCCGGCGGTGATGACGTCGTCGATAATCAGAACGCGTCCCTGCAGCGCAGCGCCGACCAGATTGCCACCTTCGCCGTGTTCTTTGGCTTCCTTACGATTAAAGCAGTAGGGCAGGTCCAGCGAGTGATGGTCGGCGAGCGCAATACCAGCGGCCGCCGCCAGCGGAATGCCCTTGTAGGCGGGGCCGAACAGGATATCGAAGGCTACACCCGAATCAACAATGGCACGTGCATAGAATCGCCCCAGTCGGGCAAGGTGTCCGCCGGTATTGAACAGACCGGCATTAAAGAAATAGGGACTGACGCGGCCCGATTTCAGCGTAAACTCGCCGAAGCGCAACACACCGGCCTGGATGGCAAATTCCAGGAACTCCTTTTTATATTGCTGCATGACGTTCAACCAAGCTCAGAAAGATCGGTATGATACACGGCCTGGCACGACTGGAGAACGTATGCGCATCATTACCGTGAATGTAAATGGCATTCGAGCCGCGGCTCGCAAAGGGTTTTTCAGCTGGATGAGCCGCCAGCGGGCCGACGTCGTCTGCGTACAGGAAACCAAAGCGCAGGTTCACCAGCTGGAGGACAAGGTATTTTGGCCGCGTAACTACCACGCCTATTTCCACGATGCCGAAAAAAAGGGCTACAGCGGTGTTGCCATCTATTGCCGCCACAGGCCAGCGCGGGTAATTGAAGGTCTGGGCTGGCCGGATGTCGACTGCGAGGGCCGCTACCTCGAGGCGCAGTTTGGCCCCTTGAGCGTGATCTCTCTGTACATGCATTCCGGCTCCTCCAGTGAACAACGGCAGCAGAAAAAGTTCGAAATGATGGAGCGATTCATGCCCTACCTGCGTAAGCTGCGGCGAAAACGTCGTGACTATATTATCTGCGGTGACTGGAATATCGCTCACCGGCCAATCGATCTGAAAAACTGGAGGGCCAATCAGAAAAATTCGGGTTTCCTGCCGGAAGAAAGAAGCTGGATGGATGAGCTGTTTGGAGCGACGGGTTACGTCGATGCGTTTCGTGTTGTCGATCAGCGACCCGACCAATATACCTGGTGGTCCAATCGGGGTCGTGCCTGGGAGAACAATGTCGGATGGCGGATCGATTATCAGGTGGTTACGCCCGCCATGGCGACTCGGGTCGAGGGTGCGAGAATCTATACAGATAAGCGTTTCTCCGATCACGCGCCGCTGATCATGGATTACGATTACCAGATCTGAGTTGTTTGAGTCATCGAGGGGTCAGAGCTCATGATTTCAAGTCATCGAGGGGTCAGAGCTCATGATTTCAGAGTTAAACAAAGCTGCAGTCTGAAATATTTTGCCAGGCTGTAGGGGTATGGGGTTGCTGTTTTTTTCAGTGAAAAAAACAGCAACCCCATACCCTTCAAGTCCATCATGAATTGGAGAGGAAATCATGAGCTCTGACCCCTCGATGGCTCCTCGATGGCTACAGAGTTAAACAAAGCTGCATCGATGGCTCGCGCCTCGATGGCTCGACGCTCGGCAAATATCTGCATCGCCTCCGCCAAACAGCATCAGTGTTGGCCGAATTCCTTTTGCCGCTCGGCATAGTCCATCATCCGTTTCGCCCAGGGCAGGAGCAGATAGGCCGGGAAAGCGAGGAAAAACGTCAGCAGAAAATAGTCGGCATAGCCGAGCGCATCAGCGCCGAAGCCGCCCGCCCAGCCTGCCAGAGATCGACTGAGCGCAAAAATGGAGGAGAGTATGGCGTATTCTGTCGCCGAGTGTTGTTTATTGACGATGGCCATGAGAAAGGCCAGGAAGGCCGCCGTACCCAGGCCACCGGTGAAAGATTCCACGGCACTGGCAGCGTACATCAGCCATTTGTCTGATTCAGCGAGTACAGCTCCGGTTTCGGCCAAAGGCAGCGCGGACGCAGCGTAGGCGTAACCGAGATTGGAGAAAGCCTGCCACAGTCCCAGTACCCACAACGCCTTGAAGATCCCGGCTCTGTCGGCATACCAGCCGCCGACAATGCCGCCGGCGATGGAAAACCCGAGACCGATGTTGACCGATACCAGCCCGATCTGCCCGGCGCTGAAGCCGGCATCCACCCAGAAGGGCTTGATCATAAAGCCCATGGCGCTGTCGCCGAGTTTGAATATCAGAACGAACAGGATAGTTGGCGCGATGTAAGGTCTCTGCAACATGCTCAGCAGGGTGCCGAACATCGGACCTTCGGTGAGGCGGGTGCGCCGTTCCTCGGCTTTTATCTTCTGTGAGGTGCGCGAGAATATCCACGCAGCGAGCATGACAGCGGCGGCGAGCAGAAATGCGAGGGGCCAGAAGAGATCGAACTCATCCGACCAGCGTGCGGCGTCGTTGGCCAGCCACAGGGCGCCGAGTAGAAACAGAACGACAACGGCAAATGCAGCGGGGTGGGTCATGAGAGCTCTGAGCTCATGTTTGATTCCGAGCCTGCCGCTGCCTTCTTTCTCCACTTCGCGGGGGGCCAGCAGACAGGCGACGCCGCTGGCGATGAAAATGGCCATGGCAGCCAGATAGGTGCCGGTCCATCCCCAGACGTCGGCCAACATCAACGCGAAACCGGAGGCCAGCATACCTACCCGGTAAAAGCCGATACGCAGCCCATTGGCCAGACCTAGCTCTTTTTTATTAAGCATTTCAATTGTGTAACCGTCTATGGCGATGTCGTTGGTCGCTGACATCAGGGTAAACAAGCCAATCGCCCACCACACCCAGGGGCCAAATTCGGCGTACCAGGCGAATGCCCCCATAATCAGGGCCATGATCAGATCAACGCTGAACATCCAGCGCCGGTGGTGGCGATAGTGGTCGACGGCGGGTGCCCACAGGAATTTCAGAGTCCAGGCGAGTCCCAGCAGACTCATGAAGCCGATTTTCCACAGCTCCACACCCTGGGTTCGGAAATGCACGGGAAAAACGTCGTAGAACATGCCGAGCGGAAAGCCTTCGGCGAAATAGAGAATACCGACCCAGAACAGCTTGGAACGCAGCAGTTTCTGGTCAGCGGTTTCGGTGCTCGGTGCTGACATCAGGCGAATAGTGGCAGCTTAGCCAGGCGACCGCAAAGGTCTACGGTGGCGTCCCTGGCAACGATGTCGTTTCCGTTGGCGCTGTCAGCGTCTTTTATGGTTAATATTTGTCTTTGCGATAGCGATGCGTTTGATAGGGGGTGCGCCCCGCTTCAGGTATGGTTGCCGATAAATGCCCATAGAAATATCCTTGGTCTCCGCTTTCCTGGTTGGTTTGCTGGGCGGTGTGCACTGTGTCGGCATGTGCGGCGGTATCGTCGGGGCGTTGTCCCTGGGGCTGCCCGATCGGCAACGCAGGGGTGCGGCACGCTGGCTGTATCTGCTCGCTTACAATGTGGCACGCGTCAGCAGCTACGCCGTCGCCGGGGCGCTGCTCGGTGGCATAGGCTGGTTGGCAGCGAACTGGAGCGGTTTACACCAGCTTCAACAAGGTCTGCAGCTGCTTGCTGCACTGTTTATGGTCGCGCTGGGCCTGTATCTGGGCGACCCCTGCGCGAGCCCGACCGATTGCGTCAGCGGCATCTGCTCCGGCAACATCTGCGTGCCTTTCGATTGCAGCGACGGCCTCCAGAACGGCACCGAGACCGGCGTCGACTGCGGCGGCGCCGACTGCCTCGGGTGCGACGGGGACGCTTGCACGTTGCCTACCGACTGTGCCAGCGGGATCTGCTCGGGCAACCTGT
>Ga0209536_100007937_pt1 | contig 16025 bp, 8 predicted proteins | sample DeeMarSeWOR28_12_FD_187461 | JGI IMG/M metagenome (GOLD analysis project Ga0209536, IMG submission 187461) | Marine sediment microbial communities from White Oak River estuary, North Carolina - WOR-2-8_12 (SPAdes) (version 2) | ecosystem: Environmental > Aquatic > Marine > Intertidal zone >...
TCACGATCAAGGCCGGCCAGGCCACCGAGCTGGACGTCGAGCGCCTCTCGACGGAGCGATGAGCCTGCCCGCCGTCGGACTTCTCTGCCTGGTCATCGCGCCTCAGGACTCCGCCACGGCTCCGCAGAGCCTGCCGGCGTGGATCGAGACCCTGGACCGGCTGAAGTTCTATGGCGACTTCCGCCTGCGGGCCGAGAACGACTTCGAGCTCGACGACCAGAGGAGCCGCGACCGCCGGCGCATTCGCCTTCGCTTCGGTGTCAACTACGACATGTCGGACGAAGTGCTGTTCGGAGCGCGCCTCGTCACCGGTGACAAGGACGACCCGAACTCGACGCACGTCACCCTCGGCAGCGGCTTCGACGACGTCGAGATCAACCTGGATCGGGCCTTCATGACCTACCGGCCGCACTGGGTGGCGGACTCGTACGTCACCGCCGGCAAGTTCAGCAACCCGTTCTACCGCAACCCGGTCTATGCCGAGCTCGCCTGGGACCTCGACATCCAGCCCGAGGGCGCCATCGCCGGACACACGAGTTACGACGTGGCCGGCCTGAGAGAGCTCATGGTCACCGTGGGCGCCTACGACCTGCAGGAGGAGCGGAACGCCAGCGACGCGAACATGCTGGTGGGCGAGCTCAGGGGCGGCATCGCCCTGGCTCCAGCCGTGACCGGCAACGTGGTCATCGCCACGGCCCTCTGCGATTCGGTTTACGGCCTCGATGCAATGACTGGCCAGATCCTGTGGTCCATCGTCACTCCGGGAACCCGCTTCGACACCACCGCCCCCATCTGCGACGGTCCGCACGCGTGGGTATCCGGTGAGCCATACACCTACTGCGTCGACTGGACCGCCGGCCAACTCATCTGGAGTTCGGATTACATGGGCAACAGCTGGTTTCCATACATCTATTCCGCACCGGCCCTGGGCCCTGACTTCGTTTATTACGGACTGTTCGGGCTCTACCCGGATTTCGGCTTCAACGATGGCGGCTTCACCATCGTCGATCGTAACGATGGGAGTCTTTACCTGCCATACGATAATGGGGCCTATCGATCTCCCATCTGCACTGGCGACACATTATTCGTCGTTGGCGCCGCAGACCTGCAGAACCAGTTGCTGACAGCCCGCGATCTGACCGGCGCGATCCACTGGACAGCGCCGGTCAATCTACGATACGGCACAGGCTCACCCGCCCTCGGTCATGGCATCCTCGTTGTCGCTGGCGCCCGCGGTGCCATCGAGGCCTTCCGCGCCGCCGATGGCAGTCATCTGTGGACCCACGAGGTCGGTCCAGCGCTCTATCATTTCCTGGGCACCATGGAAGGACGTGCCACTTACGCCACCCCGGCCATTGCCGACAGCGTGGTCTACGTGGGCTCGCTGGATGGATACCTCTACGCTCTCGATCTGCTAACAGGTACTCTTCTGGACAGCTGGTACTTTGGAGTTCCGGTGGCTTCCTCGGCCGCCATCTCGGGCAACCTCCTGTTTGTGGGTGCTTGCGACGGTCATCTGTACGCACTGGCCGGAAATGCCAACTTAGCGCCTGTTGCGGTGGAAACCGGACATGATGGCTTTGGCGCTGACCAAGGTGATGTTACAGGATCACACTTCTCTTTCGCCCCACCCTGGCCGAATCCAGGCAGCGATGATTGTCAAATGGCCTGGACCTTGCCCAGATCCGCCTTGGTCGAGCTGAAGATCTTCGACCTGCGTGGCCGACTCGTCAGAACTCTGCTGCACCAGGAGATGCCGGCGGGACGGCACCAAATCCGGTGGGATTGCCGGGACCGGATGGGCAGAGCCGTGGCGGCCGGTCACTATTTCGCCCATCTGATGGCGGGCGCCTTTCAGAAAACCGCTCGTCTTCAGATCGTCAGGTGAACGGCGGCGCGGAGCGAGGCTGCTCGAAATGAACTATTTTAGAATCTGCAGCAAGGCATGGAAGCAAAGGATACAGAAGAAGTGGGTTTATATCTGAATCTCGAACCAGGAATGTAGAAGAGAATGCCATGGAATATGGGGACAGATAATACCGAACCATCGCAAGGAAGGCAATGATGGGAATCATGAAAAAGCTGCTGGGCCCGCGCTCGAAGTATGACCGGAGTCTTCCCTACGCCTACGAAGCCAGGGTGGATGAACTGTCTGGCAGCGGCAAGGAGCCTCTCATCAATCACTATTTCTCTGACACCATCTGCGGGCTTATCGAGTTTCTGGATGAAAACAGCATCGAGCCGGCTGCTGTCCAGCTATTCGGCATTTACCGTAAGGCCCAGATCCCTCTGGATACCGCACCCTGTACCGACGATCAGGGAGTCTGGCTCACCCGGCCAGAACTCTGTCATTCCCTCGAGGCACATTACCGGCAGACCCTCGTCGAGCGATACAAGGGTCATGTCGAAAAGGGACCATGCTCCTACGAAGACCGTGAACGCAAAGGTTCTGGTCCTGTCTGGTAACTGCAGTTGCGATGTCCCAGCCCTCTCACCTGGCTGATTTTACCGACCCAACTAAATTAAGATATTATTCGTTTTGAATATGGTGGTCGGCGAGAACCCGAAACGTCGGCCGGTCACAGTTAGGCTGTGGAAAAGAGGGAATAGCCGGATGCCGCACGATGATACCGACTTTAACAGCTCACAGCAGACCCGTCTCGATGCAACCACTGAATCTCACCTTGCACAAACTGCACCAGGATTGGCGTCTCGTGATATCTCGGGGCAACAGATCGCTCACTACAGGCTGGAGTCGAAGCTCGGCGCCGGCGGTATGGGCGAAGTGTATCTGGCCAGAGACCTGGCCCTCGGCCGCCAGGCGGCCGTCAAAGTGCTACCGGCCGGGTTCGACCCGGGCCTCCGTGAGCGTTTGCTGAGGGAGGCCGCATTCAGTGCACGGGTCCAGCATCCTGGAATCGTCACATTTTACGAAACCGGTCATGATGACAGTCGCGACTTCATCGCCATGGAACTTGTGCATGGTGAGACATTGCGGGAACTCGCAGGACGTGAACAGATTTCCTGCGCCCGTGCCCTGCAGATTGTCGCCGAGGTCCTGGAAGCCCTGGTACACGCCCATCATTCCGGAATCTTGCACCGAGACATCAAACCGGAAAATATCATGGTGACCGGTGAAGGCGGTGTGAAGTTGCTGGATTTCGGCCTGGCCAAGGCGCTCTTGGCCAAGGTAGACCTGGCGGCTGTCAAGAATATACCGGCAAGCCCTGCCGTCGCCAGTTCTGGTGCGAGTCCTGACCAGGAAAGGCCGGTCGCTGTCGACACAACCGCGATCAGCGGTCTTGACGTGAACATGACCGAGCAACTCACCTATGCCGGATCCGTCCTCGGCACCCTGGGATACATGTCGCCCGAACAGCTGCGTGGCCACACGGTGGACGAAAGATCCGATATCTTCGCGGTCGGGGCCGTTCTCTACGAACTGCTGTCCGGCAGGACAGCATTCCCCGGTCAAACCGTGCCGGAACGCGTGAATGCAATCTTGCATTGCGACCCGGAGCCACTGACAAGCGAGCATTTACCAACGGGACTGGATCAGGTGGTTCTGCGTGCCCTGGCCCGCGATCCTGACCGGCGATTCCAGCGTGCCGCCAGTTTCTTGCGAGAATTGAGGCAGCTGCACGCCTTCACCAGGCGTGAATCTCAAGCGGAAAAGGTTGCTATCATCGACTTTGTCAATCGCGGTGAGGATACTGATGCGGAATGGCTGAGCAGCGCCATACCCGATGCCATCCGCGCCGGATTCACCAAAAGCGACGGAACCACCCTCCTGTCCCGGGAAGAAATCGTATCGGCCTGTCAGGCGGTCACCGCCGCCGGCGCAACCGTGAGCCCGATGGAGGTTGGCCTGCGTCTGGCTTGCAGCACTGTGATCAGCGGGCATTTCGAGTTCCTTCCCAAGAGATTGAAGGTGGATATCCGGATGACGGATGTCGCAACCGGCGGAGAGATCCTGCACCGAACCTACCGGGGCTCGATCACTGGCATGCTGGAGGAGGCTGCCCTGGTAGCGGCCTCCGCAAACGCCGGTCTTGAATATGCACCCTCCGACGCGGGACGAAAGCTACCTCGAGCTGAGGCTTTCGAGTGCTATGCCAGGGGACGCCGGATTTATTTTCAGGGCGAACGGAATCAGTTTCCCGAAGCGCGTCGCCTGTTGGAGCGCGCCATCGAGCTGGAACCGGATTATGCTCAGGCCCACGTGACCCTGGCCTATCTGGTGGCGATGACGTACAACTTCTCCAATGATCCCGGCGATCTCGATTTTGCCAAACGCCATGTCTCGCGAGCTCTCGCGATCGATCCCGACCTCGGCGAAGCTCACATGGTCAAGGGATACATCTACCATTTACGGCACCAGATACCGGAAGCTCTGGCAGCCGCGCAGATGGCCGTGGCGCTCGATCCGCACAACGTGTGGACCAACTACGTTTCCGGCAGCCTCCTGGAACTGGGCCGGCCGCCTGACCAGGCGGCCGCGATTCTCGCTGTCGTCGGTGATCCCGGCGACGTCACCGATATCCATGCCTATCTGCGGCACACCAGCGTGCAGCGCCATCAACGCACGGTACAGCTCAATCCCGTATTCACCTGGTCCTGGCTTGCTCTGGGCTGGGGCCACATGGAACTGGGTAATGTTCGCGAGGCGCGCTGGTGTCTGAAAAAGGCCATCGAGTCCGAGGATCGATCATTCTTCCAGGTCGCAGGCGTGGAGGGATTCCTTGGTGAATGCTTGCGTCGCGAAGGACACCTCGCGGATGCCCACGAACGGTTCATGAATGCTTTGCAAGCCCTCGAGAGAAAAGATCACATGTATCGCGACACCTGGCGTGGAATTTTTCTGTGCGGGCTGGGCCGGACAGCCCTGCAGCAGGAAGATCACGAGGCCGCCAGGGCGGCCTTCACCCAGGCCTCGCTGCACGTGCGCGGCCGCCCCCGCGCGCGATGCTGTGGCCATGTCCTGGTGCAGGCCCTGGCCGGTCTTACCCGCGCCGGTGCTGGCCCGGAGCCCCTAGCCGAGGCTCTAAAGCTGTACGAGAAGCAAACAGATTACGATTTCGGCTACCTGTGGGGCTGCTCCGACGACGTGACGCTGCTGGAACTATCGCGAGCGGCACGGGCGCTCGGGCAGACGGACCAGGCGGACGCGCTGCTGGTTCAGGCCGTCGCTTCGGGTTCGACGGAAGGACGCGCCGAACTTGACGCCCGCGACCGGACCGGAGACTGAATGGTCGGCCAGCCCCGCGGGGAAAGCGGAGCGACCCCGAGGCCGCCCCGCAGCTCTTTCTCCTTGAGCCTCGCATCCTGCCAATGACGCCCGCCTAGAATCCCTTGAACGGATTCATGCCGAGGCCGTCAACCTCCTCCACGAAATCGTTGATGTTCTTGACCACCTGATCACACTCGTCAATGGCGGTGGGAAAGATCTGAACCCGCTCTTCTTCGAGCGCCAGCTGTTGGAGCTTGTCCTGCACGTTCTCCATACGGGTATTGGCCAGCTCGCTACCGCGCACGAAGTGGCACTGGTAGTCATCACCGAACTTGCAGCCGAACTCCATGATGCCATCCATGCCGCTCGATAGCGCATCGCCGATCCACACCGTGTTGACCGAGCCCAGGCAGCGTACCGGGATGAAGCGAACCATGGGGCTGATCTTCAGGCGCTTGTAGGCCGCCATCTCCAGGGCCGGCAGGGCGTCATTCTCGCAAACGAAGGCCAGGTAGCGCGGCTTCTCATCCTCCTCGTCCGGAATCTCGATGGCCTTGATCATCTGGCTGACCAGGTTGGGCGAGTAGTTCTTGAAGCTGATGATCCGCTCCGGACAGGCGCCCATGCAGATGCCGCAACGACGGCAACGCGTCGGATTCTCGAGCGGCGTGCCCTTCGCATCCTCGTCCAGGGTGCCGAAGGGGCACTCCTCGGTGCACCGCTTGCACTGGGTGCAGCGCTGCAGGAAGAACTCGGGCTTGCCCACCTCCCGCGCTCGCGGATGCACTGCCTCGCCCCGGGCGGTCATCTCGACAGCCTGGATGGCCTTCAGAGCCGCGCCGTGTGCATCCTTGCGCGCCTGCAGGGTGTCCATTGGCGAGCGCACGCAACCGGCGGCGTAAATGGCTGTCCGCCGCGTCTCGTAGGGGAAACAGACGAAGTGGCTGTCGGGAAAGCCGTACTTCAGGGTCGGCAGGTCGGTGCCTTGACGGTAGGTCAGGTTCAGGATCCTGGCGCCCGCTTCGGCGCTGGCCGCATCGCCCCCGGCCGCCTCTTCCTCATCATCACTCGCACTGTCAGCGGTCGCGCTGGTGTCTGCATTCTCGTCCGATTCCTCTCCTGCTCGCTCAGCGGACTCCCCAGTCGGCTCTTCAGCAACTCCGCCAGCGCCATCCTTCTGCAGCACCCCGTCGTCCACCTTGGTCGTCGGCACCATGCCGGCAGCCAGAACCACCATGTCGGTGTGGATCTCGACGTTCTCGCCCAGCAGCGTGTCCTCGATCTTGATGGCGATGTTCCCGCCATTGGGGCTGACCTCGTAGACGTTGCCCTTGGTCAGGAACACCCCCTCATCCTCCTGGATCTTCTGATAGAAGAGTTCGAACTGTCCAGGCGTGCGCATCTGGCGGTAGAGGATGTAGACCTTGGTGTCGGGGAACTGCTCGCGGATGAGCGCGGCCTGCTTCAGACTCGTGCGACAGCACACCGCCGAGCAGTAAGGCAGATGGTCCTCCTCGCGTGAGCCTGCACACTGGATGAAGGCGATGTTCTTGGGCGGTTGCCCCGTGCTGGGGCGTTTGAAGCCACCATTGGCGAACATTTCCTCTACCTGGACATTGGTCACGATGTCTGCCGAGGAGCCGTAGCCCCACTTGGTGCCGACCAGCTTGGCGGGATCATAGGGTCGCCAGCCGCTGGCCTGGACCACGGCGCCGGCCTTCAGCTCGCTGCCGTCGCTCAGAGCCACGCTGAACAGGCCGGGACCTCCCTTGACTGCCTTGACGGTGGTGCTCGTATGGAGCGCAATCCGCTCGTGGCCCTGCACCTGCCCGATCAGGTCGTGCAGACCACCCTGTTCCAGATCGGTCCACGGTGCCTGGCGTGGGAAGCTCTTGCTGAACTTGTGAGACCAGCCTCCCAGCTCGGCCTCTTTCTCCACCAGCACCACTTCGGAGCCGGCGTCGGCGGCCTTCAGGGCCGCGGTCATGCCGCTGACACCGCCGCCGATCACCAGGATCAGCTTGTTGACATCCTCGATCTCGGCTTGCGGCGGCTCGCTGTTCTGCAACCGGGCGACGCTCATGCGGAGGTAATCCTGGGCCGCCATCAGCGTGTCCTCGTCATTGGGCTCGAGCAGCCAGGCCACCTGCTCACGCAGACCGACCCTGTCGACCAGCACCTCGGGGCCGAAATCGAAGACTTCAGTCATCACCCGGCCGCTGCAGGCGCAGACCGAGACGCGATTCAGCTCGTCACTGTCGATCTTTGCCTTGATGAGCCCAACACCTTCCTCATTGCACAGGCAGTTGTGCATTTCGCACACGGTCGCGCTGGTCTCACCGGCCGTGCTCTTCAGCTCTTCAAGTTCAACGGCACTCCCGATCTCGCAGCCCGAGCAGATGAAAACACCAATCTTGGTATCCATTGCTTACTCCCTCCCGAGCTGGAGGATGCCCTTCAGGGCGGCCCCTGTCGCATCCTGGATGGTGCACGCGACCTCGAGCGGCTGGGTGCAGGTTCCCGCGCCGATGATGCCGGCGCCGGCTGCGTCGTCGGTGCGAATGAAGCCCATGGCGTCCAGCACAACCCTGGCGCCGGCTGGAATCTCGTCGGTGGCCGGTGCCATCCCGGTGGCCAGAACGACCAGATCGACCTCGGCCTGGGTCACATGACCGGTCAGGGTGTCCTCGGCCTCGACCAGCAGCTTGCCGTTGCGCCCGGTGACCTTGCCCACCTTGCCGCGGTGGAAATGTACCTTCGCGTCAGCCTTGACCCTCGTGTAGAAATCCTCCAGGCGACCGGGCGCCCGCAGGTCGATGTAGAAGATGTGCACGTCACTGTCGGGATACTGCCCACGCACGTAAGTGGCCTGCTTCATGGAAGCGAGACAGCAGATGCCAGAGCAGTAGGGCAGGTAGTTCTCGTCGCGGCTGCCGGCGCACTGCGCGAAGGCGACACTGGCAGGCGCGCCACCATCGGAGGGGCGCAGGATCTTGCCGCCGGTGGGACCCTCGGCAGATACTAGCCGCTCCATCTCGACGTTGTTGATCACATCACGGTTCTCGCTGTAGCCCAGGCGCTCCATGTTGGCGGCGTCATAAGGTTTCCAGCCCGTGGCGTAGATCACCGTCCCCACGGTGACTTCGTGAGTGCGGGGTTGCATGTCCAGTTCGATGGCATCGTACTGGCAAGCCTCGGCACAGGCCTTCAGGCGGCTGTCCTGCGCGAAAGCGGCCTCGACATGATAGCGGTAAGGGAAAGCCATGGCGTGAGGCAGGGCGATGGCCTTGCGCTTTTTCAGGCCGTAGTTGAAGTCGTCGTCCACCTCGATCTCGCAAACCTTTTCACAGTCGCCGCAGGCGGTGCACTTCTCGTTCACGAAGCGAGGATTTTCCTGGATGGTGACCTGGTAGTTGCCTGGCCCGCCGCTCAGGGATTTGATCTCGGCCTGGGTCAGGACGGTGACCCGCGGATTCTGCTTCAGCCGCTTGTAGTTGATCTCAAGACCACAGGACGGTGGGCAGAGCTTGGGAAAGTACTGGTTGAACTGGGCGACCCGTCCCCCCAGATAGGGCCGCTTCTCCACGAGGATGACCTCGTGGCCCACCTCCGCAGCCTCGATGGCGGTGGTCATGCCGGCGATCCCCCCGCCGACGACCAGCATCGTTTGCGGAGATCCGCGCGTGAATTCGGCTGCCACCATGGCGTCCTCCTGTTAAATGTTTCGCATTTAAGCCGCTAATTCCGGGTAATATTGTCCTCCATGTACGGAGATGCATGTCCAAAGTAGTCAACCCAAAGGATCAAATCAAGCAGGGAAAGGGCGGGCTCAAAACGTCTCATCACCTTATTTTTCAATGAAATTCATGTTCTGCCCGGACGGTTCTGGCTCATGTTTCGGCTTGACTTTGCCTGGCCCCTTGGCCACATTGGCAGCACAGGAACCTGTTTATCATTCAACGAAATACCGCCCGCAAGCCCTCGCGCGAAGGAGAGGCGTCATGGCAGAGAGTGTGGCCGTCACCCCTGAAAACGAGGCCCCCGTGGCCGATAAAGCCCGCAATCCGGCTGTGGTTTACGAGCCTGACCTGAAATTCATCCGCGATCTGCGCGCCAGCGGCGGCGATACACTCAAGCGATGTTTCCAGTGCGCCACCTGTTCCATCACCTGCGAGCTCTCCCCGGCCGATAATCCCTTCCCGCGCAAGGAGATGCTGTGGGCGACTTGGGGCTTGAAGGACCGACTGCTTGCCGATCCCGACGTTTTCCTGTGCTACCAGTGCAATGATTGCACGACAACCTGTCCGCGGGGCGCCCGACCAGGCGACGTGCTGGCGGCGGTGCGAGCTCAGGTCTACCGCACCTTCGCGGTCCCCTCGTTCATGGGCGCGGCGCTGGCCAGCCCCAGCGCCCTGCTGGGCCTGTTCATCGTGCCGATCTTGGTGCTGGCGGCGATGCTGCTGGTCCAGCAAAGCGGCGGTGAGGGCCTGGCATACAACTTCAGCCACCTGTTCGGTGCCGACCTGGTGCGGTACCATCACTTCCTGCGGCACGGCATCCTGGAGGGGCTGTTCCTGTTCGGCAACGCCCTGATCTTCCTGCTGGCCGCCATCGGTTTCACGCGTTACTACAAGAACCTCAAGCAGAACAGCCCCGGGCAACCCCAGATGGGATTCATACCCGCCGCCATCGCCACCATCAAGGAAGTCATCCTGCACAAGCGGTTCAACCAGTGCGGTCAGAACAAGCCGCGCACGACCTTGCATCTGCTGGTCATCTTCGGCTTCTTCGGCGCCGCGGCCACGGCCGGTCTGGCACTGATCTACATGCTCATCTGGATGGGTCAGCATCCGGGTGAGGAGTTTCCCGGCATCGCCCTGTCGAATCCCATCAAGTGGCTGGGGGTCGGCAGCGGGCTTGCCATGGTCATCGGCAGCCTGGCCATGATCATGCGGCGCCTGCAGAACACAGACGACGTCGGTGCCGACGGTTACGCCGACAAGCTGTTCTTGTGGATGATCCTCTGTGTGGCTGCGACGGGAATGCTTACCTGGCTGCTGCGTCTGGCGGCCATCCCGGCCATCGCCTACCCGGTTTACTTCATCCACCTGACGGTGGTGTTCTTCCTGTTGTGGTACATGCCCTTCAGCAAGTTCGCCCACATGATCTACCGGGGCCTGGCCCTGGTGTGGGCCCACCAGACCGGTCGGGTGACGCCGCGGAGCAAGCCGTGAGCCTGGGGGAATGAGTGCCGAAACGGCCTCGCCTCAAACCGATCCACAGGCTGCCCTGTGCTGGAATCGACCCAGCCCCGCGATCACCCCTCCGGCACCGGATGATTGACCGACCTTGTCTGTTTAGATTTATATTTATCATTGCTTTACTCGACTAGCTGACATGTGTTAGCGTCCACCGTCAATGCGACCCTGCGTTTCACACCGGAGCTGTTGACTCCCTTTGAGGCATGGCCCCAGAAGATCAGGAAGATGCAGGGTGGCGCCGAAAGCGGTCTATCAAGGCACAGGTGCCGGCCTCGGGTTGGAGAGAAACCGCATCGGGTGGCACTGGAGAATCACCTGGCGTCATGGACGACCGGTACGGCGCGAACCCACAAGGTTCTCCGGGGGCCTTGCGGTCCGGTCACGGGGCCCCGGTCACTCTTTCCGCAAGCTATCCTCGGCTATTTCAAGAGCGCTGATGGCAAGGGTTGGGCATTAGCGAAGCCGTGATGAACGATCCATCTATCTGAAAACCATAGCCAGGCTTGAATCGACCGCCTGTTTTGATATATAATTTTCACGGTCGGCGTCTGCCATTTTCTGAACTGCGAGACTGCCAGACAGGCCTCAATAGTTGGCAGCAGGTCGGGCGGACAGGGCACGCTGGATCTGAACTGCTCTAACCAGGAGAGGTGAACCAGGCAACAGGCAAATGTGCGAACAGAGATCTGCATACCGCAACTTGCTTGTGGGTCTTGGCCATGAGACCATAGCCTGGAGACAAACCATGCCGGTGAATCTTCTCCGTCAGTTCCCTGCCAAATCTACGAACGTTAGCCTCCTGCTGGCAGTTATTCTCGCGATCGGACTCGCCGGCTGCTTGACCGAGGATCAGACCGAACCGGCCGCCGAGCCACCAGTGTCGCTACCTCCCACGGAACCACAGCCATCTGCAGACGATGCCGTGTCCGCCTTCCGAAACGCCTACGCCAATCGCGATTTCGAATCCTATCGAGCCCTTCTTCACCCGGACTACTATTTCACCTTTACCACGCGTGGCTGGCCACACATGCCTGTCGAGCCCATCACTTATTACCTGGATCGCGCTTCCGATCTTCAAATCACGGCCCATCTCTTTTCCGGCGAGCCAATGCAGAATTATACCGGCGAAACAGTGCCGGGCATCGAACAGATCGTCTGGCACAGACTCACACCCGTCGGGTCTTGGACACAGGACTGGGAAGCGTGGCCAGTCACCCGCTACAGAAGGCTGTTTCAGATCAAGATAGAATTCAGAACGCGTGCGGGTCACTCGCTGTTTGTCTACGGCCATCACATGTTCGTGGTTGCCCAGACCCGAACCACGATCGATGGTCAGACCCGGGAATTCTGGCAAATCCACGAAATGAACGACCGCATCGATTGTGATGATAAAGACCCCAGCTGTGTCACCTGGGCTGATCTGAAGCTGATGTACTGCGAGACATTGTCACCTTGAACACAAAACGCGACCACGGGCATTGCACGTGCGTGACGATCCGAGCCAGGCGTGAGGCCGTCCGTCCACAAATAATTCCCCCTAACTGATCGCCGTAATCACCCTGATTTCCTCATACCTTGCCCGCACCTTATACTATAGGGTGCATGCAGCGCCGTCCCCCACCCGAGGCAGGGAGTTCCGTTCGATGAAACATACTGACACCTACCTGGTCTGCTTGTTTTTTTTGGCCATGATCTCCCTCTGCGCCCTGATCTGCGGCTGCAGCGACGAGGAGGAGATCACCGGCCCGACTCCCGGACCTCCTGGCAGCTTCCCCGGCACGCCCGAGCAGGTCATGGTCAACTTCCAGGATGCCTTCAGCTCCCGTGACCTGGCAGCCCTGCTGGACATCATCCACCCCGACTTCAGGTTTCACCTGACCCAGGCCGACGTGGATCGTTTTCCCCTGCCCACCGATCACCTGAACGCTTACGAGGAGCGCGTGGCAGCGGAGAACATGTTCAGCGGCGAGATCGTCATCCACCCCGGCGGCGCGATCTCGGCGGCCATCTCCGCCATTCATTTCGATGTCTTCCAGCCCCTGGCGTCCGCATGGAATGTCAGCCCGGCCGACTCGCTCTTTCCGGGCAGTCTACGACGCCTTTACAACATCGACCTCTCCATCGAGCGGCCCGGCAACACCACACTCCGCATCCGGGGCCAGCAGGAGTTCTATGTCACCAGCCGTGATTCGACCCTTGATGACGGCACCACCGGGACCTTTCACCAGCTCGTCGGGCAGCGTGACTTTTCCGACCTGTCTGCCTCGCTGACGACCACGGCCGGTAGCTGGGGCATGGCGATGCTCACCTATTACACCAACCAGGCGCCGACCGCCGTACTGGCCTTCACCCAGGATAGCGAGAGCCCCACGAACACCTTCGTGTTCGATGCCAGCGATTCGTTCGATCCGGACAGCGGCCTCCACCTGGCCGCTTATCGCTGGCGGTTCGACCCGGCAGGCGAGTTCACCGTGTGGTCGCCGGAGCCAACCCGCCTGCACAGCTTCGCCACGCCGGGCAGCAAGACCGTGCAGCTACAGGTGAGAGATCGCTGGGGGCTGATCGCCGACACCGAGGAGACTGTGAACGTCGGTGCCGTCTTCCCGGACTCCGAGGACCAGCTGATCGCCAACTTCCTGTGGAGCCTGGGCAATCTGGATCTCGTCCATTACGCCGACGTGCTCCACGTCGATTACCGCTTCAAGTTCCAGAGCTTCGACGTGGATCGCTTCGCGCTGCCGTCGGCCTTTCTCGATCGCCAGCAGGAGTTACAGGTGGCCGCCAACACCTTTGCAACGGCCAGTGGCATCGCTGCCATCCACGTCGAGAGATTCGATCGGCTGGAGAACTGGGTCGACGCCCCGGTCCATCCCGATTTTCCGGGCACCCGGCGTGGTATCTTCGCGGTCGAACTCCTGGTGGAACGACCCGGGAGCACCGACCTGAGCATCACCGGCCTGCAGGAGTTCTTTTTGGCCAGCCGCGACTCGACCTTGCCAGGAGGTCAGGTACGTCCCTACTTCGAGATGATGGGCCAGATCGACCAGTCCAACGCACAGAAACGGGGTCGGCAGGTTGGCCGCCACCTAGTATCGCCGCTGTCGGAGCTGACGAGCTGGGGCGCCTTCAAGGTCCTGCACATGAACACCAGCCCCTGACCCGGACTGTATCGCGATGACAAGGTCACCGGGATTCTCGACCAGCCTCAGGCGTCTCTGGCGACGACTCGTCCCCCCGAACAGGCATGCCCGCATCCCTTTCATTTCCAGCGACCTGTACACACCCGACCTCGCCTTGCCCCCCTTCGACACCAAGCGACCTCTGCGCATCCTCGGCTACCTCGAAGCAGAGAAGCTGATCCGGAGCGGCGATCTGGCGAGGCCCCGCCGGGCATCCCTGCGTCAGCTGCGGCGCATCCACCCTGACTCCTATCTGGATTCCCTGGAAGATCCCGCTGCCATGACGGTCCTCCTCGGTTTCCAGCTGCCGCACCAACAACAGGATATCTTCCTGGTCACGTTGCGTGCCATGGTAGGCGGCACCCTCCTGGCCACCAAGCTGGCCCGAGAACGGCGCGGTATCGCCGTCAATCTCGGTGGAGGCTTCCACCATGCCCATGCCGAGCGAGGGCAGGGGTACTGCGCGTTCAACGACGTCGCCGTGGCCATTGCTGGGCGCAGGGAGCATGGCTTCACGGCACCGGTTTTGGTTATCGACCTCGACCTTCACGACGGAGAGGGTACCCGCGCCATCTTCGCCAACGACAGCAATACACACACCTATTCCATCCACAACAGACATCTGGGCCCCACCGAGGCAAGGGCCTCGACCAGCATCGCACTCGGCGATGGGATCGAGGACGCCACCTATCTTGGCGCCCTGAGGGAATCGCTGCCGGAGGTGATCCGGCAAACCTGTCCCCGCCTGGTCTATTACCTCGCCGGGACGGATCCTGCTATCGACGACGACCTGGGCAACTGGCGCATCAGTCCGGAGGGATTGCTGGCTCGCGATCGGTTCGTCATCGAGCAGATCCGCAACCTCGCTCCGGAGTGCCCGGTGGTCATCCTGCTGGCCGGCGGCTATGGCCGGGGAGCCTGGCGTCACAGCGCCCGCTTCTTCGCCTGGCTACTCTGTGGTGACCGCGCCGAGGAACCGCCGCTGACTCTCGAGCTACCTCTGAATCGTTACCGCCGCCTCTACCATTTCCTGGCCGATCCTCACCTGACTGAGGATCCGGCAACGACCGGCAACAACCTGGCCGACTGGAATCTCCGCGAAGAGGATCTGTTCGGCGCCAGCCCGACCGGCCAGCCCCGCTTTCTCGATCACTATTCGCCACTCGCCTTCGAAATGGCTCTGGAGAAGTATGGTCTCTTCGCCCGGCTGCGAGCCAAGGGATACAGGCGTTTCAAGGTGGAATGGGATCTGGACAACCCGCTGGGTCACACCTTCCGGATCATCTCTCGCGATCCCCCCTCGCCGCCGCTCATCGAGCTGCGTCTGCGTCGCGACCGCACGGCGATGCCTGGCATGGAGCTGCTGGTGGTCGAGTGGCTTCAGATCCAGGACGCTCAGGCCTCGTTCAACCTGTCGCGTGAGTTGCTGCCCGGGCAGAGGTACCCCGGCATGGGTTTGCTACGCGACATGGGGGCCCTGCTGGTTCTGGTCTGCGAGCGCCTGGGACTGGACGGCCTGCTCTTCACCCCCTCCCATTACTACCTGGCTTTGCTGGGCCACCGCCTCATCCAGTTCCTGGATCCCGCCGACGAGGCCCGCTTCCGCGCCCTCCAGCGTGCGACCAGGAACCTGCGCCTGGTCGAGGCCGCCCGTGCCGTCGACCGTGGCCGCATCGTCGATCTGCATTCCCGGCAGACCTTCAAGTGGAAACCTACCGCCGCCATCCTGCCCGTCTCGGTCAGGCTACGGCAGCAACTCCAGGATCCCGATTACTGGCAACAGGTACAGGACGCGGCAAGAAAGATCAGCTATGGCCTGAAGGTCGCGAGCGGGAACAGCGAGTGAGCCGCCTGCTTCCAGCCAGAACCGGCTCGTAAGTCGGATCCATCTGCTTCCGGCCGATCGTCAGGCGACGGAGTGGCCGGAGCAGTGGAATTCGGCGCCCAGAAATGCTACCATTGTGGTCTGATATGGGGTCTGAAATTTTTGGTCCGACCAGGCGATGCACCTGCGCAGGATCGCCTGTTTGCTTTTGTCCCGAATTTCCCGGGAGGAGTCTGCCCATGAAGGGACTCGCATTAGGCGCTTCATTGACCTGGCTGGCGCTGGCTGGCCTGGCAGCGCCAGCAGCAGCGTCCGATCCCCTGCTCGCCTGGACCGAGACCTACGATGGCGGTGGCGCCTATCAGGACGACGGCACGGTCGCGCTGACCGACGGCGCAGGCAACCTGATCATTGCCGGTGAGAGCTTCGACGGCGTCGGCGGCTCGGACATCCTCATCCGCAAGCTGGCCCGCCTGGATCACGGTGAGATGTGGCAGCAGCGGGTGCCATCGTTCGATACCAACGACATG
>Ga0209536_100007938_pt1 | contig 16025 bp, 17 predicted proteins | sample DeeMarSeWOR28_12_FD_187461 | JGI IMG/M metagenome (GOLD analysis project Ga0209536, IMG submission 187461) | Marine sediment microbial communities from White Oak River estuary, North Carolina - WOR-2-8_12 (SPAdes) (version 2) | ecosystem: Environmental > Aquatic > Marine > Intertidal zone >...
GTTTCTTAATCGATATTATTCGATCACCAAAGTTCTTAGCTTTAAGATCGATGGTAATACCCCCATGTTCTCCTGAAAACTCAACAACAGATCGAAGATAATCGTAAATTTCAAAGTTATTACGATTCCAATCGCTATGAAATGCTGATTGAATCTTTATCACATTTTTTTGTTTTTCACCTGAAGTAAAAACAAAGTCTAAAGCCGATCTTGTATTTCCGAAACTCCTTACAACAGCTTCACTGATATTACTTGTTTTAGTAGAAAAATCGATTGACAGAGAACCGTCTATTTTAGTTCCTAATATTTTTCCATCAATGTTCGCATATGTTGAACTCCCATCAATAAACGTAATTTTAAAAATAGGTTTATATAAATCCATAGTGAACATTCCCTTATAAATCGTTGGCCACTCTTGCTTAATTTTCTTATTTATCCTGGGAAGTTCAAATCTGTACACCCTCTCAATTTTTTTTATATTACTGATATCAATGTCTGACCAAAGCCATCCTTGTATTATGCGTATGTAATTTTGTGAACTGGAATGTAAGTAATAATTTTTTGATTTGGAGTGCCAATACTCACTCTTTCTGTAGTAATAGCGTAACTCAATACGTTCTAAGAGAAGAGGTTTGCCCTTAACTGTTTCGATAATATAATTATTGTCATTCGCATATGATACTGAAGGCATGAACATAAAAAACATTAAAATAATTACATTATAATGTCTCATGGAATATCTCCATTATTGGTTCTCTAAAATGTATTACTGCAGTTCATTTCTGCAGATAGGTGTTGTCTATTTATAGAATCCTAACAATTTAAAGAGTGTCAAGATAAAAATGATTATCAGTTTAAATCTGTAATCTCTATTAAATATTGGCTTATTTATAACTTAAACAAAGCGTTAATATCCAGATTGATTCCATTTCATTGATGATACAGATATATCTGCAGAATGCAGACTGACCAATTTTCTCAACAGCTTTGTTTTATAGTCAAAGCTCGGCTGTAATTTCTCTGGATTCCCGAATCAAGAGGCTGTGTAGTAGTTGTTATTGCTCTCTGTGAAGATAATTCTGAGTGTAAGGAATGCCTTTATTGAGGATATCCGTCACTGCGTCAACGGCCCGCACCACTGCTTCATCCATAATGGGACGTTCCTTTTTATTGAAGGGTTTGAGAACGTAATGTTCCGACAGCATTCTGCTGGGACGGCCTATGCCGATTTTCAGACGGGGGAAGTCCTTGCTGTTCAGATAATCAATAATGGATTGGATACCATTATGCCCGCCGGAAGATCCTGTTTTTCTGATTCTTAATATGCCTGGTTCGAGATCAAGGTCATCATGGATAATAAGAAGGTTGTCGATTTCGTCGTTTTTGAAAAGCAGATCCCTTACAGCTATGCCGCTTCTGTTCATAAAAGTAAGAGGCTTCATGAGAAGCACTTTCTGCCCTTCTATGAAGCCTCTTCCATAAATATACTGTGTAGACTTGCTCTTGATCGGAATAGCGAATTTTGCAGCCAGGGCATCTATGACCTTGAACCCGATATTGTGCCGTGTATCTTCATAAGCATCTCCAGGATTTCCCAGACCGGCCACAAGCCACATATGATCGCGCTATTCTTTTTTCTCTTCTTCTGGTTTTTCTTCTTCCTTACCCTTTCCGACAACCTCAGGCTCTGCCGCCTCACCTTCCGCAGCCTCTTCCTCAGGTTCAGCTTCGACCTTCGGCGCTGATACGTTCAGCACAACTTCCTTTGGATCTGTTACAAAGGTGACGCCTTCGGGTATTGTTATGTCGCTCACGTGTAATGTCTGTCCAATCTCGATAAAACCTGCATCTACCTCGATTTTGTCAGGTATCTGTGTGGGAAGGCATTCAATTTCGACTTCTCTCAAATGGTGCTCTGCAATACCTCCCAGTTTAATACCCACAGGATCCTTTGTAATAACAATGGGCACGGTAACAACAACTTTTTTCTTAAGAGAGACCTCTATGAAATCCAGATGGAGCAGATCATCAGTTACAGGATCCAGCTGATAATCCTTCACAAGCACGGGATGAACTGATGTCTTCTTTCCATCTTCATGCAGCTCAAGGGTGATCAAGGCATGTTCAGCTGTGCCTTTAAACATAAGCCGGGAGATCTCCTTGCTGTTTACCTTCACCGGGGTCGATGTGTCTCCACTGTACATAACAGCAGGCATGATTCCCCGCCTTCTCAAACTTCTTGCACCGCCTTTGCCTATCTCAGATCTCTTGTCCGCTTTCAGCAATATTTTTTCCATTTTCACAACCTCCGTTTATCGTTCAGCAGGGATTCAAGTCCTCTGAATCCCTCTTCGTTATGCAAAAAGAGAGCTTACTGATGTCTCCTCGTGAATTCTCCTGATTGCCTCACCAAGCAGGGTTGCCACAGAAAGGACGGTCAGTTTGCTGCACTGTGCCTTTTTGTCCTCCATGGGGATCGTGTTGGTGACAATCACGTCCTCCAGGACTGAGTCATTAATTCGCTGCAGGGCCGGTCCCGAGAGCACTGCATGGGCACAGGTGGCTATTACCCGTTTCGCGCCGTTTTCCTTTAAGGCTGCAGCAGCCTGTGTGATTGTTCCCGCAGTATCAATCATATCATCAAAAAGGATAGCATCCATTCCATCCACTTCTCCAATCACATGCATGACCTCAGACACATTGGCCTTTTCTCTCCTTTTGTCTATGATTGCAAGAGATGCATCAATCCTTTTTGCAAATGATCTCGCCCGCTCAACACCTCCGGCGTCAGGCGAGACAACAACCGTTTCATTGACATATTTTTCTTTCATGTATTCCGAGAGAACAGGCGCTGCATAGAGGTGATCAACGGGGATATCAAAGAATCCCTGAATCTGCCCTGCATGCAGATCAATAGTAAGTACCCTGTCTATGCCGGAAATCGTCAGCAGATCAGCAATGAGTCTTGCTGAAATAGGCACCCGCGGCTGGGCCTTTCTGTCCTGACGGGCATAACCATAATAGGGCATAACGGCTGTAATCCTGCCAGCTGACGCCCGTTTCAGTGCATCGACCATGAGCAGGAGTTCCATAAGGTTGTTATTGACAGGGGTACATGTAGACTGGACGACATACACGTCAGAGCCCCTGACATTCTCCTGAAGCCGCACTGTTATCTCACCGTCACTGAAGGTGGAGACAGTAGCCTCGCCAACGGATATTGATAAATAATCTGCAATCTCCTGAGCCAGGTCTCTGTTTGAATTTCCTGTAAATAATTGAATACCTTCCGGCATTTTTCCCCCTTATTATTGGAGTATAGAGTCAGGAGTTATGAGTGAAACTGGACGAACAAGCTTACCGGCACACCTTCCTCTTAACCCGAAACCCTGAATTTTCCAGCACTATTTAATGGCTGGGGCGGGAGGATTCGAACCCCCGAATGCATGGACCAAAACCATGTGTCTTACCACTTGACGACGCCCCATAATCCGTCAAGATTATAATATAAAGCTTTCTGAACTGTCAGTTTAAATTTATTCTGTTATGGTTTTGACAACTGCTGTCCAGAAACCTTTAAAACGCTTATTTGCATTTTCAGCTTCTGCCGTTGAGTTGAAAACCCCAAAAACAGTTGAACCGCTGCCGCTCATCAGGGAACATTGCGCGCCGACCTCTTGCAATCTCTTCTTTACGTCAGCGATAAGCGGGAAGTTCTCAATGGCTATGGATTCAAGGTCATTGAATACATTTGACCCCATTCTGTCCAGTTTGACCTTCTCAAAAGTGCTGATAAAATGCCCAATATTATCCACTTTCTCAACTTTTTTTGTCAACTCGGCATCAGGTGGAGAGACAGATTCGGCAGGCAATAACCGCTTATATTGCCGGTGGTTTTCAGCAAACTCTGTATAGGCCCATTTCGTTGAAATTTCAAAGGCCGGTTTGACAAGAAGCAGATCAACGGGTGCTACTGCCTGTCGTCTGCTGATTATCTCCCCTCTTCCCTCCACAAAGGCAAGAGCTCCACAGAGGAAAAAAGGCACATCAGAGCCGAGTTCTTCAGCAAAAACAGCGAGTTCCCTGTCAGAGAGTCCCAGTGACCACAGTCTGTTTAACCCCAGCAGCGTGGTTGCAGCATCGCTGCTTCCTCCGCCGAGGCCTGCACCCATGGGAATTTTTTTCTCAAGATGAATGGCAGCTCCTGCTGAAACATTGCACTTTTCCTGAAGCAATCGTGCAGCCCTGTACACAAGATTGTTGTGCAGCGGAATATTGCTGTCTGATTGAAGCTCTATTTCAGGAGCAGAATCAAAGGTCAGCCTGTCATAGAGGGATATTTTCTGTATCAGACTCTGGATTTCGTGGAATCCGTCATCCCGGCGATGAAGGATCTTTAGGAACCAGTTTATTTTTGCCGGAGCCTTTAATGTAATCATACTGTGCCGGGTTCCAATGAGATATGTGGTGGAAAGGCGGTGTTTCTGCAATCAGGAAGCAGATTCTGACTGTATCCTGTTACTACTGTTGCTCTAATTCTTCTATCTTCTTTTGTAGCCGTTCCTTCAGCCCCTCTTCCTCCTTATGGTGCTGAAGCGACTTCTTCCATGCATTTCTTGCAGCATCGGTATCTTCCAGCTTCAGATAGACATCTCCGAGATGCTCAAGGATAATAGGGTCATTCTTTTCTGTCTCAGTGGCTTTCTGTATTTCCTTCAGTGCCTCACTGTACATGCCTTTTTTATAGTAGACCCAGCCAAGGCTGTCACGGATATATCCCCGGTCAGGCTCTATTTCAATCGCCTTTTTTATAAGGTCAAGGGCCTCGTCAAGGTTGATTCCCCTGTCAGCATAGGTGTAGCCAAGGTAGTTCAGGGCGTCTACATGCTGCGGGTTTATGGAGATTGTCTTCTTGAGGTACTCAAGCATCTTTTCAGTCTTGCCTTCTTTTTCATAGGAAACAGCAAGGGTGAAATAAATCTCCTCATCATCCGGCTTTATCGAGATGGCCTTCAGAAACTTTTCTTCCGCTTTTGTGTAGTCTTTTTTCTGCAGGTAAATCTGCCCATGATAGAAATAGACATCAGCATTGTCAGGGAGCAGGTTTTCAAGAACCTCAAACTGTTCAACCGCTTCATCATATTTTTTCATTGCGGCCAGAATTCTCCCCAGCATAAAGAGGGCATTTGCATTGTCCGGTTTGCCCTCAAGAATACTCCGAACAGCCTTTTCCGCCTTCTCATACTCATTCTTGCCAACATAGATATTCGCAAGTACTCCCTGCACATCAAGGCTGTCAGGATCAATGCGGATGATCTCCGTGAGCTGGGCAATTGCCTTGTCGGCATTGTCCTGCTTCATGTACAGGCTGGCCAGTTTCTTCCTCACTTCCGTATTGTGAGCGTTCAGGTCTATGGATTCTTCATAGCTGGATATGGCATTTTCATAATCTTCTACCTCTTCGTAGGCAATGCCGAGCATGTAATATCCATCCCACAGTGAAGGGTTGAGATCAACGGCAATTTTAAATTCCTCGATGGCCCGGTCATATTCCTTGATATCTATATACAGCCTTCCAAGATAATTTCTTGCCATGGAATTAACGGGATCCAGCTTGATTGCTTCATTCAACGTCCCGATTGCCAGTTTTATTTCATTATTAAAAGAATAGAGATAGGCAAGGTGGATATAGTGCCGCGTATTACCAGGCTCCATCTTGATCAGCCTTTCGTATATGGATATGGCTTTTGCAAACTCCTTCTGACTGGTATACATCTTTGCCAGAAGTGACAAGGCCGGTTCATAGTCAGGTGATTTCTGAATGACTTCCTCAGCAGTTTTAATGGCTTCATCATACATGTCAAGCCTGAAATATATCGTGCTGAGTTCAGTCCGAAGATACACTGAGTCAGGGTCTGTCTGCAGGGCAGCCTGAAGATGCCGCAATGAACTTTCCCAATCCCTTGTCAGTTCTGCTTCAACAGAAAGCATATAATGCAGATAGGATTCCTTTGGGGGTTCCTGCTTTACCGATTTTACAGGGGCCGCACAGGACCACAGCATCAGAACAGTAAGCAGGGTTATCGTCTTTTTCATTCCCTTCCGCATTAGAAATATTATGTCATAAACAAATTCCGAATGACAATATCCTCACTTTCTATTCGGTTGCCAAATATAAATCCCAAATGCTACATTTATTGTAACTTATTGGTAAAACATGAGAGATTTATTCAGAAAAATTGAAAAGACCGGCATTCTCGTCGTCGGCGACCTGATGGTTGACCAGTATATCTGGGGAAAAGTAAAGAGAATTTCCCCGGAAGCACCGGTACCGGTTGTGGAAGTGCTGGAAGACGACCTCCACCTTGGGGGGGCGGCAAATGTGGCATCAAATGCACATGCACTTGAAGGGAATGTATACATTACCGGCGTAATCGGCAGTGATGAAACAGGCAAAATACTAATCAACAAACTGGACGAAAAGGGGTTCAGTGTCGATGGCATCGTCCTTGACAGAACGAGGCCCACAACGGTAAAAACCCGGGTTATAGCAAACAATCAGCAGGTCGTGCGTTTTGACAGGGAAGTCACCTCTGAGGTCAGCAGGTCAACAATGAATCTTATCCTTGAGTATATAAAATCCTGCCTCCCAAAGGTAAAAGGGATTATCATCTCTGACTATTGCAAAGGACTCATTACAAAAGGGCTCGTACAGAAAATTGTTGAAATGGCAGGGCCAAAGGTATGCATCGCCGTTGATCCCAAGATAGGCCACTTTCATTTTTATAAGGGAGTCAGTCTGATCACACCAAACATAAACGAGGCTTCATTCGGATCAGGCATTGATATACAGGATGAAAAGAGCCTGATTGCAGCCGGCAACGTCCTTCTGAAAAAGCTTGGCTGTAAAGCAGTGATGATAACCCGTGGTGATGAAGGCATGTCGCTTTTTGAAAAGAACGGCAAAATCACCAATATTCCTACCTGTGCACAGGAAGTGTATGATGTGAGCGGTGCAGGAGATACAGTCATCGCAGCACTCACGCTTTCTCATGCCAGCGGCGCAAATCTTAAAGATGCCGCCATCATAGCCAATCACGCTGCAGGAGTGGTTGTGGCAAAGATGGGGACAGCGGTGGCAACGCCAAAAGAAATACTGAAAAGTTTAAAAGTGTGTAAATCTCCTGTATCAAAAGCAGGGAAAAATCAATCATAACGAGGTAAAGACATGAGACTCGCAGAGAGAACGAAATCCATCAAACCATCACCTACCCTCTCCATGAATGCCAAGGCCAAGGCGCTGAAGGCTGCCGGAGAGGACATCACCAACTTCGGTGTCGGAGAGCCTGACTATGACACCCCGGAGAATATTAAAGAGGCTGCCATACAGGCCATCAGGGAAGGGTTTACCAAGTATACCCCTGTGGGCGGTATTGACGAGCTGAAGGCAGCAATTGTCGACAAATTCAAAAAAGACAATAACCTCACCTACGAAAAAGATGAAATTCTTGTCTCCTGCGGAGCCAAACACAGCTTGTACAATATTGCAGAAGCCCTGTTCGGCCCCGGTGATGAGGTGATCATACCGGCACCGTACTGGGTTACCTATCCTGACCAGGTCCTTTTGAATGATGCCCTGCCGGTCATTGTATCTACTGATGAAAATAATTCTTTTAATCTTGAGCCGGACCACCTGAAAGCCAAATTATCAAAGAGGACGAAGGCTATTATACTCAACAGTCCCTCAAACCCTACGGGGCTTGCATACAGCAGGGAATGCCTTGAAGCCATAGCGGAGATGGCTGTTGCAGAGGATTTTTATATTATCTCTGATGAGATTTACGAAAAACTTGTCTACGACGGATTTGAGCATATAAGCATTGCCTCCCTTGGAAAAGAGGTCAAAGAGAGGACGATCGTTGTTAATGGTCTGTCAAAATCTCATTCAATGACGGGATGGAGGATTGGTTTTACTGCAGGGCCGAAGGACATTACCAAGGCTATGACCAACATCCAGAGTCAGTCCACTTCCAACCCTACATCGATAGCCCAGAAGGCAGCCGTTGAGGCCCTTACCGGCCCCCAGGATTTTCTCCCGGAGATGATGATTGAATTTGACCGGAGAAGAAAGTACATGGTGGGGAGGCTGAATGCCATAGAAGGAGTTTCCTGCATAACACCGGTAGGTGCCTTTTATGCATTTCCGAATATGGCTTCCTATTTCGGAAAGAAATTCAAAGGCAAAGCGGTGAACAACTCGCTTGAGCTGTCCACTTACCTTCTCGAGGAAGCAAAGGTTGCCACGGTACCTGGCTCGGCCTTTGGTGATGACAAATTTATACGGCTTTCCTATGCCACATCCCTTGAAGTAATCACCAAGGGACTGGACAGAATCGAAAAGGCCCTTTCAAATCTTGAGTAGTCTTTCGCTCTGAAGCCTTTACTCACACCAATGTTCAAAATATCGACAAAAGGCAGGCTGATTGCCGAAAGAACAGAACTGCGACACCTCAAGTAGAGATATTTGCTAAGCAGTTTCGTTGCTGTTGCCGATATACGGTTGACATCATTATCAGACAAAAAAGTCCCCGATTTCTGACATCTTTCGATCCAATTCTGTTTTTGAGGGGTTCAGCCTGATGATTGAATGAATAGAGTTCAGATATGATACATGACTTGATCATTCCCACAGCAGACATTGGCTGCACTGATAGAAATTAATTAAATTAATAAGGTATTATATACAAACTTATTAATGGGACAGGGTGATTTTTAGTGGTTAAACAGATGAAGATCGAAGGGTTGCTCTTTGATCCGAGAAGTAATATGTATATTCTGCTTCTGAAGGAAATCAACGGCAACAGCACCCTTCCCATATGGATAGGCAAACCCGAAGCAGACTCCATCGCCCTTGCACTCGGTAAAATCGTTACCCCCCGCCCCCTGACCCATGACCTTATTAAGAATGTCATTCAGGGCATCAACATGAAAGTGACAAAGGTAGTGATTACCGAGATCGTTGACAATACCTACTACGCCGGTATTTACGTGGAAAAGGGCGACGGCACGGAGGTACCCATTGACTCCAGACCCAGTGATGCAATCGCCGTGGCAATACGGATCAACGCCCCTATTTTTGTGGACGAACAGGTAATAGAGCACCGGAATAATGACGAACTTGAAGACTGGCTGAAAAAACTGAAACCTGAAGATTTCGGAAACATAATGTAGCCTGCACCGTGCTGACGAGAACGGAAGCAATAGTCCTTAAATCCCGCAATTACAGCGAAGCCGACCTTATCGTTACCTACCTTACCGCTGACAGAGGAATCATCAATGCCTTTGCAAAGAGTCCCAGAAAAACAAAGAGCAGGTTCGGCAGCAGTCTGGAGCCCCTTACCCATGCCAGGATATCGCTGTGGGGAAAGGAGCAAACGGCAATGCCCAGGCTTACGCAATCCGATATCATCACTTCCTTTTACCAGCTCAGAGAAAATTATACTGATTTTATTAATCTGTCGAAACTGCTGGAGATACTCATCTCCCTCACTCCCGAGCACATACCGAACAGGAAACTCTTCTCCTTTCTCCTGAACATGCTGGAACTGATTAAATCCTCGGTACAGGAATCCAAAGACGCCCTCTACATGATAGCCCAGATCCGCCTCCTGGCACTGATCGGCTATGCTCCCCGGCTGAAGGGATGTGCAAAGTGCAGCACCCACAGCCTTGATTTTTACCCCTCCTCAGGAGCAACGCTGTGTATACGATGTGCCTCGGTGCCCGGTTCAGGGGAGAAAAAGTTTATCCGTACGAACAACAAGGTCATTCATTTTTATACCCATACCATTGAATGGCCCATAAATATCACAAACCGTTTAAAGCCGGACCAGGCAACAATATCGGAACTTTCGACCCTGCTTGACAGGCACCTTGATTACCTGCTATCGAAAAGACTTCATTCCTCGACCTATCTGACATCAACAGCGCAGTAATTTTTTCTATATTCCGACGTGCTGTCATCCTCCGACTCTGATTGGGAATCCAGACGCTGTCATTTCGAACCTAGTCGATACGACTGAAGAGAGAAAGTTTTTTAATCCCCTCTTTGGCAAAGAGGGGTGAGGGGAGATTATTAAATTCATTTTTTATTACAAAATCCCCCTTCCAGTTTCGTTCCTCGCCTGAAATCTCTCAAAGGGTATGTTGAAAACCCTTGTCAATCGAAGAGGCTTCATCTGTCATTCCCTGACCTGTCGGCAGGCATGTGTGGGATGCAATCCCACAGAGGGGAATTTCCGAGGCCTGAAGCATTGTCCATTAAGTCATTTTTTTCTTGCCTGTTAAAGCATGACTCCTTTATACTCACCTATGAAAGTTTGTATATTCGAATGAAACCAGAAAATATCTTTGAATCAATTCCGGGCAATCTCGATAAAGAATTCTTCGAGCAAATTATTCAAAGTGAACATGTGAAAATAGAACGCATAATATCAAAAGGCCACAGGTCACCGGAATCAGGCTGGTTCGATCAAAAAAAGAATGAATGGGTCATTGTTCTCAGGGGAGAAGCCACTATTCACTTTGAAGATGGAGATGAATCACATCTGAAAGAAGGCAGCCATATCAATATACCAGCACATACAAGGCATAAAGTGAGCTGGACAGACCCGGAAACTGAAACAATATGGCTGGCAGTACATTACTAAGAGAGTTATTGCAAGCTTTTAAACAACTATTCAGGGAAGGTTGATTCCCTTGATTCTTACCAGAAGGAGAACCGCTAACCATGCCGCATTTCGGATTAATGAATGAAGATGAACTTGGCCCCATAGAAGGACCTCTCATGAGGGCAAAACTCCATATTCGCTGCGGCAGGAGAAGACTCTTTGAGGGCAAGATACCGATGGGCATAATAACGCTCTATGATGCCCTCAATTCAGCAATGCAGTGGTATATTGCTGATCCGGAGCGACTGAAAGTCCTTCATACTATGAAAGGGGAGGACATGAGAAACGATAAATCCGTCTATGAAGTTTTGACCCGTTCCAGGGTTCTGGATGGAAGTTTTGACTATGGGGAATTTGAGAAATTGGTTGATACTGCCCTGACAGAGGAAATGACTGCCTATGATTACCAGGAGTTTCTGAAAAGTCTGGAATCTGTCATGATACAGCTTGGTGTCATGCCCTTTGACGAAGATGCCCTTCCCCCTGAAGACCCTTCGACCTTCTAATGCATGCAACAGGATATTCCAAATCGCTTCATTGACTGTTTCTTCATACAGTCTTTATACTTTTTGATAGAGAATCAGGGTGGTACGGTTCTCAGGATTATCCATTCTAAAACCAAGGAGAAACAGAATGTGTGAAACAAATGCGTATATAGAGGTTGACGGAAAGGAAGAGCTTTACCTCGAAAATGTGGATATTTTGAAACCCGAAATGGGGAAGATTCATATGAGAAACCTATTTGGCGAGCAGAAGATATTCGAAGGCACGATAAAGGAAATATCTCTCAATAAACACCGTATCATACTGACTAAATAAAGAGCTGCAGATCATAGGGCCAGGTACGGGGTATAAAGATACAATCTGCTCCCCCTGGTACCTGACACCTGTTTTATGCGATTCATACGATTCATACTTCATGAACCTCAGCATGCTTTTACCAATATGGCCCATGATGAGGCCATTTCCGAGGCGGTCAGACAGAAGGCCTCGCCGCCTACTCTCCGAATATACAGGTGGGACCGACCATCAGTCAGTATCGGCTATTTTCAGAAGGTATCTGAAATTGACCTTGATTACTGCAAGGAAAGAGACTACCCCGTTGTCAGAAGGCTTACCGGAGGACGGGCGATACTGCATGACGATGAATTAACCTACAGTTTCTCATCATCCAGGGACGACCCCCTTTTCAAGGGCACCCTGCACCATGATTACACCCTGATCAGCAAGGCCCTTGTCGAAGGATTAAGGTACCTTGGTGTAGAGGCAGCAATATCATTCAGAAAGAAACGTCCTGCCGATTCACGCAGCCCTGCATGTTTCCAGTCAGTATCATTTGGAGAAATTACCGTTGCAGGAAAAAAAATTATAGGAAGCGCCCAGAAGCGCTATAAAGACGGGTTCCTCCAGCATGGATCTGTAATGCTTCGTTCCAATACAGAAGCCCTCAGGAACGTTCTCAGGCTGAACGGTGAGCCACCCCTGCCTGCACCTGGCTCACTTCAGGAGTGTGGTACCGGGGGCATTACCTTTGACAGTCTCGCATCTGCCGTAAAAGAAGCCTTTGAAAAAGAGCTGCAGGCACGCCTCATCATTGATGAACCGTCAAAAATCGAATTAAGGACTGCACAAGAACTGGAAAAGAATAAGTACTCAAACCCTGAGTGGAATGCGTTACGATAGTCATTCTGCTTCTTATCATATTTCATATCCTGCCCGGTAGACCGGGTACTCGACGCCCTTAATATAATAGGTCATTAACGAGCTCCACAGGACTACAGCCATGTAGCTTTGTACAACTGCGCCAATAATTGAAATCAGGATATGCAAAAAGGGTCCGGCAAAAGGGATCACAGTGACAGGTATTTTGATAAATATAAGACCCAGGTTCAGCACAGCAACGGCGGCAAAGAGTGTGATGAAAAGGAGCAGTGACTCCGGCTTCTTTTTCATAAACTGAAAGGCCTTTTTTACTGAATCAAGAGGGCCGCTCCCTTCAATAACAGAAGCAAGCATTGAAAACACCCCTAAGAGCATCCCTGTCAGGATGACAACAACACCGATGACGACCACAGACATCATGACAAAGGAGCCGAAAAAAACCTCTACAAAGGAACCTGCTCCGGCAAAGGTACGCAGGGAAAGAGAGAGAACACCGCCGAAGAGGGAAACAATCGCAATGAATGAGCCGAAAATGAGAGAAAGCAGGGCCAGCAGCCAGAAGAGACGGGAGAAATTGCTGTTGGCCTCTTTAAAAAAATAGGACATCCGGAAGGTAAATTGCAGATTCACAGCAGCTTTTTTAATGATTCCGAGTGTCCCGGAAAGAGTATAGAGATACAGAACCGAGGTAAAGGTAAGATAGAGCAGGAGGGACAATGCCATAAGCGCCACAAGGCCCAGATAACGGGAAATAAATTGCAGTGGGTCCTTTGCCAGTGCAGGAAAAATCTCCCTGGCATAGGCAAGGTCAAAACCCAGAAATGCAATAGCTGCAAGCAGGGGGACACCGAGAAAAACAATGAGACTGAAGAGATTAATAAAGGTTACAGCCAGCCGAAGAAAAACAAGCTGTGCGTTTCTGTTGGCAAGGGAAAATCCCTCTTTAATAGATTCTATGATCATAGAGGACCGGTTTCATTTCATTCATTATATCATCTCCGTATATTCAGTCCTTACCCAGCCGGATTTTCCATCATCCCTCCTGATCTTCATCCATCCCTTTCTGCTCTGCAGTACCGTCACCTTCGCGCCTTCGTAGAGGGTGAAATGGGTCGTGGCATTTTCCATGGGCTCAAACCGTGCATCTGCCTGTGCAGCAAGGATAACAGCTTCGCTGTCAAGAAGAGCAACCCTGTGATACAGCGTTGACGCAGAAGCAAGAAAAATCACCAGGAGAATGATTGCAGAAAGGCGACAATGCATTTTAGCAGAAGGAAAGAAGATCGCCGCCAATACAGATAACAGGATGAACGCATAGAGAATCGACACTGCAACAGAAAGGCCATTCACTGTGAATCCATTGAAGAGAGAAAAGATTTTACTGTACCACAACGGAGATGCAGCAGAAGCCCCCGGGCTTATTTTGCTCATGGCATATGTATAGTTTGATCTCAGATCACTATCACCGGGTATGAGCCGTTTTGCTTTTTCATAATAGAGAATCGCCCTGCCCAGTTCACCGCTCTTAAAGTAGCTGTTTCCCATATTGTAATAGAGATGTCCGCTTTCAAGTCCCTGATCAACCAGTCTTGAGTATTCCCGTATTGCTGCCTCATAGTTCCCTTCTTCATAGAAAGTATTCCCTTTATAAAATATGTATTGCGGATCACTACCCTTGCCTTCTGCAGCATGGATGATCACAGCCGGACACAGGAGAGCAACAAGTAGTGAGCATAAAAAAAGAAGAACCGGATATTTTGTATTCACCCAGTGCATCCTGCTCAATAGTTTTTTCATCATAGCTTGTGCCTTTCAAGATAATCGATCAGCTCCCGCATCTCCGTCAGGGTTTCTTCCATGCGGGCAGTGTTAAAATCAGCCGGGGCATAGCGCACCATATCACATTCCCGGAATATGTTTTTCAATCTCTCTGTAATTTCACTGTCTATATGCTCACCTTTTATAATACTGTCGAGTGAGTCACCGGTGATTCCACCTGATGGCACGTGAAATCTGTTGCCAAGGTAATCTCTCAAAGTCTTGAAGACAGCATCATAATATTCTCCTCTACTGTTTTTGCGCATATAGTGCTCTGCCTGCTGAATGCCTTTCTTCGCCTTTTTAGGAGCTGAAAGCCTTCTTGCATATCCAATGTCGGTACTGAGCCGCTCCTGTTTTTTACGATAGAACCAGAGAGCAGCGAATAGAAGCAGTGGCACTGCCTGGAGCATGAGAAAGAGCGGATTCGTGTATAGATAGTCATCCTTTTTTACAATCCTGCCAGGAGATTCTTTTATATAAATGATGTCACGACCGATGGATTCCTTCTTCAGAGGCCTTTCCGCTACATTTGCCGCGTCGAGTATGGTGATCTCCTCTTTGCGCTCAGCCTTCATGACCTGTAATGGAACCCCTTTCCTCACCAGCGTGATGTAACGGCCTTTTGCAGGATCAAAAAAGCTCAGAGAAATATCGGGCGTGCTGTTGATTTTTTCATCAGCCGGTATGAGAACCTGTTCAAAGACCTTGCTGTTCGGCTCCTGCCTGATCTGAGGATCATAGATTTTAAAGCCCTCCTGATTTATCAACGTCGGACTGTGCACAGCATCGAGGTTCCCTCTCCCTGTCACCGTCATTGCAAGTGTGACCGGATCGCCTACCTTGACGTGGTCAGGCGATACTGAAACATGTAACTGGAAACTTCCGATTGTTCCCTTGAAATCTGCCGGCCTGCCCTCAGCAGGGAGGGGGAGAACATTGACGGAAAGAGCATCGGCACTCAGTTCAACAGGGTGGGTTTCATAATTGCCGAAAAAATCATCAAAAGGGTCACGGCCAAAAAAACTGTCAAACCGGGATGATGGGCTTCTTCGCCTGCTCTGTGTCACGATATTGGCCTTAAGCTCTGCTGGTCCCAGACTTAACTGTCCTTCCTTTGTAGCAAATATCTCTGTCTGAAAATCAAGGACAGAATAGATAACGCCTCCCCTGTTGAGCTGATACTCCCGCGGTTTTTCAAACTCGTCAACTGAAAAGCCCTCGTGACTGTACCGGGGATACTGCACATCGCGCACTTTCATGCTGTTCACAAAGAGTTTAATGTGTAATGTGGCTATCTCATTCACGTAGAGCCTGTCCTTGTCAATTTCCATCTCAATAAAGACCCTGTCAGTGAGGTTCACAGCAGGCTGGTTCTGTTCCTGACCGTGACCTTGCCTCTGAGAAGATGAGTCCAGAACTTCCAGCTCCAGGGAATTCGAACGGTACCGGTCGCCCTTATATTCAACAGCAAGAGGCCCTATAGTAAATTTCCCTGTCTTTGTCGGCACAATCCTGTAGATATGATTCACAGAAGAGGACATACGGCCATTGACGATAGACATTTGTGTCGAAGGGCCGACATAGCGAACCTGGAGTCCCTTTACTTGAGGGGCATCGGGAGCAGGTACCTTTGATGAGCCGTCAAAGTGCAGATTTAATTGCGCACTCTGTCCAAGGGCAACTATGTTCCTGTCCAGAGAAGCGTTGAACTGTATATCTGCGGCAGGTGCTCTCTCTGAAAACAGCGTCATAACGATAAAAATCGCTGCTATTATTCGAGAGGTATATTTTGTTTTTGGTTTCAATCTCATT
>Ga0209536_100007940_pt1 | contig 16020 bp, 20 predicted proteins | sample DeeMarSeWOR28_12_FD_187461 | JGI IMG/M metagenome (GOLD analysis project Ga0209536, IMG submission 187461) | Marine sediment microbial communities from White Oak River estuary, North Carolina - WOR-2-8_12 (SPAdes) (version 2) | ecosystem: Environmental > Aquatic > Marine > Intertidal zone >...
TGAGGTTGGCTCCCCCGAGGTTGGCTTCCCTGAGGTTGGCTTCCACGAGGTTGGCTCCCCTGAGGTCGGCTCCCACGAGGTTGGCTCCCCCGAGGTTGGCTCCCCTGAGGTTGGCTCCCCCGAGGTCGGCTTCCACGAGGTTGGCTTCCCTGAGGTTGGCTTCCACGAGGTTGGCTCCCCCGAGGTTGGCTTCCACGAGGTTGGCTCGCGTACCCTTGCTGTGATCCTTCAGCCACTCGGCGTGGTCGTCTAATATCTTCTGGAGTTCGTCTTGTCTCATGGTTCACCCCCCTATCCGTAGTTAAGGTCGCTGCAGGACACGTCAGGTTCGTCCCACGAGTGGATCTGTGGGGGTGCGCAGTTGTTGAGCCTTGCGCAGAGCTCTACCGCTTCGAGGTAGTCGTCAAAAGGAGAGAACGTGATCGTGTCGTCGTTGGTGACGTAAAACCAAGATTCGTCTTTGCAGCGTGCTTCGCCAACTCTCCAGCGTTTGTTGGTACTCATGCTGCACCCCCTTCCTCTTCGTAGCCCTCTCGCTCTTTGAGGAACTCTTGGTAGGCTTCACGCACCTTGGGCAGGGTTGATCGCGCCCACTTCTCGCTGAGCTTCTTCAGGGATCTGCAACCGTGCTCTTTGCCGTCCTTGCCTTCGAACTTCGTGTAGCCATAAAGAAGGTTGCTGGCGATCTCTAAATCTCCCCCAGACATCTCTTTGAGCATCTGCCAGATCTCATCGTGCACCTTGGTGGACTTATGCTCGGTTTGAGATTTTCCGGCGTATTGGACTGAGGCCATCTTGCTGATGTTCTTGCCTGCAGAGGTAAATCCTGCTTGAAGTTCTTCCCAGGATGGATAGAAGCCTAATACGGCTTTTATTGCTCGCGTTCTGGCATTCGTCTCAGCCTTTTTTTGTACGTTTGATTTATTGACTTCTGTGAGCGGAAGCCGTGAAGAGCCATTGAAGAACTTGTCTCTGGTTTCAGCGCTTCCTATGCGCTCGGCTGTGACATGCCTGCGGGTAAGTGGATGGATGACTGACGCCTCTACGGTGTATTCATAACGGATGTATTTGCCGAGCTCATCGCTTTGTGGATCAGGATCTTTTGGTGGTTCACGGAGAATGCGTGTTGAGATCCCAAAGCGATTGGCGAAGAGATCACATCCCCTCGCCGTAAGATAGGGTTCCTCGCCCATCTGTACCCAGTCGCGTGGATTGCTAATGGCAATAGCCCACTTCCTCATTGCCGCATGGACCCGGATAGCATGTTCGGCATACTCCTCGGGGTTTACGACTTCTTGCATCCGCACTTCGGGGATCTGCGCCGCTGCCTCTGTTAGCTCAGGCGGGCGTGGCGCTACTTCTAAACGCTCGTCAAAATCGGTGGTACTCATTGGGGGCCTCCTTAATTAAAGTTGCGGTAAACTATTCCTCTTCCTCACGTTCGTCGTCGTCTTCAAGCCGGATTTCTCCTGGTTCTTCGTCCTCCTGAATGTCCCAAATGCTGTATTCTGGGGGACTTAGGGGCGGTTCCGGGATCCATTCTGCTGGTAGCCAGTTCATGATCAGGCCTCCTTTGTCGCGCTATATGCCTCGCCAGGAGCTTGCTCAGTAGCTCGAGAAAGGCGTTTTTGTCACGTATTACGGATGATGTAATCCTCATTCCAAAAAAAACCCCGCAGGGACTCCTAGGGCTTGTTCGATTTTGCGTATCGTCATTACGGTAACGTTTGGGACGTAGCCGCATTCATAACGGCTTAACTGACTTATGCTTATGCCTGTTACGGCACAGAGGCGAGCCAGGCTAATTCGCCTGCTACGCCTGAATTGTCTGAGCTTGTCTCCGTTAAGCATCTCTCATCTCCTGATCGCAGTATATAGCGCATTACGCACAATGCAACACTTATTTTGGTTAAAACTCAAAAAATTTTTGCATGGGGTGTAATACAAGATATAATGATGGACATGCCGAGACCGAAGAAAGCTCCCACACTCTGGATGAAGATTTTTGGACCGATCATTGTCAAAGAGCGGTACGTCAGGGGCGATATCAGCGAGGCTCAGCTTGCTCAAGATTGGGGACTGACGCCAGCCACGCTCAATCGGATGGTGAACGACGATCAAGAGCGGCACTTTGTTAATACGTTTGAGCTTATCGATAAGGGTTTGAAGCAGGAATCCGGGTGGACGAAGTGGCTGTGGAACTATTGCCACGAACCGGGCAAAGATATTGAATTGCGGATGCACTTGAAAAAAGGAGGCTATGGGAGAATTGTTCTTGATGGGCCTGAAGAGAAAGATGTTGGATATGATGGGGTCGTTGGAAATGCAATATGGGTGCCTTACGCTATAGGTTTAGATGATGTTCGGAGTCCAAGCCGTGAGTGTTTGGTGCCTGAGTTTTTGACGAAAGGTGGGGATGTGTTGGTTGTAAAAATAAAGGAGCCGATTCAGGTACCATTTTGCCACGTAATAGCAGAGAGTGGGCTGCTCATTACAAGAGGAGTTGAGCCTGAAGATGGGGATGTGGTGATTGCAGACATAGATGGCACTATACGTGTTGTGCAGTACGAGGTCTTCGACGCCATCAAAGTGTATCGGTGTGATATGGGGAGATTCACCGCAGAAGGGGTAAAGATCTATGGCGTTGTTGACGGGATCGTCTTCAAGCGGCGAATGGCACAATGGCATGAAAGCAGCCGTTTACGCGAGAGTAAGCAGCGACCGGCAAGCGGAGAAGGATCTATCAATTCCTGCTCAGCTTAGGCTGTTGCGACAATACGCCAACAAACGGAAATGGCCTATCGTTGGGGAATACATAGACGCTGGGGAAAGCGCACGCACCGATGATCGCCCCGAATTCCGTCGGATGATCGCCGATGCTAAGAAGGGTTCATTTGGGGCTATCTTGGTTTGGAAGCTATCGCGGTTCGCCCGTAGTAGACATGACTCGGTGGTTTATAAGGCTCTGCTGAGAAGATCAGGCGTTGAGGTGATCTCATACTCAGAGCCCACCGACGCCACCCCCACGGGCCGAGCCTTGGAGGGGATGATCGAAGTCTTCGACGAGTTCGCGTCAGCCAACCAGGGCCAGGACATAGCTAGAGGCCTGCGTGAAAATGCAGCTCGAGGAAACCTCAACGGCGGAGCGCCGGGTTGTGGCTACAAGGCAATAAAAGTCCGCGAAGGAACAGCAGTTAGGCGTAAGCGAGTAATTGATCCTGAATATGGATCCCTAGTCAGGCGTATATTTCAGATGGCGGCAGACGGAAACACCGTTCGGGAGATTGTGGTCGCCCTCAACGAGGAAGGAACGATGACGCCAAAGGGTGGCAAATGGGCTGCATCAACGGTGCATCATATCCTAACGAACGAAATTTACCTTGGGCATTCGCGGTGGAGGGGGAAGGTATGCCAAAACAGCCACGACCCCTTGGTTTCCCGGCAGCTCTTCCAGCAGGTACAGGATCTCCTGTCGGGAAACCGCTTTGAAAATAGGCACCCGCGCCAGGTGCGCAGCGTTTTTTTGCTTACCGGATTGTGCTGGTGTGGTCGCTGTGGGGGCACGGTGTCGGGCTATTCCAGCAACGAGAAGGCCTATAGGTACTATGTCTGCCGTGGGCGGAAGTCGCTGCAAACGTGTGATTTGCCTTATGTCCGACAAGCCGACCTTGAGGGGGCTGCCTTTGCCGAGATCAGACGGGTGGCTGAGAGCCCTGAATTCCTGCTACGGCTGGTCCGGGAGAGCAACAGGGCGTTAGAGGCCCAGATGGCCGTCCAAATTAAGGCCCAGGCCCAGGCAAGGCGCAGAGCCGCAGATTTGGAACAACGCCGAAATAGGGTGCTCACAGCCCTCGAGACGGGCAGTCTGGAGGTCGGGCTGGTCAACGACAGGCTCAAGGAGCTCTCAAAGGCACTACAGATGGCAAGATCGGAGCTCGAGCAGGCCCAGGCGCAGGCGGTCCAGCCCATAACCGCTGCAGAAGTCTCACAGAGCCTGCTACGGATAGACGACGTGGTTGCCTGCGGCACGGTGGCCGAGCGCAAGGCCTTAATTAGGCAGGTGATCCAACGGGTGGAGGTCTGGGGCGACAAGGCCCAAATAACCCTGCAGCCTTTTTGCCCGGGACGGAAGGTCCGGACGCGGCCTATTGTCCAGCCCGGTTGTGAGGATCGTACAATAGACTGTCTGCATAACTTGTGGATCCGTCTACCATTAAGGGCGTAGAATAAAGAGGTGTGGGAAGCTGCAAACTTATAAGGAGGTGTTGTGTGAAGAAGCTACTTTTGATCTCACTGCTGCTGTGCACGGGGTGCGCCTCAATCTTTAGAGGCACGAAACAAGGGGTGTGGTTTACTACCGATCCCCCAGGGGCCACCGTTAAGGTTGCTTGGGTTGAGGGGGTGACGCCGTGCATGTTGCCGTTTGATCGGTCCAGCAAGACGCATACAGCCACCATTAGCAAAGAGGGGTATCAAAAACGAGAGGTTGTGGTGTCCCCAGAGTTCGAGGGGACAAAGCTTGTTGCGGAGCTTATGCTCTCTCTCTTCGGAGTCTTGATGGATTTAGGCTCAGGGGCCTTTTACCAATATCCCTACGGCGTCCAGCTTAAGCTCAATAAGCAAGGCGAAGACATTAACGATGTAATGATCGTCACAAGAATACCGCCAACCCCAAAGGACATAGCGATAGCTGATGAGAAAAAAGAGATGGAAGAAAAGTATGGCCCCCGTGAGGATAGCGGGAGGTTTCACCTCCAACGCTAAGCCCAAAAAAACCATTACGGCAGAACCAATAGTCATAAGTCAAACTCTAAGTCAAGAAAGTTATGACTGCTAATGAATTAGTAGATGTCCCCAAAAACGCCGATTCCTATTCAGGAGGGGCAATTATGAAAATCCAGAAAGTACTGGACAAAAAGCAAACCAGACATCAGAATAAGACCGCCCCGCAGGGCGGAAACCCCCCCTAACTAGTCCGCTCCGCTCTGGTCTTCTCTTCTTCCGCTCCGCTCTTAAAAACCCTTCTCTTCCCCACCTTGGTCCTGAGGTGGGTCCAAAGGCCTCTCAATAAGCCTCTCCCTCTTAGCTTTAGGCCTACCCCTGGGCATAGGGATATATTTAAGGATCCGTTCCTTATCAATCAGCCAATCCCGCCCTAATTTGATCCCCTCGAGCTCCCCGCTAATACAGAGTTGCCTTATCCTGCTAACACTAAGGCCTAAGAAGTCAGCCGCTTGCTTGCTGCTAAGATATTCCACGGCCTGCTAATTCCTCGGCGCTAAGGTAACACGAGTCCCGCTTAAGGTTGGTCCCTGTCCCAAAGTCGTGCACGTACTCTCGGGCACCGGTTTCGTATACCCTGATATTCTCGGTTTGCCTGCCGCATACTGGGCATTTAACCCGCTGCCAGAGAGTTACACATTTGCCGGTAAGATAGTTGTCTGTGTTCATTGGTGGGCAGGTTTGGGTCTGCCCAGGCCCTGGTGTTAAAGCTCATCTTTTGTGAAGAGTTTAACGTCGTAATGGACGCAGAAGCTTTGGCCGAAACCTCCGTTTGCCTTGGGGCAAACAGCCCATGGGTTATCTTGGGGCCATCGAATATGGCTGACTTCATAGTTGCCAAACGCGGTTTTGATGTAAACAGGTTCCTTGGGGGGATTCGTAATAAAGTTTCTAACCGTGATAGTCATGGCGTCTCCTTTCATTTGGGTTTTGTGCTCTCTGTTATCCATACTTATATATTAACGCGTGCGTTAGCATTAGTCAACACCTATTTTTATTTTTTCCGCATTTATTTTTCGTATCCTCTATTCTGGGCTAAAAAGGGGAATTTTGGCCCTAATTTTTTTCACGGCGCGGGATCTTAGTTGGCAGACTCGGCTCTCAGAGATCCCCAGATACCACCCTATCTTGCGCATGGCACACCCCCAGCCATACGACAGCCCCAGGATCGATTGCTCGATGGGGGAGAGCCCACGGAGCAGACATGCAACCTCATCCCGATCGTCCATCCGGGCATATCCCGAGTCCCAGTACGAGCCCATTACTATATCATATAGATGGTGCTGATCGAATTGCCCTACCTCGAGTCTGCCTTTCTGAGTCCTCGGTATCGGGCTACAGTGCCGCAACCAATCCACCTGGATGCCATAAACGCGCTTAGAGGCATACGTCCAAAACGATACCCCAGTCTCTGGGCAATAACCACCCATGGCCCTCAACAGCCCTATCACGCCGACGCTCGTAAGATCTTCCGGGTCAACGAGATAAGGGGCCTTGAGCCAGGCCTTCCGGGCAAGCTCCTGGATCTGCGGTAACCAGAGCTCTATCACCCGGTTCCTCGCCTCTAAGTCTTTATCCTCCCGCCACTTAACCAGCAATCCCTCAGTCTCTGTGTTGAGATCACGCCTGGTCTTTGGTGCTGTATCCATAATATAGACACAATAATGTAACATCGTGGGGTCGCAACTACAAAATTGTACTTTTTAATGGACTGACCTACATATATGTGGTATGCCCGTTGGAGTAGAGACACGATATGGCGTACACCGAGGCTTTCAGAAACCGCGTTAAACAGGCCTATGTCAGCGGTAAGTTCCGGTCAGTGACCGAGTTATGCGAGCATTTTGGGATCCCACGACAAGCCACGGTCTGGAAGTGGGCGCGTGACGGCAATTGGCGGGCTGTCCAGAAGGCTATCAACACTAAGCGCCTCGAGGGGACCAAGCGACGGATGCTCGATAGCGCTGACCACGTCGAAAAAGCCTGCCTCGAAATGTGGTCCAAGCTGGAGCAAGCCATCTCCCTCTGGACTGACGCTGGGGACGTGAGCCCAGACGCCCTCGAGAAAATCACCCGAGCAGCAGAGCGCGTCCATAAGGGACTGCGTCTCGCTATAGGCCTACCCGAGTCGGTTTCCCAAGAGATCGTCACGGGGAAGCCAGTTGAAGAGTTATCTGAAGAGGAGTTGCAGCGCGAGCTTGAACGGGTCACGGAGCATATCTCTCAAGCCGTTACCCCCAGAGTTACGCCGACAGCTAACGCGCCTCCGGCAACTGAGGCGAGAACGCTTAAGACGGCGAGCGGCTGACGATCCGAATGCCTTCATCGAGTATTGCATGCGGGACGATCAGGGTGCGTTTTTCACGCAGGGGGCCATCCACGTTGTTCTTCAGGAATGGCTTAGCGAGCATCAGTATCCGCTCGTTATCTACCCTCGAGATCATGGTAAGAGCAACCAGATCTTCCCCCGTGTGCTGTGGGAGCTCGGCCGCAACCCCACCCTCCGTGTCAAGATCGTCTGTCAGAACGACGAGAAGGCGCAGGATAGGCTCAACTTCCTGCGCCGGCATATAGAGACCAACCAATACCTCAAGCGGATCTTCCCGCAGTTCGTGCCCTCGGGGTATAGCTGGAGCAAGCACGCCCTCTCTATTAAGTCCCGCACTATCCACATAGACAACACCATAGAGTCTTACGGTGTGCTCTCAAGCGCAACGGGTGGCAGGGCTGATCTGTTGGTGTTTGACGATATCACCGACGAGCGCAACTCTCTATTCAGCGCTGCTCGTCGCAAAGAGGTGATCGAAGCTGTTGACAACAAATGGCTTAACCTCGTCCACCCGCAACGATCACGGGTGTGGTGGATTGGCACCCCCTGGCACTTCGACGACGCCCTTATGCGTAAGGCCCAGAACCCCGATAGGTTCCAGCTCTTACGTACCGCTATTCCCTCTGATCTCACTCCTATATGGCCCGAACGGTGGGACAGAGACGCCCTTGAGGCCAAGCGATCAGAGATCGGTACCATAGCGTTTACCCGAGGCTATCACTGCTTGCCCATAAGCACCGAAGAGCAAGTCTTTAACCCCGAGTGGATGCGCTATTGGTATCGCAAAGATCTGCCAGAGCAGGCGCAAGTCTTCGTCGGCGTTGATCCTGCCTTTGCCGAAAACGCCAAGGCTGACGACACAGCCATCGTTGTTGTTGCCATGGCGGATAACCGATATTTCGTGCTCGAGAGATATCGCCGTAAGGGCCTCCAGCTTAACAGACTGCTGGAGACACTTAGCCATATCAACGAGCACTACGCTCACTGGGGAGGTATTGCCCGCGTCGGCATTGAGACTGTGCAGGCGCAGAAGCTCATAGCTAGGCATGTGAGACTCAACACACGCTTTGCCGTCAAGGAGATCGCCACCAGGACTAATAAGCATGCACGTTTAAGCATCCTTGCAACACACTTCGAGAACGGCCGTGTGCTTCTGCGGGGCAACGGTAGCAATGCTGTGCACGAGTCTCAGCGTGATCTCTACGATCAGCTCATAACGTTTCCCAGCGCAGACCATGACGATCTGTGTGACGGCTTAGACTTCGCCGTTCAGGCGGGGCAGACTTCCAAAGTTAGCTTTCGAGGGTGGATCAGATAAATGGGATTCTTTGCATCGTTGATTGGTGGTGCTCGCAGTGTTGTCTCTGAGATCAGGACTGAGCTTGATCATCGGCGCAAGATAAGGGCGGCACGCTTTGCCCGTGTAGCTGTCAAGCAGAAGGGTATGGGCTGGCGTGATCCTAACTGGGACAAGGCCCTCTTCAAGTACGACGCTAAGCCATTAGACAACCCCTACCTCCAGCACGAGACAGTATATGCCTGTATTAACAAGATAGCGACAACGCTGAGCTCTACGCCTTACAAGATCTATACAGGGCCTACCGAGTCTCCCCGCCTTGTTGAGTCAGGACCTCTGTATAAGGTCTTTAACCGGCCCAACAGTCTCTGGACACGTTTTTACCTGTGGCATGCAACGGTCGCCAACCTCCAGCTCCAGGGCAATGCTGTCTGGGTCCTTAAACGTAAGCGCCCCGAGGCTGAGCCTTCCTCGATCTTTGTCTACGATCAACAGACTTTTAAGGCCAGCATTGACAACAACAACGAGATTCAATACTGGGAAAAGCGTGAGAACGAAAATAAGGTTGTCCGCTTAGAGCCCTTCCAAGTTATCCATTTCAAGCTCTACAACCCCTACCACCAATTCTGGGGTGTTGGTCCCATGACCGCAGCCCGCATGGCGGTGGAGCAGGATTACGACGCGTCTCAGTACAACGCTGCGTTCTTCGAGAACAGCGCTATGCCCGGCGGCATCCTCACGTTGCCCGCAGAAGCTGGGTACATGACAGACGAGGAATGGCGACGTCTCCAGCACCGCTGGGAAGATCGGCACAAGGGAGCAACACATGCTCACAGGTTGGGCCTCGTCGAGGGTGGTGCCAGCTACCAGCCAGTCAGCGTGCCCCACAAGGACATGCAGTTCATGGAGCAGCGCAAGTGGGGAGCTCGCATGATCGCTATGGCTTTTGGTGTGCCTCTTAGCGAGTTGGGCTTCCTGGAGGAAACGCATAAGGCTGCGCAGGAGAACGTCAAGAAGGGCTTCTGGCAAGACACGATCATACCACTTCAAGCCCTTATTCAAGACACGTTAAGGGCACATCTTTTCCTGCCCTACGACAACGAGACTACGTGGGGAGAGTTCGATCGCAGCAACGTTGAGGTTCTTCAAGACGACTTTGCCGCAAAGGTTGACACCGCACAAAAACTATGGGCAATGGGTGTGCCCTGGGATGCCATCAACGAGAAGCTCGAAATGGGTTTCGAAAGTATACCTGGTGGGGACGTAGGTTATCGCCCTATAAGCCTAATTCCGGCAGACTCTCCAGCAGTCTTTCCTCCTTCCAAAGAGACTCAGACCCAAAGCGATGAAACGCCTGACGGGAAAGAAGCGAAGAAGAAAGCTCTCCTTGAGGTAACTGATCGTCCCCGCCATACACAAGAGCAAGCTGCCTACTGGAAGGCATGGAACCGTCGCGTGGAGCCCATGGAACGGCAATTTAAGGAAACGGTTCGTGCTTATCTGCTTCGTATGAAAAAGTGGTTTGAGAAGCAACTTGCAAGCAAAGCAACAGTTGATGCTATTCCCTACTCTCTCCTCGAGCTTGGGGACAAGTGGGACCGTGAGCTAAGGCTGCTTGCCAACAAGTACTACGGGAAGCTCTCTGACGTTGTCGGCCCCATGATCGAGCTGCACTTAAATGGCGCAGGGATTCCTTTCACGTGGTCCAAAACGGACCCCAGGATAATCAAATTCCTCGATCGCAAAGAGATCAAAATTGTGGACATAAATGAACGGGTCCGTGATCGAGTGAGGGATAAACTGCGCCATGCACAACAGTCCAACCAAACGGTAAACGAGCTCCAGGAGTCTATCTACGGTGTTATGCAGGACTCTCGTGCACGGTCCTTAATGATAGCACGTACCGAAACAATGCAAGCCTCTAATGGCATGGAGTTCGAGTCATACAAAGCAGCGGGTGTTGAAAAGCACATGTGGCTTGCGGCCTTGGACGAAGTAACCCGCGATAGCCATATTCAAGCCATGGCGCAGGGTCCAGTTCCTCTCGGACAAGTATTTTCAAACGGACTTTTGTATCCGGGCGATGAGAATGCTCCTGCAGAGGAGGTCGTCAACTGTAGGTGCACCTTGATGGTTACAGAGTAACACGTGGAGCTCAAAGACATAGCGATTGTAGTCGGGTTTTTAAGCATGTTAGCAAGCGGAGTTTACGCATGGGTGGAGCAAAAGATGAGGCTTAAACAGTTGATTGAGGATTTCAGAGATTCTCGCAAGAAACGGGATGAGACCGTCAAAGAGCAAACCAAAACGCTGGATGCGCTGAAGGACACTGTAACCAGCACACGTGAGGAGCTCAAGGCGTCGGTTGCTGGGGTAGAGCAAACCGTTGCCATTACCCAGAAGGAATTACAGGACTTTATCAAGTGGTACCGGAACGGAGGCAAGGACAATGGCTGATAGGGAATTTGGCGAGATAACGTGTGACGTTAAAGAGGTAGCGGATCAAGACCGCGTCCTGTCCTTTGTCGGTACCAGTGCAATAAGAGATCGCACAGGGGATGAGCTTACGGTTGGCGGGTGGAACTTCAAACATTACAAACGCAACCCCGTTGTCATGTTTGGGCATGACTACCATTCCCTCCCTGTGGGCAGGACAACAAAGATCCACAAGGATAATGATAAGTGGGTGTTCGACGTTGAGTTTGCAACGGAAGAAGACAACCCCTTAGCCCAGAAGGTTTTCAACCTGTGCAAGAAGGGCTTTCTGCGGGGTGTATCGGTTGGTTTCCGGAGCCTCAAGTCGGAATGGATAGATCCTGATGGTGATGACGAGCTGGAGCAGAAGCGTGCTAAGGAAGAACCTGACGCCAAGCTTGGAAAGCGTTTCACAAAGAAAGAACTCTTAGAGCTTTCTGTCGTCCCCATACCAGCAAACCCCGAGGCGCTCATGCTTGCCCACAAGCGTGGCCTGGAGCTTCCTGATCAGGTTAAGCGAGAACTTGATGCTATAGCCATCCACAAGAGCGAAGAAGCGTTGCAGGCGACACGAGAGCTCAAGGCACGCATTGCAGATCTTGCTCCTGAGACGCAGGACGACATTGACAGCGAAGAGAAGCCAGGCTGGGAAGATCTCCCCAGTGAGTTTGCCTATCGTGTACGTGATCCTAAGCAATTCGCTCGTAAGTCGTTCCGCCGGGTTCCCCTCCAAAAAGACAAGCCCAGGGTTATTGGGATCATGGGCAAGTTGGAAGGACAGACAAGTATGACATTGCAAAGCCTGCGCTTTCCAAAGAAAGAAGACTGGACCATGTCGGAGGCTCGCAAGTGGCTTGAAGCCCACAAGGAGCTTGCCCGCAAGGACTTCTCGGAATTTGTCCTCCACTGCATAGAGGAAGAACTGATAGATCAGAGCAAGCTGTGTGATTGGCTTGCCTGGACGGAAGAGGAATACGCTGACAACCCTGAAGAGGATGTTTCTGCGCAGCTTGGAGACGAGATTGCGGAGACGGACGTTGGGGACGAGGTGCACAAAGACGTCACCGACGATCCTGCGCAGCCGGATGAAGAGATTGCGGAAGAGGAGCAACCACAGAAGGAGACGCCAGCAATGTTTCGTTTTATTCCAACACCTAAGCGGATGTTCCGTTTGGTGAAGTAACCAACTCTAAGCCGGAGGTCCGGAGCATATCTCAAACCGGAACAACGGCGGAAAGGTAAGACGTAATGTCAGAGGACAACAAAAAGGACGCGGTGGAGTTCACTGAGGACCAACTCAGCGAAATCATCGCAAAGAAGCTGGACGAAAAGCTCAACACTATTGACGACAAACTCAATAGCTTCGCTGATCGTCTGGTTGCCGAAGAGAAGAAGGAGCCCGACCCGATCAAGGTCGACGCCGAAGCCTTCAACCCTGAAGACAAGGCTTTTCAGGAAAGAATGAAGCAGGCCGAGGCAAACTCTCCGCATAACATGGTGCCGAAGGATGAGTTTTCTTTCGTGCGCTTTATCGAGGCTCAGACAACTCATGATTGGACGAATGCCAAGTATGAAGAATGGGCTTTGAAGGAGACGCGCAAGAAGGCCATTACCTGGGCGTCTGGTAGCGGGGGCGGTTACTGGGTAGCAGAGCAATTCCTACCTGAGAGGTTCATTGAAGAGCTCCATGCAATGATTGTCTGCATTAAGGCGGGGTGTCTTGTGTTGCCCTGCAAGAATGCACCAGTCAAGATTCCGGCGATTTCCGCAGGTGGAACGGCGTATTGGCCCGGACAGAATGCGGCGATCACAGAGAGCTCTGCCACGCCAGCACAGGTCACGTTGACTCCTCATCCGTGTACTGCAAGGACCTTTATTTCACGGACGCTTGCTTACACCTCTGAGGGTGCGGCCGAAGCCTTTGTCAGGAACGAGCTGGCTCGACGTATTGGGCTTGCTGTGGACAAGGCCATGATTAATGGCAGTGTGGCCACCGCAACGCCTGATAGCCCAACCGGCATGGCCAACTTCTCATCGAAGCAGACCTACGTCATAGGCACAAATGGTGGGGCCATGACTCCCACGGGACTGTTCACCATGCTCTACAACCTTGAAGCAGCCAACGTACCGCTTGATGGCATTTGTTGGGTAATGCATCCAAGGACGTGGAATGGCATTCGTCAATTCACGCGGGGCCTCACTGGTGAGGGTGGCTTCGCCAGCAGGGACTACCTCTGGGCTGCTGATCCTGCAGTTGGTGAGCCTCGGTCCATTCTTGGCTACCCGGTGTTCACATCAACCCAATGTCGGATCAACCTGACAAAGGGTTCGGGGACAAACCTTGCTGAGCTTTTCTGCGTCAACATGAAGGAGATCATTCTCGCGGAGTGGGGTGGCGTAGAGATCGAGGCAACAACTGAAGGTGGCAACGCATGGGCGAATCATGGCGTTGAAATCAAGGCAGTCTATCAGACTGATGTCGGCGGACGGCACGAAAACGCTGTCTGCGTTTGTGCTGAATCAACCACGTAATTTCCGGAGGCTTGCTGTGTGGGGGCCATCGTTTTCGGCGGCCCTCACACAGCCCTATTACAGGAGATCGAAATGGCGAGGTGGAGAGTCAGAAAAGGCTTCCAATACACGGATAAGGCAACAGGCGCAATTTACATGCCAGGAAAGATATTTGAGGCAACGGATGAAGAAATTAAGGGGCAGGAGAGCCAGCTTGAGTTGGCAGGAGCCACGCCACAGCCTGAACCAGAAAAGGTAGCCCAACCATTACCACGTAGGGCACGGGGCCGCCCACGTAAAGTCCGTTTTGCAACGCCTCCAGAGACTACCGCAATGGGGTAATCAATGAGCATAGATATATGCACGGTTACTAATATCAAAGCGGTGATGGGGATCGATGCCAACGACGATGAACACGATTCGGTGCTTGAGTATTTCTGCCGTGTTGTAAGCAGCCATGCGCGTAAACTCCTCAATCGCAAGATAGAGCTAACCCAATACACAGAGTATTTCAGCGTTGATCCTGGGGCCACCACATTCCGTCTAAGCGCCATTCCAGTCTCAACGATCAACGGTACCAGTGAGGGTGCGTGGAACGATGCTGATTGGGAGTATGCGGCTTCTTCTGCAGTCTCAACCAGTGATTACACCGTAGATGATGACAGCGGGATTATCTACTTCACCCAGAACCTTCTGGTCTCGGGCTTCCGTGCGCTGAAGGTTGTTTACACAGGTGGGTTGGCAGAGACCACAGAGGATCTTCTGGCCTCAGACTATGCTGATTTGGTCCATGCCTGTGAGCGTCAGGTGCTCTTCTTATTCAACACCCGTAAGACGGTAGGCGCTACATCTACGGCTGCGGTGGGTAACACCGTCACCTATACCGGTGATGTTGATTGGCTGCCCGGCGTCAAGAACGTCCTGCTTAACTACCGGAGGGGTGCGTAATGGCCTTCGATCGGCAGGGTTCCATGAAGGAAGCCGAAAGGCAGCTCCAGAAGGTGCTTACGCGCAAGGCTAAAGCCATAACGAAGTTTGGCAAAGAGGAGTTCATACGCTGGGGCTATAAGGCCATAGGCGTCTTCAGGGGAAAGCAACTAAGCGGTCGGCCTGGTCTTTGGTCAAGGACAGGTTCCCTCAGGGGTAGCTTCCAGTTTCTTCCGAAGCCTGGCGCTGATGGTGGCGTTGTAGGGCAATTCTTAACTACCTCTAAATACGCACGCATACACGAGTACGGCGGAATAATAACTGCTTCTCCTGGTCGTAAGCTGGCAATTCCCTTTCCAGGCGGGCCTGCGGAGACTCAGCCAGGGGCAACAAGCCATCAGGCAGCTCGCTATACGTCTCCCTTAAGGGCAACCCTGCCTAAGAACGTTAAGTTCTTTACCAAGACATCCAAGAGGGGCAATCTTATTCTGTTCGGTAAAGAGGGGAAACAAGACGCCAAGCCTTGGTTCATTCTTAAGCAGAGCGTAAAGATCCCGCCGCGCCTGAAGTTCGTTAAGACCATTCAAGAACAACTCACCAGCCTCCATACCAGGCTGACCCAAGCACACATAGAGGCAATAAAGAGTGGCTGACACTATAGCAACACAAATACTGGATGACGTTGTATCAACCCTCAAGGGTGTGACGGTGAGCGGTGGGTACAACCGAACTATCCGTACGGCGCTGCGCACCGCGACTCCTCTGCCTGAGATGCCTCGCTTCGATTGTGTTTTTGTCTCTGCAGAGTCGGAGACTAAGGAAGAGTTGGTCCCTCGGACACAGTGCATGCTGACGGTCGTCCTTGAGGCTTACGCAGAGGACAGCAACGACACCGTAGCAGCGGCGCATGATCTGGGCGCTGACATACACAAGGCTCTTTATGTAGACCCCACAAGAAGCACTCTCGCTATTGATACGTCGGTAATCAGGGCGGAGTACTTCGGGATTCAGGGGAATGAAACCATATCTGGTTGCACCGTGGAGGTGCAGATCCTTTACCGCCATGACTATGGCGATCCGTACACGTTGACTTAGGAGGTTTTGATAATGGCGATACTGAGAAGAAAAATCATTCTCGGCGCTAAGGTGGAAGCGACTAAGGGCACAGCAGAAACCCTTACCAATTCTGAAGCCATTTTGGTAGAGGATGTTTCTTCCCCGTACACGCCAGAGGAAGTAGTCAGGATGACGCAACGTGACACCTTGTCTCGATCTGCGTCAATTCCTGGTTCTCCCGTTGCTACTGTTGATTTCCGGATGGAAATGAAGGGAGGAGGTGCGGCAACAACGCCGCCAGCGTGGAGCGAGGTGATTAAGGGCTGTGGGTTCACCGAAACGGTAAACACTTCCGATGTGACCTGGGCTCTTGACAGCGACGACGGTGACACCGATACCCTGACGATAGGCTTCTATAACGATGGTGTCTACCACCGATTGCATGGTGCCCGAGGTAACGTCAGTTTTGAAATGACGGCGAACCAGGTTTGTTACCTCGTCTTCTCCTTCACTGGGATCTATACAGCCCGTAGCAATGTCGCAATGCTCACCACACCGAGCGATACGGTGGTGCCGCCCAAGTTCTACAACGCTGCTCTCACCTACAACTTTGGATCTGCATGGAGCACTGCGGTCTTCAGCT
>Ga0209536_100007941_pt1 | contig 16019 bp, 13 predicted proteins | sample DeeMarSeWOR28_12_FD_187461 | JGI IMG/M metagenome (GOLD analysis project Ga0209536, IMG submission 187461) | Marine sediment microbial communities from White Oak River estuary, North Carolina - WOR-2-8_12 (SPAdes) (version 2) | ecosystem: Environmental > Aquatic > Marine > Intertidal zone >...
GGAGGCTTCGCGAAAATTTTGCGGGGGCGCAGGCACGGCGCGGAGCTTACTTGGTGTCTACTGCGGGGCAACTGTCCTCGGCCCTGGACACGCCCGATAAACATTGTCATATGGCTCTTTCGGAGCTTGCCAAAACGGCTGTTTGCTCCCATTGCCCGGGACGGAAACGGAGAGATCATGGCGACCGCAGACCCACGCCCCTTCGACGTCGAGTACATCGAGAACCCCAGCCAGTCCGAGCTACGCGATCTCGCCATGGAGCACACCCCGTGTGTCCAGCGGACCGCTGTCGGCAGCATCAACAAGGTCACGCGCAACAAGGCACGCATGGCCAAGTACACGTACATCATCGACACCGACGATCGATGGAGCCACCAGATCATGGATCCGGCGAAGGCGCGTGAGCTGATCGACCGCCAGGCGAAGTACATCGCCGACAAGGGCAAGCTCATCGCCATCGATGGCTATTCGGGCCTCGGGTCGGGCGCGTTTGGAACGACCTGGCTCTACACCCTCGAGGGCGCGAACATCGCGGGCATGCAACAGATCCTGGCGTTCCCTCGGTCGGCGGTCGAGAGCGACGAGCAGTTGAAGCAGCCGTTCCAGCCCACGTTCCGGTTGTTCTACACACCCGATCTCTTCCTCGACGACATGCCAGGCCGCCAGGCGATCATCGTCGACATGGACAACTGGACGACGCACGTGATGGGGGCCGACTACTTCGGTGAGTCCAAGAAGGGCGTCCTGCGGATGCTCAACCACTACGTCTACAACAAGGGCGGCCTCGTGCTGCACGCCGGGGCGAAGGCCGTCACGACGCGTAGCGGCGAGAAGGTCACCATGACGATCATGGGCTTGTCGGGGACCGGCAAGACCACGACGACGTTCTCCAAGCAGGGCGACCTCACCGAGCCGATCCAAGACGACATGGTCTCCCTGTGGCCGCATGGCGCTCTTTCAATCACCGAGAACGGCTGCTTCGCCAAGACCGACGGCCTGTCGATGGAAACCGAGCCGGTGCTTTACCAAGCAACGATCGGTCCTGATGCTTGGGTCGAGAACGTCTTCCTCGAGGCAGATGGCACGTTCCACTTCACGAAGGGCGCGCTCTCGATCGACGACGTCGAGCGCCTTCGCGAGATCCTGATCGCCACCGGCGCCAACGAGGCGAACGTCGACAAGTACATCGCAGGCGAGGTGAAGCTCGACGACGTCGTCGACAGCCACGGTATACCAGCCGACGGCTGGGACTTCGTCATGTGGACGCAAAACGGCCGCTCGATCGTGCCGCTTAGCTCCATCCCCGAAGCGGCCGACCTGGAGAACATTCCTCAGGTGAAGTCGATGGGCATCCTCAATCGCGACGAGGGGTACGACGCCGCGACACCAGGCATCGTTCGCTTCACCTCGCCCGAGCAAGCAGCAGGCTACTTCATGCTCGGTGAGACCTCCAAGACGAGCGCGGCAGGCAAAGAGCGCGGCAAGACCCGCTCGCCGTTCACACAACCGTTCTTCCCTGCGAAGCACGGGCTTCAAGCGAAGCGGTTCGCCGAGCTCGCCGCCACGATGCCGGGCGTGACCATGTGGTTGATGAACACCGGCTACATCGGCGGCGAGGCGAACGACGTGAAAGATGGGAAGGCCCTCAACATCAAGATTCGGCACTCGAGCGCGATGCTCGAAGCGCTCTTGAGTGAGACGATCAAGTGGAAGAAGGATCCGGACTTCGGCTACGAAATCGTCGATGTCGACGCGCCGGAGAACGCCGCACTCGTCGAGAAGGTCCCCCCGGAGATTCTCGAGCCGCGCCGCTTCTACGAGGCTCGCAATCGCGGCGACGACTACCAGCAGTGGGTTCACCACATGAAGGAGGCGCGCGCCGACTTCCTCAAGCAATTCAAGGTGGCCGACGCGATCGTGGAAGCGACCACCGGCTGAGCCAGCGGGGGCTCCGCAGCTTTTGCCCCCGCCCCGAGGACTTGTGATAACAGGCATGGGCGTGAAGCAATTCACGCTCATCGTCGTCGTGGCCCTGATCATCGCCGCGGTCGGACCGAGCCCCGCGCGCGCGTCGGACTCCGACCTGGCCGCCTTCGACCTCCTATTCGGGGGCACGACCGCGAAGTTCGCCGGCGATCGCAAGTGGCAACCGACGCTTTGGCTCGATGGCACGGCCGGGGTGGCGGGGCCGCTCCATCTCGGCGCGTACTTCCAGTGGCTCGGCAAGAGTTGGCCGCTCGATGATCCGGGCTTCGGTGGAGGAGGCATGATTGCGCTGCGGCCGAACATCAAGAAGCTGCGCATCACTGGCGCGTTCACCGGCGGGTATCTCAAGGTTCCCCTGCCGAACCAGGCCGAGGGGGCCGGTACCATCGGCGCGTTGTTCGGGCTTGGCTACTCTTTTCTCGATTGGATGGGCATCGAGGCGCGGGGTCGTTGGATGCGGTATTTCCGCATGCCGGACGACGCGCCGGACTATGCGTGGAGCATCGAGGCTGGGCTCAGCTTCTTCGTGAAGTGATCCAATGGTCGCGCCCGCAGACGTCCTCATCGTCGGCGCCGGCCACAACGGCCTGGTCGCGGCCATCATCCTCGCGCGTGCGGGCTTGCACGTGCGCGTCCTCGAATCCGCGCAGGTGGTGGGCGGCGCATGTCGCACCGAGCATCCGTTCGCCAGAGCACCGCGGGTCGGCCAATCGACCGGCGCGTACCTGCTCGGGTTGATGCCGCCCGAGCTCATGCGCAAGCTCGACATCTCGTTGCCCCTCGTGCGCCGGGACCCCCACTACTTCCTGCCTACCACCGAGGGCCGCTATCTCTTGATGGGCGAGGACCGCGCCGCGTCGGAGCGCCAGCTCGCTCGGTTCTTTTCGGCCCGCGACGCTGATGCAGACCGGGCCCTTCAAGCGGAGCTTGCGATGTTTCGGCGCGACGTCAGTCCCGCGTGGCTCGAAGCGCCGTTGTCGATCGAACAAACGGCCGAGCGCTACTTGCGGCCTGCACTCCGGGCGTCGTTCATCGACCTGTGTCGCGGCTCCGTTGGCGACTACCTGGCCCGCTTTGGGTTCGAAAGCGAGCTGCTCGAGGCGATGTACGCCGTCACCGACGGTTTCACCGGTCTTTGCGGCGGCTGGGACACGCCGGGCGGCGGAATGAACTTTCTCGCGCACAACATGTGCCGTCTTCCCGGCAGTGACGGCACGTGGATGGTCGTCCGAGGCGGCATGGGCACCGTGACCCAAACCCTGGCCGGGGCCGCATGGAGGGCGGGAGCCGAGATCGTGCTCGACACCGAGGTTGCGTCGATCGAGTCGGAAGCGGGCGTGGTGATTGGCGCTGCAACCACCACCGGCGAGCTACACCGAGCGAGGGCGGTGATGGTCAATGCCGACCCGTTTCGCATGCTGTCCATGCTTGGAGAGAGCTCTCCTCCAGAGCTCGTGGAGCGCATCGACCGCTATCGACGCCCCGGCACGAGCATGAAGGTCAATCTGTGCCTCAACGACCTGCCGACGTTCACTTGCCTCCCCGAACGTCGGGGCCAGCATCGGGCGACGATTCACTTGTTGCCACAAGATCGGCCGCGCGCGACGTTGCAGGAGGCGTTCGCGCAATGCCAAGCGGGAACGCTGCCCGATCATCCGTCAATCGAGTGGTACATCCACACGACGCTCGACCCGTCTCTTCAGGACCAGTGCGGCCGCCACAGCGCCGCGCTTTTCTGTCAATGGGTGCCCTACGAGCTCGCCGAGAGCTCTTGGCCAGATGAGGAGGTTCGCTTCGTCACGCGGCTGCTCGAGATCTGTGATCGATTTGCGCCCCGTACCTCGGCCCTGGTCGAAGATGTGTTCGCGCTCACGCCGCCAAAGATCGAGGCCCACTTCGGGATCAGCGCGGGCCACATCCACCACGTCGACAACAGCTTCGGGTTTGCCGATCGCCTGCCGTACCGGCTTCCGATTCCGGGGCTCTACGCGTGTGGAGCAGGATGCCATCCGGCGGGCTCGGTGATCGGCGCGGCGGGTCACAACGCCGCCGTCGAGCTCCTCGGCGACCTCGCGATCTCCGCTTGAGCGTGGCCGCCGATGCTAAAGCCCCTCGTAGAGAAGTGCGATCGCGGCTTGGAACACGGGAGGCATGACTTGCGCAAACACGACGAACGCCACGACCAGGCCGAGCAGAGAGCCTCCACCCGAGAACAATCCGAACCACTTGTCACGGAGCCGATCGTTGAGGAAGAGCGGCACGATCGCGTATCCATCGAGCGGGGGAAGGGGGATCAGGTTGAAGCAACCCAGGATGAGGTTGATCGAGAAGAGGACACTCAGGAATAAGGCCAAGCCGCGCGCAACGCCCTCCGGCGCCACGACGAGGGTGTCGAGCGAAATTCCGCCTACGGGCAGGTCGAAGTGTCCGGTTGCAATGCCGATGCGGACGGCTGCGGCCGCGAGGACGGCCAGCGCGAAGTTGGCGGCAGGGCCGGCTGCGGCCATGGCCGCCGCCCTTTTCGGGTAGCGATTGGCCCAAGTCGGGTCGTATGGAGCGCTCGCCCAGCCGATCATCCATCCGCCGCCCTGGAGAAAGAACGAAGCGATCGGCACCACGAGGGTCCCAAATGGCTCGCGTTTGATGTGCGGGATCGGATCGAGCGTCACCTGGGCGGCCGCCGTAGTATCGCCCCCGAGCCGCCCAGCAAGCGCATGCGCGGCCTCGTGACAGGTCAGTGACAGCAGGAACGCCGCGAGCCAGAGCGGAAGCGTGGCGAAGAGATGAGCGTCCATCGGCGTCAGGAGCCTACTATGAAAAGGAGCGCCTGCTACATTCACGCGGTGCCGGTCACGATCGCCTTGTTCGACATCGACGGAACCCTCCTCCGGGCGGGCGGTGCGGGCCGCTGCGCACTCGAGCTGGCGCTCGCCGAGGTTCTAGGCGGCCGTGATGACCTGAGCCTCGCTAGCGTCGAGTTTGCGGGGCGCACCGATCCGTGGATCGTCGCCGAGGGGCTCGCCAAGCACGGAATCCACCCGGATGAGGCGCTCGTCACAGAGGTGCTCCGGCGTTACGTGGCGCATCTGCCCGGGCAGCTGGATCGCGCCCAAGCGTTCGAGGTGCTTCCGGGCGCCCCGCAGCTTCTGAGTACCCTCGCTGACCTTGGCAACGTCGCGCTCGGGCTCGGCACGGGCAACACGGAGCTTGCGGCGTATGCAAAGCTCGCCCGCGGTGGGCTCGATTCGTTCTTCTCGTTCGGTGGATTCGGGTCCGATCACTCGGATCGCGCCCAGCTCCTGCGCATCGGTCTCGATCGGGGTCTTCGCCACGCCAACGACGGCGGCGACGCGAGGGCGGTCGTGATCGGGGACACGCCCCACGATGTGCGTGCCGCCCAGGCGATCGGTGCCGAGTGCATCGCCGTCAGCACCGGCTACTACCCCGCTGAGGCGCTCGAAGCGGCCGGCGCGCGCATCGTGGTTTCGGACTTGCGCGCACCCGAAGTTCTTCGAGTGCTCGGCTAGTCGAACAGGCTCAGCACGCTCTCGGGGGGCCGCCCGATCGCCGCGCGCCCACCGACGAACACGACCGGACGCTCGATCAGCACCGGATGAGTCGCCATGGCAGCGACGAGCTCCGCCTCGGTCCGCGCCTCGTCGTCGAGGTGTAGCTCTTCGTAGGGGGCTTCTTTCTTTCGGATCAGCTCGCGTGGCGTCATCCCGAGATCGGCGAGCGCATGGGTCAGCTCGGCCTCGGAAGGCGGCGTCTTCAGATATTCGACGATCGTTGGCTCGATACCCCGCTCGCGCAGCAGCGCGAGCGTTTGGCGAGACTTGCTGCACCGGGGGTTGTGCCAGATGGTCACGTTCGGCATGTCGCGGACTCCAAATCGACCCCCAATTACAGAAAAATACGGCGAAAGTCGACGAAAGATGCCATAGCTTACTAAGCTTTGAGCCGGTTCGGGGGGATCGTTTTGGGGAACATCTATCGTTTCATAGTGGCGACGGCCTGCTGCGCATCGCTTCTATTGCTCACGGGCTGTCCGGGGAGCCTCTCGGACCCAGACGCCTTTGTAGACGGCGGCGTCGAGATCAAGGATGCCGAGACGATCCTCGCGGAAAGCTGCGGGACGACCGGCTGCCACGATGACTCGCCTGGGGCGCAGGAAGGCCTCGATCTGATCTCCCCGGGCGTCGAGAGCCGCCTCGTGGACGTCCCTGCCATGGGAAGTGGTTGCACGAACAGAATCCTGGTCGTCGCTGGGGATCCCGACAGCAGCTATCTGATCGACAAGATCTCGAACACGGCGGGTATCTGCGGCACGCAGATGCCAGTCGTGGGCACCCTGGCGCCTGACGAGCTCGTGGTGTTGGAGCAGTGGATTGTCGATTTGGGCGATTCCTCCGGGGGAACGCCGGACGGGGGGTAGTCGATGCGGTGCTTGCGCTTTTGCGCGCTGATGGTGTTGTGCAGCGCGTCTTGGTCCGGGGGGACGGCCTCTGCGGACGATGGGGCCGCCGCGCTCCTTCCGTTTCAAGGGCCGCAGGCCTCCAAGGTTCGGCAGAGCGTTCAGACAGGCCTTCGCGCGCAAGACGTCACGCTCGTGCCGCTCAAGCAGGTGAGCGCCGTCGCCAAGAACACCAAGGGCTATGCGAAGCAGGCCGCCAGGCTGAAGGCGAGCGTGCTCGTGAAGGCACGCGTACGTCGCGTCGAGGGCCGGTGGATTGCGGATACCGAAATTCGCAGCGCCGAAGGCGCGCGTCTGAAGAAGCTCCGCGAGACCGCATCGAGCCTGGGTCGGCTCTCGAACCGAGTCGTGGCTGCGCTGATGAAGACCGAGTTGATGCCGACGGCTGGGAGCGCCGACGCGTCTGCCACCGCTGACGAAGAAGAGCCTCCGGCGCCGGAGCAGCCGAGATTGGTGGTGCGTCCCTTCAAGGGCAATCAATCGGCCAAAGTGCGCGGCGCCGCCGTTCGTGCGCTCCTCGAGGAGCCGGTCGAGCTCTATCCAAACGCGAAATTCGCCGAAAAAGCGGAGAGCCTCGGAGCGAATCTGCGGTCCGAGGGCGGCCACGTCGCGCCCGCGGTTGCACTCGGGGTCAGCGGCCTGTTCGAGGGCGACGTCCTGCGCGAAGACGGAGTGTGGTCTGCGTACATTCGCCTGGTGGACGGCCGAAGCCGCAGCGTGGTCAGTCAGCACTACTACGAGGCGAGCTCACTGAACGGCTTGCTCAAGAACGTCCGGGGCAACGTGGGTCCGGATTTCCGCAAGGACATCGCCGAGCTTGGCGTCCTCCTGCCGGGCGCGGTGGCGGTGGCGCCGGTTGTGGAGGAGGAGCCTCCACCCGTGGAGAAGGAGCCCGTCAAAGCAGAGACCCCAGACGAGAGTAAGAAGAAGCGCAAGAGGAAAGCCGATAGGCCGGCGGCGGTCGACATCGAAGCCGACTTCCGCATCGTGCGCCGGACCCTCGAATACAACGACGATCTGCGTGGAGACCTGCCGGACTACACACTGAAGGCGGGGCCCGGCGTCGCGCTCAAGTTCCAATACTTTCCAGGCGCACACTTCACTGATGGCGTCGGTGCCCAATTTGGACTCGACTTCGAGTGGGAGCGTCTCCCAGACTTTGATTCATCGCGGGCCGATGGCGCGACGTTCCCCACGTCGTCGCAGCAGTTCCTGGTCGGCCTCCGCTGGCGATACCCGACTGGACGGTGGGAGCCCTTCGTCGTCCTCGACTATGGAGTCCACAGCTTCCGCTTCGGAGTATCCGGCCCGCCGGTGCCGGGTGAGGACAACACGGCTGGTGTTCCGAGCGTGAAGTACGAGTTCGTCCGTTTCGGCGCGGGGTTTCGCGTGGCTCTCGGCAAGAACGAGACCTTCATCATCGGGGCGAGCCTGGCGTTTCGCGGCGTGTTCAACGTGGGCGGCATCGGAACGTACGCCTGGTTTCCGGAAGCCAAAGCCAATGGCATGGACGCAGGGCTCGTTTTCGGCTTCGCGTTGCCTCTCGGCTTCGAGATTCGAATCGGCGGGGACTATCGGCGCTACTGGTTCGACTTGAATCCGGTGCCCTCGAACCCGCCGTACGTCGCGGGGGGCGCGCTCGACCAGTACTTGGGTGGCACGATCGGGTTTGCGTGGCGGCGCTAGCTGCGCAGAGCTCCGCGAAGTTCCCTGAAGCGGCATTGCCGGCTAGGATGGAGCCATGATGCGGGCCTCCATCTGGTGTGCGACGGCCTTGCTCGCCCTCGGCTGCGAGACCGGCGAGGAGCCAATCCGCGGAGCGCGGGAAGGGGTCGATCCAGTTTCGTACCCGCCCGCCGGCAGGGAGCCGCGCGAGCCCGTCGAGGCACCTCGGCCCGAGCCGTTTCCCATCGACCTGGGAGGCATCACCGAGCAAACGGTCGAAGAGGCCGAGCGCGATCTCGCCGCCGAGCTCGAGGCCGCGCTCGGGACACCCAGCGACTGCCTCAGCGACTTCACGGCGTCGACTCCGACGAAGCTTCGTATCAGCGTGAGAGCCATCGTGAGGCCGACTGGGATGGTCATCACGCCATCGGCATACGCGTCAGGGCTCTCGAAGGCCGCGCGCCAGTGCATCGAGAGCCGCGTCGGCGCGGTCGTGTTGCCAGCCCTCGAAGAGTCGGTATCGAAGACCGTCTCGACGGTCATCGAGATCGACTACGAGCCTCCCGTCATCGTGGAGGCGGAGTCCGGTGTTCCGGAGCCGCGCCTCGAGAACGTCAAAGAGCCGCTTCCCAAGCGTCCAGAGATCCCGCCGTCGGGCACTCCCATCCAGAAGCCGACGTCGAAGTGGATCAGCGGCGGGTTCGATGGCGGCCGTCCGATCGACGAGCCGCGCTCCAAGAAGATCACGGGGCCGAAGCCGCGTCCGATCGATGGCTACGAAGTCGACGAAAACGCCCAAGAGTGGAGCGACTGAACGGGGAGATTGGCCCGCGATGCCGTGAGCTATCCAGGTCTCTCTCGCTTCGCGAACCAGGCCCGGTACTTTTGCATGCGAGTCTGCTGCTCGCTTGGAGCCCGCCGCTGACAGGTCGCGCGTTCCTCGGAGCCCTCCGCAGCGCCCCAGCGGATCTCGACGCAATCGTTTGGGTTGTATGCGACCTCCAGGGCTTCGATACGCTCGACGACGTCCGCCAGCGTGAGCTTCCAAGTGCTCCCATCCGAGCGGGTGTATTCGAAGCTGCGGCGTTCTAGCTCGGCGGCGAGGGCGTCCCGCACCGCGCCGACTGCCGAGGTTGCTTCTGACGGGATGAGCCCAAAACGTTCGGGGTAGGTGGCCACGGTGTCGGGGAACGACACGACCGCATCGATGCTGATCAACAGTCGCATGTCCCGTGACGGCGTCGAAAAATCCTCCCATGCGCCAGTGGTAAGAAACAGGGCCGACCCATGGGGCATGTCGATCACCGCGTAGCCTTGTTCCCTCATGTATTCCTCCCCGTTTTCGACCGAGCTCAGACGGCGCTGGACCGATTCATCGAGGGCATCGGCCAAGCTGAGCTGCATGCGGACCGGGTCGAGCGGACGAGGATTGATGATCGCTTCGACGGCGGAGTAGAACTCATCCGCCGTTCCCCGGTACTGCATGTCGGACCAAGGCTGAGCTCCTCGGGCGGTCCGGAGCTCGTCGTTCGCTGCGATCTCCCAGGGCGGCGCGTCGCCACCGGGTTCGCTGTGCGGCCCGTCGCTGGCATCGATGCGCACGGGGCGCCATGCCTTGAAACCTGCGCCCACGAGCTCGGTGTCGGGCGTGAACAAGAACGAGCCGCGCCAGAAGCGCCGGCGACCGACGGTACCATCAGGCTGGGCGTCCGCCGCGATGAGCGTCCCATAGTCGGTGACACCCTGCGGCTTCCAGCGAGCGGCCACCAGCACATGGCCATGGGGATCCGCGTAGATGGTGCCGGGACGGAGCGACTGCCGCCGCAACGGCACAGGATAGAAGTCGGTCTCGTCGTCAGCCGGCAAGGTGCGGGGGCTCGACGAGTGCACGGTGCTCGCCATACGGCGGGCGAAGCGGCGAAACGCGTCCGGCGCGCCCTTGTCTGGTACGGAGTCGAGGTTACTGAGCACGGCCGGCTCGCACCGGGGAGGTTCATCGCGGCGACCGCGTGTGCAGGCTCGGTAGACGAAGGGCAAGCGGAGCTTCCACGCGAAATAAGCCCGGAGGAAATAGGGAAGGTCGGCACAGTCAGGCTCGAGGCCGAGCTCGGCATCCTCGCCTGGTGCGCGGTAGTCGTAGAGTAGATTACGCTCGGGGTCGGCGATCAGAGCTTGCAAGCGCGGCCAGGTCATGTCGTCGTCGGCGGGCTCCAAGAAGAGCTGCTCGATGAAAGCCGAGTAGAGGTTCTCCATGGGGCGTCCCCACTCGGCACCGACTTCCCATGCTGGCCCTGGCACCTCCCGGATCTCGGGCCCCGAAGGCCGCGCGGCGACACCAATCCGTTCGCAGGCGCGCACGTCATCGCCATCGGCGAGAATGGCGGTCCAGCGGCCCGCGATCGGCTCCAGCACTTCGACCCATCGACCGAACGGCGGTCCATCGAGCCGGTGCTGTTCGGGCTCCCACCGCGTCCCGTCCGGCGCGAAGAGCACCAATGAAGCGGCGCCCGGGTCGGGCTCGCTCGTCACGATGACGCGTAGAGGCCGCGAGTTGTCCGGACGGAGTGGCGAGCGGAAGAGCGAGATCCGCTTCGAGTCGGTACAGCGGCCCTCGGGGAGCGCCGCGGGTGCGGTCGGTCGCATCTGTGCGTCCGCGACGAGCGCCCGGCCCGGGGAGTGTCCGAGCACTGTGATTCGGGTCGTTCGGCTGAGGAAATCCCGCCGGGACGTGTTCTCGCCGAGGCTCAGGTCGCTCACCGCCACTCGGTCCACCCGATTGACAGTCTCGAGATCGGTTCCCTCACAGCTCGTCAGGAATTCGGAGAAGGCATGGATGGCCATCGGCACACCTTCGTCCGTGGTGCCGAGGTAGAGCATGATGTGGCCGGGAAAGTGCATCAGGACGATGCCGCGCCGTGAAGCTGCCTCCAACAGCAGTCGCTTTTCGTTCAGGTCTTCCAGCTTCGACACATCGAGGGAAAAGGTGCCGGCCAGGGCCTGCCGGCCGCTGTGGCGCGGAAGCTCGATGCCGAAACGTTCGAAGATTTCGAGCAGATATCGCGAGCAGTCGTATCCACCGTCCTTGCCGCCCCAGCCGTAGGGCTCGCCGCGCATGGAGAAAGCCTCGGTGAGCAACGCGCGACGGGTCAACGGCAGCACATCGTGCCTTTGACTAGCCGCGCGGGCAGCCTCCCGATCGAGAGCGGACGACAGCGATTCGTCGCTTACCCAGCCGAGCGTGTAAGACGTGCGCGCGAGGAACATGCCGTTGCCCCAAGGCGCGACGAGCTGCAGCAGCTCGCCGGGTCGTGCCGTGCTGCAGCGGTTGCGGTCGAAGTCCCGATCGATGGGTGCGGTGTACAATCCGCCGTCATGTGGCGCGCATCGGACCGGCGTGAGGGCTTCGACCGCTCGCCACTCCGTCTCCATGTCGAGGGCGTCCGGCACCGTGAACGCCTCGAGAGCTGCGCCCCTTAGTCGATCGGCGTTTTCGTCGAGTAGGTCTCCGGCTTTTACCTTCCTCCTCACGTAGCTGAGGCGCTCTTCGAGTTGCCTGCGGAGCTCCTCGCGTTCGATCGGTGCGAACAAGTCGGCGCGCCCGAGTGGCTCGCCGTCTCCGGCTCGGCGGAGGGCCAGGTTGTGCCGCCGGATGGCCTCGGGGCTCATGAGGAGCTCGTCGAGCGGCCCGTACTCGGCCTGCCTCGCGATCCAGTACTCGGCAGTCTGGTGCTCCGGCCGCACGCCCAACATCGGGGGCTCCACCCGCCGGGTTTCCGGGCAGCTCGCTGGCCGCGTCGGCGCAGGGCCGAGCTCTTCGGCTGCGCGTCGGGCCTTGCTGCACCCTATCGCTGCGAACAGGCCGAGCGCCGCCCCGAGGGCCGCCAATCGCTTCATGTGGGTGCCAACATCCATCGGATGACTTGGTCTTCGACGCTGTCCCCGGCCCCTAGCCCGAGATCCACCTTCTCGGGGAAACCCACGTGGCCCCCGTGGCTGGTGACGATCCGCCGAAGCGTGGTCGCATTCTGAAGCCAAGGCCGCACCGTGTCGATCAGGACCATCGGATCTCGCTCCGCCGCGATGAACAGCGTCGGGGTGCGGATCTGATCGAGCACGCTGCAAGCGCTGGTCTTGGCCCAATAGTCCTCGGCCCCCGCAAAGCCGTGGCGGGGTGCGATGATCCGTTCATCCCAGAGCTCGATCGTGTCGATTCGGGCCGCCTCTTTGACGGGCACCGGAACGTCGCGGCGCTCGGCCACGTGACGGTAGATCTCTTTCAGTGCGCTGAGCACGTGGCGCCGATAGAAGACGCCCCGAGGCTGATCGATGGCGCGCGCGCTCTCCTTTAGATCGATCGGCGAGCAGACGGCCGCCGCGGCGCGAACCCGCGGGTCTGGCGCGTCGGCGAGGTAGCGCAGGGCCATGTTCCCGCCGAGCGAGTAGGCGAGCAACAAGATGTTCTCGTAGGGCGCGAGGGGCTCACTGCGGATCGCCGCAGCGAGGTCCTCCGTGAGGCCGGCATGGTAGTAGTCCGCACCGCCGCGATCCGCGCCCCGCAAGTTGAGCCGGAGGCTGTCGATGCCCGCATGCTCGGCTGCACGCGCAGCTTTCCGCGCGTAATAGCTCGTCGCGCTTCCGCCGAGGCCATGGATGATCACGACGATCGTGTCGGACGCGCTGCTCTGCGTCAGGCGGCCGCTGATCTGCAGCGTGCCGAGGGCTCCGTCGTGAAGGCTCGTCTCCCAGTGTTGCCAGTCCGGAACCCGTGGTGGGAGCAGGCTATGTCGGAGAAACGGGCCGAGGGTCCAGAAATGACCCTTCCAGCTCATGATTCATTGGGTTTGAGCGTCGCTACGGCTGGCGCTTGTTCCGCCTGCTGGTGCCAGGAGTAAAACGGAGGCCGATCTTTGCACATGGGTCGGTCGTCGTCCGCGCAGTAAACGCGCACGTGGAAGTGACTGCGGTGGGGTGCACCGTGACGGGGCTGCGTGATCACGCGCCTCGCGCGCATCAGCACCTCGGGGTTCGCTCCCTCCTTCACGGCCTGCTGAAGGAGCCTGCGCTTGATCGCGTTCGCGACGAAGATGTGTTGCACGTCCGTGCTGGCATGACTGAGAAGAGACTCGACGAGCGCCCAGTTGCGTGCGGCGTCGAACTTGTAGAGGTTGCCCCACTGAATGCCCATCGCCTTGTTGTTCAGACGGACGAACAGGTGCACGTTTACGGGCGTCGAACGACGATCCAAGAGGTAGAATCCGAGGTCGACGTCGCGGCCGCTCTGATGGGACACGTGTGGACGGAAGCGCCCGCCGCCAGGTCGCGAGAGGTCGCCGACGGTCAATCGCGAGCGCGGGTAGCGAAACGCGACTTCCTGGGCTGCGCGTTCGATGAGACGGACGAGCTCGCCGGTGCCGTGGCGCGAATCCTGCGAACCGACCTTGACCGTGAAGTCTTTCTGATCGTTGATGCGTTGACCGAAGCGAAGCAGCCCGCGGTTCGGGTAGCCGACCGAAACGCTAGGCGCAGCCTCGAGGTCAGACGGTGAGATCGTTCGCGGCATCCGCGAGATCCGTTCGAGCTCGTCGTCGGAAGGCTCCGCGTGGGCGTCTGCGTGTTGCGCCTCCCGCAGCACGGAATCGCCGGTCATCGGCAGCTCCGCGGACGCAGAGCTACCCAGGGACCCCGCCACCCAAACCAGTGACGTCGCTGCCGCGGCGCAGATCCACGGTACCAACCGTGATCCTGTGCTGTTGCCTGATTCCTTCATCCCCATTTTCTCGGGCCAAGTGTGGCCCGAATCCCCTCGAATGCCAGTGTGCCGGGTCGAAGGGCCCGATGCCAAGGCTGAGAGCCCGTTCAGACTGCGTTTTACAGGGTTTGCCCTACCGCTGCATCGACTTTGTGGGTAAAAAATGACAATTCAGCCAGGAGCGGCCGCGGGTTGCGCGCTTTCTTCGCCAGGAAGGTCCGTCGGACCGGGGATTGGGTATCCCATGAGATACCGGGCGAACAGGGTCCAAATCACCCCGAGGCCCCACGCCAGTCCCAGCACGACGCCGCCATCGATGATTCCGCGCCAGGGCTGCGGAAGAGAGCGCACCCACCAAATCAGGAGGATCAGCGCACCGATGAAGACCCAGCTCACCGTCATCTGGCGCCGAGTGGAATGGAAGAGGCTCATGCAGAACGGCAGGGCCAGGACGATCCACAGGGGCCTCGGATTCTGGCCTAGATACACGGCGCGGGCCACCACCCGTGGAGAAAAGCGGAGCTGGAACCCGCGGTATCCCTCGAGGTAGGCGTTCGCGACCAGCCATGCAACGTAGATCGCCTTCTGACCGCCGGTCATGAGACCCTCGGTCCAGGGCTCGAGCGCCAACGGCCCGAGTCGCCAAATCGCCCGACCGAGCAAGAGAGACACCCAGGCGACGCCCCAGGCGGCCACCAGCTTTTGAACCCAGGGGCGCATGAACGGCGCGACGTTAGCAGTATCGATTGGGATGTCGACTTGCCCAATGCCGGGCTCAACCGCCATGCTCTGACAGACGAGGCCACCACTTGGACGATGCGATGTACGAAGCGGGCTTTGAAGAGCCCGAGGGCAAGTCTCGAAGGCCAGGCTTGCCTGTGGAGCCGCGCCGCGTTCTGCGAATTCTCCTGCCGCACTGGCGGCGCCTGGCCGCCGTGTTCTTGGGGACGACGCTCGTCGCTGCGGCGGCCTCCTTCTTCGTTCCGAAGACTTACGAGTCGGGCGCAGTGCTTCTCTACGAGGGCTCGCCACTTCTCAACCCCGACTCCAACCCGCGGTCGCCAGAGGCCTTCGTACAGTCTGCGGTGGTGCCCGGCCGTCTTCGGGAGGTGCGTGCGCGTCTAGGCTGGGGGATCTCTTTGAAGCGCCTCGGCGCGCGGGTCCAAGCCGACCTCGCGAGCGAGAACTCGATGCGTCTCTCGGCCACGGGCTCGACGGCCGAGGAGTCGTATGCGCTGGCGCAAGCGGTGCTCGACGTATTCCTCGAGCACCAGGCGTCCTTCAACGCGAAGGAGCTCGAACGGCTCGGGGCGGAGAACGAGCTCGCTCTGCGACGCGCGAAAGAGCGACGCGATGAGGTCCAGGCAGCGTTCGATGCGTTTCGCGAGCGTAGCGGCAAGCCCGACCTGCTGGACGAGAAGGAGCAATTGCTGAAGCGCGCCGCAGCGCTGCGCGCCGGAGAAGACGAGGCGGCCGTCGAAATTGCGGCTCAGAAAGCCCTGATCGCGGAGCTCGAACGAGCGCGAAAGGATCTACCGAAGCAGATCGTAGCGAGCGCGACGAAGGGCTCTCCCGTCGACGCACCCTTGGCCAAGACGCGCTCCGAGCTCGCGGAGGCGCGCGCCAGCCTCAGCGAGGAACATCCGCGCGTGCAGGCCTTGAAGGAGAGGGTAGCGAGTCTCCAGGCTCAGAGGGGGACGGAGCGTGCGGAGATCGGCGACCAGATGCTCGTTGCCAACCCCGCGCGCGCTTCGGTCGACGAGCAACTCGCCACGGCCCGCGCGTCGTTGGCGGCCGCAGAAGAGAGGAAAGCGGCCCTCCAGGTGCTCATGGCCGACGTTCAGCGGGAGGCCGAGGCGCTTGCTCCGGTGGAGGGAGAGGCGCGAGATGTCGTCAGCGAGCTCGACGCCGCGGTGGCTCGCGTGGAGACTCTCACCGCCCGTGACGCCGCGCTTCGCGACGCGATGCTCACACCTTTCACCGGTTTCCATGTTCTGTCCGCTCCGGCAGTTCCGGAGCAGGCAAAGAAGGTCACGGGCTACGTCGTGTTTCTTCTTCTGCTTCCAATGCTCGTCGCTTTGATCTACGCCTTCTTATTGCTCACCCGTGATCTGCGCGCGCTGAGGGTCGAGGCGCCGCGGGAGG
>Ga0209536_100007942_pt1 | contig 16019 bp, 12 predicted proteins | sample DeeMarSeWOR28_12_FD_187461 | JGI IMG/M metagenome (GOLD analysis project Ga0209536, IMG submission 187461) | Marine sediment microbial communities from White Oak River estuary, North Carolina - WOR-2-8_12 (SPAdes) (version 2) | ecosystem: Environmental > Aquatic > Marine > Intertidal zone >...
GTCATCGTTGAAGCCAAAGCTGAAGTTGCTACTTTGTGTCAAAATTTTCCATCTTATCCGATCACAGAAAGGGTAGATTCCTTAGAAGAATAGGTATTAGCATCATTAAGTGATGCACACGATTCATATGAAAAAAACGGAGAAAAGCGTTGTTTCGGGAAGGTTAGCCACATTACATGTACGCTGAAAGGAACAATTTTTGGTGTTATAAATCTGAGCGTGTTATGGTTGCAAATAGATAAATCGTCAGTGACGATCTACCGTTCATACATGGCTTCAAACGGGCGCAATTGAAGTCGTCTGTGAGAGTGGGTATATCAAAAACCTGCCTGCAAAATTGTGCGAGAGTGCCATTAAGAACTTCATACTTTGGCTAATCATGTTTAGTTTAAGTATTCATGATCGGGTACTCGCTTCTGACTATACAGCATCGGCTAACTGCTCCCCACCCTCCGCTCGGTGTGTCGAACCGGCACTGCCTGATCACCATTCAAACTCCGGCCGTTCCTGGCGGCATAGCTCGATAAGTTCGTTCACCATTTGCCGTCGCTCGCAATAAAGGAACAACTCGCGGGCTAAACCGGGCTTGGTGGCCGGAAAATTCTCGTAATCGACATCCAGGTCCATGCAAAGGGTTCTGAGTTCCGATAGGTTAAAGGCCTCGACCAGGGTCTGGCGGATTCGGACCCGATCCTCGCGGGTTAATGGTTGGCCAGTATAAATTCTTTTCCCAGCAGCAGTCGATCGCGCTTCTTTTGCCTGGGGACGGTCTGAACCCGACAAGAGGCGGCCGTCCCTCAGGCGCATGAAGAGAACCGGGATGGCCCAGTCAACGGATTCTAAATTCAGCAAGAGGTTGCGGGCTTCGTTCAGCGCCCGGTCCACCTGGCCGTGATCCAATAGTCGCCGGTAGAAATCGGCCGTCAATTGCCGGGCAACATCCATCGCTACCCGCTCGCGCATGGCCACCACGGCCGGCACCCCAGCTTGAATGAGCTTGGGCCCCAGGCCTACAAAGGGATTCCGGCCTTCGCCGCGAGCAGTCTCACACGCCGACAAGAAAACCAGGCGCGTTTGGGGACGGATGTTGCCCAATTTGGCGGCGATGGTTTCGTCGTCGACGGCCTGCCAGGTACCATCTGGTCTTTCCAGGTACAGGGCGGCTCGCTCTTTTTGGCGCTGGTAAATGCCATGCCCAATGAGATGTAAGCCATGATGGCCCGGCAGATGGCGCAAAATATTGTCCAGGCTGGTGGCCACATCGAGGATCTCGTAACCGGGTTGGTCCATTTGTGCCCGCAGACCGTCAGGCAACCCAGTCCGGCCGGGCACGAAGGTTAAAGTAACCTGCCCTTTCTGCCGTAGCTCACCAAGAGCATGGTCCAGGCTCTGGATTTCGTCAGCCACCTGGATCGGGGATAGCCCTTCAGGCAGTTGTTGGGGATTGGCCACGGCCACCAGGATCCGCAGCGGCCGTTCGTTCAACGGCTCTGGCTCGGCGCTGGGCAGGCCAATATAGCGGGAAAAGGGAGTGGCGGCCGAGGCGGCCATGGGCAGCGGCCGGCCGGTATGCGTGTCGTAGAGACGTTCCCAGGCGATTTGGTGATGCAACTCAGCGGCGGCGTTGTCAAGCCAAAGTTGCACCCGTAATTGCCCTTCAGAATGCTCGCCCGCCCGCCCTACTGCTAAGAGGTAGGCATCGCGGATTGGCCCGGTGAACAGGGCATCGAAGAGCAACACGCCATAAGCCTGGGCATCGAGCTGCAAGGCCAGCAGCTCCTCTTCCTTCAGCTGCAGCTCACCTGCAAATTTCCGGCCGTCGTCCAGCGCAGCCTCCACCGGATAGGCCTGGCGACTGTCATCAAATCCAAAAATGCGAACCTGGATGCTGACAGTTTCTGTAGTCATATTAATCCGTCACCTTAGAGATTACACAGGGGAACTTGGTGTCGATACCCTCCCCCACCAGCGCATCATAGCGTACACCAAGATCAAAACAGAGCGTCCGAAACTCTTCTAAACTGTAATGCTCAACTATAAAACTTCGCAGCTCAACAAGCTCGAATGTCATATTTGCCAAATATCAATCACCGTATGCTTCAGTCAGTAGCACGACTTTACCCTTTGCCTTACCATCGCGCAGGTATTCCAATGCTTGTTTCCCTTCCTCCAGAGGAAAAGTTTTATCGAGCACCGGATTGAGTTGTCTCGTTACCAGATGGTCAATCAACACCTGCAAATCTTGAGCATACAGTCCTGGGTTCTTCTTGTAGTATGTGGTGACGTCAAATAACAGCGCCGAACGGCGGTTGGGCCATAAATTCCAAAACTGTAAACGGATCAGGCCGCCCACCGACTCCAGCATACCTGATTGCCCCATGGCTGCAGCATAAGAGCTTGTGGAAACCAGGGTCCCATCTGGGCGAAGGCATTTGAAAGAGCGAGCCAGATGACTGCCGCCGATGTGATCGACGACCATGTCGACCCCGCCCTCATGGTTGACCACCTCCACAAAATCCTCACGCTTATAATCGATGGGAATGCCGTCAAGAGCCTTTACCAATTCACGTTTTCCCTGAGAGGCTGTCCCAAAGGCTTGGATGCCCATCATTTGGCACAAATCCAACATGGCAGTCCCCATACCGCCACCCGCCCCATGCACCAAAACGCGCTGCCCGGCACTTAACTTCCCCACCCGAACGATCAGGGCATACGCTGTAACGTAGTTCAGGGTCAGACAAATCAGTTTAGCCGGGTCAAGGTTGTTGTCGACAGGCGTTAGCGCATCTTGCGGCCAACAACCGTATTCAGCATAACCTCCTGTTTGAACCAGCGCGGCCACGCGCTGCCCGAGCGCTAATCTTTCAACCCCGGCCCCTAACTTGTCCACCACGCCCACAAAATCGTAGCCCGGCGAAAACGGGGGCTTGGGACTGCCGGGCACCACGCCGGACATCCATAACAAGTCGCCAAAAGCCACCCCGGCTGTCAGCACTTTGACCCGCACTTCACCAGGGCCAGGTTCCGGTATGCCTTCTTCCGACAGGACTAAGACTTCCGGCCCGCCGCTGCGTTCGGCAATAATTCGTTTCATCCGGTTATACCTACTGCCGGTTCCATTGCCTCCGGCAGAGAAAGGATCTCCGCCCGGCCTCGTCAAGACCGATGAGGATGGGGGACATCTGTGACCACCCACTCTGACGATATGTAGCCTTGACCCCTCGATGATGGTCCTTTAGAAGTGCTCCTGCTTTGTCCAAATCCAATGGTTCGTTCCTCCTTCTCAGAAATATGCTCGCTCAAACATGCTCTTATATGGATTATAGCCGCTTTACCGATCAATATGAGTCCAATTATCCTGGCACCGACGATGGCGCCCTGTTAGCGGCCGGAGGGGCAGAGAACAATCTCGCGCCGGCCGACCAGCCCAATGGATTCGCGCAACGAGCGGTTAGCCATTATCGGTTCGCCCTCGTAACTGGCGTCGATTTCACCTGATGCCTGGTACGGGCCAATCTCCCCCACAAGGGGCACGCGCGCACGAATCATCTTCCCGTCATACTGTAATTCGTAGGTGCCCGGTGGGATGGGATAGCTCCGTGACTCGCCGGCCGGCAGCTCGATGGTCACTTCGCCGATAGTGGGGAATTTCTCGCTTGCCCGAATGTCATCGGTGCAGTTATTGGTGACCGTTACCCGAGGCGTTGCGATAGCCGCGGCCGTCACCATGGTCACGCCGACGACCAGCGCTCCGACTACGACGACAGCCAGGATCAGCACCAGACCCGATAAACCGAAGAAGGGTGTCGGCGGCTTACCTCTCAGGGCCGCTTCTCGCCAGGCGGTCTGCTCCTCGGGGGGCAGCGACTCGTAGGCAGAAATAGAGGTGATCTCGTATGCGTCGCCAAGGTGATCTGGGTTCAGGGCTATGAGACGTTCGGCGGCATCTGCGGGCAGGCTAACCAGTAAGCGGACGCTGCCTGATGCTGTGGCTATAAGCATGACCTCGTCCGGTGCCACTCCCAAGACCTGGGCCAACTCGGATAGCAAGTTTTTGCGGTTCCTGAGCTTGTCAACGGGCAAAACGATTTGTACCTTGGAGCGCGGTGTGCAACTTCCTAGTTCGGCCAGCAAAGTTACCAGTTCCTCTTCCGGTCTTTGTTTGACCATCTCGGCCACCAGACAGCTCAGGTTCTGTGTTCTTTCAAAGTAGGCTAGCAGTTCGCGACTTAGATCGCTCTTAGTCTGGTGAGGGAACATCTCATAGTCCACACCCAGGTCAAAGCATAGGTCCTTAAGTTCCGACAGGCTGAAGTACTCGGTCAGAAAATGGCGCAGGCGGCTACGAACATTTGGCGATACTTCCATCGCAGTCCCTCATTGCTCTCGAGTCCGTACACTGTACAAGTAATAACCCAGAACCTCGCTATTTGCCGGGCCCAAAGGTAGTGAAGTCTCCACCAAGGGTAAGATAACACCCTCTATAGTTGCCTCCCCACAGGTATTGAGAGGCATCTAGCTCATACGGTCCTCTAACCGCAACGTTTGGGCACCACGATCCACAAGATCAGATAAAGTACGAAACCAGGCAGCCCGCCGGGCAGCAGCAAGATGAAGAAAATGAGGCGGATGATGAAGACTTCGTTATACTTGCGCGAGAACCCGGCAAGGTCCTCCTGAACCTTCTTCCCACGGTATCACGCCCACAAAGATTGTGGCTCCTCTTGGAGGTATCTTGCTTAAGTTAGCCACATTCTCCAGGCCCCATCTACCTGTGCCCAAGAAATTAATGTGAACGGGAAAATCAGCGGAGTTCCCAGGGTCCAAACTCATCGTATCGACCGCAATGCTGGATATATCCCGTTTTGCCAGTAACCATTCGATGGCTTCTAGACCAAAACCGGGAAAGTTAAGGTCGGGGAACCCTGTGCCACCCCGGAAAGCGTCTCCATCGGACACCTTTTGATCCCACTCACTGTTCATCGCCACACAAGCGCCTTTGGGAATGCGGCCGTGGCCACGTTCAAAGGCGACTAAATCGTCCGGATCTACAACCGCATTCGGGTCGCTTTTTGCCTTGTCCGAGATATCGACGACGACGATGGGCACGATGAATGTCGCCGGGTCGAGCTCATCGACTAGATTTCCCCCTGGAGCAAAGTGTCCGGGAGAGTCTATATGAGTACCAATATGCTCATAAAAAGTCCATTCTTTTGCATAGAACCCGTTATCCGGAATGGTGAATTGGACCTCATCAAATATTGCTTGCGGGCCTAAAAAACTGGGGAACGTCCGAACCAAGCGATGGGTCAGATCGACCACGCCCTTCTTCCCCCGTCCACGACCTTTGTTGGCGGATAAGACAGGTGCAGCCTGATGACCTATCGTCCCAACCACTGTCGTGGCTGCCGCAGCTTTGAGGAAATTTCGTCGATTAACTTTTTGTGACACAATTTCATGACACATGGGAACCTCCTTTTAGTCCATGAAGGAATTGGCGAGATCAACAAAAAAATCTGTTATGTTGAAAATTCAGTCGTCCTCTTTGTACAAGTTTTTTGTCTGGGCTGTTCTATTCTATTTGACTCCAATGAAATTGACCAATCGCCAATTGCGGCGTTAGGGGGAACTGAACGTTAGAGAGTAAGACGGTCGAGAAAGCTAGCATAAAAATGGTTTTTACCGATAATCTTACAACCTTTATACTTAGCATGATTGGAAGAGTTCTGGCATCGCCGGGACCCTGTTGTGTGAGGAGAGGTTAAATGTCCCGACAAGAGACTTTAACCAACTTACGAAAAATACTTGCTTCTAGACTCAGTCAGGGAGAGCTGGAAACCCTTTGTTTTGACCTAGGCATAGATTTTGATGACTTGCCAGGCGAAACTAAATCAGACAAAGCAAGAGAGCTAATTGAATATATTGATAATCGCGACCAAATCTCAAGACTTATAGAAGTTTTAAAATTACAACGGCCAGATATTCCTTGGGACTCTGTTATGGGGGAAACCAAGGAGCCCCCCTCGGAAGCGGTTCAGTTACAGGAAGAAGACGAGAAAGAACCTCACCAAGGCTATTCACAAAAATTAAGAGCATGGTTTGGTAAGCTATCCGATGCTGCACAGGTCGCAATAATTGTAGCAATCATTGGTTTATGTGGGGGACTTTCCGTAGCAGTGGTTGAGGGGGTGATGCCATATGTGGTAACCAGAATCGCTAACTCTACCCTAACACCGACCCACACCCCGACAGCAACGATTACTCCCACACCCAGCCCAACAACAACCCGTATGCCTTCGCCATCCTCTACGCATACACCATCATCCACGCCGACGGCAACACCAACGCCATCCCCGTCGCCCACTAAAACCAACACGCCAACACCATCCCCATCGCCCACTAAAACCAACACGCCAACACCATCCCCATCACCCACCATGACCAATACGCCAACACCTACACCGGTGCCAATTCAACTCTATAACATTCGGGAAGGAGATACTCTGGAGAGCATTGCTGCAGAACTCTTGGGGCATGAAGACCGTTCCTTAGAGCTCTGTGTTATGAATCGCGGTTCGATTGGTGTTAGTGACTGCTACGCTTCAACCGTTACAACAGCCCTCACCAATCGAATTGGGGCAAATATTAAGTATATTCCCCTCAGTATTTTATTAACTACCATCTCCCTTCCGCATATGTTCTACGATGCCGAGGTCTATGAGTACTTCTCGAAAAACGATGATTGGGTATGGTATACAGTCGAGGTAGGCGATAGCGATGGGCTGTCAAACATTGCCTATAAATTCTATCGCGATGCGGGGCTCTGGCCGGAGATATGCGTGTTCAACAGAGATAAACTGGGTACACAAAGTCGATGCACAGAAGAGGTTCTCTTAATAGGTATGAGGCTGAGGATTCCTATGCTCACTCCGCCTGCTGCCGTAACAATAAGGCCAGAGGACACGTCCCCAACGCCAACCAATACCCAAACGCCCGAACCCCCGATACTGACTGCAACGATCACGCCCTCAGACACTCTCTCACCAACTCCGACACCTACTCCTTAGTGCCGGATGATGGCCCCCAAGGCGGCTATTCCCGCGACCGCCAGCCATCGACCGGTGATCATCATCAAAAAAAGCAAGGGCGACCGCCTGGTCACCCTGCTTTACCTTATTTGTAAGACCAGAGACGATACCCTCTTCCGTATCGCCAAGCTCAATTGTCGTTCAATTCGATAGAACACCTTTTACGGCGTGTCCGACATGTAACCATTGGTGAAGAACTTCCGGTCGGCCGGATGCACATTGGCCAGGGGATCTACCCCTCCGGATAGGCCACCAGCCGCATACCCATTGGTGAAGAATTTCCGATCGGCCGGATCCACCTTGGCCAGAGGGTTAACCAATCTAGCCTCACCGCTGCCGGTCGCATATTCATTGGTATAGAACTTGCGGTCGGCTGGGTGCACATTGGCCAGGGCGTCGCTGCCTCCTTCCTTCATGAGCAGGGCCATATAACCGGTATCGAAGAATTTTCTGTCGGCCGGGTGTACGGTCGTAGACCCTGGCGCTTCAATTGATAAACCAACATCTGCTGGCGGGCTGATCGTTGGCAGATTCTGGACAACCAGCCAACTGACCAAAATGGCCACAGTGATCAAACTTAAGCTGATCAAATAGGGCCAGACATTCTTTTGTGACAAAGTGTACCTAAACATGTCTACTCTCCTATTCTTAAATATGGTGGGCATTGGCCCTGAACGATTAAAGATGGTTTCGATCTCGATTTCCGGTTTTAAATCTGCCGGTCGTGCTGAACTCTGTGCGCGGGTGGACTACGGGCCCCTCCCTTAAAGATGCCCGGCCGGCGGCGCAGACAGGCCTGGACCAATTCACCGATGCGTCCACGCCGGTGATAGTACGCGACTAATTCCCTGGCCTTGTCCTTCTTACCCGCACCTGGTAAGTCATCATAGTCCAGACCCAAATCAAAGCAGAGGTCGCGCAGTTCACTTTCGTTGAAGAGAACGCTGATTGATCGCCGTAATTTGAGCAGTTCAGACGGCTGGAGTGTAGGTAGATCGCCCACGCTGACCATCGCCGATGGGGACCTGGGGTCGGCACCTGCTATCCTACCGTTTGAGTCGGCCGGTGGCCTCTTGGGGTCGGTCTTGCCCATCTGGATGATCTGGTTGCCAACTCCGACCTGCCCATTTACTGAGCCGGATATGGCGATCTGGATGTCACCCATCAACGGGCGATCTGAACTCTTATCGTCCTTATTTTTACTTGAGGTGTCCTTCATGATTCGCCTCCTTCAACACAGTATGGGTAGACAATAACTGTAACGGTCGCCGTAACCTCGTTCAGGATGCTATCTGTGGCCGTTAAGGTGATTTCATGAGTGGTGCCCGAACATGAATTTGTCACGAGCCTGGCCTGGATTTCATTGCCATAGCCAAGAACACTATCTTGGAGTTCGGTTTGGTTGGTTCGCCAGACCAATGCTTCACCGGTCAACCCGCCGTCCTCTTCATCTTCGGCCGCCCCTTGCAAGAATACGTGTGCATACCATAACCGGTCGTCGCGATTATCTGTATAGACTTCACGACCATCGGCCGGTTCGTAGATCTTGGCCACCGGCGTAGAATCTGGCGGTGTGCTAGTCGGTGGATCGGCCACCGGTAGGGAGATGGTTACCTCGGCCGATGCATTGTTGGCCTCATTGCTTTCTTCGACGCGGCAGATCGCATCGTAGGACTGGCAACTATCAGCCACAGCCGATAGTATGACCGTCGCTCCTTGCAAATAGGAGCCAAATGTCACTGCACTATCCAGGGAAACGTTGCCTTCCCCGGGCAGCGGTGCGCCGGTGGAGCCTGACCAGACGACAGTGGGTCCTAGTGGTCCGTCTTCGTAGCCTGGAAAATAATGAAGCACTGACACTTCGTGGTTATCTGCTTTCGTTTCTCCCAAATTGCTGACTGTGACGCGGAAAGGCAATATAACCTGCCCTTCTTCGCCTAGTTGGGGCTCGGCCGGGGTAAACGAGGCTACCAGATCGGGCGGTGACAGCGGAACATCCGGTTCATCTGGCTCATCCGGTTTGTCCGGCTCATCCACCTCATCCGGCTCATCCTCGACTTTAGGATCTTCCGGTGTCGGGGTGATTGTGGCCGTCGGCATCCAGGTGACCGTTGGCGTCCAGGTTGCCGTCGGCGTTTCCGTAACCAGGAACGGTGGCACATAGAGATACCGGCCGTAGTAAATGCGGTGGCTGAAGAGACAGTTGGCCTTCTGAATGGTTTGAACCGATGTGCCGCGAGACCGGGCCAGGTGCGAAAGCGTGTCGCCAGCCTGGATGACGTAGTCAATCCAGCCGGCAGGCATGATCTTATTACATGGTATAGGTGTAGCGGTTGGCACCAATGTCGGGGTCGAGGTGGTCGTACTAGTCGGCGTGGATGTGGCGGTTGGCGAACGAGTTGGTAACTTGGTCGGCGTATGGCTTGGGAACTGCTTTGTTGGTTTGCTGACCGGCTGCTCTATTAGATCCCATTCTGCTTCAGTCATAGGTGTTATGGAGGCCGTCGGTATACTAGTTGGGGGTACTGCCGCGACGACCGGCCGTGCGGGCCAGTTCTCCCAGGCATACCAGCCAACGATGCCACTCAGGATGATGCCCAAGGAGATCACGAGCACCACCAGGATGGCCTTGAGGCTGGGCAAAGCAGCGCCAATCGTCGGCGCCGGCGGTTGTGGCTGGGGTGAACTTTGTTGGTTTGGAGTTGGGGGTGGCGAGAGCAACACGTCCAGGTTGTGCCGGGTGATGGCTGCTCCCTGATGGTCGCCCAATGTTTCACGAAACCTCAACGCCTGGATAAGCGAGGTTTGAGCGCTCTCTTTTTCTTCCAGACAAAGCGCTCGGGTGCCCAGCTGGTGCAAGGCCCAGGCTTCGGCCTCTTTCGCCTCTAGTCGTCGCGCCGCTTGAAGCCCCGATTCCAACGCCGCTTCCCAGGCCCCCCACTTATTAGCCAGGGCCAGAGGACCCTCGACGATGCGGGCCAGCTCCAGGGCTTTGGACCAACGACCTTCACGAATGGACCAGGACAAGACGTGCATGATGGATTCGAGATTGGCTAAGATGTCCTCGGGGATACGCCAATACAGCTCGGCCCGATTTTGGAAGTAATCGGCAAACCAATCGAGCACCGGCCCTGCATCCCACCGGCCTTCCAAAGCCTGGACTAGAGAGCCGCTCAGTTGATAGTGGGCGCCGTCGATCATTATTAGGCCACGCCTGGACAAGTCCTCTAACATCCCAGACACGTCCCTGTTGCCTTGAGAGGTCACCAAGGCATCGACGTGGATCGGGGCGCCGCCAAAGGCGGCCAATACGGCGAGAAGGCGACGCTCTGGCTTGGTGCTGGAAGCTAGCTCAAGCTCGGTTAATCGATCGGCCGGAGAGGCTACCTGCAATTGCCGGGTCACCCCCGTCAGTGGCATGCCCTGGTCACGTACCAGGGCCGAAGCCCGTAGGATATTGAGGGGGTGGCCGTCCAGGAGAGTGCAGAGTACCTTCCCTACTGCTCGTTCCCTGGCAGGCAGCCTCTGGCCCAAGGCCCGCTCGAGCAACCTTACCGCTTCTCCCATAGGGAGTCCGCCCAGGCGATGGGCAGATCCCTCATCGTCCCAGAGATGCCGCTCTTCTGAAGCCAATAGTATGGCGCTGTTAGGCAGGACGTTGGCGAGCAAGTCGATGCTGTAACAGTCTAGCTTCACGTCGTCTAGTAGGACGATGCCGCTAACCGCCTGTAAATAATGTAAGATCTGGCCGTCTGAAGGCTTGAAGGGCATTTCAGTCTCATAGAAGGCATCAAATAATTGCTGTAACAGGTCCATCCAGGGTTGGTCCATTACCGGCAGGTACAGGATGCTGTCCCCCTCTTCAGGAGCAGCATGGGCCAGGTGGCGTAGGAGAGCAGTCTTGCCGATGCCAGTTTGGCCATACAACTCAAAGACCCTGCTGGAACCCAGTGCGGCCGTGGCAGCGCCAATCGCTGTTTGACGATCTAACAAACCTGTGAAGGGACGCGGCAGCCGCCGAACTGGGGCCGGTCGCGGGCGCACAGCTGGCTGTCCTTGCTGATTGATGTATACCAAGCCGCCCTTTACAGAGCCGATTTGTACGACGTATTGACCGACGGCTACTTGGCCGTGCACGTCGCCCTGGATATGTACTGCTGTTTGAGGAGTTGCCACTAACTGATCCATTTGTCTCACCTTTCTGTGCTAGTTATCGCTGTGATTCACCGCGAAGAAGCCAAGGGCGCAGAGAGCTTTAAGGATGAGTGATCGTATCTTCGGCGCTTTCTAGGCTTTTCCCTGCGAGTCCTTTCCAAGTTCAGTTTTCAGGAATTCCATCGTCGTTTCCAGATTCCCAAACCCGTGGCGTTCTCCAGTTTGTGGGTTTTCTAACATGACGTACCATTCAGCCCTTCCATGGCGATGAGAGCGCCACAATCGCATGAGATAAGAACGATAATCTGAAAAATCGGCCGTGTTTTTTGCCATGATCCTTCTTCAATGTTTGGTTTGTTGTAAAGCTATCTATCATTATGGACCCAGCTATCAGCAATCTATCAGGACTCGAGTACCATCACAGCCGTGCCTTGACATACGGCCTTAACCCGGCGCATAATCAACAAATGGCGGCCGATTTGTCCCTCTCTTTCCTGGGCACTTTTCAGGTTAATCTCAAAAAAGAAACTGCCATTCGGTTTGAGTCCGATAAGGTGCGAGCTCTGTTAGCCTATCTGGCCGTCGAGCGAAACCGGCCGCACCGCCGGGACACCTTGGCTGAGTTGCTGTGGCCCGAATTTCCTCCGACTCGCGCCCGGCGTAATCTCAACCAGGCCTTACTAAACCTGAGACAAGCCATCGGCGACCGGGAAGCAGCACCACCCTTCCTGCTGGCCGATCACGCAAGCATACAGTTCAACCTCGAAGCCAGCTTTTGGCTGGATGTAGCCGAGTTTGAAGCACATCTGGCCTCAGCCGTCGTGCACGATCATGTTAATCCTCGTACCTGCTCTGACTGTATGGACTGGCGGGCGTCGGCCGTCGCACTCTATCGGGGTGATTTTCTGCAAGGGCTGTCGGTGGATGCCAGCACCACTTTTGACGAGTGGCTTACGCTGAGGCGGGAAAGGTTGCACCGCCAAGCAGTTGAGGCTCTGGTTATTTTGGCCCGGTATCACGAGGATCGCTGGGAGCTAGAAACCGCGCGCGAACTTGCTCTTCGACAAGTGGCCCTGGAACCTTGGGGTGAGGCAGTTCATCGACAACTGATGCGCCTGTTTGCTCACAGTGGGCAGCGCGGGGCGGCATTGATGCAGTACAAAAGGCTCCAGCAGATCTTATTGGAAGAGTTTGGCACGGAACCGTCCGGCGAAACAAAGGATTTGTATGATCGTATTAGCGCCCTCAACAGTGAAGGGCTCAAGCCCAATCTGCCGCCACAACTCACCTCGTTCCTGGGACGTCAGACGGAATTAGCGGAAGCAGCCCTGATCCTGGCTCAACCGGATTGCCGTCTTTTAACCATAACTGGGCCTGGCGGCGTCGGCAAGACACGCCTGGCGGTAGAACTGGCCCGGAGGGTGGCCAATCGGTTTCTGGAAGGTGTCCATTTCGTGCCCCTGGCCACTTTAAACCCCGACGATTCGCTGGCTAATGCCATGATGACAGGGCTACAAATACCTTTTCCAGGGAGCGAAGAGCCTGAAGCCCAGCTTTTCTCTTATCTGCAGGACAAAGAGTTGCTGTTGCTGCTTGACAATTTCGAGCATCTGCAAAGTGCAGCCAGCTTGATCGACCGCGTTCTGCAAAACGCGCCTGAGGTTAAGATCGTCTTGACCTCTCGGGTGCGGCTCCACTTTCCGATGGAAACGGTATTTGAACTAGGCGGCTTACCTGTACCGCAAGAAGGACAGGTACAGGACCTGGAGAGCATTGGTGCCGCCCAATTATTCATTAAAAGAGCCGAACAGGCTCGTAGTGATTTCGTTCTGACACCGTCAAACGGCGTAGCGGTTAGCCGTATTTGTCGCCTGGTGGGTGGTCTGCCGTTGGCTATCGAGCTGGCAGCTTCCTGGGTGCGGGCGCTTTCATGCGCTGAGATCGCCACTGAGATCGAGGCGGGCCTCAGCTTCCTGGCTTCGCCGGAAGACGTGCCGGCCTCCTACAGGAGTATGCAGGCTGTCTTCGGCCGGTCGTGGCAATTACTGACGAGGGTTGAGCAAGCTACATTCAGCCAACTGTCGTTATTTCGCGGTGGTTTTACCCGCCGGGCAGCGGCCGAAGTTGCCCAGGCAACGCTGCAAGTGCTGGCCAGGCTGGTGGACCAGTCGTTGTTGCAGCGGGCAGCGACCAACCGCTACCAGATTCACGAATTGTTGCGGCAGTATGCGGCCGATAAGCTTGGCGAAGCCGCCCCGGAGATCGTCGACGGGGCACAGATCAGGATGGTCGGCTATTTCCTATCCTTTGCGACTGAGAATCAGGACGATTACCTGGCCCTGGAACAGGAATCAGCCAATCTATTGGCCGGTATGCGCCTGGCGCATGACCGCCAGATGTGGGCCGAGAACATGGCCTATGCCGCCTTGCTGTCCCAGGCCTGGTTGTTAAGGGCTCGTTTTTACGACGCCCGGCAAGGCTACCGGTGGGCCAGTGAGGCGGCCGAGAAGCTAGGGGATGTCGGCCGGCTTGCCGAACATCTGCGCGGGTGGGCTCGAGCCTGCATCGAGCAGGGTGCTTATGACGAGGCATCTACCCATCTCGAACGGAGTTTAGGGATTTGCCAGGCCAACGACGATTTGACTGGCCTGGCCAGCACATTGTATTACCAGGGCCGTATCGCCGTCGAAGAGGCAGAATTCGAAACAGCCCAACAACTGCTGGGTGAGAGCCGCCGGCTTTTCAGAGAAGTAGGCGACCTGTCCGGCGAAGCCAAGACCCTTTATCTGGAGGCGGACGTCCCCTTTTACAGGCAAGAATACAACGATGCGGTGGCCCTTGGACGGCAGGCTTTGGAGATTCACCAAACATTGGACGATAAGTTGGGCTGCATCCGTTCCCTGGGTTTGCTGGCCGATATCGCCCTTAAGCAGCAACAATTCGAAGATGGACGGGATTATTGCGACCAGGCTTTGGTGCTGTGTGACCAGTTGCAGGAACAGGGAGAGCGAGGGGTTATCCTGTACATCCTGGCCGAGGCCTTGCGCCATCTGGGCCAATTACAAGGGGCCAGGAAACAGGCCGAGGAAAGCCTCGGCCTGTTTAAACAAATGGGCGATCGCAAAATGCAGGCCCGGGCCCTCTGGCGTCTCAGCCAGGTCGATGCTGATCTAGAGAATTATGACCTGGCCCTGGTAGAAGGCTGGCAAGGCGATGCCCTCTATCGCCAACTGGCCGACCAGTGGAATCGCCCTTATATTTTGCGCCATCTGGGCGATGTCTACCTGGCCACCGGCCAACCCAACCAGGCGCAGGACGCCTGGCAGCAAGCGATGGACCTGGGTATCGGTCCCGACCATCCCGAATATGGCGCCCTACAGCAACGTTTGGCCGGACTCTCTTCCATTATATAGTTACTAGCTACGGCCGTGTGGTCCCTCGGTCGTCCAGCCATCTGCCCTGAGTTCCTCTAGCCATTCTACGACGGGTATCTTTATTCTATCATCCTGGACCACAACTTCTTCTGCCTGAACGGGGATTTCCACCGCTGGCCTTGGACCATGAGGCTCGCCAGCGTACAAGTAGAAATGGTCGTAGAGATCTTCCACGTTCTGAACAGATTGGTTGGACCAAAACCCTGTTACGGCCTTTTCTGGTTCAAGAATATTTAAGGCATCATCTATGACACTGGATATTTTATCCTGCAGCGCCGGGATTGGTATTGCGCTCTGGGGTAAATAGCCACGCTCGCCGAGCTTCGTTTCCCACCTGCTATCCAGGAGATCGGCAATGTTATCCAGATTGCCAAGCTCCGTTGAAGTTACCCCCCGCGCCTTCATCTTTTTGAGGGTTTCACTATAGATACGTGGCCTCAAGATGGGAGTGGGGTGAACCTGGTCGACCCCTTCCTCGAATTCGTTCGTCTTGGTAATTGGATCGTAACTGGCAAACTCTAGTTGCAAGTCCTGGAAATCTAAAGCCATCACCGGTCCGGCCACGACACAGCCGTAAACATCGGCAAAGATTTCCTCGGTCCATTCAAATGATGCATTCCGCAGAGGATCCAACAGCTCTTGACCATTCTGGCCTTTGAGGTGGCTATTCCAAAAAACATAATGACCGACTTCATGGGGAATGGCCAGCAAATCTTCTGTCAAGCGTACGCTCGTAAACGGAATGCCGATCAGGCTCACCTCCGCGTAAGGAATCACTCGAGTTTCAAATGACTTCTGCAAATAAGTGAGAGCTACGGTGCCAGGACCGACCAGATTCTGTTTGATCGCTGGCTGCAGTGCCTGAAGAGCAAGATTATCTGCCAGATCCAGTGTTTCTTCGAGCGAGTTATAATGGCTTTTGTCAGACCGCTGCTTGAAGGCCAGATAGATGACATCCAGATCAAAGGCGATCCGGTCGAGTGCTTTTCTCAGGACGTATTCTTTTGAGAAGCGGACTCGACTATCTTGTGGCCTGTCAATTATGAACTGGCCATTCTGTGGGTTGTCGGAAAAACCGTCTAGGAATACATTGAAGTGCTCTTCACCTTTCAGCGCGAGCCCATTGATCAGGCTTTGCAACGCATCTTTCTCTTGAATATCAGTCAAGGTGATGTCTGCGCGCAGCGATCCCATCACCTCTGAAAGAGATTCCCATCGTACTTTCCATCTTTGTATTTCCTTTTCTTGTGACATGGAATGTGCCTCCTTATCCTTACAAGCCTGAACCCACCCTAAGGTGACTTCGCCTTTTCAATGGGCGGCCGCCAGATATCGTCAACTG
>Ga0209536_100007943_pt1 | contig 16018 bp, 11 predicted proteins | sample DeeMarSeWOR28_12_FD_187461 | JGI IMG/M metagenome (GOLD analysis project Ga0209536, IMG submission 187461) | Marine sediment microbial communities from White Oak River estuary, North Carolina - WOR-2-8_12 (SPAdes) (version 2) | ecosystem: Environmental > Aquatic > Marine > Intertidal zone >...
GCTACTGTTGCCATGAGGTCTGTCCGGAAGAGGCCATCGGTTTGCACAGCAGTTGGCTGTATCAGCTGATCAAGCCGGTTTAAGCTTGGGTAACCGTTCATAGGTTCAAGGTTCAACGTTCCGGGTTCAAAAATCCGGGCTTGGTTCTAACATAGGCCACGGTTCATTCATAGATCACATCATGTTTGCGCATGATTTATGCCATAGTCAGATTGAATATTTTAGGAATGCTATCGATTTAAATTGAAAAGAAAGAGCGAAGCCTCCGGCTCTTAGGGGTTGTACGCCTACGCCTTGGCCGGCTGCGACCTCGTTTGAAGTTTCAAGCAATCTCGCCCTATTTTCCCCCGTACATACTGGCCGCACACTCATTTTTGCCGAGATCCATGACTTCCTGTTCTTCGTCGTCGACCTCCAGTAGGCCGGCATTGACCTTGCGGATTTCCCCATACACATCAGGTTGTTTGCGCATATTTTCTTTGATAAATCGAACGAAATCGTTTTCTTTCTCGATTCCGTAAATATCCGCATTTTTAATTTTGATGCTGCCCATGGTATCGACAAACACCTTTTCCGGGTTTGCTTCACTCCAATCCAGGTAGTGACCCGGTAAGATAAGCAGATCGTCATTCAGATCGGCAATTTTAGTTCTGAGGGTTTTGAACAGTAATTTGGACCATTCCTCCGCCATACCACCCAGATCCGGACGACCAATGGATAATACGAAAACCGTATCCCCCGTAACCAGGAATTTGTTGTCGATGAGATAGGAAGTACTTCCCGGCGTGTGTCCCGGTGTGTGAATGGCTTTGATTTCCGGGCCTCCCTTCGAAAACTGGAAAATCTCCTGATCCTTGACGCTTTTGTATTCAAAAACAGCATCTTTAAAATCACCCTGATGACCGACGATCTGGGCACCTGTTCCGGAATGAAGGCGCTTGCTGCCGGATATATAATCCGCCTGTAAATGGGTTTCAAAGGTTTTGATGATCCTGGCGCCATGCTCACTGGCAAAATCCTGATAAAATTGTGTGTTTCTGGATGGATCGAATACAACCATTTCATCTTCATAAATCAATCCGTAACTGCAGGAGGCCTTGCCCGGACGGATAAACTGATAAAGCGCATACCCGTTTTGAGAAGCCACCAATTTAGGCGTCAGCATGTTGCCCCAGCTTTTTATGCCCTCCTGGAGTATTTTAACGTCCTTCCAGCCGTTTTTAAGTAGAATTTCACCGACATATTTGGCGGACCCCTCTTTGGCACAGACGATCCGGATGCTTTCTTCTTTGGGGACCTGAAAACGGTCAACCGATTCTTCTTCTTTCTCGATAAATTCAATATACGGAATATTGATCATCTTTGAAAGATGCGGACCTTCCACTTTAAATCGTCCAAATTCCTCATTGTTGCGCACATCCAGCAATGTAAAATCGTGTCCTGCCTGGGTTACCCAGTCGAACAACTCTTCTGCCCGGTAAGACTGTACTTCCATGGTGTTCCTCCTTCCTTGTTCGTTATTCAAATTGCTCAGCAGTTTAATTGGGGTTCGGTACTTTTGATTTTAATTTTGTTATGCTCCAATGAATTATCTGCGCAAATCCGTGTCCTAAATTTATCTGCCTTTAAACAGAGGTTTTCTTTTTTCCAGAAAGGCCGCTTGCCCCTCTTCCGAATCTTCACTGAGAAATGAAGCCCGAGTGATGGATTCAGCACATACTATAACGCACCGGCGGCGTCTATTCAATATGAACCGGTAAGTTTTCAATCGGAAATAGGGTACGATGATGCATTAATGTTTGACAGCCATGATTTGTGTACAGTATACAGTATCCATCGAATTTTAATATAAGGACGGTGGGATATGACACAAGCCAAAACACATCAAAACGAACTGGAGAGACTGGCTGCCTTGGAGAGCCGGGCCGAAATCGGCGGCGGACCGAAAGCCATCGCGCGACATCACGGTAAAGGCAAATTAACCGCACGCGAACGGCTTGATCTGCTTTTCGATCCGGACAGCTTTGTTGAGGTCCACAAACTGGCCCAAAGCCAGTCCGTTGACTTCGGCATGCAGGAAAAAAGGGTTCCCGGAGACGGCGTGGTCACCGGTTACGGGACCATCGAAGGGCGACTGGTCTTTGCCTATGCCCAGGACGTGACGGTGCTGGGCGGCTCCGTCGGTACGATCCATGGTCAGAAAATTTGCCGGATAATGGATGAAGCCACAAAGGTTAAAGCGCCATTGGTTGCCTTAAACGATTCCGGCGGCGGGCGCTTGCACGAAGGTTTCTTTGCTTCCAAAGGTGTGGCCGGGATGTTTTATCGCAATACGGCCGCCTCGGGATTGATCCCCCAGATTACCGGCATGATGGGTTCCAGCGCCGGGGTGGCCGTTTATTCACCGGCGTTGACCGACTTTATTGTCATGGTAAAAGGACAAAGCCATATGGTCATCACCGGGCCGGCGATTATCAAATCGGTGACCGGTGAAGACCTCGGCCTCGAAGAACTTGGCGGCGCCAAAGTTCACAGTGAAAAAACCGGCCAGGCACACTTTGTGGCCGAAAGTGATCCGGAGTGTATCGATATCATCAAAAAACTGCTCGGATATCTGCCGTCCAATAACGATGAGCCTCCACCGGTGGTTGAAAACAACGACGACCCCGACCGCATCGACGACAGTCTGGAAAAAATCGTACCGGCTGATTTTAAAAAATCCTACGATATGCACCAGGTGATTTTACGGATTGTCGATAATGAGGATTTTTTCGAAGTTCTGCCCCGCTTTGCCCCCAATATCATCATTGGCTTTGCGCGCATGGCTGGAGGCAGCATTGGTATTGTCGCCAATCAACCCCGATACAAAGCCGGGTGTCTGGATGTCGATTCATCCGACAAAGCCGCCCGTTTCATCCGGTTCTGTGATGCCTTCAACATCCCTCTGATCAATCTGGTGGATGTACCGGGATATTTTCCAGGCGCGACCCAGGAGCATGCCGGCATCATCCGTCACGGCGCCAAGATGCTGTATGCCTACGCAGAAGCCACCGTGCCCAAAATTACCCTGGCCCTGCGCAAAGAATACGGCGGCGCGGTAATGGGTATGTGCTGCGTGGGTATGGGAGTGGACCTGATGCTTGCCTGGCCCATTGCACAGCTGGTGGTGCTGGATACCACCGCAGCGGTAAATCTTATTTTTCGCAAGGAGATTGCGGCTGCCGAAAATCCTGAGGCGTTCAGACAGCAGAAAATAGAAGAGTATGACTATAAATATTCCAACCCGTATCATGCAGCGTCGAACATGCTGGTGGACTCCGTAATCAAGCCTCGCGAAACCCGGCCGCAACTCATCAAAGCCTTGCGAATGCTAAAGAACAAACACCGACCGGCACCGAATAAACGGCATGGAAATATTCCCTTGTAAAAAAAATATTGGTCGGAACCATCTGGCTGTGCAGTTCAATTTAAATCTATTAAGCGCGTGTTGAAGTAATAAATAATTTCAAATATCAAATCACAAATAACAAATATCAAACAAGTTCCAATGACCTAAATTCCAAACCCGTTTTGGTCATTGAGTATTGGAATTTGTGATTTGTTTGGAGTTTGGTGCTTGAGATTTGGGATTTTAATTATCCTCAATTTTCATGGCACCATGGAATCATGCCTAAATATTCTATGTTTAATATAAGAAACAGCGAAAGGGTATAATCATGGATTTCGATTTAACCAAAGAGCAAAAAATCATTCAAAAGGCGGCACGAGAATTTGCAAAGGGTGAATTTACCGATGTGGCCAGGGACCTGGACATCAGCGAAACCTATCCGGAAAAAATCGTAAAAAAAGCGCGGGAATTGGATCTTATCGGACTTTTCATCCCCGAAGCATATGGGGGGCCCGGTTTAGGCTATTTGGAACAGGCCATGGTGCTGGAGGAGTTCTGGAAAGTGGATCCGGGTATCGGGCAGCAACTCAGCTCGATCACCTTTGGCGCTGAGGAATTGATCCTTTTCGGAACTGAAGCGCAGAAAAAGAAATGGCTGCCGCCCCTGTTTGAGGGCAATGCGGTGATGGGGTTTGCCATCACCGAACCGGATGCCGGCAGCGATACCGCCGCGGCGACGACCACGGCGGTCAGAGACGGTGATGATTATGTGATCAATGGCAGCAAGGTGATGATCGGCAACGGTACGGTCGGCACATTTATGCTGGTCTACTGTCTTACCAATCCCGAAGTGGAGCGCAAAACCGCCCGCCACAGCATTTTGATTGTAGAAACCGACCGCGACGGCTACAAAGCCGATCCCATGCATGGCAAAATGGGGTTGAGAGCCTCCGACACCTCGGCCGTCTATTTTAATAATGTCAGGGTGCCCAAAGAAAATCTTTTGGGTACTGAAGGAAACGGATTTATTCAATTAATGAAGTTTTTTGATCATTCCCGGGCCTATGTTGCCGGGCACGGAATCGGGCTGGCCCAGGGCGCCTTGGATATGTCCATCAAACATGTGAAAGGCAGAAAGCAGTTCGGCCGTCCCCTCGGCGCATTTCAAGTCACCCAGTTTAAGATTGCCGAAATGGCGACCAAGGTCGAAACCGCTCGGACCATGGTCTATAAATCGGCTTGGCTGCTGGATCAGGGAAAGCCCGATACAAAATTAACGGCAATGGCCAAATTGTATGCCTGTCATGTGGCCGTTGAAGTGGTGGATGAAGCCCTGCAGCTTCACGGCGGATACGGCTATTTTAACGATTATGATATCGAACGTTTTTACCGCGCCGCCAAGGTGCTGGAAATTTATGAGGGAACCAAGGAGGTGGAAAAGATCGTGATATCGAGAGAAGTATTGGGAAAATTCTAATCGATATCATCTACTGTCTGAACATACAGCAGGCGCATGAATGTGCGAACATCGCAAAATCGCTCTGAAATCTAAGCACCAGCCGGTTTATATTTTATCATGCTTCCTCCTTCAAACGGTTATATTGCATCATAATTGCTTTCAATCGATGATGGTCGATGGCTTCAAGCGTATATCCTGCCGGCTTTACCGTGGTCATGGACTCGGCTGCCACCAAGGCATTGAGAACCGCCTCTTCAATGGCCTGCACCACGGCATCATAGATGACATCAAAATGATTGTCATTGATGTAATGATGGCTGTACCCCAGGGGTTGTGCACTCGTCAATCCCGGCAATTCAACATCATTAGCTGTTGAAAAAGCGAGAAAAATATCTCCGGATGAGTGCCCGCCCGGTGTACCGGTTCTGCCAATTCCGATGGCAGCCCTTTTGGCCACGCGGCGGAGTTGGATAGGCAGTAAAGGTAGATCGGTTCCGATGATCGCGATGATGGATCCGGTCTCATGCCCGGCCAGTTCAGTCAAGACAGCATTTTCCGGCCAGTGTTTGCCCACGGGAACACCCAGGACGGTAAAATCTTTTCGGGTGCCGAAATTTGACTGCACCAGTACCCCTATCGTATAGGCTTTATCGGTAATATTTATGATGCGGGATGATGTTCCGGTCCCCCCTTTGAATTCATAGGTCATCATACCGGTGCCGCCGCCGACATTGCCTTCCGGAACCGGTCCGGTCCGGGCTGCGTTCAAAGCATTGAGCACATGCGCTTCCGTAACGTGCCGCCCACAGATATCGTTGGTCATGCCGTCGTAGGTCTCTGCCACCACCGGCATGGCCCAGGCGTGATCTTCCTGGAAAAGTGACCTGTACTGATCAATCATCCAGCCGACAACCGCATGGTGGACCATGCCCACCGAGTGCGTGTTGGTAATACAGACGGGGCTGAAAAAATACCCAGCCTCATTGATCCAGTGCGTACCGGTCATCTCACCGTTGCCGTTTAAATTATGATGGCCGGCCCAGATGGGACTGGGTTTCTCGCGCTTTCCACGTGGCAGTATCGCAGTGACGCCCGTTCTGATGGGCCCTTTGCCGACTTGAACCGGTCCTTCACCTTCGACCAAGGTTGTAAAACCAACTTCGATTCCGGAAATATCCGTAATTGCGTTGAACTTTCCTGGTTTACCATCAAACGGCAACCCCAGATCTCTTGCTCTGAGTTTTGCTGGCATAGCAGTCATTAAACACCTCCAATAAGGGTATTGACGAGCCAGGCGGCGATTCGAAACCTTGCTCGATTAGCGCCCTATCCCGTATACGGGAGCCAAAAGTCCTGAACGCGGTTATACTTGGCGGGCCGGAAGCCAGGTTCAGCTTTGGCGAGCCACTGAGTTCATAGATCGGCGGATGAAATACGATCAACTAATCTGGATTCAATTATTTGCATTTTAAATCAATTCGGATTATTGTTCAAGCTTGCGATCATGCCATCAGCAAACCATTAACGACAGAAAGGAGACTTCAAAATGAGATTAAAACAGTATGCCAAGAGTGCAATGATTGTTGCTTCGACCGTATTAATAATCGCCACGGACTATGCGGTAGCCGACGATATCATCCGCATTGCTTCGCCTTACAAAGTTCAGAACTTGGATCCAGTACGTTCGGCGGCAGCCGGTACGATTGAACTCTACGGCCAGCTATACAGCCGAGTGCTGCGCCTGGACAGTGACGGCAAGTTGGCTCCGGGACTGGCGTCTTCATGGGAAGTGTCGGATGGCGGAAAGACAATCACCCTGAAACTGCGCAACGCCAAGTTTTCGGATGGCAGCCCCATCACAGCGGATGATGTGGTTTTCAGTTTATTGCGCATTCGCGACCACAAAGAATCCGCTTATCCGGCGCCCATGCAGCAGCTCGAAACAGCCACCGCCCAAGGAACCGACACGGTGGTTCTCAAGCTGAAAAGCGCCTTTGCGCCCTTTATAGGGAATCTTGAAGTTTGGAATATTGGTATCGTTTCCAAACAGGATGTTGAATCCAGAGGTGAGGAAAAAGCCTTTGCCAATGATCCGTTGGCATCCGGCCCTTATAAAGTTAAAAAATGGCTGCCGGGTGACCGTTTGATACTCGAAGCCAATCCGTACTACTGGCGGAAAGGCTACCCGAAAAACAGCGGCGCAGAATTGATCCATATCCCCGACGAAAATACCAGAGTTTCGATGTTACTGGCCGGCGAAATAGATGCCGTGCGAGGTGTACCCTGGTCGCAAGTGGCGAGTTTGAAAAAACGCAGCGGTATCTCTGTCCCTTTGGAACCTTCCACCATAATTTTTATGTCCCTGTTGAACCATAAGGGGGAGGCTTTCAGTAATGTTCGGGTTCGCCAGGCCGCAGCCTATGCATTAAACAAGGAGGCGATTGCCAAAGCGATCACCTTTGGCAATGCCAAAGTCGCCAATACGACGATTCCGGGTGCCTTGACCTTCCATCATAAAGAATTCCCCGGGTTAAGATACAACCCGGAAAAAGCCAAAAAGCTGCTTGAAGAGGCCAATGCGGTCGGCAAGGAAGTCGTCATCGTTGTGGTCGCCACCGATACAGATGGTCAGAAGATGGCTGAGATCATGCAGGCGCAATGGGCCGCTATCGGGCTGAAGGCCAAGATCGAAAAAGTCGATACCGGTACTTGGTGGAAGCGGATCCCCGGTGGTGAATATGATGCTGCTCCGACCTGGTGGTACAACGAGACGCTTGATCCGGATTTGGCCCTTCGCTGGGCAATCTGCGGCGCTTGCGGAAGCAAGGCTTTTTATACCTTTTATGACAATCCGAAGATTACTGAACTGACGGAGGCCGGAGCGCGCGAACTTGATATCGACAAACGACGCGCCATCTATCATCAGATCCAGGAGATCAGCACCAACGAGGTTTCACAGATTCCACTCTTTTATCCGCCCTACGCCAATGCATATGGATCCAGGGTTACCGGGTTGACATTAACACCGGCATTACAATGGACGCTTGAAGAGACAATCGTTTTAAAATAAGTCATATTAACAGGAGAATTGGTTGTGCAGCGCTATCGGGTTATAATACAGCGGCTATTGCATTTGCTACCGGTTCTTTTGGGCATCAGCATCGTTAGCTTTCTTCTGGTACAGTTGATCCCCGGCGATCCCATCAGGCTTTTGGTCGGGCCGCGAGCCGGCGAGGATGTCATTGCCGTCATCCGAGCACGCTACGGCCTCGATCAACCGTTATTACAGCAATACCTGACCTATCTCGGCAATGTGTTCCAAGGCGATCTCGGCCAGTCGATTGTATATCGTAAACCGGTGAGTGAGCTAATTATGGAACGTTTGCCAAAGACACTGTTTCTGGCTGCTTATGTCGTTTGTATGACCGTTCCATCCACAATTATCCTGGCTGTAACCGCAGCCCGTCATCAGGGTCACAGAACTGATCATATCATCACGACATCAGCCGTTTTTGGCATAACGATTCCGGTGTTCTGGCTGGGGATCATGATGGCTCGTCTGTTTGGCGTCGAACTTGGCTGGTTTCCGGTCAGTGGCTATGGCAACGATTTTCTCGGTCATCTACATCATCTATTCTTACCCGCCTTAAGTACGGCCATCTGGATGGTACCTGTGCTGGTCCGTAATCTTAGAGCTGCTATCCTGGAACAAATGGAGGCGGACTATGTGGTCGCCGGCCGTTCTAAAGGGCTGCCTGAACGGTATCTCTTTTTTTACCACATTTTGAAAAATTCGCTTTTACCCACCCTGAACCTGTTTGGTGTCATGGTCGCATTTTTGATCGGTGGTACCGTGATCGTCGAAACCGTCTACGCCGTGCCCGGCCTGGGCCAGTTGATGATTTCTTCAATTTTCGGACGAGATTATTACGTCGTCCAGGCCATTACGCTATTTTACGCAGTGGTGACCATTACCGTAACGCTGGCGGTCGACATCATTTCAACGATGATAGATCCGAGGGTAAAGTTATGAGTCTGCGCAATTTACCGATAACCTTATTCGTCGGTGCCGGTATTTTTCTAATGTGGTTGGTGGTCGCTCTCTGTGGGCCCTTGTTGGCAGGAACCGATCCAAACGCTTTAAATTTTGACGCACTGCTGCAAAGACCGAATGTCAGTCACCTATTTGGCACCGACCACTTGGGACGGGATATCCTCACCCGGGTTATATATGCTGCCCGGATCGATATTTGGATGGGTTTTGCCGGGGTTTTGCCGGCGCTTATGATTGGCACGCTGTTTGGCCTCATGGCCGGATACTTCGGCGGTGTCGTCGAGGCAATCCTGATGCGGGTGACCGACATTACCATGGCATTTCCCTTCTTTGTTTTGGTTTTGGCGATTGTGGCCGTGCTTGGCCCCGGTTTGACCAATTTTTTTATCGCCATTGCGACCGTCGGCTGGGTCTCTTACGCCCGGCTTATTCGGGCAGAGGTTCTGGTTGTTAAAAACGCGGAGTATGTGTTAGCTGCTAAAATTCTAGGTTACCATCCACTTTTTATCGCCTTTCGCCATGTCTTGCCGAATGTCCTGGCACCGATCATCGTTTACGCCATGACGGACGCGGTGCTGGTGATTTTATTGGGCGCCAGCCTGGGTTTTCTGGGCTTGGGGGTACAACCCCCCACCGCCGAATGGGGCGTGATGATCGCCAATGGTCAGCCCTATGTCATCGAAGCCTGGTGGATTTGTCTCTTTCCAGGGCTGGCGACGGTTATATTGGGGTTAGGCTTTGCATTGCTTGGTGATGGTTTGGCCAAGCATTTGCGGATTACAAACTAATATGGAAAAGTTGAAAAACTCCCAGGGTACGTCAACACCGCTCCTTTCTGTCAAGAATTTAGAAGTCTCTTTTGACAGCGTCAATGGCAATGTCCATGCCGTTCGCGGAATTTCCTTTTCCGTCGGCAATGGGGAAATTGTCGGCATTGTCGGTGAAAGTGGTTCGGGCAAGTCGGTCGCCTGTCGTTCTGTCCTTGGCCTGTTGCCTTCATATGCTTCGATCGCTGGTCAGGTCTTGTTCGAGGACGTCAACCTTATCGGCCTGCCCGAGGATGAGTTGCGGAAAATTCGTGGCGAAAAGATCTCAATGATTTTTCAAAACCCGGCGTCCCATCTTGACCCCTTGATGACCAATGGGCGGCAAATAAGCGAAGCATTGCGATTTCATTATAATCAAAGCCCCAGAGAGGCGCGCGGCGAAGTGATCGAATTGCTCGCGGCTGTCGGAATTGTCGATCCGGAGCAATGCTTCGATGCCTATCCGCATCAATTATCCGGTGGGATGAAACAGCGGGTGTTGATTGCTTGCGCCATTGCTTGCAGGCCGAAGCTGCTCCTGGCGGACGAACCGACCACCGCCCTCGACGTGACGGTTCAGGCTCGCATTTTGGATTTGTTGCGAGCGCTCAACCAAAAACGCAATCTCACCATTGTCCTGGTTTCCCACGATCTGGGCGTGATCGCCGAGATATGTCAACGGGTTGTTGTCGTCCATAAAGGTATGATTGTGGAACAGGGCAGGGTAGAGGACGTCGTATCCACCCCGAAGCATTCCTACACTCAAATGTTGATCGATTCCCAGCCGACAGTGAAAGCCCGGATACGTCGTGCAACGTCGCAACCGGGATCTGGGCTAGACTTTGAGCAAACCGAACAACCACCTAACCTTTTGTCCGTTGAAAACCTTTGCGTTAATTTTCGCACTTCCAGAGGATTTCTGGATTTTTTACGTCGCCGTAAAACCAGTGGTCTCGTCAAAGCGGTGGATGGTATATCCTTTAAGATTCGACAGGGAGAGATCTTCGGCATTGTCGGCGAGAGCGGGTCCGGCAAGAGCACGGTCGCCCTGGCAATCACCAAACTTGTCGCTCCGAGCGAAGGGCGGGTTCATTTTCATGATAAATCCATAATGGAACTACGCGGCGATGAATTAACCAATTACCGGCGGTCCGTTCAGATGGTATTTCAGAATCCATATGATTCGCTCAATCCCCGCTTTACAGTCGCTCAAACGATTGCCGAGCCCTTGCTGAAACACGGTCTGGCAACAAAGGCGGAGTGCACGGACCGTATCGACGAGTTGATGGAGCTTGTCGATCTGTCGGGCGATCTTCGATATCGTCGTCCGCGTCAGCTGTCAGGTGGTCAATGCCAGCGAGTCGGCATCGCCCGAGCCCTAGCCATGCAACCCGAATTTCTGATTGCGGATGAAGTTACCTCGGCGCTGGATGTTACCATACAGGCCCAGATACTTGAACTGCTCGAACGACTGCGGGACAGGATCAATCTGACCATTCTTTACATCTCACATGATCTGGCCGTTGTGCAGATGTTCTGTCAGCGCGTCGCGGTATTCCGCGCCGGCCGGCTGATTGAGATCGGCCCAGTCGACGAAGTTCTCACTAGACCCAAGGAGAGGTACACCCAAATACTGGTCTCTTCTGCGCCACGGCTTCATACCGCGGTTTCACTGACCGGCCGTTAATCTTTAAAAATTGGCACCCTTTCAAAAAAAGAATGGAAGAAGTCCATGAGGGTTTGAAAATTGTGACGGGTATGCCGTGAAAGAGGAGCGATCGGCCGCTCAATCCATCTGCGCCGATCTATAGTCAATCGATAATCCTCAATTTATTTTGGATATGCATTTTTGTCAGGAGATTAATTCTGCGTTCATTTTGACCACTACATGTCCCCACCCACCACAAGAAGGACCTGCATCGAAACATCCGCTTGTGTTGAACATGACCTCATTTGGATCACGCCCGTTCATAAGATTCTCGAAGAAAGCATTAATCAGCACAGTCAGATTCGGCATCAAAAAGGAACATATCCGATCCGGATTCTCTTTGGTGAGTAAATTACCCGAATTATCAAAAACCAGCTTTTGACCAACAATATGACCTGAGTGACAACCTTTCGATTCGATGACTTCGGCAACCAATCTGTATTTAGATGCTTCAAGAGCATTTTGAAACAGCTTTTGAAATTTAGGGTTTTTTTCAATGATCGACCAGTCGTGGTCTTCAAGATTCAGTCTTCTACGGATTATTTCTGTAAGTTGGCTCTTATCCATATTGCCTCTTTGTGTATCTCCCTTCATTTTTTTTGAAGTTGTTTTTTTACTGGTTCCAAGGCGTAGAAAATGATTAACTCAGAGCTTTTCGAACAAAGATATTTCCCAAAGATCACAGCATTTCCCGAAACATAGATCAGGGAATAGTATCATGGGCCTAATTTTATTAGGAAAACTTTAAGAATTATACAATTCGACAGATTGTGGGTTACTGGTAGTCCTGTGCGGAATTAATTCGCACAGTATCCATTTCTATCTATCCGTGGCGTTATACCCCGCTTCTAGTGCTTTCAATGATGCCCTCAGCATTTTTTGATTCTTATCGAAGCGACCTTCCAAAGCGGCTTTTATCTCTGCCAGAGAGCAAAATAGTGTGTTTCTGTTTTCGCTTTTTTTTTCAGCCATTGCCAGCGCAAATCCCAGGACGATAAGATTCACTGCCTTCGGGTTTTCGATTTCCTGGGCCAATGTATCCGCATCAATGGCATCCAGCGGCATGCCAGTATCATTTTTAACATTTTTTTGACTGTTGACAATGACCCAGCCGTCATTTTTTAAAAATGCTCCGTGCGGGGTCAAATTTTCGGCCCTCAAGGCCAGCAATCCATCCGCCTGAGCGGGACGAATCAAGGGGCTCGAGTAATCCCCCACCTTTAAATGCGACAACACCGTCCCTCCCCTTTGGGCCATCCCGTGTGTTTCAGACGTAAACACCGCAAGCCCTTTGTTGATTGCTGCCTCCGCCAAAAGGCGGGTCACAAACAACACACCCTGACCGCCTACGCCACTGATGATGACTTGCTGTCGAATGGAACCAGTCATATAACCTCCGATAGATAATTATTTACAGATAGAATATTTAGCGGAAAAAAAGTATCGGCAAAAGGCAACGGATTTTTCGCCCGCATTTGTTCGCCTTTCGCCGTGTACCCTGAGCCTTTGCCATTTCAAATTTCCGAATCCCGACTTAAATTGGGTCCAATTCCAAATTCTCAGGTTTCATCTCTTCACTGCCTGTATCGCCCCTTTCGGACATACATTCAGACATACCCCACAATCGGTGCACAGAATGCGATCGATGCTGACATATTTTTCATCTTTGTTCTCATCTTCATGATATATCAGCGCCGGGCACTCAAATTGCTTGATACAAAACGCGCAGCCGTCGCAGTCTTCGGTGACTTCCACCGGTATATATTCGGCCGTCTCTCCTTTTCGGGCCAAATCGATGACACAGGGATATCTGGATATCACAACGGCGACACCGTTTTCTTGACAATAATTCACAGCCTCTTTGATCAGTGCGATGAATTTTTTTACCTGGTAAGGATTGCCTGTCTTACAAAATTTTACCCCACAGCCGCGAACCAAGGACATGATGTCGACGGTTTGCAGAGGTTCGCCGGATGCGCCGGAACCGGTTGTCGGTGTGGGTTGACTGCCCGTCATGGCGGTTGTGCGGTTATCCAGGATCACCAGGACAAACTTTACCTTCTGAACAACCGCGTCGATCAGCGCCGGCACTCCGGCATGGAAAAAAGTCGAATCCCCTATGGTGGCCACAATCTTGGGCTGTTTTTTTTCATTTTTATACGCGTGATAAAAGCCGGATGCCTGGCTGATAGCGGCCCCCATACAAAGCACGGTGTCTACGCCGCCCAAATTCAACCCCAGTGTGTAGCAGCCGATATCACTGGTGTATATACCTCTGGGAACGGCTTTTTTTATGGCAAAAAAGCTGGCCCGGTGCGGACATCCGGCACAAAGCGTCGGGCGTCTTCCCGTTGCAAAGGGTATCGAAAGCCTTTCGGATTCGATCCCGGCAAACTTGCCGATGATCTCTTGAATATCTTCGGGATAAAGCTCCCCAACTTTAGGCACGTCATTTGACATCTTACCTTTGACACGCTGGCGGTCGGCCAGCTGCATCTCGATAACCCCCATGGTTTCTTCTATGATGAGAATTTCTTCGTAGCTTCGAATCAATTCGGATACAAATTCACTGTGCAGGGGAAAAGGCTGGAGCACCTGGTAAAAAGGAATCGTCTGCCACAGACCCAGCTCTTTAATGAGTTCCTTGCAGTGAGCAGCGGCAACACCCGATGATACAATCGCCTTGGAAGAAACCGTTTCAGGATTGAGTCGCAGGGGCACCGTCGGTTTGTGCTGGGCCATGGCCATTAGTTTTTCTTCCACCTCAGTGTGCAAATGGAACCGAAATCTCGGAGTGGCCGCCCAGCGGCTCGGGTCTTTTTCGAATTTCACCTCCCGTCTCTTGCGGGAAATGTTTTCCAATAACACGTCCTGACGGGAATGACAGACCCGGGTCGTCGGCCGCAACATCACCGGTGAATTGAAAGTTTCGGAAAGTTCATAGGCCATGCCGATCATCTCTTTGGCCTGATGAGGTGTGTCCGGATCCAGCACCGGAATTCTCGCCATCATCGCCATCAATCGGCTGTCCTGTTCCGTCTGGGAAGAGATGGGACCCGGGTCGTCGGCACTGACCACGATAAAGCCGCCCTTAACACCCATGTAAGCAGCACTCATCAGCGGATCGGAGGCCACGTTTAAGCCGACCTGTTTCATGGCGACTGCTGCGCGTAACCCGGTCTGGCAACCGGCATAGGCAATTTCAAGGGCAATTTTCTCGTTTACCGCCCATTGGGTATGCATGGAAATCTTGTTTTCCTTTTGAAAAAAAGCCACGGCCGCCAGTATCTCGGAAGCCGGTGTGCCCGGATACGAGGTAGCAACGGCACATCCGTTTTCCACCAAACCGCGTGCAATGGCTTCGTTTCCCAACAACAATCTGCGTTCAGTCACTGTTTTTCCTCCGTTACTCTTTGAAATTGAACGGTATTTTACTCTATTCGCTTTGACCTTTTTGCCCGCAACCCGTAACCCGTAACTACAATTCAAACGCCGTCACTGTTATGTTCAGGGGCAGTTCCCGCAGCTCTTCCAGAACTTCTTCGGGGACTTCGGTGTCTGTTCGAATAAATATCATGGTCTTATCACCGCCTTCTTCCTGGCCGACCCGCATTCTGCTGATATTGATCTCATGATCGGCAAGCAACGTTCCGATGCTGCCGATGGCACCCGGTTTGTCATGATTATGGATTAAAACGAAACGGTCATGGGGATGAAGCTCGAGTCGAAAATTATTAATATTGACCACACGGGGATCTTTTCGCCCAAAAATGGTACCGGCGACTTGGGCGGTTCCTTCCGCCGCTACTGCGCTGACGGTGATCAAATTGAGGTATTCCTCAGTCTCGGCAAGGGTGGTTTCGGTAACCTTGATGCCCCTTTCCCGGGCCACGATTTCAGCGTTGACGGAGTTCACCGTATCTTTGACCATGGGGGTTAGCAATCCTTTTATGACGGCGGTCTTTACCGGCGAGAGGTCGAAGGACTGAAAGTCTCCGGCATATTCAATCACGACTTCTTTGACAGGCCCCCGGGACAGCTGCGCCAGCAGACACCCCATCCGATCCCCTAAGGTCAGCAGCGGTCCGATTTTCTCAAGCAGCTCTCCGCTGACCGCCGGCACATTGACGGCATTGATGATGGTGCCGGTTTTAAGATAGGCTATGATTTGTTCGGCCACCTGCAGCGCCACGTTGGTTTGAGCCTCCAATGTTGAAGCCCCGAGATGCGGCGTACAGATGACCCGATCGATTTCCAGCAGAGGACAGCTCCCGGGGGGTTCGTGCTCAAACACATCCAGGGCCGCACCGGCGACCTTGCCGGATATCAGAGCCTCGTTCAAATCGGCTTCATCCACAATGCCGCCGCGGGCACAGTTGATAATCATGACACCGTCCTTCATTTGATGGAAGGCCGCTTTGTTCAGCAAACCGACGGTGTCTTTCAGTTTAGGAACATGGACGGTGATATAGTCCGCTCTGCGGTATAGTTCCTCAAGCGCTACCGGTTCGAACCCGGCCTTTTCGATTTGCTCCGGGGCAACGAAAGGATCGTGTACAATCCCCCGCATTTTCAAGCCCCGGGCACGATCGGCAACAATGGA
>Ga0209536_100007944_pt1 | contig 16017 bp, 11 predicted proteins | sample DeeMarSeWOR28_12_FD_187461 | JGI IMG/M metagenome (GOLD analysis project Ga0209536, IMG submission 187461) | Marine sediment microbial communities from White Oak River estuary, North Carolina - WOR-2-8_12 (SPAdes) (version 2) | ecosystem: Environmental > Aquatic > Marine > Intertidal zone >...
TCGTCGATAAAAATGGGTAATAACAGTAACGAAGTTACGCCTCGCTGCTGTAGCAGATTGTGAATAGGTTCGAGCCGCGTATCCTTTTGCACATGCTCAATAACCAGGGGAGTTTTGTGAGTTAACAAGGACTGAACCAGACTCCTGTTCAGCGGGATTGTCTGGTCCACAATTGAGTCTGATCCATCCGCCAGATACTGGGCCGTAATTGTGGCCATTGTTTTCTCTTCATTGAGTAGAAGGGCTGTGGCGCGCGGGACATCGAAGGTGAAGACGAGTTCGCGACAGGCAATTTCCAGTATCGCTTCCTGGGTATGGCCACTAGCGGAGGCGGTAATGACCTGGTTTAGCAGGGCCAGTTCCCGGTTTCGGCGCTTGATTTCAGCTTCGGCCCGCCGACGTTCGTCAAATTCCCGCTTCAGGGCCGCCGTTCTCTCCTCAACCTGCTTTTCTACCTGGGAATATGCTATCTCCAGAGCCGCCTCTGCCTGCTTACGCTCCTGCAAGAGTGAAGCACCCTTTAAAGCACTACTGAGTTGACCTTGCAGCACGTCAAACATCATCATCGATTGTTGCCGACCCAATTCTAATAGGATGAACCCTAACTGATCCTGCCTGAAATAAAGCGGAATGACGATCATACTGAAGCGTTTGTGGTAGGGCCAGATCCCAAAAGGTAACAACTGGCACGTAGGAAAAGATCGAGCGGGCGGGTCCAACTCGATTCGGCCCGTCTCATTATAGGCCACGACCAGTCGGGCCAAGGTTGTCGGATCATCCCAGTCCTCATACAAGGAGAGATAATAACCCGGAATGCCCAACCGCGGCAACTTTTGCTCTAACACCTGTCCAAATGATTCAACTTCAAGGGTAGCGATCAATCCCTGGCCGATCTCACTGATCGCCCGCACCTGTTGTTCTATTTCTAACCTTCGCCGGGCCTGTTCTCGCTCTGCGGCTTCTCCTATCATCACCCGCGCCTGTTGCCACAGATCTTCGGCCCAGGATCTGGCATCTTCATCACCTAAATGGGGAAGCGACAAGCGACGCAACACAGACAATACGCTGTGCCACCGACCAATATCCTCACCTTCAATTGTCGTCTGCCGCAAGATTTTGCCAAGGATATCAAGAAAGTGCCCCGATCGTTTATAGCCTAATTCATCAGCGAAGGAGTCCAGCAACTGTTTAGCTTGCCCTCGACCCCAAGGCACGTTTGTGGGGCTAATAGCATTCGCCATTTCGGTTACGGTGGAATCCCTGGCCAGGACAGCCTCGACCGGTTCCTTCAAACGGGTTACGGCTCCCACCGCAGCCTGCACGAGAGAGGGAGATGGGCAGCCGCAAGAGTGGCGCACGACTAATTCAGCCGGAATGATCGTTCGCCTGGCTACCTTCTGGCCTGCTAACTGAGCTAACAACAGTTCGGTTCCTTGCTTCGCCCGCTCGTAGTTATGCAGTCGGGCCGTGGTCAATGGAGGATCGACCACTCTGGTTATATCCAGGTTATCAAAGCCCACCACGGCCATATCATCCGGTACGCGGATACCTCGGGCCTGTAACGCTCGAAGTGCATCGACAGCCATGAAATCATTGGCGGCCGCCAGCGCTTCGAACTCTACCTGACGCTCATCCAACAGCACGCGGACGGCTTGCTCACCCGAGGGTGGGTGAAACGTACCAAACACCACCAGACTCAGGTCAAGCGGCAGCCCCCGTTCAGCCAAGACATCCACATAGGCCCGGTACCGTTCCTGCGCCGTCAAGGACTCCACCGGACCGCGAATAAAAGCGATACGGCGATAACCATGGGCCTCGACGAGATGGGTTATGACGCCACGCATTCCCTCATAAAAATCCACCAATACAGTGGGAATACCATCTATCGGAACTTCAATACTGACGATGGGGAGATTGCCATAACGTTGGCAAAAGCTCTGTAATGTTTCAACCCCAACGTAATGACTCAAATCTCCGCTGTCCAGAAGCAAGCCGTCGATGATCTCTGGATCTACCATCTCGTAGAGAATATTACCCTGGGCCTCAAAACCGTGAGGAAAACGGAGACTCCCGCCGGCAAAGGTGATCAAGTTGACATCTCTGGCCCGGACCACATCTGACACACCGGCTAAGAAAGAGGCCCCGATCTCATTGGAAACACCTCGAGTTAGTAATCCAATGGTTGGGCGTTTACTCATCTGTTTCAAAGGAAGAGATCATCCATTTCTGGCATATCGTCGGTAAATTGTTACGGCAATTCTTCCAGGAGGGACTCCAAACAATCGCCAATTTGGTCAAAACTGGCATAACTCAACCTGTAAGACGGGACAGCCCTGGTTAAACGGGCATTTTCAGAGAAGCCGTGATCGGTCAAATTGCGAGCATTGACTAGACACTCCATCAAGGCCAATCCTGCCTGAGCTTTGGAAAGAGGAGTCAGCACAAAGTCACTCCCAGCCTGGAATTTGGGAAAAACAATCAGGGCCAGGGGTGGTTGGCTAAATTTACTGTTGGGATTGAGTAACGGAGCCGGCACCAGGTCGGTCGTGGTCGAGCTGAGGATCCGGGTGCGCTGTTCGGAAAAATCAAGTTGCCGGTTCAATACTGCTCGAGAGGGATGTTTCAGGTTTAGAGGACGGGGGAAGGTTTGCATGGTCAAGCTTCCCAGGGGAATATAGGCTAACTCATCGGTCAGGTAATCAAACCCTCGACCGAGCAGCCAGGCAGTCAGGGTGCTTTTCCCGGCGCCCATCGTCCCCGGCATAAGCAGTCCGAGCCCCTGCCGGGCCAGTCCCGCCCCGTGGAACAGCAACCCAGACTGGCTCTGGTCGGCCAGACTGTAACAGGTGTTGCCCAGCAAAATATCGGCTACGTACGCTTCCGTTTTTCCTTTGTGGATCAATTTTTCGTCACGGTAGAGACGAAATCGTTGAGATCCGTTGCTGGATAGCAAACGGAAGGTGGTGTGCGCCGGCTGTTGATCGCCAAGCGGAATGTCCCGGTATAAAAACTCTACAATTCTGGACGCAGCCGGACCTTTGTATTCAATGGCTATCGTACTTCCGGCAAAAGTGATTAATCGAGTTGGCATAATTCAAGGAGCGGTCACGCCACCTGGGAGTTAACCTCACCCAGACCTCCGCCCTTTTTCTTCTCCTGCATACTCAATGGCCTGATGTTTATGGAACTGCACCAGCGTGGTCGTCACCTCGGCGCTCATCGCCTCCACAGGTTGCTCGTAAGCCGTGCTGAGCAAGGCGATGATCTCTTCTATAGTCCGTTCGCCATCACAGAGTTGCCAGATCAACGACGCGCTGGGGTTGCAATACATGATAGTCGTTTGGCTGGGGTGGTAGAGCAGCAGTTCGTCATCAATTTTTTCTAGCCTAAAAGCCGGCACGCGGCGTGGTTTACAGGATAAGTCCATAGCTCCTATACTCCAGTTCGTAATTTGTGGCGTGGCTTTCGCCAGCCTGTACGCTCTAAAACCAGTTGTCCACCCCAGATTAAAACCTGAAGTGGGTGGACCACCCAACGGTACCAACATAGCGGCCGGGCACCGCCCAATCCATAGTAGAGACGCAGCCACCACTCCGCTGGAAAAAACGTGTCCCTGAAGATGCGTCCATACCCTTTGCCTGTCGTCCGTTGCCGCCTAATAGAGTGGTGGGGCCAGCCCACGAACTCCTGGCCAATACCCTGCGGGGCGCGGCCGATATTGAGCGGAGCCGTTCGGCGAAGCGTTTCAGAGAGGGGTGTAATATAATGAAACAGAGACAGCGCACTTAGCACCAAGGAATAGTCCCGCTCAACCCGCGCCCAATCTATTTCAGAGGCATATCGTTCAGCCAGTCCAACGATGTCGACCAGCCAGATCAGGCGAAAAGGTTGCCCGATGAGCGTAAGATGCTGGCATAGGTGCCAGAGCATCTCTTCGTGGGGCAAAGTATAGGCAGTTACGCCTTCCAAAGCAAATGGGATAGGAGGGCCGGATAGACCATTCAGTTCCAACGAGGCCCTGGTTCCGATATTGAACAGGTTGTGGTGCAGTTCCACACTGACCGTCAATCCTTCAACCGACCGGATGGCAGCCAGCAGATGTTTGCCGGGCAGCCGGTCAGCAGGGGGTAGCGGAGCTTGAAAGCCGAGTTCGGTCAGAAGTTCCTGGGCCCGGTACGCGTCCGTCCTTTTGACCAGCAAATCGACGTCGCTCATGGGACGCAACCCCGGTTCCGGGTAGAATCCATGGGCCAGGGCTGCCCCTTTGATTACCAGCGCCTGGATACCGGCGGCCTCGTAAGCGGCCAATATCTCCACCAGCAACTGCCCTCGAACCCGGTTAGCATGGCGGTAGCGCAGGTATAGCCCTTGCAGATCACGCTTTACCGGAAGCGGAAGGGATACGTCTGCCGCCTTGAGGTGGATATAAAGTAAGGGGCTCAGTCCGTGAGACTCGGCCTCAGCCAGTACCCCAGTCCAGTCGGTTACGTTATTGGACAGTTGGGCCAGCCGTTGATGACTCTTCCCCGGATCGATGGCGGTCCGGGCACATTCTGCCAGGAGTTGATTCACGTCGTTTCTTCTGTAATGCGGTCTGCCAAAAATAGTGGTTAATTATAGAGGGGCAACTTGATGCGGTCAAGAGAGGGTCATCACAACCGGCATTTTTCTTGCTTCTACTTTTATTTCGGGCTAAAATGACAAAAACGTAATGGGGAGAAACGTATGGAAATCTTAGGTGTGGACATCGGTGGTTCGGGCATCAAAGGCGCGCCGGTAGATATTGGAAGTGGGAAATTGGTGGCGGAACGGCACCGCATTCCAACCCCACAACCTTCAACTCCAAAAGCGGTCGTCAAGGTAGTAGCTGACATCGCCCGACATTTTGAGTGGCAGGGGCCGATCGGTTGCACCTTTCCGGCGGTTATCAAACGTGGGGTGGCTTACAGTGCGGCTAACGTTGACAACGCCTGGATTGGTACCAACGGCGAAGCGCTATTAGCCCAGGAAACGGGCTGTCCAGTCTTGCTGATCAACGATGCCGATGCGGCCGGTATTGCTGAAATGGAATTTGGGGCCGGGCAAGGTCATCGGGGCGTGGTCATTGTGCTAACCTTTGGGACGGGCATCGGCAGTGCCGTATTTACCAACGGTCAATTGGTCCCCAATACGGAGTTCGGGCATATGGAGATACGGGGCAAAGATGCCGAAGATCGAGCCGCGGATCGGGTCAGAAAAACCCAAGATTTGAACTGGGAAAAATGGGCGGGACGGGTCAATGAGTTTTTGGAGCGAATGGAGATCGTTTTCTCGCCTGATCTATTCATCATTGGCGGTGGGGTCAGCAAAAAACATAAGAAATATCTGCACCTGCTGCATACCCAGGCTGATGTCAGGCCGGCCGAGATGCGCAACCAGGCCGGTATCATCGGCGCGGCGATGGCCGCCCGTTCACTGGCTTAACTTGGATGGTGTGGATAACCTGTTAATAACTGTGGATAACCTATTCCGAAATAGGGATTTCTGTGGATAGATGATACCGGTTTCCCAACCTTCTCGTGGACAGAAATCAACAACTTGGGGATATGCTTTGGAATAATGGCAGATGCCGAAGTTCAAAAATCTTTGTACCTCCCTTTGAATTTAGCCAAACATTAAGGTTTTTTAACATAACTTTTGTGGATAACCTGTTAATAACTGTGGATAAGTGACCCCAATTGGGGATAACTATTAAACTTTTCTTAAAAATTGTTTTTCTCTTTTTTCCCTACCACAATATATTGAAGTCGAAGTTATCACCCCCCAAGATATAGGAAAGTCTTGATTTGACAAAACTCGTAAAACTTACCTATTCATTTTATCCCCAGTTTATCCAGAGATCTTCACCCCCCGTAATGGTAACGTAACTCTATATATCCGCTCTTTTTTTCCTAATCCCCCATATATAGGTCCCTCATCACGCGACCAACCAATCCGTCCACATATCCCCACCCCCTACTAAAGACTACTAATAAGAAATATAAAAGATTAATAATATATGAATAACTTTGAGGATATAAAAAACGAAAGCAGGCGAGACCCATACCTGAATGAAAGTTAGCCATAATTAACGGGTGGAACACCCTGCGGGCTAGTGACCTTTGCCCTTACCTTTATTGAAAGCTACATTTGATGTATAATAGGCTTAACCCTTAATCATCTTACAGTGAAGTAGCACAGCCTATGCGTCCGAAGTGGTGGGTCGCCATTTCCATTGTTGTGGCCGGAATTAGCTTATTTTCCTTACATTACATCATCAATAATCTCTGGCCCAGTTCACAGACGATTCTTGCCAAACCGCAATTGCTGTTTTTAACCTTTCTATTTTTGGGCTTGAGCGCCGGAACGGTGCCGATTGCGGCCTTTTTCAATCAGCGCTTTGCCTCAGATGGATGGTTCAAACGGGATAAGACGCGCCTGGTTCGTGAAGGCGCGTGGGTTGGATTATTTGGCGTGATCCTGCTGTACCTCCAATTGCTCCGGGCGCTCAATTGGACCATCGTGCTGGTCTTGGCGGGGGTCTTCATTTTGATCGAAATTTTTTTTCTAACGCGAGATTAGCCGATGCAGTCCGAATTGCAAAAACTACCCAGTGTCAATAAGTTGCTTCAACAAGCCAGGTTGACTCAGTTGGCCGATATCCACGGTCATGACCTGCTGGTGGAGGCCATTCGCTCAACCCTGGATGATGCCCGCCAACAAGTGCTGAGCGGCCACCCGGTCCCCCCCATCACCGATCTAGTCAAAGTGGCGACGTCCCGTCTCTCGGCCCGGGTTCGCCCTTCTTTGGAGCCGGTCATCAACGCTACCGGAGTTATTGTCCACACCAATTTGGGTCGAGCGCTACTGAGTCAGCGAGCCCGACAGGCAATGCTGGAGGTGGCTTCCAGCTACTCTAATTTGGAGTATGAACTGGACGCAGGCCGGCGCGGTTCTCGTTATGTACACGCCTCCGATTTACTGTGCCGTTTGAGCGGGGCCGAAGCGGCGGTGGTCGTCAATAACAATGCCGGGGCGGTCATTCTGGCTCTGACTGCCTTGGCCAAAGACCGAGAGGTGATCATCAGTCGCAGCCAACTGGTCGAGATTGGGGGCGGTTTTCGTATCCCCGACATTATGGCCCAGTCCGGGGCCCAGCTGATCGAGGTTGGGACGACCAATCGGACCTATGTTCGTGATTACGAGCAGGCCATCGACCCGAACCGGACCGGCCTGCTGCTAACGGTTCATCACAGCAACTACCAGATTACCGGCTTTACCAGCCAGCCCAACCTGGCCGAGCTGCACGACTTGGCCAGGCGCCACGGTATTCCCCTGATGGAAGATCTTGGGTCGGGCACGTTGTTAGACACCGCGCCGTACGGGTTGGCCCACGAGCCAACCATTCAGGAGAGTATCGCTGCCGGGATAGATGTTGTGACCGCCAGCGGCGATAAGTTGCTGGGAGGACCGCAGGCCGGTTTGATCTTTGGCCGTGGAGATATCATTCAACAGCTCAGGCAACACCCTCTGATCCGGGCTTTGCGGGTCGATAAGACCACCCTGGCCGCCCTGCAAGCCACCCTGTTGGCTTACCTGGAAGATAAGGCCGTGGCGGAAATCCCGGTGTGGCGGATGATTACGGCCGACATTCGGCAGTTGAACCGGAGGGCCCGGCGCTGGCAGTCCTCGTTACGCCGTCTCCCTTTGCCGGCGGATGTCTCTGTCCGAGTGGTGGATAGCGCCTCTACCGTCGGGGGAGGTAGCTTGCCCGGCCAGACGTTGCCCACCAAAGCTCTCGCTATCTCGACTGGCGGTGTTGATGACCTGGCTTACAGGCTACGCCGGGCCGCCCCCCCGATCATTGCCCGTATCGAGGCCGACCAGCTTCTGCTCGACCCACGCACGGTTCTGCCGGAACAGGACAAACGATTGGGGGTTATTCTGGCAGAGATGTTGACCGGGGACGGCTCTAAGGGGAGGGATGACTAATCGATGGGCACCCTTTATCTCGTCCCGACTCCGTTAGGCAATCTGGAGGATATTACCCTGCGCGCCTTGCGTACGCTGAAAGAGGTATCCCTGATTGCCACCGAAGATACCCGCACCACGGGCCGGTTATTGAAGCATTTCGAAATTAGCCGTCCGCTGGTGAGCTATTTTGAGCATAACAAGCTGGCTCGCCTGGAGCGGGTACTCGACGAGCTGGCCTCTGGGGATGTGGCCCTGGTATCAGAGGCCGGGACTCCGCTTCTGTCTGATCCCGGCCACGAATTGGTTCAAGCCGCTATCGAACGGGGATTCCAGGTTGTTTCCCTGCCCGGGCCGAGCGCCATTACCGCGGCTTTGCCCGCCAGCGGCTTGTCTACCGACCGGTTCCTCTTCCTTGGTTTTTTGCCTCGCAAAGCGGGGGCGCGGCGGCGTTTCCTGGAAGAGGTAAAAGCTCAGCCGGCCACGCTGGTGATCTTTGAAACGCCTCACCGCTTGCTAGCGGCGCTGGCCGATATGGTTGATATTCTGGGCGGAAACCGTAATATTGCCCTTTGCCGGGAATTGACTAAACTACACGAGGAGATCTGGCGAGGCACGCTGACCGCATCGCTCCAGGCGTGGCGGCAAAGGGAACCGCGGGGAGAGTTTACCCTGGTTGTAAGCGGGGCTGCGCCGCCACCAATCTGGGATGAAGCCCAAGTTGAGGCGGCCCTGCAGGACAAAATGGCCTGTGGTACGAATTCTAAGGAGGCACTCCGGCAGATAACAGAGCGGAGCGGTTGGTCCAAACGGGAAGTTTATGCGGTAGCCCTGCGATTGAAAGACAGCGGCCAGAGGATAGAGGAGAGTTAATTTTGGGAGCCTTGTCTGTTTATCCCCAGTTTGTCGAGGGTTATTCATCACTTTTTCAGGCTTATCAACAACCTTATCCACATTTGAACATAACAGCAATTTGACTCACCATAAGTTTTCTTAAAAAAGATTTTAGACAGTATTATTTTAAGGTAGAAGGTCTTGCCAGGTGATAGGAGGTTTGATACAATGCAGGTCAACTGTTGTGACGACAGAATTGATGGCCTCATTATCAATTATCAGGTTTGTCATTGCCCAAGGTTATAGGAAAGTTCTTCTTTAGAGCCTATATGGGGAGGGGAAAGCACATACATAATCTTTAGAGAGTTTGTTGAGCCAGTTTGCCACTGCTGCCAGGTTTCCAAGGTCTGATTTTCCTTCTGCTGATCTTACTCTCTACAAGATCTCCGTCACACAGTCATCAGCCGTACAATCAAACATATCCTTATTTCCAGACAGCTTGTGCTCAGCGCTAGCCTGTGGGGTAGTGCGGGGTTAAATCCTGAGTGATACAGGCTGTTCCTGTCGTATCTATTGCTTAGGGCCGCGAAGAAGATAACTTGGACATTCCAAAGCTTGCATGCGAGCAGCCATATGGGAAGTTAATTATTCCTCGGCCCTTAACTTCGGTTTCGACCTAACTGGCCCGATTTTGGAGATGGAGAAGATGAACACAGATCAAGTGTGGGAAGCGGCGCTGGGGCAGCTTCAAATGCAAATGACGCAAGCTACGTTTGACACGTGGGTTAAAGATACTCGTTTGGTTTCACGTGATCGTCAAACATTGGTGGTCGGCACCAAAAGTGCATTTGCCAAAGATTGGTTGGAGAACCGGCTGTTACCTACCATCAACCGGACGGTGAGCGGCCTTCTGGGTCATCCCGTGGATATCGAATTTGTGGTAGACTTGGGGGAGGAATGTATCGATCCGGTTTCGCCCGGCGTGCTTCTACAGGGAGCGCACCTCATCAGCCAAAATGGGCGGGGGAAGAACGGCGGTAACCACAATCGGGAAGATGGTGAACGATTGATATTAAACTATAAATACACCTTCGAACAGTTTATCGTTGGGGCTTCGAATCGATTGGCTCACGCCGCGTCGTTGGCTGTGGCTGAAAGGCCGGCAGAAGCCTACAATCCACTCTTCTTATACGGCGGCGTGGGTCTGGGCAAAACGCACCTGCTGCAGGCTATTGCTCATTTTGCTATGGCTCAGGGGAGGCAGGTCATCTATACCACCTCCGAGACTTTCACCAATGATCTCATCAATGCCATCCGATCCCAATCGACCGAACTGTTCCGGGAAAAATATCGCAAGACTGATTTCCTCCTGATCGACGATATCCAATTCATTGCCGGCAAGGAAAGTACTCAGGAAGAATTCTTCCATACGTTTAACGCCTTACATTCCTCCGGCGGCCAGATTGTACTATCCAGCGACCGGCCGCCCAAGGCCATTACTACGCTGGAAGACCGGCTGCGCTCCAGATTTGAATGGGGCCTGCTAGCCGACGTGCAGCCGCCTGATCTGGAAACGAGGATGGCCATCTTGCGCTTCAAAGCCGAAGCCCAGGGGGTACACCTACCCGGCGACGTGATGGAGTTCATTGCGCGGCGGGCCCAGAGCAATATTCGGGAGTTGGAGGGGGCGCTGAACAAAGTCATTGCCCACGCCTCAATGATGCGCCAACCACCCAGTATGGAGTTGGCGGAACACGCCTTACAGGATATCGTATCCCGACGGTCTGAATTAACGGTGGTGCAAATCATTGGTGTTGTCGCCGAATATTACAGATTAGATAGGGAAGTACTGGTTGGCCGAAGCCGGACTAAAGAGGTCGCCTTTGCCCGGCAAATGGCTATGTACCTGGCCCGGGAAGAAACCGATGCCTCGCTCCCACAAATTGGCGAAGCTTTGGGGGGCCGAGACCATACTACCGTTATGCACGGCTGGGAAAAGATATCTTCCCGCATTGAAGGGGATGATCGACTGCGACGGGAAATGCTGTCGATCCGGGAGGAGTTGTACTCGTAAGTTAGAATGTGTCAAATCTGGGAGATGCGCAGTAATAAGAAATGGCCCGCTCGCGTACGGGCCATTTCTTATTTTTGCCTCAATATGAGCCTATCCAAAAACTAGCAGAGGTGGCGAGAGGGAGCCACCTCTGTCGGGCATCGCGCTCGCGGTCCGGCCTGCTATTTTTGGATAGCCACTATGGCCTGAGGCGCGTCCAAACGATTATTCCCTAATGAGCGTGTGACAGGTCATTTCCGATGGCTGGTCAATTCCCATAAGGTCCAAAATGGTGGGAGCCACACTGCCCAATACGCCGTTGGCAAAACGCCAACTCGGCTTTTGTTGAGCCACGTAGATGAAGGGAACCAGATTGGTGGTATGGGCGGTGTGGGGCTTGCCGGTATCGTAGTCCAGCATCTGGTCTGAGTTGCCGTGGTCGGCCGTTACCAGCGCTCCCCCACCCATCCTGACCGTGGCTTCAACCACCCGGCGCACACATTCATCAACGGTTTCTGCGGCAATGATCGCTTTGTCTAAAAAACCGGTGTGTCCCACCATATCGGGATTGGCAAAGTTGACCAGCACAAAATCGTACCGGACCGACTCGATCGCCTCAACGACTGCTTCGGCAATACCGTAGGCGCTCATTTCCGGTTGCAGATCATAAGTAGCCACCTTGGGAGAAGGAATGAGTTTCCTGTCCTCCCCTTCAAAAGGGATTTCTCGGCCACCGTTGAAGAAATAGGTTACGTGAGCATATTTTTCGGTTTCAGCGCTATGGAACTGTTTCTTGCCCAGATTCGATAACGTTTCGGCCAGGCCGTTGGCCGGTTCCGGCACCTCGAAAGCAAATTCCGGTTCTTGCCCGTCGTAGTAATGCATGAAGGTGACCATTTTAAGATCCTGGAGCATGCCACCGTCCCGCTCAAAGCCTTCAAAGTCAGGCTCGGTCAGGGCCTGGGTCATTTGCCGGGCTCGGTCTGCTCTAAAATTGAAAAAGATGATCGCGTCCCGGTCGTGAATGGTGGCGATTGGCTGGTCTTGCTCGTCAACCAGAACGACGGGAACTACAAACTCGTCCCCCACGTCATCGTCGTAAGAAGCCTGGATAGCATCGGCCGCACTGCGGGCCTGCTTGCCCCGGCCGGCCACCAGAGCGTCGTAGCCCAATTTGGTGCGGTCCCAGCGTTTGTCCCGGTCCATCGAGTAATAGCGTCCGGCAATTGAAGCGATTTTACCGCAACCAATCCAGTTGATTTGAGTTTCCAACTGGTCAAGATATTCCGCACCGCTTCTGGGCGGCGTATCTCGGCCGTCGAGCAGGGCGTGCACATAGACTCGGTTTTGGCCTTTGCTTTTGGCCAGTTTCAACAGGGCGTACAGATGCTCTTGATGACTGTGAACCCCGCCGTCGGAAAGCAAGCCGATCAGATGCAGGCTACTGTTGTGGTCGATAGCGTGCTGAATGGCCCGGTTAAGGGGCCCGTTTTCCTCGAATTCCCCGGTCTCGATTAAATTGTTGATGTACGTTAGATCTTGCGGCACAATCCGGCCGGCTCCCAGATTCATGTGGCCGACTTCGGAGTTGCCCATTTGCCCGGTTGGTAACCCAACCGCCTGACCAGAGGCCTCCAGGGTGGCGCTGGGCCAGTTATTCCATATGTAATCATAATAGGGCGTATTGGCCTGAGCAATAGCGTTGTAATCTGTGCGGGGATTCAAACCCCAGCCATCCATAATGATTAGCGTGACTTTCATAGTATTTTTCCTTTATACGTAATTTCTCAATAATGGGGGTCTACCCCCTTCGACAAGCTCAGGATGCCTGCTTGTTGGTCACCCTGAGCTTGTCGAAGGATGCACCCCCTCCAAAGGTTGGTCATTGATTAATTCATGGAAGCAAGCCGTTCAGTTCCCTACAAGCTGCTGTGAACGGTGCCCGTCACATGGGGGGATAAGCAGCCAAGCGGAACTATAATACCTCAATTTGAACCGGCTGAAAAAATCGACGGTAACAGAAAAAAGGGGAAGGTCAAAAATGCCCTTCCCCTCCAAATTAGACAGATTGGCCTATTTGTTGAACTTAGGCGCCGCGACCGCCGGGCGTGACAATATTCTTCTCGGAGGTGGTGTCAAAGATATGCACCTTTTCGGCATTGAAGGCCATTTGGACCTTATCACCGGGGCGCAGATCGGCGCGCGGGTCAACGCGGGCAATGAAACTTTGTTCGTCGGAGGTCAACAGATAGACAAAGATTTCATTACCCATCAACTCGGTCACATCCACCGTGGCTTCGACCAACTGTTCCGTTACCCCGGCCGGCTTATATTGCGGATGGTGAATATCCTCCGGACGCACCCCAAAAATTATCTCCCGCCCGACATCGCCGGCGTCGACCTGCTCGATCTCGCTCTGGGGCAGGCGAATCCTGACGGCACCGGAGTCTACATACATCTCATTGGTGTCGCCCGTGATGCTGCCGCTGAAGAAGTTCATCGCGGGCGAGCCGATGAAGCCGGCGACAAAGACATTATCCGGGTGATCGTACAGACTTTGGGGCGAGTCGACCTGCTGCAGCACGCCGTCTTTCAGCACGGCAATGCGGTCAGCCATAGTCAGGGCCTCCACCTGGTCGTGGGTAACATAAATAAAGGTAGTCCCCAGCCGTTGATGCAATTTTGAGATTTCGGCCCGAGTTTGAACCCGCAATTTAGCATCCAGGTTTGAGAGCGGCTCGTCGAACAAGAATACCTTTGGATCCCGAACGATGGCCCGGCCCAGGGCCACCCGCTGCCGCTGGCCACCGGACATCTGCTTCGGTTTACGATCCAACAACTGGGTAATGCCCAGGATTTGGGCTGCTTCCTGCACTCGCCGGTCAATCTCATCCTTGGGCGTCTTGCGTAGCTTCAGGCCAAAAGCCATATTGTCATACACGCTCATATGAGGATAAAGCGCGTAGCTCTGGAAGACCATGGCAATATCCCGATCCTTGGGCGGGACGTCGTTGACGACCCGGTCTTCGATCCAGATGTTGCCCTTGGTGATCTCTTCCAGGCCGGCCAGACAACGTAAGGCGGTCGATTTACCGCAGCCGGACGGGCCAACCAGAACCAGGAACTCCTTGTCTGGGATCTCTAGGTTCAGGTTGTTGACTCCGACCACATCACCCCATGCTTTGGTCATGTTTTCGTAATAGACTCGTGCCATTTCTTTCTCCTTTTTCGATTAAAGTTTTGATACGATTACCCTATTTTTTTGACTATAACCACAAAGCCAGATCACTGGACTGGCGAATAACCAGCGATGGCTGAATTACCACAAGTGTTTCCGCCAAGACCTCTCCCTGCAACTGGGAGATCAACATCAGGCAGGCTCGCTGGCCAAAGGCATAGGTTGGACGGTGAACTGTGGTCAAGGGAGGTTGTGAATATTCGGATAACAGGATGTCGCCGTAGCCGGTTACAGCCAGGTCGTGGCCTATCTCAAAACCTTGATCCTGGGCCGCAGCCATTACCCCGAGCGCCACCAGATCGTCGGCAGCAATGATAGCGTTGGGGATTTCCGGCCGGCTCAACAATGTTTGTCCAGCCCGGTATCCATCCTTTTGGGAAAAATCGCTTTCTTCAAAAAAGTTCTCATCGACCGGTATTTCTGCCTTGATCATCGCTTGCTGGTAACCGGCAAAAAAGTTCGAGGAAAATACTAAATCGTTGGGGGCGTTAACCAGGGCGATTCGCCGGTGCCCCTGCTCCGCCAGATGCTCTACCACCAACCGCGCCCCCCTGACCGTATCATCAGTCACTGTTGCCACGCCATTTTGTAAATTAGCGTCACCCACCACTACAAAGGGGAACTGTTTTTCTTGCAACAGATCAATGCGTGGGTCCTGCCAGCGGGGACGGGTGACGATCATTCCATCGACTCGCCGCCCGTTAATCAGGCGGTAGTAGGCCTGGCTTTCAGCTGGTCCGGGCGGACAGGTGGACACCAGTAGATCAAAGCCGTGCTTGGCTGCTTCATTGGCGATGCCGGCCAGTAATTCGGTAAAGAAAGGATCAAAATTTTTGGGGGAAAATACCGGCAGAATCAACCCCAGCGTATCGGTGGTCCGCTTGCGTAAACGTTGAGCCATCGGGTTAGGGGCATAACCCATCTCCCGGGCCACCTGCTTGATTTGGACTCGAGTTTCCTCGCTGATATCATCGTAGTCGTTTAACGCCCGCGACACGGCGGCTACCGACTTACCGACTACCTCGGCGATATCTTTGAGCGTTACTTCCTCTTTAAGACTTTTGACCGGTGAAGGCATAGACCTTTACTTAAACCTTTAAGCTAACTCCAAGTATAAACTAAATGGTTTAAGTTGGCAAATTTTAGGATCAAAAATAATGGACATCTAAAGACGTATTTTTAGCAGCTATAGATACCTAAAAACAAAAAAACCCGGCGGAATTCCCGCCGAGCTTTTTGATCGAAAAACCTATATTGGATCTGTTTTGGTTAAAGTTGTCCTTATGATAGAAACTTCAATGGCTTTTTGGCTGACTAGAAACCATTCATTGTTTGCTGTTCACGCCAGCCGTTCGTTGGTCTTTCCTCGACCCTTTAAATACCTTTGTGGTTTCTAGCTCGCCGTCGTAGTTCCCAGTCTGGCACCTCGATAGGGACCTCCTTTCGGCTATTTAGAGCCTTAATCATAACAGGTTCTATATACGGTAATGATACCAGTTTTGCCTTTCGGAGTCAAGTGATTTTTCAAGGAATTACACTACGATCACTCAACGATGTATTATGTTCATCTAGAGAATAATAATAGTTAATTCTTTCATCTTCTTCTATTTATGGTATAATTGACGGGTGCGTCACAGACTCCAGGACGCCCGTGCCGCAGGCCGGAGGGCTGGGGGGTGTCCCCCCAATTCTCCCCTGCCGAAGGTTTCCCAAATTTTGGGACGCACCCTAATTGAGCCAATTCTTGACTAGCTTAACAAAAATAAGTTGAAGTTTTGTTGGGCCAGGGTCTCGTTTGCTAGTCATAATGCGTTGTTATGTCTATTCTTTCAACTCGTAATTTGGGCAAGTATTTCGGCGGACAAGATATCTTTAGCGGCCTCGATCTCGACATTGAACATGG
>Ga0209536_100007945_pt1 | contig 16017 bp, 16 predicted proteins | sample DeeMarSeWOR28_12_FD_187461 | JGI IMG/M metagenome (GOLD analysis project Ga0209536, IMG submission 187461) | Marine sediment microbial communities from White Oak River estuary, North Carolina - WOR-2-8_12 (SPAdes) (version 2) | ecosystem: Environmental > Aquatic > Marine > Intertidal zone >...
CACCACTGCTCGCGCAAAACCAGGAAGATCGGAAACTGGCTGTCGAAGCGGAGGAACGCCGCCGGATGCGCCGCCTCGAGCGCTAGGGAGCGATCTCCTTGCCGCGAAAGTCGAACACGCGCCCGGTATCCTCGGCCCGGAGCCCGTCGAGCACGCTCAGCATGGCGCTTACAGACCCCGACGGGCTCAACAGCTTGCCCTCGGGGACCCCCCGCTGAAACGGCTTCGACAGATCGGTGTCCACCGTGCCCGGATGGAGGCCAACGACGATGGCATTGGGCGCAACGCGGGACAGCTCAATCGACATGGTCTTGGTGAACATGTTTTGCGCCGCTTTGGAGCCGCGGTAGGCATACCATCCGCCCAAGCGGTTGTCGGAGATGCTGCCGACCCGTGCCGACAGGCTCGCGAACACCGACCGTTCGCCATGCTGAAGGAGACGGTGGAAGTGCTTCGCAACGAGGAGCGGACCGAACGCGTTCACCTCGAAGACCGCGCGAAGCGCGTCCGCCTCGACCTGGGCGAGCTTCTTCTCCGGACCGAAGGACGGCCCGTGAAGGACGCCCGCCACATTGATCAGCAGGTCCAGCCGACCCGTCGCGGCCGCGACGCGTTCGGCCGCTCGCGCGATCGACGCCTCTTCGCGGAGATCCAACTGAAGGACCGCGAGTCTCCCCTGACTATGCGCCTCCAGCTCGGTGAGAGCGGACGCCTGCCCTGGCGACCGACATGTCGCAAAAACCCGCCGCGCTGCGTCTCTTTCCAGCAGCTGGCGCACAATTTCCAAGCCAATTCCGCGGCTTGCGCCTTGCACCAACGCTGCACCTTCCTTGTCCATATAAGTTCTATCTAATGCTTGACGTTCTCTAGACAAGACCTAGACACGCCAGTGGAGAAAACTCATGAACCACTCATCCTCTGTTTCCAATCACGCCACGGCCCTGCGCTCCGCCAGGAGCGCCCTGGCGACTTCCAAGTTGCTCTTCTTTGCGGCAGCCGGCATCTCGTTTGCCCTCTCGGTTTGGCTCTGGTTCGCCGGTGATCGTGAGCGGGGCCTGTTCGTCGGGATCTGGGTCCCCTCGATTCTCTCGGCCGGAGCGCTGCTCCTCGCGGGAGGTCGAAATGAGTGACCTCGACCTTCTCGTCGCCGGAGCAATGGTGACCTTTCTAGCGGTAGCCGGCGCCTACGTGGCGATTCGCAACCGTGCCAACGAGACGCCGGTAGACTCCTTCCAGCCGGTAGACGAAGAGCTTTCCAAGCGCGCTGTGGTGCGGCCGCAGTAGAACTCGAGGTGATCGATGCGTACAGGGCATGCACAGATCCCGCAGGTCGCCCCGACCACCAAGCGCAGGAGCAATGAATGGGGCTCGCTCTTCGAGGTGCTTCCCTCGAGCTTCGATCTCTTCGCACCAAGCAGCATGGCGCGCCAGGGGATCGAGCTACTCGCGAACGCCGCCAACTCCCGGAGGTTTGACTCGGCCTTGACGAGAGCGCAGTCACGCCTTCGCGACGCGAGCGTGCCCGTTTTAATCGAACGCCGTGACCCCCCACGACTGATGAGCCCCGACTCGTTGTCACGGTCTCAGCGGAGGTGGATTGGTCAACTCGGTCTCGAGCTCTACTTCACCCAGATCTTCGGAAGCGACGTCACAATCATCGATCTCTGGCCATCGCGCTTTGGCGTCGACGAGGCCGGCGACGCGCTGTGGTCACCTCGGCCGTTCTACCTTCGATGGGACCCACGCTTTGCTGATGGGCTGCGGGACATTTACGCAGGATTCTTCCTGAACGACCGCGTTCAGTTCGAGCACGGAGTGTTTCAGCTCGGGCTGGACGACGCGGCTGACGTTCTCGTGCGCCACTTCGGCAGCGGCAACCAGCGAAGCGTCCGCTTCGGGTCGACCGCGCTCCGAGAGACGCTCGTCGCGATGTCGAAGCAGCGGCGCTCGGACGACCGCCCACTCCACCCCAACTTCATCGCCTTCGGGCTCTATCTCATCGCCCTACACGAGTTGCTCGAATCGCTCGATCTGAGCTTCGACGTGCGCGCGGCCTTCATGAGAAGCTACCCGGCACGCTCCCATCGGTAATGAGAGACGAACCACTCGCGACCGTCTCGATATGCGAACAGCTCGGCGCAAGCCATGAAGAAGAGCCGCCACCGGTGAAACCACCGAGATGCGTCTTTCCCGTACGCATCGAATAGAATCGGCATCACCAGGGCGCGGTTGGCGTCGAGTCGTTCGAGCCAGGCTTCACAGGTGCGGGCATAGTGTTCGCCGCCGACGCGCCATTGCGCTCGAAGCGCTAGATGATCTTGGTAGCGCTCGAACAAGCCCTCCGATGGCATCATGCCGCCGGTGAAGAAGTGCTTTGCCATCCAGTCGCTCTCGTCGTCCGGCTCGTATGCATAAGCTCGAGAACGATGGCAGAAGATGTGCGCAAAGGCCGCCCCACCCGGGGCCAACCAGCGCGCGATCCGCTCGAACAGAGCTGCGTGGTTGCGGACGTGCTCCATCATCTCGATGGACACCACGCGGTCGAATGGTTCTGATGGATCGAAGTCGTTGATGTCGGCTGTCTCGACGTGGACGTTCGACAATCCTCTGTTCGCTGCGCTCGCCAGGATGTGCTCCTTTTGGAGACGCGAGTTGGACACCGCAAAGAGCCGCGCGTTCGGATAGCGCTGGGCCGCCCAAAGCGTGAATGACCCCCAGCCACAGCCGAGGTCGAGAATCCGCATTCCGTCCTCGACACCTGCGCGTGTGGCGCTGAGCGCGAGCATGGCGTCCTCGGCCGATGCGAGGTCACGGGTAGCCGCAGCCCAGTAGCAGCAGCTGTACTTCAGATGCGGTCCGAGAACATGCTCGAAGAACGATGCCGGAACCTCGTAGTGCTGCTCGTTCGCCGCATCGACCGAAATTGCAATGGGCCCCCGAGCAAAGGATTCGAGCAACGCCGCCTCTTCCGCGTCCCGTGTCTCTGGGTCGCCTGAGACGCTCTGACGAAGGCGCGCTTCGAGCAACCGCCTGATGGCAAATCGAACCGCCGGATCTGGAAATACTCCGGCCTCCGCCAAGCGTGTGACGAGGCCTAACAAGGGTGTCGAGGCAGGTTGTTCACTGCCCACCAGAGATAGAGCGGGACGCGCCGCGAGCAAGCCTCCTGACGCTCACTTGGCGGCGGCGCTCGGAGCCCTATGCACTGCGCCATGGAGAGCCCGACACGAACCATCGCACTTACCGGGGCTACGGGGTTCGTTGGCACTGAGGTTGTCGCCCGTCTCCTCAGGGAGCCCGGGCTGGAGCTGCGTTGCCTCGTCCGGCGGACCAGCGACGTGCGGAAACTAGAAGCTATGGGCCCCCGGGTTTCGCTGTGGGAGGGTGATGTCTGCGATCCCGCATCCCTTGGGGGCTTCCTTCGTGGCGCGTGGGGCGTGATCAATCTCGCGGGCTACCGAGACTTCTGGAGCCGCGACCGTGGGCTCTACTATGCGCTCAACACCCAAGGAGCCGAGAACGTCTTTGTTGCAGCGATCGACGCAAACGCCAAGAAGGTCGTTCAGGTCAGCACGCCGTTGGCGTTCGGTGTTCCCGACCGCGTTCCGTTCGACGAGGACACCACCCCTGGCCCGCATCCAAGCGACTACGCGCGCAGCAAGTACCTCGGCGACGAGGCCGGTTGGCGCCTGCACCGCGAGCAGGGATTGCCTCTCACCGTCGTTCACCTCGCGGCGGTCATCGGCGCCGGCGACCCGCGCCCGACCATGGAGGTCCGACGTGCCGTCGAGCGGCGGCTCCCCGTCCTCGTCGGGGCGGACACGATTTACACCTACGTCCACTTAAGGGACGCCGCGGAGGCAATCGTGCGCGCACTCCTCACGCCGAAGAGTCTCGGTCGGCGGTACCTGATCGGAACCGAGCGCGCGTCCACCCGCGAGTACTTCGAAATCATAGGAGACCTCGCCGACGTGCCAGTTCCACGTTGGAATCTGCCCGAGGCCGCCCTCCTCCCCGTCGCTCGCATCCTCGAGAAGCTCGCTCAGCGGACGGGACGCCGGCCTCCGCTTCCTGTCGACATCCTCAAGACCACGGCGGCCGGCTCGCTCGTGTTCGACGGGAGCCGGGCGAAAGACGAGCTCGGGATGGAATACACGCCGCTCCGCGAAGCCTTGCGGGAAGCGGTGGAGGAGATTCAAGCGGGCACGTGACGGCGCAGGTGGTCGCTGACGAGCTGCAAGACCTTGGGATCGAAACCAAGGGATAGATGGCTCGCATCGACTTCGATGTGCTCGCATTGGTCGTTGAACCGGTCGATGCAAGCTTCCCACTGCACCACCTTATCGCGCTTGCTGTAGATCGCAGTGAGTGGCACCTGGATCGAAACTCGGTTTCGCTCATCGACCGAGCGCTCGATCGCGTCGAGGTCCTGCCTGAGAACGTTCCTGTAGAAGCCCGCCGCGCGGGTGTACTTCGGGCCCCCGATGACTGGAGAGCCGAGCGTCACGACGCTACGTACGATCTCCGGCCGCTCGCGTGCGACCTCGCGCGCGAGCACGCCACCGAGGCTCCAGCCAACGATGAACCCGAAACCCGCAGCGCCGCAGATGCCGGCGGATCGCAAAGGTCGAGAGATCACCCGCGGAAAAACCAGGAAAGATGGCGACGGGCGCGCCCATTGTGGGTCTCTAGGGCCAGCGAACGCCCCGACCAGAGTCAATCGTGGTAGCGGGCGTCCACCAGCGCGCCCAAGGCCACCTTCGCACTCGAGCGCTCGTAGCCGTAAACGCCGATGAGGACTTGGAGGGCTTGTTGGGCCGCCTCGCGGAGGCTTTCGTCGAGGTCGTCGTCCTCGTCGATCACGGCCACGATGGCGCGCCCGATTTCACCGACTTGGGCTCGGCGCTCGCCGAAGTACGCCTGTCGGAGCTGCTCGATGAAGTGAGGGAACAGCGACTCGTAGTCGACCTCCTGCTCGGGATGGTCGATCGCCCAGGCGGCAATGGAGCCGAGTAGCTCGTTACGAAACTCCTCCGCGTCGTCGCTCCCGAGGTCCGTCTCGACTCGTTTCATCATGTCGACATCGGCCTCCTCATCTTGGCCGGTGACGGGGTTGAAGACGCGCTCCTTTTTGACCCACTGCGAGACGTGGGTGACGTAGCGGTCGAACAAGCGCAACGGGCTTTGCTCGTCGATCAAACCGCTTGCTGCGCGGAGCTCGCTCTCGACGAGATCGAGCCAGCGCTCGCGCACTTGGTCGACGAACGCGCGGTGGTCGCGATAGGGACCGTCCGACTGGGCCTTGAGAAACTCGTAGTCGTCGCGCTCGCAAAACTCCGCCATGCTGTTGAGGAGCGTGACGGGAGAGACGCACGGCTCGTCGTGGTCGGCGGCGGCGTCGAGCAGGAGCATTCGCATCTCGCGGGGGGATGCGCCGCTGATGCCCTCATAGTCGGAGACCGCCGCCCCTTCGAGCTCCACCTCGGCGATCGCCCCGGCGAGGATCTTCGCTTGGTCGGAATCGAAGCGGGATGGCACTACAGCATCCGACAAGAGGTCAGCCTTTTCCAGCGGGGTGAGCGCCGCAACGATGGTCCCGACCTCGCTGTCGGAGAACCGAGACGCGTCGGGCCTCCGCAAGCGAGTCAGCACGGACCAAAGCGCTGCGACGTACGTAGTGTGCGGGGCGACGTGCTTCGGGATCTGCGGGATGATCTGGCCGTCGTAGATTTCGCGCTCGGCGTGGACGTCGAGCAAGTAGCCCATGCGAATGCGCACGATGCGGCCTCGGAAGGAATTGTACTCGGGGTGCTGCCGAAACGCGCTCAGGTGCAGCTCGTTGGAGCTGGCAACCATGACCGCGTTGATGGGGAGGTTCGACATTTGAAGCGAGACCTCGCCGTTTTCGATCGCGAGCAGCAAGTACTTCCACGCCTCGAGCGGGCGCTTGAGCAAATCGCTGAACTCGACGATGCCTCCGGACGCATCGACGAGCTCACCAAACGGCTCGAACAGAGTCAACGCGCTGAGCGAAGCCGGCAGCGACTCAATCGACCGGTCGGCGGTGATCTGGCGCTCCGAGGCGTCGACCGACATCTGCGGCCCGATCGTGACCGCGCCGACTCGATAGCGGCGCGAGACGTAGAAGCGCTCGACTTGGATGTGTGCGAGCACTCGCTCGAGGTCGCCGCGATACGCGGTCAAGAGCGCTTGGAAAATCTGTTGGTTCTTGCGGGCGAGCTGCCCCGTCCACACCCAGTCGGGCGCCGCCTCGGGGACCTCAGCGGCCTCGTAGGCGCGCGTGATCAACTGCTGGCGGACGTCGCGTGGCAAGAGCAGCAGGGGGTGCTCGCGCACCGAGCTCTGGAGCTTCGCAATGATGCGGTCGTCTGGAAGGTGCGCAAAGGAGTCTGCCTGCCCGAGCTCGTCGGCCGTCGTCGTGAACCCAATACCGCCGCCTTCCTGCGAGCGCGGGAAGATCCACGAGAACTGGTAGAGCGCGCCGTCGTCGGTGTCGGAATACGCTTCGAGCCCGCGCATCAGGCAGGCGACGAAGGTCGACTTCGCGCTCCCGTTCGGGCCATGCATCAGCACGAGCCGGTTGGCGCGTCCTTCCCGCTCGAATCCGTCGAGGATTCGGTAGAACGACGCCTGTGCCGCCTCCTGTCCGGCGAGCCGATCGCGAAGCTTCAGCTCCGCTTCATGGCCGCTGTTGTCGCGCCCGAGGTCGAGGTCGAAGAGCCTCCAGCGCTTGCGCTTTCCAGCCGGCCTCTCCACCTCGTACGAGCCGAAGGAGTCCATGCAGTCTTTGAGGTAGCGCGCGGCGTCACGCGTGTGCCGGCGCGGGTTCTCCTGAACGAGGGCCAAGTACTCCCGAAACGAGAGCACCCGCTTCTGGGCCTCGAACCGCGCTTTGACGTCCTTCCGGATCGCCTCCAACGCGGTGTTGAGTCCCCCCTCGCTCATCTCATTGCACCTCGAGCTCCATCGCGACCGTTCGCTTCTCGAGGATACAGTTTTCTTCGGTGCACATGGCAAAAGAAACGTCGCAGGTCACTTCGTGCTTGCCCGCGCTGGAGGGCTCGACGGCCGCCACGAAGCGCACTTTTTCATCGCCAAACTCCTTCGCGTCGTCCTTGAGGAGCTCCGCCTTCGGAATTGTGACTCCGGGCGCCGCCTTGATGTCGACCCGGATCGGATACTCCTGATTGACGTGCCACTCGCCGCGGCTTTCGAGGGCGATCTCGAGATCTCCTGCTTCGCCTGCAGCGTACTTCGGCTGCGCTGGCGCGACCGCGAGCAAGAAGGAGCCCGTTTCGATTCGGGGTCCGGCTGGCTCGTCGGCTTCGGGCTCCGCCGCTGGCTCGTGCTGGTGCTGCGAGTGGTCGTGTTGGGCCTTGTCCTGCTTCGGGGCCGGCGCGCTCTTCTCGCAACCGGTGACGGCCGCTATCAAGGAAAGAATGGCGAGGAGTGTCCAAATACGCATCTGCATGTCTCCGTGCTTACTCTAGGAAGAAGTCGAGGTTACGTCAGCCGCGTCAACGGGGCTCGACGACCTCCACCTCGGTTTGGGGCTCCGTCGCCGGGCGACGCAAGACGTAGTCGATCTTCTCCCGAACCGCTGGCGAATCGGGCGATAGGTGCCAGTGAGCGATCAGCTCCGAAGAGCCGGGCTCGGCCTCCCACTTGACGAAAGCGATGAAAGCGTCGTGAAGCAAGCGGTCTTCGTTGACTTCGACGCTGCGGTACCCCGGCTCGTCGTCGGCCACGCGAAGCTCCAGCTCCTTGGTCGAAGCCCCTTTGAGCCAGTCCTTCACCTTGACGGTGAGGCGATACGCCGAACGCCGCTTGATGAGCTCGGAGTGGAGCGACTGAAGGCGGATCGAAGCAATGAGATCGGCGCGACCGACCCGATCTGCAAAAGCGCCAGACTCGCCTTCCACGATCACGGGCGAAGCGACCAGGTCGACGGCGTTGTCGAAAAGGGAAACGTCGGACGCACGGAAAGCGGTCAGGGTCACGTTCGAGGCGGCCCCCGCACATCCGATGATCCCCCAACACGCGATGGCTGCAATCAGCACACGCACAATAGGCACCTTAGCACGCCCCGACCGAAGCGAATGTCGCCTCGGCAAGGGGCTCTCCCCAAAGCGCGACGAGGTCGTCCGAGAGCGGCGCACGGAGCGTCGTGGGCTCGCCCGTGTCGGGATGTGTGAAATGAAGCTCGTAGGCGTGGAGGGCCTGACGATCGTGGCCGAGTCGGTCCCGGAGCGAGTCGGTCAAGCCCGTCTCAATGTAGTCCAGAAAGGCCTGCACGCCTTCGGGGCCGTAGAGCTTGTCGCCAATGATCGGGTGACCGAGCGCGGCCAGGTGCACGCGAAGCTGATGCTGCCGGCCGCTCTCCGGCGCGAGGGCCACCAAGGTTGCGCCGTCGCGACGTGCGAGCACGCGGTAGCGCGTGACCGAAGGGTAGCCCTCTCCTTCCGGAGTCACTTCCATCAAGATGTGGAGGCCCTCTTTGGCGCGGTCCAACGGGAGCGCGATGCGGCCGCTATCGTCCGGCATTTCGCCCCGGACGATGGCGAGGTAGCGCTTACTCACGCGACGATTTTCGAAGTCGATCTTGAGGGCTCGCTCGGACGCGCGGGTCCGGCCGCACAGAATCAAGCCGCTCGTTTCCCGATCGAGGCGGTGCGCGATTTGCGGAGCGTCGTTGCCGTAGCGCTGCCGCAGTAGGTACGTGAGCGTGTTCTTGTGATAGCTCGCCGACGGATGCACGGGCAGGCCCGCGGGCTTGTCGAGTGCGAGGATCGCGTCGTCCTCGTGGAGCACGTCGAAGTAGAGGGGGACGTTCGGTTCTTCGAACGCGGGGCGCACGAGGATGACCGTCTCGCCGGCCCGAACACGCTCGCTGGCCCGTCTGCGGGTTCCATCGGCGCGATACGCGCATGCCTTCACGACCTCTTGCGCGCGGGTGCGCGACAGTCGTGGAATCCGATGCTGAATGAACCGGTCCAGGCGCTGACCGGCGTGCTCAGGCGCGACAGGGAACGTGAGGAGGATGGAGGCCGGGTCGCAACCCGGGGGAAGAGAGCCCTCGGGGCGTCTACGCGGCCTTGACAACCTTACCCGAACGGATGCAGCGCGTGCAGGCGGTGACGCGGCGGACATGGCCCTCCACGAGCGCACGAATCGACTGCAGGTTGGGCTGCTGCCACTTCCTGGTCTTGATGTTCGAGTGGCTCACCTTGTGGGCCTTGTGGCGGTTCTTACCGCAAAAATCGCATGTTTGTGCCATGGCCGGTTCCGACTCCTAAGGGAGCGCCGATGTAGCACTCGGGTGCGGGTGCCGCAAGAATGCGGTCTCGCACGAGCGGCCGATCAACGATACAACGAAACAGGATGCGGGTAGCGGGGGCAATCACCGGACTGATGGTGCTTGGGAGCTTTGTAATTCCGAGCACATACGCCGTGAAAAGAGATTTCCTTTCAGGCAGTGGCGGCTCACACGGGCCCCGGTTGCTGTCATCCGCCGAGCTCGATGTCGGCACGGCGACCTTGGAGGGCCGAGTCTACGATGAAGGCGGTCAGCCGGTCGGAGGGGCGATCGTGTCCCTTGCGGGTAGCGGGTTCTGGCCGGCCCGTTCGGTGCAGAGCCAGGGGGACGGCCGCTTTCGCTGGCCGCAGATTCCAGCCGGGATCTACGAGCTCCGGATCTCGAAGGGCGCGCTGGTGGCGCCACCTATCGAAGGGTTGATCCTGGACGCTGGAGCTCGCCGCGCGTTCGGCGTGAGGCTCGCGCGAGGCTGGAACTTGAGCGGGCAGGTCGTCGACGCGAGAACCGGCGACCCGGTGCCCGGCGCCGAGGTGACCGTCGCCACGGGAGCCCTCGGACTACACACACGGGAGATCGAGTCCGACGGGCGCGGGCGTTTCGCATTCGAGGGAATCGTCGGAGACGAACAGACGCTCTACGTAGACGCCGAGGGCTACATCATCGCCGGACCCGTGACGCAGACGATCGACTCGGGCCCGCTAATCGTACGCCTGCAACGCGCCGCCCATATCGCAGGCCGCGTCGTGGACGAGCGGGGACGAGCGATCGGAGGCGCGTTGGTTCGCGCGTTTGGAGAGCGGGACACGGAAGGACCAGGGCCGGGCACCGACACCTTGGGCGTGACCGACGGACCTGTGCCGCCCATCTCGAGCGCGGGAACCGCTTCGCTTGCGTTCGTCGGCCAAGCGACGAGCGCGCCGGATGGCAGCTTTTCGTTGGGCAACCTGCGACCCGGCCCCTACACCGTCGCCGCAAGCCACGAGGACTTCGCGCCCGCCGGGACCGAGCAGCTTCATGTAGGTTCCGGGGCTACGCTCGCGAACGTCCGCATCGTGATGCGACCCGGGGCGGAGCTGGCGGGCCGGGTCGTCGATGAGCGGGGTCGTTGGCTCGAATCGATTCCGGTGGAGCTCCGCACGCCCGACGAGCGCCTCCCCCGCATGACGGTGACTAGCTCCGATGGCTCGTTTTCATTCAGGGGCGTTCGTGGCGAGGTCACGGTGACGGCGCTTCCCTACGACTTGCCGCCGTCGCGCGCGACTGTGACGATCGAGGACGAGTCCCGCGTCACGCTGGAGCTGGCCCTCGGGACCTCGCTCTACACGATGCACGGGCGGATCGTCGACGAGCGTGGGTTTGGCATCAGCGGAGCGCTGATCACGGTTTCGTCGAATGAGCCGCAGACGCCCGCGCGGCGAAGCGCAAAGTCGGACGCCGATGGGACCTTCTCCGTACCCGCCCTGCCCAGGCCGCCGTACTCGCTCCGGGCCGAGCACCCTGCGTTTAGTCAAGCGCGGCTTTCAGATGTCGAGGAGGTCGAGGACGTCCGTGTCGTCATGTCCACTGGGGTCACCTTTCTCGGCGAGGTCTTGGACGACTGGACCGGCAACGGACTCGCAAACGCGCAGGTTCGCTTGGACGGGGCGACGGTGTTGGAAACGAAGACCCGCGGCGATGGCACCTTCGTCTTCAGGCAGCTGCCGACGGGCACGTACGACCTGACCCTGTCGCACGCGGATTACGAGACGCAGGCGCGGCGGATCGTGATCGAGCCACCCCGCTACGTCGATCGACCACAGGAGCTCGAGACGGTACGCTTGGAGCCGGGCGGCGTCCTCGAGGGCGAGGTCGTCGACCGCAACGGCGACCCTGTCGCGGGCGCCGAGGTGACCTGGGACGACCCTCCCCGCTGGAACCGCGCTGCGCTGACGGATGCCCGGGGCGCGTTTCAACTGCGCGGTGTGCCAGCCGGCTCCGTATGGATCACGGCGCGGCACGATGTCGCCGGAGAGAGCTGGAGCGACGCTCCCATCCTGGTGCGGCCGCTCGAGACCTCGCCCGGAGCCCTCGTTCGGCTGCCCGATGCAGCCAGGGAGTGACGAAACCGCGTGTCGGACGTACGCTCGACGAGATGGCGGATTGGATCCGAAACCTGCGCGACGCCGGCGACATCCTTCGACGGGCGAAGAACCCGGCGGAGCTCGCCAAGGCGCTGGTGCCGAACGCCTGGCTGACCCGGAGGGTCATCAACCTGGATGCCCCGCGAAGCAGTGGTCCCGTGTCTGCGGCGGACGCTGCGGAGGCACTTCGCAAGCTCGGCAATGCCCTGAAGTCCGAGGTGATCGGAGCGGACGGGCAGGTCGACTACGCGAAGCTCCAAAGCTCAGAGACGTTTGCGGAGCTCGAGCGAACCAGCAGCCTGCTTCATCACGTGGATCCGGAGCAGCTGACCGAAGACGACGCGCGCATCGCGTTCTGGATCAACGTCTACAACGTGCTGGCAATACACGGCGTCGTCGCAACGGGAGTACGCGAATCGGTGATGGAGATCCCGTCGTTCTTCGGAGTTGTCGCCTATCGGGTGGGCGACTTCGTGGTGACCCTCGATGAGATCGAAAACGGTATCCTGCGCCGAAACGCCCCCCACCCGGCCACCAAGTCACGTTTGTTCGACGACGACGACCCGAGGCTCGCGCTCTGCCCGAGCTACGTCGACCCACGCATCCATGCCGCATTGGTCTGCGCCTCGACGAGCTGTCCCCCGGTCGCGTTCTATGAGGCGGGCCGGCTGGACGAGCAGCTCGACCTCGCTGCAGAGAACTACGTGGCAACCGACGTCGAGGTCGACGACTCCGCCAAGCTTATCCGGCTGCCGATCACGTTCCGGTACTATGAGAGCGACTTCGGACGGAGGGCGGGTGTCCAGCTCTTTCTATTGAAGCACGCCGCCGGCCCGCAGCGACAAGCGCTACGCGCGGCTTTCGATGCTGGATACGCCCTCGACTACCACCGCTACGACTGGTCGTTGAACGCGATGGCCTAGCGACCTCCGACTCATCCATCCCCGCAGGCGTCATTCCTCCGCGCCCATCGCTTCGCGCAGGCTTGTTTGGAATGCCTTGGGGCGCGTGGGAAAGCTTCTCGCCTTTCATCGACGCAGCACCTGTGGTTTAAACGAGCCTATGGTCCAAAAGTGGCTTTTAGTCCTTGGTGTCGGTGCCGGCCTGGCTCTGGCGGTCAGCTGCGGTCGAGTCGGCACGGTGTGTCAGCAGTCGGGCTCCACGGCCGAGTGCGGTGACGGGAAGATCTGCACCTTGACCCGCACGCCAGATACGTTCGACCCGAACGCGGTTCCGCCCCCTCCGTTGATCGTTTGCCTTCGGCAATGCACCGAATCGACCGACTGCGGCGAGGGCGAGCTTTGCCGCGCCGTCTATTGCTCGACGCAAAAGAGCTGCCAGACCGGACCGGCACAAGATCCGCCACCGGACGTATGCGGGCCGGGAGGCGCTGGCGGTGCAGGAGGCATGGGTGGTGCTGGCGGTGCTGCGGGTATGGGCGGCACCGGAGGTACGGGCGGCACCCTCGCATGTGATAGCGAAGCCTGGGCGTACATCCAGACGCTCGACCCGGCCGCCGGGTTCAACCGGACGAACTTCGTGAGGGAAACGACGACAAATCTTCCGGATGATTGGGGTCGCTACTCGATCTCGCTGGATCTGACCGACCCCCTTCTCGAAGGCCAGCTCCTTCAGTTTGGCTTCTCCGCCACCGCGTCGAACTTCACACCGTCCGGTGTGTTCTATGACAACATTCTCATCGATCCCGATGCGCAGTACGCAGAAAACTTCGAGGCCTTGGATCAGCAGAGCCCGACGGCTTTGGGCGATGATCCGGACGCGCTTTGGGGCGACGGATGGATCGTCTTTGGCAACGCCTTCGAGGCGGACGGGACAACCTTTCTCTATCCCTATGGCCCCTTCCCGGCACCGAACAACACCGGCGGCTTTTCAGGCATCGCCTTGGATCAAGGCGGTGTCGACCAGGGCGATCAGGTGTTGGTGATCATCAGCGACTATAACAATGCAGACCAAGCCATAGGCCGCCGAATCGAGGCGAATACCTTCCGTGAACGGACGATCACCGCGGCCGACTTGGGCGGCACCTTCATCTTCAGCTTCGACGCCAAACGCGGCAACATCAACGAGGGTTGTCCCGTAGGCGGAGGCGGTGCGGGCGGCAGCGGTGGTGAAGGCGGCGTAGCGGGTTCGGGTGGCGCAAGTGGCGCCGGCGGTGCTGGGGGCGTGGCGGGCGCGGGTGGTGCTGGGGGCGCTTAACGGCGCTCAATCCGAAAACAACTGGCTTCTTCGCACGACGAGCTCTACCTGACGAATGCGGCCACTTCGCGTGAAGAGCTCGGCGCTTAGCTCGGGGGTGAGCATGAGTCCGGTGAGAGTCTGGCTACTCCCATCCTCGAGAGTCACTGTGAGCTCGGGCTCGGCGGATGGGTCGAGACGATAAACGAATGGGACCTGGCACCAGGTGAAGGCCAACCCCGAAGCCGGCACAGTGAGCTCCTGCCATTGCTGATGCACATCGAGGAAACGGAATGGTTGTGGACGCGCGACGAACTCGCGGGCGCGCAGCAGCCCCACCTCCAGCTGCACCCTGCCCTGGTCGACGATCACGCCTAACTCGCCGAAGCGGGACAAAATTTCCTCTTTGACCTGCCCCGTCATGCCCGGCTGTTGGGCGCCGGCATGCTTTGGGGTATTGGAATAAGGGTCCGTCGGAAAGGCGCCGAACTCGCCGGGGGTCTTGTTGAACCCAAGGCCATCGCGGACCCGGTAGTACAAACGACCGAGCCGGCCGCGGATGTCTTCGTCGGCGCCCTCTTTCGAGGCTGCGAAGAAGCGCTCCTGCACAGCCAGAAGCAGCTTCGAAACCATGTGCCAATAGACACTTCCGAGACCTTCGAATCCAAACATCGTCCCGGAGCGCCCGGTGAAAGCACGGTGGTTGAAGACCTCTTCATAGAGCCCAAGCACAGGCTCCCGAGCGCGTCGCGCCTCATCCCCGTAGCGCTGCACCAAGTCGTCCAGTCGCGCTCTGAGATCGCCGGAGTTGGATAGGTCTGGAGTGAAGCGGTAGGTGCCGTCTTCATCGCGGAGGACGATGCTGGCATCCCCGTCGTCCAGCATCCGCTGAAGGAGCGGGACCGACTCGAGTGCATCGGCTGGAATCCTGTTCTTCTCCAGAAATCGCGGTAGCTCGCGGTCGGGGTAGAGCATGAAGGTGTCGAGGTCAGCGCGATACATCTCGCTTTTGAATAGCGCTTCGATGAGCTCCACGGCTCGTGCCGGATCGACGGCGGCGGAGCTGAGCACGGCGACCTGACCTTCGAGCATCGCGTAGAGACGCTCGACGACGATGGCATCGGTCTTGACCTCGAGCAGGTTGTAAGCGTGATACAAGCCATCCTCGCGCTCATTGTGCCGGATGCTGTGTTCGATGGCGGCGTGCGCGTCGGCGAGCATCGCGTTGATGTCGGCCAGCCCCTGCTGCACCGTGCCGGAGAACCCTTCTTGCTGGTACACAGCACGACGGTATCGAGAAGCCGCTTGGCCCAGCCTCACGAGCAACTTGTATCGTGTCTCAGCGGTCGCCGGCCTTTCATCGAGCATCGGCCCGAGCTCCCGTAACGCTGCGGCAGTCTCCAAGAACCATTCGCTCACCTCGCGCGACATGCTCACGGAACCGGAGGCTTGCGAAAGCAGACCCTGCAGGAAGACGACGTAGCGCCGCATGTAATACACGGTCACCATCGATAGCCCGTGGCCGACGAGCGCATTGTTGGCATCATTCCACTCTGGCCTTTGGGTGTTCAGCCAGATGCCGCCATCGAGAACGAAGTTGCCGAGCTTGCTCAACAAGGTGACGAGCAGCTTCTCGACCAGGTTGACCTGGTACACCCGTCCGTTGCCGTCGACGACCAACTTGCCGTCTGCACCCTTCTCCGCGACTCGTCGCTCGATCCGCTGCGCCGCTTTCAGGTCATAGACGACGGTGCTCTTCGCATCTTCCAGCAGATCTTCGAAGGGCTTGATTCGATAGGGTACGTTCGCGTAGCTGAACACGGGGCGACCCATCAATGCGAGCAGGCGCTCCGGATGAAAGCGGTTCGAGAGCTCGAGAAGCTTTTGAAGATAGATAATCTGGTGATCGCCCCAGTAGCCGATGTAGCTCCATGGATCGTCGGGATCTTCGACTTCCCAATCGATGCCTTCTTTGGTGATTCGATACGGGTTATAGCCATCCACCGTGGAGGCATTGAGAAACTTGGCGATCACGCTTTCGATGAATTCGGGAAAGCTGAAGCAGAGAGCCTCCCAATTCTGAAAGATGTCGCGCCAATTACCCTCATAGGAAAGGAGCTTGTCGCCACGCTCATCTCGCAGCTTGATTGCGAATTGGTTCCATGGGCGGCTGGGGTCGCCGTGCCGACGTCCGAACGTGATTGGCAGATACTCGCGAGCAAGACGCTCTAGCTCTGGGTCATTCTGATCGGCGACGGCCACGAGTAACTCGTTGTAGTTGAGCTCATCTGGCAACCCATCGAGCATCGTCTGGTGCCGTTCGAACAGCTCGCGATTGAACATCCGGACGGTCCTACGGAAATC
>Ga0209536_100007946_pt1 | contig 16016 bp, 13 predicted proteins | sample DeeMarSeWOR28_12_FD_187461 | JGI IMG/M metagenome (GOLD analysis project Ga0209536, IMG submission 187461) | Marine sediment microbial communities from White Oak River estuary, North Carolina - WOR-2-8_12 (SPAdes) (version 2) | ecosystem: Environmental > Aquatic > Marine > Intertidal zone >...
TTTTACTATGAGCTATCAGCTATAACCTATGAGCTGATATTTGCCTGCCAGCTTATCAGCCACGGACAACGAACCACTGATAACTGACATGGTTTCGCTCCAATCAACTGAAGTGACCAATGAACTGATTTAGTCAAATAAGCGGTTAAGGTTGACTGAGGGGGTTGAATTGTAATATTATAACTCACCCGAATTAAAAAAATTATTTCCCATTCTGAATAAAACAGGAAATTCCCGATGTATCTTCGCCACTATGGCCTCAATAAAATGCCCTTTGACATCAGCCCGGATCCAGGCTTTCTGTGGCTCGGCGAAAAGCACAGAGAGGCACTTGCCCATCTGAAATACGGAATTCTTGGAAACAAACGGTTTTTGCTGATCACCGGAGATGTCGGCACCGGCAAAACCGCATTGATTAAGTGCCTCGTCAGGATGATCGATGTCGGGGCGATCGTGGTGACCATTCCCGATCCGGATATGAGCAGGCTGGATTTTTACAATTTCCTCGCCAGCGAACTTAATATGGGAAGGCAATTTAACTCAAAAGGCGAATTCCTGATTCATTTTAAAAATTTTCTGCTGCAAGCATATCGGTCATACAAAAAAGTATTGTTAATTATCGATGAAGCGCAGAGGCTTAACCACGACATCCTCCAGGAAATCCGCTTTTTAGCCAATATTGACTTTGGCGGCCAAATGATGATCAATATTTTTTTGGTCGGCCAGAATGAATTTAAAGACATATTAAGGGATGACAGAAATAAATCTGTCAGAGACAGAATCACGGCCAGTTATCAACTTGATCCGCTGACGGAAACTGAAGTTTCCGTTTATATCCGGCATCGCCTGCAAGTTGCCGGAACGACCGACCCGATTTTTACTCCGGATGCGGCCCGGGAAATCTATTTACAGACCAAAGGATATCCGCGACTGATCAATATCCTCTGTGATCGTGCGCTGGTGAGCGGTTATATTAAAGAAAAACACGAGATCGACGTGGGCATCATAAAGGAGAGTGCGCGCGATCTAAACATTACAATGGGCAACGAGCCGCCTAAACCTAAAAAAAAGAAAACCGCTTTACCCGTTGAATCTACCACGGTTCCTTTCAGCAGCCCTCCGGAGCGGAGTTTTAGCTTAAGAAACTTTGCATATATTAACCTGTTTATTATTCTTGGATTTGTGGTTTATCTTTTTGCCGATTCGCTTCCTGAAAATTTTCAACATTTGAAAAATTCTCGAATTGCAACCCGAATCACTGACTGGTTTCAGGGAACTGGGACGGACAATGTGCTTGTCAAGAAACAGGGCATCATCGAGCCGGGTAATGCCTTGAGACCCAAAAAGGAGGGCAATAACCTGTCTTCGGCAATAATGCCGACATCGCAGCAAAACCGTGCTGCCCCTGAACAGGAACAGATTATAACACCGAAGGATGTCCTCAAAAAAATTGGTCTCAGCGAGGCTTCAGAAGCATTTGATCAGGCAGGCAGTTCAGCGGCTTTGCCTGTTGCGTCTACTGAAAAAAAGGAGAGCTTTGTTATTTACTTTGACCACACCTCCGACGAAATTCCGCCTCAGTCTCTGGAGGTGCTCAACCAAATCACCGGAATTTTCTTCAAATCCGCTGTTAAAGACATAACCTTAAAAGGGTACACAGATTCCTACGGAAATGAGAACTATGACAGGTACATGTCCATCGAAAGGGCAATGCAGGTGAAAAATTTTTTTGTCAGCAAAGGAATCCCGGCTTCGAGCCTCAATATCTACGGCATGGGCTCTGGCAACCCCACGGATATAAATACGACAGTCGAGGAAAGGCGCAAAAACCGTCGGGTGGAAATTGAAGTCAGCCTGATCCAGAACCCGCAACAATGATTTAAACCATCCTGCCGGACGCAAAACAAAGCCGGAATTCTCCTTCACGGAGAACTCCGGCTTTTAATTGTTCATAGCTTGGAGGCTGGGAAGCTTGAAGGCAAAATTGCTTGCGAGCTTTCAAGAGTTCTGGCCTCCCGGCCTCCAAGCCTGATAGCTTTCTAGCCTTTTTTTGACAATATAGCTTGACAATATAGCTTTTTAGGCTATAATTTGGCTATGTATCGACTAAAATATAGGCGTCAGGCAAGAAACTATTTAGCGAGATTACCATTTAAAATAAAATCAAGAATTGTAGATAAGTTACATGAAATCCAAAAGAATCCGGATGACCCAACACTTAACGTCGATAAATTAAGAGGAAAGTTGGGTTATCGCCTTCGAGTTGGACAGTATCGTGTCATCTATACCCGGTTCGAAGATCAATTAGTAATAGAAGTGGTCAGAATCAGACCAAGAGGTGATATCTATAAGAGGTAAGCATGGAATATCAGACTATTAAAGAAAAAGGGAAAGTAAAATTTGTGGTTTTGCCAATTGAGTTGTTTGAAACTCTCTTAGACCGGCTGGAGGATGAATCTGATATTCGAGCCATCCGCGAGGCTGACAAAGAACCGCTATATGATCAGAAAGAAGCGGAAGAATATATTTTTATGAATCCGGTCAAGCGCGAGCGCCTCGATCGAGGATGGACTCAGAGGGATCTTGCAGACCGGCTTAAGGTAAAGCAATCAACCGTTGCGAAATGGGAAAGAAAAAACGCAGTATATCGAAAAAAAACCAGGCAAAAATTGGCAGGGGCTTTTGGGGTAAATGAAGAAACGTTTTTGTAAAAACGCCAAATGAATTGACAGATAACTTCCCTACAATTTCCCCTGGGAGCCTTGAGCCTTTAACCTCTTGCCTTTCGCGTTGCGCTTGAGACCTGCTTGCCCTGCGGCCTGACCGGCGTCTTTTCAGCGTAGGGGGGAGCCTTGAAGGCGAAGAAGGGACGCCTGATGCCTTTATTATTTACCCAATCAACTTACTCAACCAGGGAACCAATTTTGCGCAACAAATCAACCCCGTCCCCTTCTTTAATTACTCTGTCCAATAAAAAAGCCGGAATTCTCTTTCGCAGAGAACTCCGGCTTTTCTTTAGTTGCATTTGTGGACTATAATTGCTGGGCTTTGGACTATGAACTATGAGCTATTGTATCCTTTAGCCTTGAACCTTGCACCTTGAACTATGAGCTTTGAGCTGCGTGCTATGAGCTGTTTTTAATAGCCTTCCAGCCATATAGCCTATGACTTTTTAAACAACTTTTTCCTTCTGCCGGCCGCGGCCAGACCCACCAGGCCGGAGCCTAACAGCAGCATGGTCGCAGGTTCGGGGACGCCAGGAGGAGGCCGCTCGCCGGCTTCTGCCACATTCAAAATGTGAAATTCCCAGTCTCCGGTTCGCGGGTCTTCACCCGACCAAACTCCATTGAAGTATTCCGCACTGCCGAATGCTTGAGTGAAGGTGGGATTGCCGGCTTGCGTAAATCCGTCGCTCAAATTAGAGCCGACCGCAAAATTGTCGTACTGCGTGATGCTTGCCGCATAATCTCCAGCCCCCAGGGAAACAGCGTAATAAGAATCCCATACTCCATGAGTATATAACACGCTGTTTGATAAAGTCGATCCAACATTCCCGCCATCATCTTGCTCATTTTCGATAGCCCCTGCACTGTCCCATATGGCCAAAATGGGATCAAAGCCGCCCCCGGGGATATAGCCGGATGGACCGACATCGTTTCCCCATGACGAAGAAAAAATGGTTATTGTGCTGTCCGAGCCTACAGTGAAATCCAAAAGTACCACGTCATCATCGTCGTCAAAAGTGCCGCTGAAGTCGAAATCAAGTGCCCAAGAAGGAAAACTCAATAAAAATAATAGTAAGATACTTCCTAATATCAGAAATTTTCTATATTTCATGCTTTTTCCCTCCCTTCTAAGAAAAGACCGAACTCCCACTTTAAAGCAATTTCTCGATTTCCCGTGAGACGATCGGCATCTCCCCCTTTTCATTGGTGTGGATATTTTGGTGTGTAATCAACCTGTCGCAAAGTAATCGATCTCATATCAAAAATGTGGATAGGTAGCCTTAAAGACGGAATCCATCGGTCAAGCCGACAGCTCCCCTTCGGAGATTCATCAAAAAGGAAATGAACCTTCTCCTTTTGCAGAGTGCAAAAACCATGCAAGATTTCCGTCTTACAAAATAAAGATTATTTATTAAAAATTACAAATAGTTATTTGAGGCGCGCTAAAATCATACTCGCAATTGTGTAAAACATTGTCCAAATATTAGGTAATTGATTTCACAATCTTGAAAAGTTTTTGTATTTTAAAGACCATATACCGAGTTTGAGAATGGATAATCGTTTCTGACCTAGCGCTGAGATTGTTCAGCAGGCATCCATTTTCGTCAGAGCGGCAAAAGAAGTGTTAAAGAAAAACTCAGCAGTAGAATTGTATTATTAGTGCGAATAGGTAAAAATAATGCGCTTCAGGTGTGATGTCAAAATTCAAAATAGCAAGCTACTGGCACTTTAGTATTTCAAAATACCATTCCTGTCAAGAAAATTGTATTCAAGCGCTCTAAGTCAGGAATTCAAACAGGGTATGAATTTAATAAAACAATCAACCTTTAACCTTTCACCATTGTCTTTGAATACATCAGGTCTCAGCACTCAGCTTGCCGCGGCATCCTGTCCGGCATAGCTCAATAGAGCGACGCCGGGTCCTCAGCCCTATTTTTTTGACGCTTAATCAGCCAATAAACTAATTTACCCAAAGAACCAATTCTACGCAACAACGCAACCCCGTCCCTCTTCTGCCTCCAACCAGGGAAGCAACTCTGCGTAACAACGCAACCCCTTTTTACTCTGTTTGGCAATTAATAAGTCAACTCAGTCAACAACGCCCCCGTTATTGTTTCCTATGGTTAGTGCTGAACCGGGCTGAAGTGACTTGTCGTTTTCCGGCCTGAATCGTCCTCCTGGGGCTCTGAATTGTCGTTTTCCGGCTTAATCAGTCAGGACTTTTTTTCCACTTTTTTAAATTATCAATCGCTTAACGCGGTCCGCCCCTCTTTCGCCCTTTTCCGAAAATTTCAAATTGCATCTTAATTTTGCATATTAAATTAGATCAATGGCATCATATAAATTTACGGCCTATTTCGAAAGCGAAGTCTTAAGAAAGCGCCCTTATCTTAAAAAGGAATGTTGTATTAAAGTAATAGAATTTCCTCTGTAGGTTGAGCGCCAAAAAAATAATCGTTGTCGTTTCTGTGCTTCTGTTAAGGGGCTTGAGGACCGATATTTACGAGTCTTACTTTGGAAGATAAGGCGACGATACATAATGCATTTTTAGACAGGAGTTTTAAACCATGAAAATTGAATACTATCCGAATACCGATTCGATGTATATTGATCTCTCTGCTAAAAAAAGCACAGAAAGTGTGGAGGTTTCTTCAGGAATTATACTGGACTATGATTCAGAGGGAAACCTCGTCGGTATCGACATAGACAACGCAAGCCAGAAAATGGATTTGATTGACCTGAAAATTCCTAAGTGATAGTTTGCTTGAACTTTTTCTATGGCAGGCCACCAACAACGCGTGCTAGCGACATGCTAGGGATTGCGGGTCTGCGGTCAAATGTCCCAGGGTTGCAAACCTCTGCGCGAAACGCGCCTATTTAACCACCGTGGCTTTTTGACCCTATAATATATTCGACGGAATATGCCTCCCAGAATAAATCGATCTATCATAACTATTATCTGGCGCATCTGATATCTTCGAAGGTAACTTCGCATAATTCTTTGCACCTTTTTATTTTGGACATTTTTCGCCAAAATCATCATGTCTACCAGAAATGTTACTCCACTCTCGTCGCTCTTCCGAAAAATACTTAACTTATTAAGATTATCAAGCTTCGGTAGCGCTTTACTTGACGCTTCCAGCAAATATAAGGCAGTCATTGTACGGACGCACTTTTCGCATTCCCCGCAATTGCTGTGAGGGTTTCGCCAGCACACTTGAAGGTTATCGAGAATATTCTTGTTTTTACACAAGTCCATCATCTTTTCACCGCGCCGGAAACCAGCACCGTAGTGGATTAATTCCGTTGATTCCGTGCTCCACATCGGATCGGTCAATGGATGTGATCCCCAGGGAAACAGCTCGTCGTAAGTATGACTAGATCCGATATAGATCCGCTTGCATTTTAATAGCGATCCCATAGACGCAAGAATAAGTCCCTGGGCCAATGACCAGCTGATCTTTCGTTGATCAGACACCCGCTTAGAATTGGTTTCGACGGGAATCAGCTCTTTGCCGATATTTTGCGCGAAGACAGTTTGTTTTTTGACGCACTGCCGCCAGGATTCAGGTGTGTTGCCTCCCACCTCGAATCCCCCGAGCATTATCAAGTGGGTAATTTCCGTAATGTTGCGGAACAATGTATGAGAGCTGTCAACTCCCGCTGACCAGTAGCAAGCCACAGGATCATAAACATCTTTGCAAGGTTCAATGCGGGCATGAATATTTACCTTGTGCAGATTCGAATTCCAGCATGCGTAGACGGCCTGAAGTTCTGGCAGCATCTTGTAAACTCTCTCAGAAATCGGCATTGAGTCTTCTATGCTTATATCCATGTTGCGTATCATTGCTTCAAGCAACGCGATTCCCAGAAAAGGCTCACCACGACAGTCGAGCTCGAACTGTGGCGGAACCCTAAAAAAGACCCGGTTGCCATCGACATCAGCGCTTACTTCGGTTTTATCGCAGGTGATCGATTTTTTAAAATCACGGATTATCAGTGCATTACTCATTTTGCTTCTCGTTTTGACAGCCCCAATTCATTCTTTTTTTCGAAATTAAATTATATGCCCGCTCGCAAAAATGATACAAAATAGTATAATTACAACAATCCGTTAGAATATAGCTAAAATGTATTATACAGGAATTGATCTACACAAAAAAACATCTTTTATCAATATTACATTCCGTGATGGTGGAATTAGGAAGGACGCAATATTTGTTAGATTCGCTGAGTTTGGATTTTCTCGTTTAAATATACAAAAGCAGGGTCAGAATGACCCTGCCTGTAAGGCGTTACCGAGTGGAAAGACGTTATTATTTCTTTAAAAACTTTTTTCTGCCAATACCTGCCAGGCCGACTAAGCCTGTGCCGAGAAGAAGCATAGTTGCAGGCTCGGGAATGGGATTTGGTTCAAGGTCAGAGAAAAAATTGAGTTGAAATCCGGACTCAACTGTATGTCTTTCTGCAAAGAATATGTCAATATCATGATAACCTTGAGTCAAATCGATTGTGTGGTCACCAGCAGCTACAGCATGAACACCACCTAAATCAAGGATCAGTTGATTGTCGATAAAAAGCCATGAATCATCATCAGACCCCATACCGTAAGTATAAGTTTTATTTTCGTCGACATAAAATGAACCCTCCCAGTGAACGGCAAAATGATATGGATCACCGGGAAGCCCCGTATCAACGGGAAACCAGCCAGGAGAAAAATTGCTCTGTAGATCGGCATCAGAATCCACACGCTGAAAAACCTGATAACCTGGATTCCACCAATCCCACTGTAGAACCCTAGTTGCTCCGTAGGCTGTAAGTGTTGGCATATCGCCACTCAGTGTGTTTTCAACATATCCTGTATCCAAACCGGTAATCCAACGTTGCATATCGGGATGTTCAGAGCTAAGATTGTAATATGTTCCAAGCAATCCGGCGCTGGCATTTAGAGAAATTCCTAGCAAAAATAAGACACCTGTGAGTAGTAAAAAAAACTTCTTCATTGGTCACCCCCTTCCGTTGTTTAAGTATCCTTGCTTATCTTGGCGGATGCCCTTTCAATCCTCCCTCTTACCCTCCTTTCCTCTACACAAAACTTATATTTTCCTCTGCCACCTTCTTTGTTTTAAACAATAAGATGGTCGGTATTTTAGAACCGATTCGGCAATTAAATAATAGTTGATTATTTGAAGGCCTATACTAGCAAAAAAAAGCGCGCGAGTCAAGTAAAAAAGATAGTATTTTCAATGGTTTACAGGAATTTACAGGACTTTACAGCATTTGACAGTACTTTACAGTACTTTACACTTTCTTGCGGTTTAGCCAGACAACTTACGAGAATTTGATCGTCTTCCCTGCCCCCCGTTATTTTGCGTCCCCTATTTTTATGAATAGCCAATTCCAAATATGAATAACTGCTGACGTATGGGGAATTTCTTTTAGACAGGATTTACAGGATTAAATGGATTTTTTCTTTTGGCCGTTCTCCAGATGAGAACAGTCAACCCCAATCGCCTCCGGCGAGGTTTAACACGCTCATAGCTTTTTAGGTAATTAATGTCACTGCGAAAATATATAAATTTACATGCTATTCACTGTAGAAGTTGGTTTTCCGCTGAAAGCGGATTGGGTTTTTCCAGTTTCATCTGGGAACTGGAAAAGATGAAAAGAATAATCCTGAATAATCCTGTTAATCCTGTCTAAAAAAAGAAAATTATATTTAGCCGAGATTTCGCGAAAAAGAGAGCAGCGGATTTAACCACGCCCAATCAACAAATTAAACATTGATCTTGACAATCCAAAAATAAGATGTATAAACTAGCCATATAATAAGTATGTATAAAGAGGATGGTTATGAAAAAAACAACTGTATTTATTGACGAACAATTATTGACAGATGCCATGGAAGCCATAGGGGCTAGAACCAAAAAGGAGGCCATAAGAGCTGGATTGGAAGCCCTGGTTAAGCATCATCATCGGCGGTCATTGCGAAAAGAGCTGGGAACTTATGATATAGACCTCAATCTGGAAGAATTGGAAAGATTGCGAAATGCCGAATAATCTCTTTCTGGTGGACACGTCGGCATGGATTCTGTCTTTGCGTAAGGATTTCCTACCTGAGGTTAAAGACCGTATAGCGTACTTACTCAAGGAAAATGCGATAATTACATCAGCTATGATCAAACTGGAGCTTTTAGGAGGTACCAGAGAGGAAAAAGAGTTTCAGCGCTTAAAGATCCGCCTTGACGCTCTGGAGATGGTCGAAACCAATACTTCTTTGTGGGAAAGGGCCTATGATCTAGCCTTCAGTCTGCGCCGAAGAGGAATAATAACAGTACCCTACACGGACATATTAATTGCTGCGTCCGCATTAATTGTGGATGCTGCAATTGTCCACGCCGACTCACACTTTGACTTGATTGCACCTCATTGCGACATTAAAGTAGAAAGCTTTGTAGACGCCACAAAACAGCTTAAAAAATAGGCCGGCAAACTTTTTTTGTTGGTTAACCTCAGCCTTCTGTTTCTATCATTTTAAATACTGAAATCTTTGCCCTGTTAAACACCTGCCCAATGAAATGTGGAGCCTATTTCATCGACGCACAGCCAGTTAACCGGTAACCTTTCACCATTGTCTTTGAATACCTCAGGCCTCAGCATTCAGCTTGCCGCGGCATCCTGTCCGGCATAGCTCAATAGAGCGACGCCGGGTCCTCATCCCTATTTTTTTGACGCTTAATCAACCAATAAACCAATTTACCCAAAGAACCAATTCTACGCAACAACGCAACCCCGTCCCTCTTCTGCCTCTTTTCCCTTTGGGGCTTCTGAGTGCTCAAGCATTTTTAGGGGGATAATTTATTCAATATTTCCCGGGCGTGTTTTTTTTCTTTAAACTGCCGCGGACTTTGAACGGCAATCTGCAGGCTGCGTCTGGCAGCTTCCCGGTTATCTGCTTTATAATGGCCGATACCCAGATGGTAATGAATCATTGGATCCCGCGGCAGTTGCTCAGAAGCCTTTTCCAATAGCGGAATCCCCAGATCCGTCTCGCCCCGGCAAATATAGACCCACCCCAATACATCCAGTGAAATCGGATTTTCAGGGTTAAGAATTTTTCCCCTTTTGGCAAATTCCAGGGCTTCATCCAGCTTTTCCGCTTTTTCACTATACATCATGGCAAGCTTGAGGGTGGGGTCTATCATATCGGGATCAATACTGAGCGCTTTTTTATAAGATTGGATCGCATCCTTTTCTTTCTGCGTTGCCGCGAAAATATCGCCTAAAGCAGCATAAGCGGCGGCGTTTCTATCATCAACCCCAATTGTTTTATTGAATGCATCTTTTGCCCTTTTGTAATCTCCGGATTGCAAATAGATCTTACCTTTACCCATATAAGCGGCAGTTAAATTGGGTTCGATACGCAAGAGCGCATTATATGCGTAAATAGAATCGTCAGGCTTATTCTGGGCTGTTTTTGAAAGTGCCCTATAATACCAGGCAAACAAATCATTACCGTTCTGCTTAATTAGTGCGTTGGAAAGTTCAATGGTTTTATCATACCAGCCATTGTAAAAATAAATCACCATCAGATTTCTATTCTTTGCAAAGTTTATCGTTTGGTCCTTTTTTGGAACTATGGGTTCGAAATTCGGATTCAGGCCGGGTATTAAACCGGCTGCTTCTTTCATGCTTCGCAGGGCTTCGGTCTGGTTGCCTCTGGCCATAAGAATGTGTGCAGAAAGAAAATGCACCAGCAGGGCGGGTTCTCCACCGAGCCTTGCTAACCGCAGGCCGTCAAGAGCCCGATCATAATTTTGCCTTAGCTGTTCAATGATGGTCAATGGCACAAAGCTTTTTCCCGCTTCGGGGGTGATTGCGATTACATTTTTAAACTGACTCTCGGCCTCATCTATTTTACCCAGTGCCAGGTAACACATCCCGGCATAATGGTGCGCCTGCGGGATTGCCCAGCGTTGGCTGATGAAGGTCTTTAGATTGCTTAAAGCCGTATCTTCTTTTTTCAGGTTGATCAATGCAGCGGCTTTTATGTAATGTGCTTCAGGGATATACCTGTATATTTTTATAGCCTGGTCCATGCGCTCGATGGCCTCAGGGTAGGCGCTGTCTGTAAGCAGTTGCATGCCCTGCTTCAGATAGGATTGTTTTATGCCCGGCATAAAGTAAAGCGCGTTTTCCATTTCCCTGTTTGCGGCCTCATGGCGGCCTGATGCTTTATAGATGTCGATGAGCTGCTTCCGATATAACATAATCTCAGGCGCATTGCCGATCGCCTTGATGTAATATTCAGCAGCCGTTTTAAGATCATTTTTTTGGAAGTAAGCTTGCCCCAACCCTGCAAGAGCAGGAGTAAAATGAGCTTCTACCGCAAGAGCTGCTTTAAATAATTTTATGGCTTCTTCCAGCCTTTGTCGGGCTAAATTCAGGCTTCCATCATAGTAAAGAACCACCGGATGGCTTATTTCCTTTTCTAATGCAGTTTTAATATAATTATCCGCTTGCCCATATTTTCCTTCCTGGGCCAGAATGATGGCTCGGATAAGATCGGCATAATAGCTGCTAGCTTTAATCTTATCCAAAAACAAAAGCTCATTTTTTGCAACCTCAACATTTCCTCTCAGTGCTTGAATTGCACCTATAATCCCGTGAGCGCCTGAATGATTTTGCTCCTTTGATAGAACTGCTTCAGCATATTGCGTAGCTTCATCCCACAGGCCTTGCTTGAACCTTGTTTCAGCCATTCTGAATAAAGCGGCCTTCGGGTCATCTCTGAGTTGGACAGATGACGGGTGATCTTCCAGAAACTCAATAGATGACTCGAAAGAGCTAAAATCTCGAGGTACAGCATAAGAATAGTTAACGAATAAAAAGAGAATTACAACAGATTTAACAAATAAGACTGTCGGCCGAAAAAAAAGGTATTTCAGGCAATAATTTCTTTTATTGATCATCTCAGATTCTCCGGTTAATTTCGTCACACTTAAAACCAAAAACCAAGAACATACGTTGTACCTCAACAGAATATTTGATTCGTTGATAAAAGGGGTTATGGTTTCAAAAATAGAAACCGAAATATAAGGAAAGTCAACCCGAAAAAAAAAGCAGGTGATATCACCTGCTTTTTTCCGGTTATTGGTATTGAGAAATTATTTCTTCCTTTTTCTTCTGGCAAAAACGCCCATGCCAAGTAGTCCGGAGCCAACAAGCAGCATGGTCGCCGGCTCGGGGACCGGTTGTCCATCAGGGATTTCCGTTGCCGCCAGGATATTGATGTACCAGGCGGTGGCCAGGGGACTACCCCAATATGAATATCCTGTCCAATTACCTCCACCTAATTGAGTGCTTACAAGATATTCGCAATAGTCTTCCCACCAGTTATATGGGTGGTCCGGGTTGTCCACGTCGCCCGGATCAGGTCTGAGGTTGGTAATGGCGGTTGTATCATCCAGGCCGATGGTCGATTCAAGGCCCTTGTAAATAGCCCACATGGCATACGGATGACCTATATTGCCATCATAACCACCCAGTCCAATTTGCCAGTTTGTGTTAATGTAGTTGAGGGCTGCTTGAACATCGGGATTGCCTGTGGGCAGCCCTATAAAATCTTGCATGAGCAACAGTGCGCCGGTTTCATTCATTTCTCCGTAACTAAAAGTAGGGCTCGTGTATCCCGCAGCTCCGGTAGCAGGGTTTTGGATATAATCGGTCCAGAAAGCCAACTCGTCTTTTACAAATTGCGGATAGGAAACACCCATCTTTGATGCAAACAGGCCTGCGATAACCGGCCACTGGGTTGTGGACTGATCGGAGTTCCCGAAATTGGCATAGTAGCGCCAGCCTCCCCGATAAGTACCCGAAGCCGCATCGCTTTGACCAAAAGCAAAGTAATCAACGGCGTTTTGCACCACCTGTTTATAGGTCCATCCGGTCAATGGGCCAGTTCCAACCACCGCATCAGGTGTTCCGCTAGATGCGATGGCCGGAAGAACGATCCCTGTGACATAGGTGTCACGAGTATTATATACACCGGGGTAAAACTTTACACCTACCCCGTTGCCGTCACCGTCCGGATTGCCGGCCGCCTGCGGCCCGATAGTAACCACGTTGGCATTGTTAAAAATATAATTCAGGCCGTTATCTACCACCGCCTGATACGCAGCTGCATTGGCGCCCCAGTTCGGTTTTTCTTCCAGAAACGCCAGAAGAGCGGATCCGGTTTGGGACAATAGGTAATCAAGAGTGCCGCCGTCGAAGGAGCCGTCCGAGTTTTGTATTGAGGCGAGGTACGCCAGACCCGCGTCGATGGCCGCCTGCTTTTCTGCCTCTGTGGCCGCCAATAAATTTAACGGAAGAAGCAGACATAATAAAAAGACGCATAAAAATAACTTTTTCATTCTTTACCCCCCCTTCCTCTATGTAAAAAGCTTTTATAAATAAATATCCCCTTATTACCTCCTTTCTGTAGAGTAATAAAATTACTGACCGTTAAGTGGTAGAAAAAAGTAAATAGATGAATAATTAAGAACAAGTCGAATCAGGAAGAATACGAGAAAGAAATTGAGCTCAGGTCCGGAAGAACTTCAGAAAATAAAATCACGGCTCGAAATCGCGCTTCGCCCGGGTGGAATCAGATATAAACACTCAATCGGATATTTCGATGGCACGCTAAATTTGGAAGTCAATTATTAGCAAAAAAGAAAAAGTATGTCAATAGATTTTTATCATAATTTCAATTATTTATTCTATTTTACAGAACTTTACATTACTTTACACCAAATGATAACCTTTAAGTTGCCCTTTTTCTGTGGATATTGGAATGTAATTTTTTATCACGAAAACACCCCATTTAAATTCATCGGACACAGATTTTCTCAGATAAACACAGATTTCATTTATGATTAAGTTTAAATATTTTTGATTTGTTAACATCCGTGTTAATCCGTGACCCTTGACCATTTACCTTTATCCTTTGACCTTTTGCCTCTGTCTTTGAATACCCCGGTCCTCAGCGCTCAGCTTACCGCGATATAGTTCGCCAGAGCGACGCCGGGCCTGTCCGGCATAGCTCAATAGAGCGACGCCGGGTCCTCATCCCTATTTTTTTGACACTTAATCAACCAATAAACCAATTTACCCAAAGAACCAATTCTACGCAACAACGCAACCCCGTCCCTCTTCTGCTTTTCACAAATTAGTTGATATAAATTCAGAGTTACGGCACACCCGCAGACACGTTTCTCACTCCCCAGTACCACTGACTGGGCGGATTGGAAGTATTGTTGAATGTCAGGTAATTGTTTGATGAATCATAGACAAGGGCATCGGGCAAGGTGATGGTCTGCATCTTTCCCCACGAGTCGTTAACAGTTTTTGGTGCATATCCTATGTGCGTACCATTCAGTACAATCTCAATCTCGTTGGTAAAATCAACATCCCATGCCTCATAGTTGAGCGTCACGTCACCGGTAAGACCGCCAAAGCTATAGTTGACTTCATCGATGTGACTCTGATCACCACCTTTAATGTTGCCATACGCACCAGCCGACGGCAATGGAATCGTATCTCCTGACGACGGCAATGTAATCGTATTCCCAAAATTGTCTATCGGTATAGTATAGGCAAATTCATCTGAAAAGTCACTTTCGTTGTTTTCAAAATCATAAGCTGTAACTGCAAAATAGTAAGTAGCGCCTACATTCAACCCTGATATATTGCAGCTCGTGTAATTGCCTACATCTGCGCTATACTGGTAGGCACCGCTAGTTGTGCCGTAATATATATTATAGCCGGCAACCGGTGCATTCGGGGGGTCCCAGGCTAATGTTACTTGCGCTGCATATGTAATAAGAGGTATCAGGCATAATGTACAGGCTATAAGGAGAGAAATTATAAATTTAAAGTAAAAAGGCCTGAGAAAAGAGAAAAAGGTTCTAAAGCTTATAAGGAATTGATCCGGGAAATTTTGGCAGACAAATTGAAATCGTGGCAAAAATCCACCTCCGTTATTGCATTTAATCAATTGGCAATTTCCAAGCGAGATGCAACCATCAGAGACTGCCATTCCCGCCCAGCAGCTCTGCGACCTTACCCGCACCTTTTGGACTTAGGTCATTAGCTTTGCGTCCCATCCTTTCGAATGGTATGCCTTTTCGAGCATTTTCTATCTCACACAGGGTTGAAAGAGCTCACCTCTTAGATTAAATCCTTAATCGAAAACCAATATGAGCACTCTGCGCACTCTATGTGTATGGTTAAACCATAAAAACCTAACCAAAGTAATAGATCCCAAATTCAGAGCAAGAGATATGCCACGCAAGAGAAAAATGTATTATTTTTTGCACATAGGAAATTAGTCGGATTAGGCTATATTAAATAATATTTAAATTTAACTATTTATAAAATTACTGCATTTTAGAATCGGCTAAAAGGTAACGGCCGAATTATCCAAAAAGAATATTAAAATAAAGAGCTGGGCTGAAAGCGTATGATTTTGTTTAACCTTAGTTATAAAAAAAGATAAAGTTTTAAAAAAAAATAAATAGTTATAAAGAATTATTTTTTTCTATAGATAAAGAAAAGAGGTAATTTATTGGATTAAATAAAAATTCAACCGAGGCAAAGCATTTGGCTGTTCGATGTGACTTTGATTAGAATATTCTTATCTTCAAATGCGTGCTATCGAGGCAGAAAAACGTTTTATATCTTAGAGTTTATAATTTGGTGCTATTTGCCCGCTACTCGGCGGTGGACCCATTTAATTGGACAACCTGAGCTTAGAGTTAAGCTTTGAGTCTGCTTATTGAGAACGAGGCTTCAGGCAGCCTCGGCAAACGGATGAGGAAGGTCGAAGTAAACCTCATCTGGAGTCAGATTGTCAAGGCCCTGGTGGGATCGCTCGGCGTTGTAAAAGCCAAACCATTGTCCAAGGCCCTGCCTCAACTCGGTGCCATTGTTAAAAGACCAAAGGTAAAGATACTGATACTTCAACGTCCACCAAAGCCGTTCAATGAAAATATTATCCTGGACACGGCCACGACCATCCATGCTGATCTGCACATGATGAGACTCGAGCACATCGGTAAAGGCGGTGGCGGTAAACTGAGCCCCTTGATCGGTATTAAAGATTTCCGGGCTGCCGAAGCGGCTAAGCGCCTCGCAGAGAGCTTCGAGACAAAATTCGGTATCCAGAGTATTGGATACCCGCCAGGATAAAATCTTGCGGCTGTACCAGTCCATGACGGCCACAAGGTACATGAAGCCGCGGTTCAT
>Ga0209536_100007947_pt1 | contig 16016 bp, 16 predicted proteins | sample DeeMarSeWOR28_12_FD_187461 | JGI IMG/M metagenome (GOLD analysis project Ga0209536, IMG submission 187461) | Marine sediment microbial communities from White Oak River estuary, North Carolina - WOR-2-8_12 (SPAdes) (version 2) | ecosystem: Environmental > Aquatic > Marine > Intertidal zone >...
GGTATCCGAAAAGCACATTGCGGCTTGCCGGAGTAAAGTCCACCCCGTCCATATACATTCTTGCAGGCGTTGCTTTATCGGGATTTGGTTGAACGATATCCTGATCGATCCTGCGGGCGTAGACCGCATAACCAATTCCGATGCCCAACGCAGCCAGGAGCAAGACGATTATTGAGTTCATGTTCATCCTCCTTTGTAAATGATGAATAAGATTTGGAGTCCTATTCAAATGTATTTAGGTGCTTGACCAGAATACTGGCTACAGTGTCGAAGATAAAAATTCAATGCAATTTCACCTCCTTATATTACAAAAAAATGCTACGAAACACATATAGCTTCGTAGCATTACATCTATACCTAATCCGATTGAACGACACGGATGAAAAAACCGGGATATCCAGTGGTGGAGGCTCTAAGGCTTTCATGGCCGAATCAACATCATATAATCTGCATCGTATATATTATACAACACATAACGATTGTAAAGTTACTTTTCTTTATAAGCACTTACTCCCCGCCCGAAAACATAAGTCTGATGTTCCTAAAAGGAGAAATGGCAATCAGCACAGCATTTTCACCAGTCTACAGGAAAATCATAAAATTTACATAAACCCATTTGCTGATAAAGGACATCTTTTTAACTATGACAAATATCATACAAAATTAACAATTAGTGTGAATTATCACAATATAGTGATTAAATCATAAGATACTTTCATCTGACCTACTGTTTATTGGTATCTGCTTTGAAGCACCCTCACGAATGTACTACTAGGCAAATGTACAGCTTCTCCTAAAAACCTTGCTACAATTCTCCAATTTTTTTACTTTTGTACTTACCATATGGCAATTGAAGTACTATACTTCTTATACAAGTCAATAAATTGGCTTTGCTCTAGGCGGTACTTCGCTGCCGTCCTCGGTGACGAGAAAATTTTTGCAAGAGGTATATTGTAAAATCTAGGAATAGTGAAAGGACAAGAGTAAGCATAGGATTAAAGGAGAAATCTATGGACTTACAACTCAAAGAAAAGATGGCCCTCGTTACTGGCGCATCTCGCGGGCTTGGATTTGCCACCGCCTTGACGTTGGCTCGCGAGGGCTGCCGGGTGGCCGTTAACAGCCGCAGCGAGGAGAACGTTAAAACTGCAGCAGAGAAGATCGCATCAGAAACCGGCGCGCAGGCCATCGGTCTGGCAGGTGATGTAAGCGATCCGTCCGTGCCGGAGAAATTGATAAAGCAAACGGTCGAAGCCTTCGGCGGCCTGGATTTGTTGTTCACCAACGCTGGTGGTCCGCCACCCGGCCCGTTTGAAACTTTCGATGAGGACACCTGGCAACAATCTGTGAATCTCTCTTTCATGAGCCATGTGCGGCTAATTCGTGCCGCCCTGCCCTACCTGCGAAAGTCAGATGCGGCCAGCGTTTTGACAGTGACTTCAATGTCGGTCAAGCAACCGATTGTCAATCTGGTGCTGTCAAACAGCGTGCGTGCCGCGACAGTGGGGTTGACAAAAACGCTGGCGATTGAACTGGGCAAGGACGGCATCCGCTTCAACTCGATCCTTCCCGGCTGGACAGAAACGGAAAGAGTCATCAACTTGATGGCTGCCCGGGCGACAGCCAACAAGACCACGGTCCAGGAAGAAACGGCGAAACAGGCTGCTGAGAGTCCTATGGGGAGGATAGGACATCCCGAAGAGTTTGCTAACGCGGCCGTCTTCCTGCTTTCGCCTGCGGCATCCTATATCACAGGCGTGATGTTGAACGTAGATGGAGGCATGTACAAGGGCACACTTTAGAAAATTCTGAGATTGGCGCGAATGAACACGGATTCAGGTACAATCTGTGTTCATTTCATTTATCAGGAGACCATCAATGACAACTTGTTTGAACTGCAATGTAAGCGAAAATGAAAAGCCTTTATTGGAGATGAAATTCGATGGAAATGAGATCCACATTTGCCCGCAGTGTTTGCCGATTCTAATCCACAAACCTGCTAATCTGGCCGGGAAACTGCCCGGCGCAGAAAACTTTGGCCCCTCAGCAGAGCATCATCATTAGCAAATCAGGTGACAGTCACTTTGAAAGTGACTGTCATCTTGCGCCAACCCCTCATGAAAAAACTTACCCATCTGACGCGTTCGTCGCTGATCCTGATCGTCTTCTTCGGGCTGGATAAAGTCGTTGCCTTCGTGCGTACCAGCATCATTGCCCGGCAGTTCAGCCTGTCGCAAGAACTGGATGCCTTCAATGTTGCCAATAACCTGCCAGACCTGTTGTTCGCGCTCATTTCCGGTGGGGCGATGACGATGGCGCTCATCCCGGTATTGAGCGAGGTGATGACCAGCAAAGGCCGACCAGCCGTCTGGAACGTTTTTTCAAGGGTTGCCAACCTGGCCTTTGTGATCACAGGCGTTTTTGCAATCATAGTCGCGATATTCGCCGAACCGATCGTTAGTTCCAGATTGGGAATTGCACCGGGATATGAATCCATACAACGCACCTTGATTGCGGAATTGATGCGCCTGAACCTGATCGCCACACTGATTTTCTCGATCAGCGGACTGGTGATGGGTGGTTTGCAGGCCAATCAGCATTTCCTGCTCCCGGCCATGGCACCGTTGTTCTATAACTTTGGCCAGATTATCGGCGCGTTGATTTTCTCACCCAGTGAACCCTATACGATTGGGCCAGTGACCCTGCCTGCGATGAACATGGGCGTTCATGGATTGGTATACGGTGTGATCCTGGGCGCTGCGATGCACCTGGGCATCCAAGTTCCCGGGCTGATCAAATATCAGTTCCGCTGGACGGCTTCGCTCAAATTAGATGAAGGTGTGATCAAAGTGCTCAAACTGATTGCCCCTCGACTGGTGACCATGCTCGCCATCCAGTTGATCTTCATTGTGCGCGACAACCTGGCCTCGCAATTACAAATGGTCGGCGCGGCCAGCATTCTAACGTTCGGATGGATGATCTTCCAGGTGCCCGAAACGTTGATCGGCACAGCCATCGCGACTGCATTGCTGCCAACGCTTTCTGAGCACGCCGCGCAAGGAAAATGGGATGAATTCCGCGCAACGGTCGAGAAAGGCATTCGCATCCTGCTGGCAGTCAGTTTGCCGGCGGCGGCGGTCATCGCTGCCGGGCTGCGGCCACTGGTTGCAGCCGTCTTCGGCTTTGATGACATAGGCACAACCATGCTCACATGGACAACGCGTATCTTCCTGCTAGGCCTGGCTGGGCACACTGTGCTGGAAGTGGGCGTGCGCGCTTTCTATGCCAAACAGGATGCCATCCGGCCAATGGTGGCCTCCATTCTAAACACGGTTGCCTTCATCATCTTTGGCGTAGTGGTCATTCGGCAGATGCCGCAGTGGGGCACCAACGGCATCGCGCTGGTGGGCATGGCCTACACTGCCGAGGCTATATTCGTGGTCTGGTGGCTTAACCGTCGGCTTGAAGGTAAGTCCATAACAGCGGGCAGTTCTCTCCTCCGAGGAATACTGGCGGCGGTTGTTGGCGGCGTATCGGCCTACTTACTGGCCCTGTACTTGCCTGGCGGAGCTATTATCACAGCGTTGATCGGGATCATCCTTGGCGGCCTGATTGTGCTGCCATTCATCTGGAAGGATATCCGTTTACTGTTCAATCTTTGATTTCCCTGCGGTATATCATCCCCGCGGGTGCAAATTGCGAATTCCTGAGAAAATGTCGCAATTTGTGGCTGTGAAGGGTATAATTCGCGCCATGTCTGAATCAAGTGAAACAACACAGCCTGTCAAGGCTCAAAACCCTTATCCTGTGGATGACACCCTGGAGAGTACACAGGAAATTAAACCCAAACCAAAAAAGAAACTGGCCGGGCGAATCGGAAAATTTTTCCTGAACCTGCTGATTTTCCTGCTTATCATCGGTCTAGGAGTCTTTGGCGGTTACCAAAGCGGTATCAGCATACGTGAGAGTGCACAAGATTCACTGGTTAACCAGCAATTAGGTGACCAATACTCACGCGCCATCGTTGACATCCAATTCGGCAATTACGAAGCGGCAAAACAACGGCTGGAATACATCATCAAGATCAATCCATCCTTCCCCGGCGCGATGGAAAAATTGACCGAGGTAATGGTTTTGTCTTCCATTCCTACTGCTACGCCGGTCGTCTCCCCCACACCAGAGTTGATCGTGGACGATACCAACTATGAAGGGCTGCTTGCCCAGGCAAATCAATTAATCGCTGCCCAGCAGTGGCAGAATGCAATCGTAGTCCTGGATACATTACGTCGGAAGGACCCTGCGTTCCACACCGTTGCTGTGGATGGTATGTACTACTTTGCACTGCGCAACCTGGGTGTGGATTTAATTCAAGCTGGCAACCTGGAAGGCGGCATCTACGAATTGACTCTGGCGGAACGTTTCGCCCCCTTAGATAACGTAGCCCATTTTCTGCGAGACAATGCACGTTTCTATATTACCGCGGCCAGTTTCTGGGAATTGGATTGGAAGCTTTCAGCAGAATACTTTGCCCAATTGAACGGCTCGGGCATCTGGGATGGCACCATGACCGCTACTGAGCGCTACCGGATTGCGGCCATGCGCTACGGCGACCAACTTTATGCAGATGGATTGTATTGCGCAGCTTATGAGCAATACCAGGGCGCAGAAACAGCCGGCGTGCTGGACAATGACGTTGCCGGAAGAGCACGGGATGCTTACCTAGCCTGTTATCCGCCGACAGCGACTCCTGTTCCAACGACGGTGGCTACAGATCCACCACCAGTAGTTACTGATCCGCCACCGGCTGAAACACCGACAACAGAATCATCACCGTCACCTTAATCCATGCTCGAAATCCCACCAACCTGGGCCATAGCACTGGTATTCTGGTTACACATGCTGGCAACCGTTGCCTGGCTGGGCGGACTGGCCGCGATCGCTATTCTGGTACTGCCAACAGCCAAGCGTGTGTTGAAACCCGCTGACAAGTTGGCCTTCATCGAAGCCATGCAGAAGCGTTTGGAACCGCTGGCCTGGTTCAGCTTAGCGATCCTGATCGTGACTGGGATGTTCCAGTTGAGCGTCAATCCGCATTACGATGGATTTTTGTCTACAAGTGGGGGCTGGTCTCAAGCCATTCTGACCAAGCATATTTTTGTCATTCTGATGATCGTAGTCAGCGCGATTCAGACCTGGGAAGTATTGCCAGCTATCCATCGCGGTTTGATGCGTATCGAAAAGGGGCTGGCCGACGAAGCAGAAATTGAGCGTTTGCAAAGGCGGGAAACCCTGCTTTTGCGCTTGAACATTGGCCTGTCCATCCTGATCCTGGCGGCAACGGCATTCGCCAGGGCATCTTAGACTTTAATTTACATTGTATACAGGTTAACAATAGGATTTACGCGGTTCGTGAAAAGATGCCGAAAATAAGGGGTGCGTGCTCCGCACGCACCCTTATTTTCGGGCCTCCTCCATTCAAACACGTAACTCCTAGACAAATTACGCTTTGAGCGCCGCCAAAGTCTGTAAGAGCACTCCGTGCAGATGACCATTCGAGGCCAGTACACCGCGGTTTTTAATGAGCATGCGCCCTTGCGTGAAATCGAGGGGCTTACCGGCCAAATCAGTAATGCGGCCACCAGCCTCCTCAAGGATAAGTGAGCCCGCAGCCTGATCCCAAATCTTTTCGCGATAATCGGGTCGTTTTGGAGAAAGCAGACGCAGAATCACCTCTCCGCCGCCGGATGCCAGCACCGCATACTTAGCCTGGCTGTCCATGCGAACAGGTTCGACTTGCACGCCGAGATGGTCGGCGATGTGGTCAATCAGACCAACATCCGTATGGCCGGATTCAAACGAGCGCATCAGACGCGCCTGCGAGCCGTCATTCCGGTTGGAAACATTTAGCTGTCTCCATTCATTATCGTTGCCTGCCAAGCTGGCAACCCAGGTGCCTTGCCCTCGGGTAGCAAGGATAACACAGCCTGGCCCATCAGGATCGGGTGTGGATGCGTCCGTCAGGTTCGGGCAGCCAAGTGCACCGATCTGTACCGCGCCATCTTCCACAAGCGCAAGCGCCACAGCATATTGATCGCCACGCAGATACCCTTTTGTGCCGTCGATCGGGTCGAGCACCCAGAACTGCTTCCCCGAATCTGCGCCACCGTGGTCGATCCAGTCACAGACAGAGTCTTCGGTTGCATCAGGAAATACTCGTTGTACGTAGCTCGTTACCTGCCTTAACAGGTCAGCGCCATCGGGCGCACGCAAAGCGGTGGAGGTTTCTTCTGCCACCATAGGGATCTCGGGGAAGGCAGTAGAGAGCATATAACCAATTAGCGCCTGCGAAGCAAAGTCTGCAATTGTAACTGGGGATTTGTCCCCTTTAGTGAGCGAGGAGACAACTGTTTCGCGCTGGATAACGCGCATCAGGCGTGCCGCCTTGCGGACGGCTTCAAGCGCTACACGCGTTCGTGAATTAGAAAGTTCAATCATCTAGAGCCTCGATTATCATACAAAGTGAAAGCGCAAGGATTATAGCATCCTTGCGCTTTGTTTATTATGGGATTGGCCTAAAGGCTGCGGCTCTGACCCATATTCGGCATGATCCACTCATCCTGATAGTGCTCACGCAGCATGTTGTAATACAACAATGCTTCCTTATTCGGTAATGTATATTCCCATTCATCCTGAAGGCGTTTCTTTTCCTGCTGGAAATCGCTATCAGAGATCTTTTCTTCGGCACGTTCAGCTAGGAGATCAGATGAGCCAGCACCTTTGGAGAATTTCATCTTGGGGCGATACACGATCTCATCCGGCAATAAACCTTTGTAAGCACGACGCAACAGATCCTTGGCCGGGCGACCATCTTTCTGCAGTTTCCACTCCGGCGGAATACTGAGCGCCATCGAAACAGAATCCACATCCAGGAATGGGACGCGTGCTTCTAACCCGTGCGCCATGGACATGCGGTCGCCGCGCTGCAAGTTGGTGTTATGTAATGCCTCTGTGATGTAAATCAGTTCTTCCTGCAAATCATCCGGAGTTTCAAAGCGCTGCAAATACGAATAACCAGCATAGAGTTCATCCGCACCTTCGCCAGTCAGCATGACCTTGACATAATCAGACGCCATACGTGCCAGCATGTAGTTTGGGATGGCACTGCGGACAAGCGCCGAGTCGAACGATTCCAGAAAGTAAACTACGTCCGGCAAAACTTCCAACATATCTTTCTCAGTGTAGATGTATTCGTGATGTTGTGTGCCTAACTCATCGGCCATGAGTTGCGCAGCTTCTAAATCTTCCCCGTCTTCCACGCCAACCACAAACGAGTGCAGGCCGGGTGTTTCCTGGCTAGCAACCATCGCGATGATGCTGCTATCTAAGCCTCCACTCAGACTGACTCCCAATGGCACGTCCGACATCAGCCTTTTATGTACAGCCTCCTGCACAGATTCGCGAATAGCATGTATTGCATCGGCTTCACTCTCAAAATCAGGTGATCCGTCCTGCAAACTGCACTCCACACAGTAAAATTGTTGCCAACCTTTTTTGCTGTGATACCAATATCCGGCTGGGAATTCGCGAATATCATCTGTTATCAGAGAAAGCGCTTTCACTTCAGACGCAAAGTGCAGACCACCATCTTTCCTCCCATAGTAGAGCGGCTTGATACCCAATGGATCACGCGCCAGGAACAATTCACCCTGCCATGAAATCGCAAAGGCAAACATGCCATCTAACATTTCCACAGATTTGGACCCGAAGCGCTGGTACAGGCGCAGCACGGTTTCAGTATCAGAGCGTGTATTAAACCCCTGGCCTTTTAACTGATGGCGACGTAAATCCATGTAATTATAAATCTCACCGTTAAACGCAATCCATGCATCTCCGTCTTGCAATGGTTGGTGGCCTCCGGCCACATCTACAATTGCCAGGCGAGTATGTCCTAAAGTAGCCTCCGGAGTTGGCATAACGCCATCTCCATCCGGCCCGCGGTGCTTCAGTTGCTTCACCATTTGGTTTACAGTTCGATGTGAATTGCCCTGGTAGGCTCCTGCAATTCCACACATTGGCACGTACCTCCTTTGTGCTTTTGCAGCCGCACTCCCCCGTTTTCATTTTTTTGTAGCACGACTTACAAACAAAAAGGGTGAAGTTGATTAACTTCACCCTACGACAACGGGCACTATTCTACCACACTCGATTTCTACATCGCTGGAACGCCTGTCAGATCATAAGCCATTGCCCCGGTAATGCGGATTGGAACGATCTGGCCCAGCTCGAGTTTGCCCTCGATAAACACCATCCCATCGATCTCGGGCGCATCCCGATAACTCCTGCCGACAGAGATTCCGTTATCGAAACCTTCGACCAGCACATCCAGTGTCTTACCCACATAGGACTGGTTGATCTGCATCGAAATGCTTTGCTGGAGTTCCATCAGGTGCTCGAACCGTTCCTGTTTAACGGAAGCAGGCACAGGATCCCCGAGCGGTGCGGAGGTCGTCCCTTCTTCGAAAGAGAATTGGAAGGTCCCAACCCGGTCAAAGCGGATCTCTTCCACAAAGTCCACCAACGCCTGATATTCCTCGTCCGTTTCGCCGGGATAGCCAACGATGAAGGTTGTGCGGATGGACAAATCCGGCATGGCAGCGCGCATCTTGCCGAGCGTTTTGTGTACCCACTCGATATTGGACGGGCGCTTCATGCGGTATAGCGTTTTGGGATGCGCATGCTGAAGCGGTATATCCAGATAAGGCAGGATTTGCTCGCGTTCTGCCATCACCCCGATCATGCGGTCGGTCACGTAGCCGGGATAGGAGTACATGATGCGAATCCAATCCATGTCGGGAACAGCATCAGTGAGTTGTTCGAGCAAAATAGCAAGGCCATCTTTCATTCCCAGGTCATGACCGTAATCGGTGGTATCCTGCGCAATGAGAATCAACTCGCGTACGCCCGAATCGCGCAATATACGGGCTTCATTGAGAATGGACTCCACCGGGCGGCTGACAGCCGTACCTTTAATAAGTGGAATCGCGCAAAACGCACATGGACGGCGGCAGCCATCCGCCACCTTGAGATAAGCACTGGCTCCAGCAACGGATGCACGCAGGGCGTTCTGCTCATCGGTTCCGACTGTTGCAGCATCATCCGGCAAATGATAAAGTGGCTCGGGGCGGAGTCCTGAGCCTGTCGAAGGACGCAGTTCACGCACAACCTTGACAATATCCATCCAGCGACGCGTGCCGAGCACACCATCCACGCCCGGGACTTTTTGCGCCACTTCCGCCCCATAGCGCTGCGTCAAGCAGCCAGCTGCAATCAGGATTTGCCCACCGCGTTTGATTTCTGCCAATTCACCTAGAACTTCAAAAGATTCGTCTTTGGCTGGGCCAATGAAACCACAGGTATTGACGATAAGCACCTCCGCTTTTTCAGGATCATCAATTCCCTGATAACCATCGCGCATTAGTAATTGCGCCATAGAGTCAGAATCAACTGTATTTTTTGCACAACCAAGGGAAACCAGGTGAAAAGTATTTGTTTTTGTCATTTTGCACCACTAATCAAGAAAATGAGGTCAAACTATTTCAATTCATCTACAGGCAGAGTAGTTGCAGTAGGTGAAGGAGTAGTTGAGGGAGTTGGCGAGACGAACGGTGTGTTTGTTGGTGTCGGCGGAATCACGGGTGTAGGCACCAAAATCTCATCTGCTGTGTAGATAAAACTGGCGATTTGTCCAAAGCCCCCCAGCAAACCGAGGTCGCGCTGGTTATACGAGACACGCAACGCGGCTCCATTCCCGGCTAGAAGTTCAATACTCTGCTCAGCTTCAAATGGATAGGCATTGCCAGGAATCGTACGTCCGTTGAAAACTTCTTCATCATCAACTATTACGCGTAGGAACGTGCGCTCGATAGCCACAATGTTGATCTGTACATTTGCGTTGAGAGCCGGAGCAGGGATTTCAACTGTCCCTTCTGGTAAATCTGGTATTGGCGTATCCTCAGCGGGAATCAACGTCACTTCTGACACGACCGTTTCCACTGGCGTACCAATCAGAGCTTCTGAAATGGATGGTCCGGTTGCTTCGGCTTGCACTTCCTCTTGCTGCTCAGATTGATACGAGATCACTCTTGAAATGCCCCATACGGAAAATATAACCAGCAGCAAAACAATTCCAACGCCAAAAACCAAATCCCCGGCAATAATACTGCGCAGCCTTGGCAAATTTTCTGGTATGTTCGGCTGTCCACGTCGCCTGGCCGGTTTCTCGGGATGCTGTTCACGGTGTCGCGCTTGAAGCGCATCTGCAAAACGAAGCAACAAGGCATCTACGTCCAGATCCAAAAAGCTGGCATAGTTGGACAGCATGCCACGTGTTTGCACTGGAGAGGGTAATTCATCGAAATTGCCTTTTTCCAACGCTTCCATAAACTGCGCACGCATGCGTGTATGGCGCTCGATCTCTTCCAACGTCAGGCTGAGAACTTTGCGTCGCTGGCGCAGTTGTAAGCCGATTTCGTTGATGATCTCCTGGGACGAAAGCACTGATTCAGTCAGAGTCTCAGATTCAGGCTCAGATTCAGGCTCTGGTTCAGGTTTCTGGGGAGATTCTTCTAATGAAGATTGGGCATCAACCTGTTTGCGTGAGATGCGTATATTGGCTAAACTCAGGAGTGTCGAGAGATCTTGACGGATTTCAGTCCTGGCTTCATCTTCATTCGCTTCACTCTCGGTACTCTGGCCTGCCTCATTTTCAGAGACAATTTTCGTTTCAGAAATTGATTCCGCCTCTAAATCGGTAGCAGGTTTAGGCCCTGCCTGAGCAGCGGTCTTTTCGTCCAGAAATCCGGACTCTCTCCTGACACGTTTTAACCATGTTTGCCAGAACGATTCTGATGACGCTTCCGTGTCACCCTCAGGCATAGGCTCTTCTGGGTCAGGCGAGGGTATTACCGGCCCATCTTCGAACACAACTTCTGGTTCAGTTTCGGGTTCCGCATCTAAACTCGAAGCACGTAATTCCTCAACCATCTGGTCAAGGTCAAGTCTCAGATACTGGGCATAGTTCCGCAAAAAACCGCGTGCCTGCACGGGAGAAGGCATCGCGGAAAAATCGTCTGCCTCCAAAGCCCGCAAAAATTGCGCACGGATATGAGTAGCCTCTTCCACCTTCTCGAAGGTCAGGTTACGATATTCGCGCGCTTTTTTTAGCCGTTGGCCGATCGTTTCTGGCATATTGGATACTATTGTAACAAAACATCACCGGCCCCCAATCTCGGGAATGAACCGGTGATGTATTATCTTGGTTGGATTAGATACTATTCTTTATCTTCTTCGGAAGTATCTTCTGCAACGGTCTCTTCAACTTCTTCAGTTGTAGTTTCTTCCTCGACAGATGGTTCATCTGCAACAACTTCTTCTACAACAGGTTCTTCCGCAGCAGGAGTTTCATCAGCAACCACTTCAGGAACTGGGGTTTCTTCAGTGACAGGCTTTTCTTCGGCTACAGCTTCTTCGCGCGCTTCACCCTCGCGATGAACGATGATCTTGATCTCAGGCACCAGGTCCATGGTCAGGCGCACCCCGGCGGTGTATTCTCCCAGGTTGCGGATGGGTTGCATATCGATTTGGTGACGCTTAACCTCGAAACGGGTCTTTTCTTGCAGGGCATCAGCCACGTTCTGCGTGGTGATAGAGCCATACAGCTTGCCGGTCTCACCGGCCTTGGCAGCGAAGGTCAGCATCACACCAGCGATTTCATCAGCCAGTCCTTTGAGTTCTTCATTTTGCGCCGTTCGGCGGATTTCAGCTTGTGCTTTAATCCGTTCGACTTGCTTCAATGCGCCTGGCGTAGCTAGAATGGCTAATTTCTGGGGGATGAGGAAGTTGCGTCCATAGCCGTCGGCAACTTTCTTCACTTCGCCTGCACGACCCAGTTTGTATACATCCTTGATTAACATTACTTTCATTTTCTTCAAGCCCTTTCTTGCTTAGAGATATTATTTACCGCAAAAAGCGGCACTGCGCGAGCGAAGGGTACAACGCTCGGCGGCGAATTGTACCAGAGGCTTTTATTCTTGCCAACCTTTATAACAAGGGGTAAGATAAGTCCATGAAGAGCCTTCCCATCGATTGGCGTCGCGTGGCTATCATTGCAGGAGTATTGTTCCTTGTTGTGGTCATTGTAGACTTCAACACCCGGCTGGAAGAACTCGATCGATTAAACCGCCGGGTTGATATCACACGGGCTGAAGCCACACAAGCCACATGGACACAGACCGTGCTGGAAACACGTGTAGCCTACGCCGAATCGGACCAGATCGTTGAAGAACAGGCGCGCAGCGAGGGACACATGATCCAAGAGGGAGACAACCCGGTCACCATATTAGGCGACCAAGGCGCGGCTCCGCTTGAAAACCCCGAGCCCACTCCTATCCCTACCCCTAAGCCAAACTGGCAACTTTGGTGGGACTTATTCTTCGGCGAGGAATGAACCGCCTGTCCCTGTTCCCCGACAGAACAAAAATCGAAAACGATACTCTGACCATCGCCGGTCAGGATTTAACTTCTCTGGCGGACGAATACGGGACTCCGCTCTACCTGTATGACTGCGCGACAATGGACAGGGCCATTTCCGTTTACAAACATTTTCTCGCATCTTTCTATCCTGCACCTGCTTCCGTTACCTATGCCGGGAAAGCCTACCTGAGCACCGCCCTTGCCCAATGGACGCAGCGTCACAACCTGTGGTTGGATTGCACGGGTGAAGGAGAGATCACCATCGCAAAAGCAGGCGGCGTGCCCCGCGAAAGGTTGTTGGTGCATGGCGTCAATAAATCGGACGCTGACCTGATAGCCACTGTTCAATACGCTGATACCATCGTGGTTGACAATCTCTCGGAACTTTCGCGTCTTGCAAACCGATTCCCAAATCCCGATTCCCCATGTCCCGATATTTGGCTGCGCCTGCAACCGGGCCTGGCCGTTTCCACCCATCATGCCTACACGCAGACCGGGCAACACAACTCCAAATTTGGGATGGATGGGGAAGAATTAATGGAAGCAGTTTTGTTCTGCAAACAAAGAGGGCTTCCATTGACAGGGTTGCATTTCCATCAGGGTTCCCAATTCCGTGACCCTGCCCCGTTAAAGCCAGCAATCGAATTGGCGCTTGATATCGCACAGAAGATCGGATTTTCGGGCGAGTGGCATTTCTCCCCTGGCGGCGGCTGGGGGGTAGCCTATCACGAAGATGAGCTGCCACATCCGGATGCGGGAGAATATGTACGTGTAATTGCGGAAAGTGTAGTTGAAGGCTGTCAGAAATTGGGGCTGGACTTACCACATCTGCACATCGAACCGGGACGCAGCATCGTGGCGAGGGCGGGAGTAGCGATTTATCGAGTCAATACAGTCAAGCGTCAGGGAGAGCGAATCTGGCTGCTGATCGATGGCGGGTTGGCAGATAATCCGCGGCGCGCATTGTATAAGGCAAGATATTCCTGTTTACCGGTAGCAAGCCCGGAGCGGGAGAGAAGCGAACGCGTCCATATTGCGGGGCCGTATTGTGAATCGGGCGATGTCCTGATAGAGGATTTGCCGATGCCAAAAGTTGAAGAGGGGGAATTAATTGCCATCCCAATGAGTGGGGCATATCAATTAAGTATGTCAAGTAATTACAATGGGGCGCGACGGCCGGCGGTGGCGTGGCTGGAAAACAGACAAGCGCGGCTCATCCAGCGGCGGGAAACCACAGACGATCTGATGCAGCGAGATATCAACCTGTAAACTCTTCATCAAATCTTTACAAATCAAATAAATTCGCTTTACAAAAAGGGCGTAATATGGCATTGGAGAAATAACCTTTTGCTTTAAGGATGCGATATGAGAAAATCCCGTGTTTCGAACCGGAACCGCAACAACTGGTTTATTGTGCTGGTACTGACAGTGAGCGGTTTTCTGATTACGTTTTCAACCTTCTACTTTTTGTTCCTGCCCAGCGGTGGATATCAGGGCGGACGTAACCCAGCATATGGCATTGTGATCATTTTTACCCGCACCACCTGGGACTTGATCCACACCTGGGCAGGCGTGGTGATAATCGCGATTGCAGCTATCCATATCCCGCTGCACTGGTCATGGATCGTGCGAATGACAAAGTATATTTTCACGATCCTGATCGGCCAGTGCAAAGGCATGAATGCGCTTGGAAAGTTCAACCTGCTTGTCAACGGGTTGATCGGCGTGAGCGGTGTGATTGCTACACTGAGCAGCTTATATTTTCTTTTCTTTCCTGGCTCACAAAACAATTCGAGCAGTATGATCTTCACCCGCTCGGTTTGGGATGTGATCCACACCTGGTCGGGCGTGATCATGATTGCCGCCGCCATCCTGCACTTTGCCATTCATTGGCGCTGGGTGTTTAAGGTGGCAGGCAAGTTGGGTGGTGAGCCACCGCAAAGCAGAAAGAATTTGGCAGAGCAGATAAGTCCGTCACAGTAAGGAGAATGAGATGTTAAAGAAACTGGCACTTTGGGGCATGTACTCTGCATTTCTTGGTCTGCTGCTGGCCGGGGCGATGTATCGCACATCGGTCAAACTGGGAGATGGAGGGCAGAACCAAAATCGTGGCAACCAATCCCGGCAGGGAACATCCGGTAGAGGTGGTAATCAGTCTGTAATTGAATCTGTCACCGATAATGCACAATTGGGCGTGTATGGAAAAGAGGTCAAGGAAGCCAGCATCTTAACCAGTCAGGTGTTGGATATCAATAATCGTGGCATCACACTACAACTCAGCGACGGCCAGATGACCAGTGTCACAGGTCGCGCCTGGCGGTATGCGCAGGCGCTCGGTTTCAGTACACAGGTCAGTGACACGCTTCGGCTGGATGGCTATTACGAAGGCAACCGTTTCGAGATCATGCACATGACAAATATCGAAACGATTCAGAGTGTTTCCTTGCGGGACGAGACCGGGCGTCCGTTATGGAATGGGAAATAAGATGTAACTTGATTTGAAGTTGAAAATCAGGCAATCTGTAAAAGCATGACCCATCTTTAAATTTGGGATGAGTCGTGCTGCCAATAATGGTTGATGCAATTGCTAATTTTCATAGTATCAATCATTACTTCCCGTGTAACCCTCAAGAATTTTCCGGTCCGTGAAGACGAAATCCGTGCGGTTGATCTGAATGGCCCCTGCTTCAGCAAAACGATATAGGATACGGCAAGCCATTTCTCGCGTTGTGCCAATATGTGAGGCCATCTCATCCAGGGTCAGGTGGCGGGGCACGACATCCTGGCTGGCCGGGAATTGTTCAAGCAGCAACCGCGCCATACGACCGGTCAGAGATTGAAAGGCCAATTTTTCCACAATATCGCTGGCAAACTGCACACGTTGAATTGCCAGGCGTGATAACTCCCAGGACAATTTTCCATTTTTCAAAATAAATGGCATCAGATCATCATGAGACCAAACCCATAGTTCGCTGTTTTGTGATGCTCTTAATGCCGCTGGCATGGGAGCATTTTCGATAAAGAACGCCAGGCCCCAAAAGACTTCCCCCTCCCTGATTTTTGTAAGTGTCAGGCTGCGTCCTTCTGGCGATTCTTTTATAGCAGTCGTCTCACCTTCCTGAACGAAGAACAAGTTCGGCCATACATCTCCATTATGGACAATCCAATCGCCACTCTTGAATTTATGGATGTGTGCGAATGATTCAATTTTCTGTAGTCCGTCTTCACTCAGATGGGAAAATACCGGATTTTCAGATAGGGTATTCGTTGTTTTCAAGCGCAGCCTACTTTCCAAATATCGGTTGATTAAGAATTCTACAATGGATTTGCGTTAAGGCAAAGACAAAAGTTGTGTTTTCGTGCTAAATTTCACATACAGGATATTTACATGAACCGACTTCTCCCCTTTCTCATCTTGTTATCCCTGCTGCTGACCGCTTGCTCCAGGACGAACACCGTCTGCCCGCCGGACGAAGGCACGCCTC
>Ga0209536_100007948_pt1 | contig 16014 bp, 14 predicted proteins | sample DeeMarSeWOR28_12_FD_187461 | JGI IMG/M metagenome (GOLD analysis project Ga0209536, IMG submission 187461) | Marine sediment microbial communities from White Oak River estuary, North Carolina - WOR-2-8_12 (SPAdes) (version 2) | ecosystem: Environmental > Aquatic > Marine > Intertidal zone >...
TTGCGAATTAAGAAATTAGGGAATTGACCCTGGTCTCGAAAAATCCCTGAATTCCTCAATCCCTAAATTCCTGAATTTGATTCACACATCCCACATCTAGCGCCACCCATTGTGCTTTTCGTATGAGCGAACGAGCGCAACCTCAACAAACGGGGGTTAATAGAAGATGATTCTTTATGAATACCCGAAGAGAACTACTTTAAGAGACGGGACCGAACTCACCCTGAGACCCCTCAGAAAAGAAGACCAGCAGGCACTGCACGAGTACTTCTTGAGAATGCCACCCGAGGACCGCATGGGGTTAAAGGACGACGTAACCGATCCCGAGGTAATTGAACATTGGATTTACGATCTGGACTATGATGTGGTCCTACCAGTGCTTGCTTTAGATAATAGCCGCATTGTGGCCAATGCCACCCTTCATTTCAATCAAATTGGCTGGACAAAACATCAGGGAGAAATTCGTATCACCAGCGACACAGAATACAGACAAAAAGGGTTGGCAGCGCGTCTCATTCAAGAATTGATCGAGATAGCAGCCTACTTCGGTTTGGAACAGCTCACCGCAGAGATTGCACCCACATCTGTTGAGGCCCGAACAATTTTCAGAAAACTGGGTTTCAATGAGATCGCGTCTCTGCAAGGTTTCGTAAAGGACTTTGAGGAGAATCAAGCGGACCTCACCATAATGGTCATGTATATCTAATCAGGTTTCAGTGTTCAGGATAGAATGCTTTCGCTTTTCCTCCCTGAAACCTGACACCCGACACCTGAAATCTCAAACCCTGGCACTGAATCCTCAGTCTTTGTGATTGGTCAAGAGATTGCCCTTCGCACCCATCTGCCGCCAACCATAGTCCACAAAAGAAAGTAAAAAATCTTGTGCTAGGCCAATTTCATATGTTAAAATCTTCACATTCCCATCTACATGAAAACAGAATGAAATGTTGCCATATAAAAGTAATTAAACCACTTTTAGTCCGCCATTCCACAGGCTTTAGAAGAAACCTCGGTGAGTTCCGCCGTGGTGGAAAGGAGAATAACAACAATGGACCCGAGACAAGATGATGGCTGGAGCCCCTATCTGGCTGGGGCCTTGAGTGGTGTGGTTCTCATATTATCAGTCTGGATTGCTGGGAAATTCTTCGGTGCCTCAACCTCATTTGTTCGTTCTGCTGGGCTGATCGAAAGGTTCTTCAGTCCCGAACGAGTCTCGCAAATAGCATATTTCCAGAGCAAAGTACCCAAGATCGAGTGGCAGTGGATGTTTGTGCTGGGGATTCTGCTGGGATCCCTGATCTCCTCGATAACCTCGGCCAGCTTCCGCTGGCAAGCTGTCCCTGATATGTGGGAGGGCCGCTTCGGAGCCAGCCGGAGCAAACGGGCCGTGGTCGCTTTCCTAGGCGCGGCTGTGGCCATGTTTGGGGCAAGATTGGCAGGTGGTTGACCCAGTGGCCACGGCCTGAGCGGTTCCGTTCAGCTTTCAGTTAGCGGCTACATCGCCCTGGTATGCTTTTTTATCGGCGGTGTGATTGTTGCCAGAATTCTGTATGGTGGAGGGGATCAGTCATGAAGATACTCATCTACGGATTAGTAACCGGTATGCTTTTTGGATTCTTTTTGCAAAAAGGCCGCGTTCTGCGTTACGACAAGCAACTAGGCGCCCTGCGCTTGATGGACATGACCATCGTCAAATTCATGCTCTCCACTGTTCTCGTTGCCATGGTCGGTGTTTACCTCCTTAAAGACCTGGGATTGATAAAATTATCAGTGAAACCCACGAATCTGGGTGCAAATATCCTTGGCGGTCTTATTTTTGGTGCTGGCTGGGGTTTGTTGGGCTACTGTCCGGGTACCTCCGCCGGTGCTCTGGGTGAGGGCCGGTGGGATGCACTTTGGGGCATCCTCGGCATGCTGGTTGGTGCTGCCGTCTTTGCCGAAGTGTATCCTGCTTTGAAAACATCCATTCTCACCTGGGGAAAATTTGGCAAAATTACCCTGCCCCAGGTGCTGGGAGTGAACCACTGGGTTATAGTGGCCATATTCATTGTCGGAGCTCTGGCACTTTTCGGATGGTTTGAAAAGAAAGGGCTGTGAGAAGTAGTTGTCGGGTGTCAGGTGTCAGAATTGATAGACCTGAACACTGAAAACTGAAACCAACAATTTTGGTCATGTGCCTGGCTAAAAGCCTAAATTAGCGAAATCGGATCCACGTCAACGGTTAAACTCACACCTGAGCCTCTCAGTTCAGTTTGGCCCCAGTTCACCAGTTCTCGACCAGCCTTAAGTAGGGGGGCGACTTTACTCGACTTTATTAACAGTTGCCAACGATGCTTACCTTTCACCTTGGCAAGGGGAGCGGAAACCGGACCCAGCACCGCTACTTCTTCAAAATAGTCTGAGCGTTGGTCAAAAAGATCTCGGCACTTTGCCGCAACCCGGTGTGCTGCATCTTCAGTCTTCTTCTCAACAATACCTGCCAATTGGAACAACGCCAGCCGTCGGTAAGGCGGATAGTCCAGCTCCTGGCGAAATGCCATCTCCTCTTTGAAAAACCCCGTGTAGTCGTGCATCCTGGCAAAACGAATGGAGTAGTGCTCCGGATTGTAAGTTTGTACCAGCACGGTTCCTGGACTTTCCCCTCGCCCTGCCCGTCCCGCCACCTGGGTCAAGATTTGAAAAGTATTCTCCGCAGCGCGGAAGTCGGGCCACTGCAGCCCTATATCGGCGCTCACCACCCCCACCAGAGTAATGTTTGGAAAATCGTGACCCTTGGCAATCATCTGAGTTCCAACCAGAATGTCGGTACGCCCCCGGCTGAGGTCATGCAGTAGCCTCCGATATCCCTGCTTACTTCGCGTGGTGTCCCGGTCCATCCGTCTGACCCGGGCTTCCGGAAAAAGAAGCTGCACTTCCGCCTCCACCCGCTGGGTACCGAAGCCAAAGGGTTTCAGTGTAGGAACGTCACATTCGGGGCAAGATGTGGGCGCTGCCATGGCCAGGCCACACAAATGACAGCGCAGTTTTTCTCCGGCTCGGTGCCAGGTGAGACTCACAGCACAATTGGGGCAATGGCTAACGTGGCCGCAGTCTCGGCACAAGAGAAAATTGGCATAACCGCGTCGGTTGATTAGCAAAAGAGCCTGTTTGTCAGCAGTAAGAGTGTTAGCCAGAGCCTGGCGCAGGGGAGGAGATATCAACTCTCCCTGCCTCTGATTCCTCATATCGATAACAGTGACTTTAGGTAGCGGCCGTTGATCGATGCGATCCGGCAGTTCAAGCAAACGAAATTTCCCCTGGAGAGCATTATGATAGGAAGAGAGAGCGGGAGTTGCCGAGCCCATGACCACCACAGATTCTTCTAACTTGGCACGCATCACCGCCGCATCCCGCCCGTGGTAGCGAGGCACTCTTTCCTGCTTATAGGAGCCGTCATGTTCCTCATCAACCACCACCAGACCCATTCGTTTCAAGGGTGCGAAAACTGCCGAACGCGCTCCTACCACCACATCGACTTCACCCCTGCGCACCCGCACCCACTCATCCCTACGCTCTCCACTACCGAGACCGCTATGGAGGATAGCAACCCGAGATTGGAAGCGCTGTCTGAAAAGTCCCTCCATCTGAGCTGTGAGAGCAATCTCCGGCACCAGCACTAAGCTCTGCTTTCCCAGGCGCATGGCTTCGGCCGCAACCGCCAGATACACTTCGGTCTTACCGCTACCGGTAACGCCATGGAGCAAGAAGCTGGCAAAGCAGTTCTTTTCCAAAACCTTACAGATGCTTCGAATCGCCTGCTGCTGCTCATTGGTGAGTGTATGGGGTTGAGCGGGCTCCACAAGAGGAGGACCAGTGGGGTCACGATAGACCTCTTCCGATTGAACCGAGACCAGCCCTTGATCGGCCATTTTCCGGATCCAGTAGTAACAATTTCCCACCTTGTCTTTTAGATCCCTGAGAAGGCATGGTCCTTCCTTTAGCAGGGTCAGTATTTCCCTCTCCTTAGGTTTTAATTCTGATTCCTTAAATCTTGCAGAATCTAAATCTTGCAGCCCCCTGACCACCTTTAGATGCCTCGGTTTGATCCGAGGCTCTAGTTGACGATCCTCCCAGACCAGTAAATCCTTACGTGCCAGACTGCGACAAATCCGATCCACTTCATATTCTGGCAGACGTCTCCGAATCTGGACCAGGCTCAAACCAGAATGCTTGCGGAGCAGGGCAAGCACCGCACTTTCTTCTTCAGTTAGGCTTGACTCTGGCAGGGAACTGGAGCCGTCCTCGTTAACAAAACCGACACGACGGGTACGGGTGCTGGTTCCCCCGGGTAAAACACTCTGTATTACCTCACCCAGAGGTGCCAGATAATAATTACTGAGCCAGCGGTAGAAGGGAAGGTGTTTTGAGCTGAAGTAGCATTCCTCTGAGCTGATTTTCAGCACGTCACGGATGGCACCTTCCACCCCAGATGGCGGCTGTTCTTCTACGCTGAGGATGTAGCCGGTCAGACACCTCCGGCCAAAGGGCACGAGCACCTGCTGCCCCACTGCTACTTTTTGACTTAATTCTTGGGGCACCCGGTAATGGTAGGTACCGATCACCGGCAATGCTACCGCCACCTCGACATAAATCATGCTCATCGGTGCTCTCCACCGGCAGGGTCCCAGAAGAGTATGCGCCCTTGGGGCATACTGACTATTGGATGTATACCGCCAGCCAGCACATCAAATTCGAAATTCGAAGCACGAAATCCGAAACAAATTCGAATGCCCCAAATCCAAAATTCAAAGCAATAAGATCACTTTTACTTGTTCAAGCCTTTGACTGCAACAGTAGGACGACGCTTTGGTGATTTGAAATTAGAATTTTGAGATTGTTTCGTATTTCGATACCGCCTATGCACTTAACTGCAAAAAAATCTGCTCTCCCCTTGGAATCCATGTCACAATTCGCCGAACCCGTGATTCCGGACGAGCGCCGCCTCGCGGGGAGAGATCACTGGTTCGACAGGCCGTTCGACAGGCTCACGGTCCTGAGCAAAGTCGAAGGACTCACCACCCTGAGCGAAGTCGAAGGGGAATCCAGTTAAAGGTCAATATAATCAGATTTCTTTTGGATCCCGGCTCGCGTCCGCCGACGGCGGACTTGGCCGGGATGACGAATTGCTACACAGTGAACTCTTTTACTCGTATTTCTTCTCCAGGTAGCGGCGCATTTCTTCCAGGGCTTCAGTGGGTTTCTCTGCTGGTTCTTTTGGCAGGGGTAATGGCGGGTATTGGGCCGCAAATTTCTCCAGATCGAAGAGCGAATCCGGTAGTCGCTCATTGTAACGAATTTTCTCCACCACCAACCTCAAGACTAACCGATTCTGTCGGTAAAACTCTATTTCTCTAGGCAGCCAGACGGATTCTGTTATTTTTTGATAGGAGAGAAAGCGGATATCCACCAGGTCAGTCACACCGTGATCTGATCTAAGCCCAATCAGCCGCAGGGGCCAAAAATTTTCCTTGTCACACCAGAACTGAGGAGCCTCAGTGTTTCCTGGTGGTCCGCCGATGACGTAAGCAATCTGGCTTCCCAGACGGCTCAAATGTACCTGGCTGAGGTCTACCTGCTCTGCCGCCAACAAGGCTCGCAGGGTCTCTGGAGAGTTGGCGTGTAAAAGAAGGGGAAAGATATCCTCATGGCGGGGCCGCTCTGCCACCAGATGGCCGTCTATCACTGAAAGCCTCTGTCCGGTACCCACCAAAACAGTGCCGCCTTCAGCCTCGCCAACCATTTCCTGGCGCAGATAATCCGGACGGGCAGCATAATACACCATTGCTCTTCTGATCGTTGTTTCGGGGTACTCAGGATCAGGGGTCTCTGCCCTTACCTCTATGCGAAAATTGTATACCCTGGTAGTTTGTTTGGTGACGAACTCTATAATTTGCTCGGCTGGAAGAATATAGCCATGGGCAACCTGAATTCCCGAGACCAAAAGATCCAGAACCAATCCGAATATCACGATCACAAGCCAGCGGTTGAGCAACATAAGGACTCCCTTAGCAAAAAAACCCCTCCACTTTATAGACACCCGCACAAGTCATTGGTTCTCTGAGACTGCGAGAGTTGTTGCGGAGCCTTTTGGGGGCTGGGTCTGCGAATGCATTTGATCCAGTTTTTCCTCCAGGGAAGCGACTCTCTGCTTGTATTCAGCCAGATAGTTCTTCGGAACTGGCCGCGCAGCCGGCAGACGATTCTTGAGTGGATTGACAAAGCGGCCATCCTTTTTCATGCGAAAGTCAAGGTGGGGACCGGTGGCAAGACCACTGGCTCCCACATAACCAATGACCTGGCCCTGTTTAACGTTCGACCCCACTTTGATCTTCGAAGCATAGCGATATAGATGCCCATAGCTTGTAGTGTAACGACTATTATGCCTTATGACGATCAAGCGACCATAGCCTTTCTTCCACCCCTTGGATATTACTCGGCCGTCTCCCACAGTCTGTACAGGTGTCCCGGTTGGCGCAGCGTAATCAATCCCCGGATGTGGCCGGTAGATTTTTAAAATAGGATGCAACCTGCGCTTTGAAAAGCCGGAACTGATACGTGAGTAACGCAGCGGAGACTTGAGAAACACTTTGCGCAGCGAATTCCCCTGGTCGTCGTAGTAATCAGCTCTTTTGCCGGGAGCTTGATAATAATAGGCCCGATGCTGGGTTGAGCAGTTTAGGAAGTGGGCCGCAACAATTCGACCGTTACCAATTAACTTGCCGTCTCTAAACCGCTGTTCATACAAGAACTCATAGTGATCTCCAGACCGGAGGTCCACAAAAAAGTCAATATCCCAGGCGAAGATATCGGCAAGGCCCAGAGCCAGATCAAAGTCAATACGCTCATCTGCTGCACTCTGGTAGAGGGAATCCCTGATGGCACCTTGCGCCAGGGCAGGGGTGACAATCACCGGCTTGGTATATTTACTAGCTACCCAACCCAACTCAGACAGGGCAATTGCCAATACCTGTCCTTGCAGGTCTTGGTAACGGAGCTTTGCCAGACGTTTGGAATCTCCTCGGAAAAAAAGTTTCAGCATCTCCCCCGCCCTAAGCTGGCGCAACTCTTTATGAGACTTACTGGCGGCAACCAGAGCCCCCACCTCACCAGGCTGGACCCCGAGGTCAACCATTACCTGATAAAAGGAATCACCTGGTTTGATGCCACGGACCAAGCTATACACGCTTTGGCGGAATTTCTTTGTTTCAAGAAACCTGCTCGTGTAGGTGGGATTGGGCAGAGTGGCTCGGAGAGACTGTCGTTGTGGCTGCAGCAAAAAACCAACTGCAACCACTGAGACCAGCAACAGACCCAGCACTGTGAACAGTCGCACTCGAACCTTGCGTTTTCGCTCTACATAAAGGTTGCACCGCTTTTGCCACCACATGGACACTATCTATCATGGGCCCCGGAGTGTGTCAATGTGACCCTGGAGCAAGGAGAAAAGTGGAAAAAACTTTCCTACTCCAGCGAACTTTCTTACTCAATTGACTGAGATGTCTACCACGCTCAGATGAATCTAGCCCGGATGTTTCTTGAATTCACGCCTTGGCGTGACTGCGACCGAGGATATGGCCGTCCTTCCGGGAGTCCTCGGGTGTCGCACCCTGCGACGTACCGTTCAGGTACGCCTCAGGTCCAATCCCGCGGTACCGCGGGATGGTTGCCCGGTGGCACGTCCATCTTCACGATCTCGTTACGGCAATTCATGAAACATCCGGGCTAAGTTGAAGATCACTTCAGAACCTCAGATTTATCCCAGGCAAAGGCTGGCAACCCGCTTGTCGTCCTGTGGCAACTAGAGGGTTAGATGACGCTACAATTAAGGATAAGTCTTGTAGATAAATCAAAAAGTAGAAAAACTTTTCACCTTTCAGCTTACCTTGCCACTGGGATGACCACCTCGTGCACAAACCTTTCCCTTCTCTCAGTTTTGCACTGCAGTTCCCTAAACAGTGGGGCAAATAGGCCCATATTTTCGCATAAATAATATCATAAAATTATAAAAATATTAAATAGATAACCCTAGATATCACTAACCCGGCCATCCTTCATAATGAGCACCGAAACACTCCGGCCACACCTCTCTGTCTCCCTTATAGTTGGCCATTTGACCAAAAAGCAAATTGTCAAATGGCCGAACCTGGTAATTTCACCAGATCTGGAAGAATAACCACAATATATATAACTATATGAAATTATTGATATTTATTCCAGTGCGCATGTTGGCACTACTTTTGCGTAGATGCGAACATGTATAAAACTAGCTCTCAAGTCAAGCAGATTCCACACCAGGGGGTGTGCAGATGAAGCCAGCTAGCAGATTGTTTTTATTCTCACTGATCATCCTTCTAAGCTTGATAAGATTTCTGCGGTTCGCCGCAGATTTTAGACGCCCTTAGATAAGGGCGCTATACCCCCCCCCTCACCCCCAACTTCTCGGCTTTTGGTAGCCGAAGCCCTCTCCTCCCGCGAGGAGGAGAGGGCACTTTTTGTAGACATTTTTTGGGGATAAAGTCGGCAAATAAGATACTCAATTGACATCTCGAGATGAATATCCAAGCCCCTGCACTCTATGGACGAAGGACTTTAGAAAGTCCTGTTGGCTGGATAACGCTGGATTGCTTTTATCCTAATGATTTTAAACCCTTCGCTGAAACGTACATTTTTTCTGCCGGCTAGTAGTTGAGCATAGATCTTGCATGAATCCAGCAGAACTAATGCTTACTCCATTTTTTGAAATACCAGAGCTAGCCGATGGGGGTCTGGACATAGAGGGGTTTTGGCGAAATTTCCTTAAATGACCACAACAATTATCGTTTGACAGAGGGAAAACCCATGAAAATGCAACGTGTCGGTATCGGCATCATCGCCGTCTTCCTCATTGGCATTGGCATTTTTGCCCAGACCATGATCCAAAATGAGCAGAGAATCAGAGCCCAAGACATTCAGCAAAAAGGAAATTACCTTGTAAGTCTCATTGCCCTTCATCCCATGGAAGATTTTCACAGTAGCAAGCGTGACTTCATCGCCAAGACCCTGGCTCAATACGTCACTTCAGATGGTTTAGTCTACTGCATTGTACATGATCAGAATGGAACTCCTCTCCTCTCCATGGCACGCCGTGACGTGGCTGCCAAAATACCCCAAGCTGTTGAAGAAAAATCTCTCTATGTGAATGGATATATCCAGCAGACCTACACAATGGACGGAACCAAAGATGTTATCAACGAGTTTGCCAAAGCCATATTTGAAGATGGACAGAGAAGCGGCACCGTGCGAATGGGTTTCAATCTTCCTCCCATAACCATTCTTTCTCCGCAGCGTGTGAAGCTTATGGCCATAATGTCCTTTTTCGCCTTTTCCATCGCGGTACTGGTCTATTATGGGATTACCCTGGCTCTTCGCCCCCTCCAGGAGGTCAACCAGAACTTCAGAAATTTCTGCATAGAATCAATCCCGGAGTCTACCGTTCCCGTGAAGAATGGCGGCGTCCACGACATGATTACTGACCTGGAACAATCGGTGATTCAATTGAGGAGCAAGTACGAGAAGATTCACACGGAGAACATCAATCTGTCAACCAAATGTGGCGTAATTGCCTTTGAGAAAAATAACGTCTTCAATATCATCGATTCCATTAATTACGGAATCATTGTAACCGACATACAAGACAATATAACTTATATTAACTCCTACATGTTAAACCTTCTCGAGGAAAAGGAAGATAATGTAATCGATCGTCCCTTGGGTGAAGTTCTAGGTCATGACGAAATCACTGCTTTCATTTTGCAGCAGGAGGCACTGAATAAGAGTAATAAGATCAGCTATATTGAAGCATCTTTTCCTGAACTTGCTGCAGATGAATTCTTCCAGGTATCATTGTCTTACCTAATAGGTAAGGAAGAGGACTTTCTAGGTAAGGTTATATCCTTTAAGAATATAACTAGTGAAAAGTCTTCTGAAAAAGCAAAGCATGAATTTATTACTCATATCACCCACGAGCTGCTTACACCTTTAACCACTATTAATTCCTATAATGAAATGTTAATGGAAGATGAAATCGAAAATATTGAGATGCAGAAAGAATTCTATAATACCATTAGCGAAGAAACGAACCGGCTAACCCGCCTGGTCAAGACCCTGCTTAACATCTCCAAGATTGAGATGGGGAGTCTGAGCTTAAATAAAGGCATCGTAAAAAGCGATTGGCTTTTTAACGACTGCCTGACAACCGTCGAGGGGGCCGCCCAAAAGAAAAAAATTACCATCGAGAAAAACCTGCCGGACAACTTTCCATCCCTGTTCGGGGACAAAGAGCTATTGAAGTTGGGAATAATCAATATCCTGGGCAACGCGGTAAAGTATACCCCTGAAAACGGACACATTAAATTCACCCTTACCGATAAGGATGAGGTTGCTGTCTTTGAAGTCATCGACAGCGGCTACGGCATTGCCAAAGAGGATCTCCCGCATGTCTTCGACAAGTTCTTTCGTTCAGCAGATCCACGGGTTACCGATCAGAGCGGAAGTGGGCTGGGGTTGGCTTTAACCTCGGAGATTATCCGCCTCCACAATGGAGAGATCGAGGTCACCAGCAAGCTGGACGAGGGCAGCCATTTCACCATCAGACTACCCAAGGAGGAATACTACCTTGGAAAACAATAGACGGATTCTGGTCATTGACGATGAAGCCCATATCAGGCGAGTGATCGAACTTAAGTTTAAAAACCAGGGATACCGGGTGACCACGGCCACCAACGGCGAAGAGGGACTTGATATCATCGAGACAGAGCAGCCGGATGTGGTTATCACCGACATCATGATGCCCAAAATGGATGGCAAGACCCTCTGCGAACGGGCAAACGAGTTGAAAAAGAAACGGCCTTTTTTGACCATTGTCATGACCTGTCGCATATCGCCAACAGAGCAGGAATGGATAGACGAGTTGCAGGACACCGTGTTTGTGGAAAAACCTTTCAGTCTTTCCACAATTTTAAAATGCGTTGATCAGTATTTTGGGAACCAATGAAAATGATGGATATAGGGACTTCTCATAAATTTCTCTCCAGCCTTGCAGAAATCAGCCAGTTAGATTTCCAAATCTGGGATGCTGACGAGGGCTTGGTGTTTTCCTCAGGGCTAGAAGGGTCTTCAGAGCCTGCCCTGAAGGAGCTCCAAGATTTCTCCATGCGGATCATGAACCAGGCTGCATTCCAGTCTGGTTCACAAGAGACCGGAGAAGACCTCTTCGGCGTTCCCATCAAAAATGGGCAAGCGATTGTAGGCTCTCTTATTGCCCTTGACTCAAATTCCCACGGGAAGTCGCCTGCAACAACCGGTGCACCCCCAAAGCCATCTCGTACCGACGAGATGGAACGCTTTCTCACCCATGTGGCACTTCAAGTGGAAGACCGGCTTAATTTCAAAAAAGAAATGGAAGAAATGACCATAGAGCTAACGGACAACTTCGAACAGCTCTCCTTCTACGCCAAGATTGCCGGTCGGGTAAAGACAATAACCTTTTCGGGCACCACGATGGAAGAACTCGTTGAAGAGCTGTTGGATACAATGCGGACAGACATGGCTTTTGCCAGGTTGCCTGAGCGACCTGAATTCAACGCTTTCACCAGCACCCGGGAAAGCTCTGCAGAAATCCCCCAGCAGGATGCCTTTGTTAACAGCTTGATAGACGCTATCCCCCTGGAGGAGCCTTCTCTAAAAAGAGACAACTATTTCATTGTCTCTGACTCAAGCGAAATCCCGGCCTACAGAGATCTGGCCCCGGAACCATACCGCTTTCTGGCAGTAAAGATGAGACACAATGAGAACTTCTATGGATGGATGGGACTGGTGTCGTTCAACCTGGGGGAAATCTTTCGCCGCAGCGAATTGAGACTCTTGAACTCGATGGCCGAGCAGGTTGCTGCGGTCATCACCAATTCGGATCTTTATCGCGATTTGGAACGTTTTGTCATCAATATGGTCAAGTCGCTGGTCTACGCCATCGAGGCCAAGGACGACTACACCCGAGGACACTCTGAACGGGTGTGCCGATATTCCCTCCTAATGGCAGAGAGACTTGGTTTGGATGAGGAGAAAAGAAAAATACTCCAGTGGTCATCCATTTTGCACGACAGTGGGAAAATTGGCATTCCCGAATCCATTTTGAATAAACCATGGCGCCTGGAAGACGAAGAGTATCAAATCATCAAGAACCACCCCATGAAGGGCCACACCATCCTCGAACCCCTGGAGCAACTGGCAAGTTCACTTCCGGGGATGCTGCATCACCACGAGCGTTACGACGGTGAAGGTTATCCACAGGGACTGAAAGGGAAAGAAATCCCGTTGGATGCCCGCATAATTGCCGTTGCCGACACCTTCGACGCCATCACCTCCGACAGGGCTTATCGCCCGGCAAAATCTCCGGAAGAAGCCCTGAAGATATTAGAAAAGGTAGCGGGAACTCAACTGGATCCTGATCTGGTTGAGGTATTCAAGGAAGTATTTATCCATGACTTGGGGTGTGATCAAGAATGCAGTCTTGAAGAGTGAGTTTCAACATGGCCACACTATCACCAATCTCCATAGCAAAGGTAGGCACCAGGACGGTTCTGGCGCCCAAAGAGTCTTTAACTTACCTGAACTGTGATGAACTCGAAGCCACCTTTGAGGAATGTACCAGCCAGGAGAGGACGGATATTATCCTGGACTGTAAGGCCGTGGCCTATATGGATAGTGAAGCCCTTCAACTTCTGGTGCGAATGCATGAGGAGTTGAGAAATCGAGGCAACCTGTTCAAGATAATCGGCTTGAACGATGTTTGCCTGGACATATTCGTGGCAACCCGGCTCATCCATCTGCACGTTTACGAAGATATACACGAAGCCATTAGAAGTGAACGATGAGAACCTCTTTTGTGCCGAGAAGAAGAAAAATCGGTGAAATTCTGGTTGGCAAGGGGTTGATTACCTCTGAGCAGCTGTCGGAGTTTCTCCGGGCCCAAAAAGAATCTGCCAAACCGTTGGGGCAACTCTTGTTGGAAGAGGAGATCCTTAGCAAGGAGGAACTGACCAATATTATAGGGGAACAACTCGGAATTCCTCACATTTGGCTTCGCAAAGGGCTGGTTGATCCCAGGATTGTACATGTTTTGCCCAAGGAAAAGGCGTTACATTTTCAAGTAATTCCCATGTTCAAAGTCAACAACGTACTTACCCTGGCCACGGCAGACCCGCATGCCTTCTTTGTATTTGACGAAGTCTCAAGCATTACGGGATTGGAGGTTCAGCCGGTACTCTGCCGCGCGGACGATATCCTAGATGCCATCCATGAGTGCTACCAGAAAGAGGTGAGTATAGACGACGTCATGGCCAGCATGGACGAATCCGAGATTGAGCTGGTCAGTACAGGCTTTGAAAAAGAGATCAGCGAAATCGCTGAGATGGCTGAAGGAAGTCCGGTGGTGAACTGGACCAACATGGTCTTGTTGCGGGCCATCCGAGACGGGGCAAGTGACATCCACATTGAACCGCAAGCCGACAAGTTTCGGGTTCGACTTCGAATTGACGGCGTGCTGTACGACCTCTTGTCGCCCAAGGCTGAGATGCACCCGGCGGTGGTTTCGCGGTTGAAGGTCATGGCCAATCTGGACATTGCCGAACGGCGAATACCCCAGGACGGTCGTATTCAGGTTCAGGTTGAAGGTCGTAAGGTGGACCTCCGTTTCTCTTCCATGCCTGGAATTCACGGCGAAAAAGTGGTCCTACGGGTCCTGGATAAAAGCAAGGTCGTGCTTGATCTAAACAAACTGGGCTTTGACGAAAAAGTTCTGGATCGTTTCAAGTCCCTGCTGCGAAAACCTCATGGACTCATTTTAGTCTGCGGCCCCACTGGGAGTGGCAAAACAACTACCTTGTACTCCGCTATGACCATGCTCAACGCCCCAGAAAAGAATCTTGTTACCATTGAAGATCCGGTGGAATATCAGCTGGATCGGATAAATCAAAACCAGGCGAAGCCCGCCATCGGTCTCTCTTTTGCCAAGTTCTTGAAACATGCCCTCAGGCAAGATCCGGATATTATCATGGTGGGCGAGATTCGAGACCGCGAAACCGCCGAAATCGGCATCCAGGCGTCACTAACTGGACACCTGGTCTTATCAACGCTTCATACCAACGATAGTCCCAGCGCTATCACCCGTCTGCTCGAGATGGGTATAGAGCCCTATCTCCTTTCTTCCTCGCTGTTGGCTTCTCTGGCTCAGAGGCTGGTCCGAACCATATGTCCTGAATGTAAAACCGATTATTTTCCCCCCAAGGAAGCGCTGCAGGGACTGGGAATTGATGGAAAAAAGCAGACACGGTTGTCAAAGGGCAAAGGTTGCTCTGCCTGTTACGACTCTGGCTTCAAGGGCCGCACAGGTATTTACGAGCTCTTCGAGATGGACCGCGGATTACAATCTCTGATCCTGACCAATCCGACCATCGATACTTTGCAGAAACACCTTAAGAAGAGCGGTCTGGGGACACTAAGAGATCTGGGCAACGACAAAGTCAAGGAACGAATCACCACCATAGAAGAGGTGCAACGGGCAACCTCGGTGGCTGGTTGAGACGAAGATCAACATGGCTATAAGTTACGAACAATACAACAAAGCCGGGCCCAACCAGGCGACAAAACCTCAAAGCTCGCTTGTCAGCCGTATTCCCAAACTAAGTTTGGACGTACTCCAGTGGCCCGGCAACAGGATCAAGCCCAAAGAGGTGATTTTTTTTACCTCCCAGCTTGCCCTTATGCTGGAGGTTGGTACACCTCTCACCAGCGCCTTGACCGCAATGAAGAATCAGACCAAAAGTCCGGCCTTCAAAGAGGTGATCGGGGCCCTGGCCAGGGATATTGAGGAAGGTCAACAGCTATCCGACGCCATAAGGCGCCATCCCAAAGTATTCGACCATGTATTCACCAGTATGATCAAAGCTGGTGAGACGGGCAGTTTCCTGACGGGGATCCTGGAGCGACTGGCGGAAATGCAAGAAAAACGCCAGGCTTTCATTGCCCAATTGCGAACTACACTCACTTACCCTGTTTTCCTATGCGTTGTCGGACTTCTAGTGGTTATTTTCGTCCTGGTGAGTGTCCTGCCCAAGTTCACCACATTTTTCGCCGGCAAAGAGAGTGTCCTGCCTTCAACCACCCGGTTTCTCATGGGTTTGAGCGTTTCCCTGCGGAGCTATTGGTGGGCTTACATCATCGTGACTGTTGGGATCACAATAGGACTCAAGCTCTGGAAAGACAGTAAGTCGGGTCAAAATCTGTTGGACCGAGTCTGTGTAAGCGGACCTATACTATCCAGGCTATACAACAAGATCTATACCTGCCAACTCCTCAGGACACTGGGACTTTTAATGGATAGTCAGGTCCCCTTGCTCGAGGCTCTGCAGGTAACCCGGGCAACCATTAAGAATCGATATTTCAAGCGTTTTTTAGATAAAATCACGGATCATGTGGAACAAGGAGGACGGTTTTCCCAAACCTTTACCACCTATCCCTACATCCTGGACTCGGTCAAGCAAATGGTGGCCACGGGCGAGGAGGTCGGCAATTTGCCCACTGTGATGCTACGTCTGGCCGACTTCTACGATACGGAGGTGGATCGGGAGCTTAAAAACATTTCCTCCCTGATCGAGCCCATTGCGCTAATTTTATTGGGAGGAGTGGTGGGAGTTATAGTCGCTTCGGTAATTCTGCCATTGTTCAGACTTGCACATGCCATGCATTAGGCGTTCGGCATGCAGATTGCATGGCAGAAGGTGTCGACAACCAAAATGTCGAGGCAATGATATAAGAGGAGGGGTAGAGATGATTAGGGATTTTGTCAAACAGAAACTTGGGAATCAATCAGGCTTCACCCTGATTGAGATGCTGGTTGTGGTGATTATCCTAGGTATTTTGGCCATGATCATTGTTCCC
>Ga0209536_100007949_pt1 | contig 16012 bp, 11 predicted proteins | sample DeeMarSeWOR28_12_FD_187461 | JGI IMG/M metagenome (GOLD analysis project Ga0209536, IMG submission 187461) | Marine sediment microbial communities from White Oak River estuary, North Carolina - WOR-2-8_12 (SPAdes) (version 2) | ecosystem: Environmental > Aquatic > Marine > Intertidal zone >...
GCCGATTGGAAGTGTCGCCGCTTATGGAAATGACCTTGGGGGAAATGGAAAGCGACTTTATGTTTAGATCGGTTCGTGACGCGCATTTGTTGAAAGCTGTCAGGACCAACGTCAATTTTGAAGATACAGACTTCTCGTCTGTAATGAGGCCCTTCTTTTCTCTTTCGATGCGCCGCTTCAATTCACCGAGCTTCCTGGCGGCATCTTTTATCGTCATGCTATCAGAAAGCTTACTCAACGTGACATCTGCGTAATCTCTGGCGAATCTTCGACGCAGGTTCTCGCTGTCCTTCGCCGCTGCGTACAACTGCGTCTGAAAGAAGACCCCTGCGGCGATCAACAACATAGTAGCCGACGCCGCTGCGAATTTCAGTGCTCTCTGCAGCCGGAGCTTTTTACCTTGAAAAGGACTGAAATCGTCGCGGAAATTTACGATGCGATCCTTTTGCCAATGACTCAAGGCGGCCCCGTGTGCAATCGCAAATTCCGCAGGATCAGCACAGTCTGCCAGTGTCTCAGGCTCTGCGCCGGCAAGTTCGACCAAGTCAATTGCCCCGGCTTGGATGCCCAGCTTGGCCTTGAGTTGCGAGTAGTTTACATCGCCCGCCGAGTCGAAAACCCGCAGGCAATGTACCGGTTCAGCCTGTTCGCCAAGAGCAGTCGTCACGAGCACCTCTCGTGCAAGCAAATTGCCTCTGTCCTGTGCTGAGCCGACCAGGAATGTTCGAACCACCGGAGCCGCTCGGGCCCCTTCAACTGTCGTCGCCGGCGGCCCAACCATATAACCGCTGCGCCGAGAAAGCACTGCAAACAATGTCTCACCGTCCTGGCGCTCGGCCGAGACTGCCTTGCGGCGGATGAACCTCGCCAGAGAGCCGATATCAGGCTCCATAGTCACTGGATCGAGATTGTATTGCTGCAAAGAGTCAAGAATGTCCGATAACACGTCTCGCTGTGCGGTAAAAACGGTCAGATCCGAGCCGTCTTGGTCACTCGAGGCTATCTCGAAAGCAAGTGCAACCTCGGCAATATCGGTCGCAATGGCTTCTTCGGTATCGAACTTAACGGTCGCAGCTATTCGTTTCGGGTCGCTGAAATCGCTGTGAACACTGTGCTGCATAAACATTGCGCAATCCAGCGCAACTGCAGGTTCAGAGAATTTCAGCTTTCTCTCGGCGCAGCCCTGGGCCAGGAGGCTGGCCAGGGTCTGGGTGTTCGCCTCGTCCTGGTCTTCGATAGAAACACTGAAGCAGCCCAGAACCTTTGTGTCCTTTCCGTGCGGGCCGAGGCAGACCGCCGTCGCGCTGTCTTTGCTTATGTAAATTCCCAGGTAATTATGAGATTCCACGTTCAGCACACTCCTAAAATAGTCGTCGGTATTCAGCCGTTCATTGAGGCGATTTGCTTTACGGTGTCACCATCTTTCGTTACTGCGATAACGGATGATGCCTTCGCCGCGCCGCTTACAGCAGTTATCTTGATCGTGAAAAACCGGCTCGTTGTAGTGATATACGGCGCACACTTGTCGATCGAATCGGAAAAACGAAACAGTTTGTCTTTCAACTCCTCAATAGTCGCAAGAACATTCTCTTTTCTCAGTTGAATGATTGCTTCGGCAATTTCGACCTGATTGCCGCCGAAAACGAAAGCCGCCTCAAGCACGTGCCGAGGCGCCGTATTGATGTTGACCGTCCGCGAACCCCACATCCCAATGTACTTCAGGGGCGACTCTTTTCTATCTTCGGTCACTATGGTCGGCTTGGCAAGGGCCTCGGCATCGATCAGCGAGCTGTGAAAGATTTTTGCAAAATGTTCGGTCTGCTCGGAGGCCTGCTGGGAGGCGGATATTGCCTTCCTCTGTGATTTCGTTCGGGGAGTCCTTGTCGTTCGGCTCCTGCTGGTGCTCGTAGTCTTGACCGGCACTGTTACCATCTTCGTTATTGCTTTGAACTGCTGCTTGAAGGGTCTTATTTCGCCGACCTGGGCCAGTTGCTCTACGACTGCGTCGATCTGTCCGGAATCGAGCCTGGCCATTTCACAAAAGGTCACAAACCCTGCATCGACTTCTCGCTTGATCTTGGCATCATCGAGCAGTGCCCAGCCGAGAGGGTACTTGGCGTTCTCGTCTTCAATCTCAATGCGAACCGTGGCAGAGCCGATCTCGAACTCCGCCGGCTCGGTGACGAACGGCCAGAGCGCACCATAAGGGCCTCGAATCGACATCGAGTCAAAACTGTTGACGCCTGTTGTCCCGCTGGCGCCCGGGCCCAACTTGTCAACACCGTCGAGATCCACCATGTCGGAGGGTGCCTTGTCCTCGCTTGACGGGGAAGCCACAGGCCCGATACTCCATTCGGCCAGGAGTTCGTGATATTCAATGTCATCGAGAGCAAACAAATCGGAAAAATCGGGCTCATTCGGACGGCTCACAGGTTGCGGATCGATATCCTCCAGCGTCGCAAGAGCATACTTTACCGCCGAGTCACAAGCGTAGCGAGCCTTGCTGTAGTCTATGATGTACTGGTTGCGGTGGCGCTGGGCCGCCACTCGGCTGCTGAAAGTGTAACCCAACGTCGCGAGCACAACCAGCAACACCACTGTCACCAGCAATACGATACCCGGGCGGTTTCGGGTGATTCTCCTGTTGTTGTGATTGTTGTTCATCGTTCGACTTTTTCGGTCTTCTTCGGACTTTCCGACGGTGGCTCTTTGTCCTCGGGCACATCGGCCCCAACCATCTGCTCCTGATCGTTGGCATCCACTGGTGCGGCGATCTCGAATGCGATCTTTCTGGTTTTGTCGACAGCTATGGTCCGTATGATCTTCTGCTCATCGAGCACGTCTAAAGTTCCGTCCACTCTCTTATAGGGCTCGGCAAATGAAATGGACACCTCGATGCCGGAGGGCAGCGGACCACTCCATTTGTCCAGGAGTTTTTCACCCTTAATCGCATTTATCCCGAAAAAGCTGACACCGCCACAAAGCGGCACGAAAAGTTCTTTCTCCCAATTCTCTTTTTTCTTGTCGAGCAGTTTGTCCTCGGCTGCAATCCCGGTGTGACTTCGGTACAAAACGAGCCCATCGCCAAAACTCTCAAAATCGTAGCTGGTTTGCCAAATGACTTCTTCGAATTTCTGCTCTTTGTCTGCACGGTCCTTGAAAGTCCTAGATATTGTCAGCTTGGCTGTCGGGAAGAGATGATCATATTTGTTCTGGATTGTTATTTGTGTACCGGAACCGGAAGAGACTATTCTGTCAATATCCTCGGCCATGCGCTGCAGGATCTCGCGGGGAGTTCGCGAGATATCGAGCCTGCCAGTGACAGCGGCCGCCGAACGCTCGGCCCTGCTGTAGATACTGAGCACCGCAACCAGGACCATCGCTCCTATCATCATGGCCGCAAGCATCTCGGCCAGTGAAAAGCCCGACGGCATCCTGGAAATGCCGCGAATCTCTACCACATTCTGACTTGGCGGTCTCGAGTTCATCCGAGTCCAAAACTCCTATTGCTGTCGACTTTTCATCAGATCCCAGATTTCAGTGAAATCCATCTGTTCAAGCTCTCTATACGTCAGACCCGTTTTCGGGTCTATTTCATCAAGTCCTTCCTGCTCTCCCATGGACCTTATGTCATCCATTTTTTCCTGCTGGGCCATGATTTCGGCTCGCGAACTTACCTGCTGCTGCTGTTGCTCAGGGGTCGGTTCCCCATTACTGCGTACGTAGATATCCAGATTGCCCTTGACGAAGAAGCCGTCGTCGGTAACCAGCATGCCGTTATCGATCCACTGCTCAATAGTCTCAACCTCGACACCTGCGTACAGGGCGGCTTCCTCAACCGCTTCGATGAGCTGGCCTGCCAACAGATCTTGTTCCGGGTCCTGATCGTTCATCATCTTGAGCAATTGATCCTTCGATACATCGGTCAGCCAGTGCGAGAGTTCGACAGTCTGCTCTTGCCCTTCGGTATCCTCGAACCGTGCCACGCAGATGCCCTGGACCCACATCCTGGCTGTGATTGGCTCGTAGAAGGTCTCGACTGTAGTCTCCCATTTGATTGAAGGGTACAGCTCACTTTCGCCGTAATCGACCGTCTCTTTCAACGAATCATTAGTGAGGAGTTTCTCCATATTCTCGCGGGCGACTTCAAAGGCCTGCATCCGCAGTATCGAGTTTGCCCCCGAAGCTGCGCAGCGGTCTATGACCATAATTACGCCCGAACTGACGAGCGCAAGAATAATCAGGGCGGCTGAAACCTCCACCAGACTGAAAGCTCTCTTGTGAACGTCACGTTTCTTAAAACGGAATATCATCTCTGGCCTTCGGCTGCAAAAGCAAAACATCGCCTTCTTCCAAGCCGACAATTCTATTGAGTCTGTTGACCACCAGCGAATACGGCTGCTCGTTTCGATCCATAAGGACGACCTTGCCGCCGTAAGCCCAGCCCGATCGTCCGGCCCGGAACTTGGCCCGGCCCTCATTGGTGTATTCTGAATCATCGAACTCGACGTATCCAACCCGGCAATTCTCGCCGAGATCGGCCCGGATGATGATCTCCTCTTCCAGTACCTCCGACAAATCCGGATTGGTGATCTCGCGAAGCAGATAGCTCTGCTCGGTTATATCAATAATAACTTCATATCTTCTATCGCTCTCGGCGGCGGCGCTGGCGGCCATCTGCATTGTCGAGACAAAATCCTGAATCTGTGCTTTGAATGCATGTTTCTCGAGCAATCCGAACAAAGACAGCTGGGCGAGCAGCACAAATAGTGAAACCACCACGAGCACGACCAAAAGTTCGGCCATTGAGAAACCGCCTCTGGCATTGAGTGTGGCGGACTTCATTCGCAAAACGTGGCGACTCTCAATCACGCGACAATCAGGTTGCGTCTGTGCTGTACAGGTCATCTTCAGTGCCCTCTTCGCCGTCGGGGCCGAAACTGATAATCACGAATTGCTTGCCGCTTTCCGGATAAAGCTGGAAGATAAACTCGTTTCCCCAGCCATCCGGGGGCAATTCCGTAGTCTCCAGATAGCCGCCTGTTTGCCATGTGCCGTCGGGAAGGTCCATCGGCTGCTGAACAAGATCTAGAAGTCCCATGTCCTCGGAAGGGTATTGGCCCGTATCCATCCTGAATTGATTGACCGCCGAGTGCAGCATCTTCAGGTTGGCCTTTGTGGTTATCAGACGCGACTTGTCTATTTGGGACGCCACTTTTGTAACCACCAAAGTGGCAAGCAAACCGATGATAATCAGCATGGCCATAAGCTCGACCATCGTAAATCCGCCTCTGATCCGTTTCTTTCTCTTATTCTTCGTCATTGTTATCTCCCGGAGATTGGTCAAAAGTTCCCCGCCGAAACTTCCAGAATCGGCAATATTGTCGCATAGGCAATTACGCCAATTATCGCAGCCATGATGATGATGATAACCGGCTCGACGGCCGCGCTCAATCTTTCAATAACTATGTCGGTCGAGCTCTCGAGATTGTCGCTTATGCTCTTGAGCATCGTCTCAAGCTCGCCGCTCTTCTCGCCGACCGCAACCATGTGGGCAATTGCCGGATCGATAACTCCGCTGTCTCTGAGCGGGGTCGCGATGTCGGCGCCGGCAAGAATTCTCTCGCGCGCACTGTGGATCGCCTTTCTCATAAGCGTGTTGCCCGTCACCTCGGATACTACCCTCAGAGACTCGGCCATGGCGAGTCCCGAACCAAGAAGCGTCGAGAGGGTGGAGGCAAAACGCGCGACAACACGTTGCTTTATAAGAGGTCCGAACATCGGCAGAGACAAGAGGAGCTTGTCGCGCATGTACGCGCCGCGGCTGGTTCTCACGAACCGCCTGAGGGCCCAGACTATTGTGACAATTGCCACAACAACCAGAAGCAATTTCCAAGGGGTCGTCATCACGGAGCTGAATTCCATCAAACGCTCGGTGATCCAGGGCAGCTCCTTGCCTGTCCGCGTGATCTGTTCACCTATCTTCGGGATAACCTGGGTCGTCAAAACCAGAATCGCCGCGATGCAAAACAGAACCAGAACGATGGGATATATCATCGCCGTCAATACCTTCGACTCGACCCGCCGGCGTTTCTCCATGAAGGTGGCGATCGTCATAAAGCTCTCGCCCAATATGCCGGTAACCTCGCCGACGCGGACCATGCTGACATATATGACGTCAAAATAATCGCCGTAATCTTTCAGCGCATCGGTAAATGATTCACCGGTGATAACGCGATCGCGAATATCAACAATGGCGGCCCGAAACCGCGCGTCGGATATCTGCAGGGTAAGGACCGAAAGCGCCTCGGTCAGCTTGATTCCCGAATTGAGCAGCGTGGCCATCTGCTTGGTGAAATCGATTAGCTGGGTTTTGTTTCGTTTGCCGAAGAAGGAAAACAACGCAGCCTTACGTTCCGCCCTGGGGCTGATCTCCGTGATAGACGATGGATGAACACTCCGCATCCGGAGCTGCTTGCGCGCAGCATAAGGGCTCTCGGCCGTGATCGCCCCTTTTACCTTCTTGCCGCTCGCTGCTATCGCTATGTAGTTGAATCTTGGCATTTTGGATTTACTATTTATTATTTATTATTTACTGTTCTTCCCCTCCGCTACTGATCCATCTCTATTCACAGGCAAAATAAAAAATAGTCAATAGTATACCCTTCAGGGTAATTAATTCCCACGAGTAAGATCATAAGCTGTTGCTGCAAAGCTACTTACCCACACAAGAACGAGAATTTCTAATCGGGAGCACTATGAACAGTCAATCACACTATGTCCGATTGTGTCACTCTCAAGACCTCGGATACTGTCGTCATCCCGGCAAGCACCTTCCGGGCGCCGTCCATTCGCAGAGTCTGCAGACCGGACTTGAGGGCAACTTTCTTTATTGTGCCGGCGTTTTCCCTCTTGTATATCAGGTTCTGGATCTCTTCGTTAACCAGCATCAATTCATAGATGCCCGTCCGGCCGCGATAGCCCGTTTGAAAACACCTCTCGCAGCCGGCCCCAACGAAGAATTCGCCGACGTTATCGGCCAGATCGCCAATACCAAGCTCTCTCAACTCGTGAGCCGAAGGTTTGGCGGGCTCTTTGCAGTCCTGGCACACCTTTCGCACCAACCGCTGGGCAATTATGGCGATCAACGACGAACTCACGAGATAGGGTTCGACCCCCAGGTCCAGGAGCCTGCTGACCGCGCCGGCCGAGTCATTCGTGTGAAGCGTACTGAAGACCAGGTGGCCCGTGAGCGAAGATTGTATCGCCATGCGGGCGGTCTCGATGTCTCGGACTTCGCCGACCATTATAACGTCCGGGTCCTGCCGGAGCACGTGGCGCAGCGAGGTGGCGAAGGTCATTCCTTTCTTGTTGGCAACCTGAATCTGGCTGATGCCTTCGAGCTGGTACTCGATGGGGTCTTCTATGGTAATGACGTTCTTCTCAGCCGAGTTTATCCTGTTGAGACACGCGTAGAGCGTCGTACTCTTTCCGCTGCCCGTTGGGCCGGTGACGAAAATGACCCCGTGCGAGCGGTTGAGCAGAGAATCGAATTTGTTCAAATCGTCCTGTCCCAACCCTAACTCGTTCAATCCGAACAGGCCCGTGCTCTTGTCGAGCAGTCGCATGACACTGCGCTCGCCGAAACTGGTGGGTACAGTGCTTATCCGCAAATCGACTTCGCGCTGACCGAGCCTGACACTGCACCGGCCGTCCTGTGGAAGCCGGCGCTCGGCAATGTCCATCCCGGCCATAACCTTGATACGAGAGACAACCAGCGGCAGGACATTTCTGTTGAGGCTAAGAGCATCGTACAAAATGCCGTCGATGCGGTAGCGAACCTGGATTCTTGCCTCGTATGGATGAACATGAATATCGCTGGCCCGCAGTTGCAGGGCCCGAAACAGGATATCGTTGACGAGTCGAATAACCGGCGGCCTGTTCACCACGTCCAGCAGGTCGTCCGAGGTGGAGACCTCGCCAACGAGCTGGTCGAGATTTTGCGAATCAAGCTCCTCGGCCACCTCTTCAATGACCGTGCTCCTCTGCTCGTACGCAACGTCTATGACAGAGGTAATCGTCGCACGGGTGCTAACCGCGGCCTTGACAGGTAAGCCCGTCATCTTCGAAACGTTGTCGAGGGCATTTGCATCCAGCGGCTTGGACAAGACCACGGTAAGCTCGCCATTGTCGGTGTCCGGTCTTATCCCTATCAGATAATGGTGCTGAGCGTACATTGCCGGGACGGCTTCCACGAATTCCGCGGGCACATCTGCTGCCGACAAGTCCGGCAGAAAGTCCCAGCAAAGCGCCTCGGCAAATAGTCTCAGGATGGCATCTTCTGTAAAATACGGGCAGTTGAGCAAAGCTTCATCAATTCGCCCCTTGTTGGCGTCCTCTTCCAGGAATTCGGCCAGTTTCTCGGCGTCAATCAGACCGGTACTCTTTGCAGTTTTTATCAGTAGGTCCTTCATCGTTATTGGGCGTCAAGCACTCTCAGCGGCTCGACAAGCTTTGGTTTTACGCCAGGCCAGTCCTGGTGGTTCTGGAATTTCTCCTCAAATTCCTCAAATGCCGCCCTGTTTCTCTCAGAAATCTTCTGCAGGTCCGGCAGGCCGGCGAGCGTATCGTCGGGCCTCAATATTTCACCTTTGACAAATATATACAATCTCGTATCGCTGCTGCTGTTGCTAATCTTCCTAAACAGTCCACCCACAAGAGGTATATCACCAAGTAGGGGCACTTTCCAGGTCTTTTTTACCTGATCTAGCTGTATGATTCCCCCAAGAATTATCGTGCTCTTGTCGGGAACCGTGACCGTTGTCGCAATATTATTCTCAATCTTCGGCTCTGGCGGCACATTCTCGGCGGACGACGCAGGAGGCTGCTGACTTGAACGTGTCATGTCGATCTCGAGACGAAGCAGTTCGCCCTTGCTGATATGGGGCGTTATGTCGAGGGTAATTCCGGAAGGAAACTCATCGAAAGTGAAGCTTGAACTCACAACAGGTTCACCGCTGGTGGTCGCCGTTGATGCACTCCTGGATACGTATATGGTCGTCGTCGCATCGATATGTCCCACTTCATTGTCGTTAACAAGAATCTTCGGCTTGGCGAGGACACGGCCATAGCCCTTTTGCTGCATGACGGTCAACAGTGCCTGGATATGACCGTCGCCGTAGAAACCCTGGCTCTGAAACGCATCGGTAATGAGCGATCCCAACTCGACGATGTGGTTGGAGGGGAATCCAGAATCCTCAGGAGCAACGAACAGGTCTGGCAGCGCTTGCATGTTTCCACCGCCATTGGCCGGAAATCTTGGTAATTTGGAGACCATCTTTAAGTCGTAATCGAAAACATCGGATTCGGTGACCTCAACGAGTGTAACGTCTATGAGCACCTGGGGCCTTCTCTTGTCCAGGTTCTTTATTATGTTCGATATCCACTCCTGATTCTTCTTGCTCGCGTAGACTATCAAAGAGAAGGTGTTTGGCTCAGGAACGATAATTGGCATTTCTTCATCCGGTCTTTTGGCGACTGTTTCGATTTTGCCCTCTTTGTCCTCGAATGTGTCCTGGATCAGCTTCTCGAGGACCTCCGCCAGATGCTCGGGGGACTGATTTTCGAGCGGGTAGAGTTGAACCGGAATATCACTGTCCAGCATCTCGTTGTCAACGTAGCTCAAAATCCTTACGATCTTCTCGTGCTGCTCGGCGGTCGCATTGACCAATAGCGAATTGGTTTGTTCAACTACTACAACCTGTGGCTCTTCCCCGGGAGTCTCCTCCATTTCACCGTACAATTCAGATCGGCTGGTCGCCGGAAGCCCGGCAGTTGTGCCGGTCCTTGTGGTGCCGGCAGTCGTTGTCGGAGGTTTCACACCGCTGGTGATTCTCGAAGAGTAAGGACTCATCAGCCTGGGGGTGATTATTCCCAGCTCCTCCAGACTTTTCCTAACTTCCTCGGCGGCAATATGTTCGATCCTGTAAAGTTCCAGGGTCCTCAGATCCTGCTGCGCAACATCCAGAGTATCTATCAGCTCATCGACTTCATCCAGTTGCTCATCGAGCCCTATCATCAGAATGCGGTTTGTTCTTTCGTCGGCATCGAGATACACGGTCGGTCTTTCCGGCGCCGGCTGCGGGGTTGTGGCAGCGGTCGTCGTCCTGCTCGCGGCAGTCCTTGCCCTGGCCCTGGCGGCCGCTTCCGAGCGAAGTCGGGCCTGATACTGGGCGGTCGTCTCGTTCGGCTGCTTTGGCTTGGACGGCGTCGTTGCTGCAGATGTAGGTGTAGACGTCTGGCTGACAGTTATGGACATGGTCCCCAATTGTTCGGCGAGGCTCTGGAGCTTGGGAGCAAGCGTCTCGGCCATCGTGTATCGCAACTGCCTGAATCTGAACTTCTTGCGGTCTCCAGGCTCATCAATGATCTTCAGAAGCGCCCGAATGCGCGGCATGCGGTGTGCGTAGCCGGTTACGATAATTGCCTTTCCTTTCGGAATCGGCGGGGCTATCGTGAGCCTCATGGATGTCAGGAGATTTATCGCACTGGTAGTATCGACATGCTCGAGGTCAAAGACACGCGTTACTACCCCATCGCCAGGCTCGAATTTGTCTTGGTAGGCATCGAGCAGGGCCGGATCGATAGTCAATGCATCGGCTACGGGGACTATGGTTACAAGATTGCCCTTGCTGCGAGTCATCGCGAGGTTTTTGAACTTCAGCACATCTTCGAGCATGGGATACAAATCCTTGACCTTTATCGGGCCCCTCCACTTGCCGTTCGGGCTGATTGTGATCTCGCCTTCGAGCATTTTCGGGTCATACATAAAGTCGAGCTGCAAATAAGGCCCCACCAGACCAAGGAATTGTACAACCGTGAGCTTCTCGAAGTCGGCCAGGGCCAGATTGACGATCTCATTTCCGTCGGGAACAGATTCGGTCGCAATCGCCCCAACGGCGGCAGCCGCAACCGGGGCCTCCTGTTCGAGCTTGGCCATAGCTGTATCGGGCTCGGGCCCTGTGGCGGTGCTGCTCTGCAGAGTCTTTGCCGGCAGGGTGTCACTCGGCGCCGGTTTGGCCGCTCGGTTGTCAGGCGTGGTCTTGGCCGGACTGTTCTTCGGCGCCGCTTCTGCCGCACGGTTTGCCGCAAGAAGGAATTTCGCCTCATTGGTTTCGGGAGATCCAGCAACCTCCTGCTTGGTCGAAGCTTTCGGCTCTTCCTGAGCTTTCGGTGTTTCTTGCGTCTTGACAACATCCTGCCGCGGCAATGGTCCGACTGCAGAGACAATTCGCTCCAACAATTCTGCCGGCGCGATGGCGACGACTGCATCGTTGTGAATATCTATGATAGCTCTGGTGCTCGCATCCCTTCTGGGGGCCTTGGAGAGACTCCCGATCGAGACGCCCCTCGTCAGACTGGGGTGGAGTTTCGAGGCAATCTGATCGTTGGACGGCATGTTCCTGGCCGCAGAGAGGGGAAGAATCGCCTGTACGACGTATTGCTCCTGGCTGTCGACAAGATCGAGAATGATCGCTGCCTTGGCCACTTCGCCAGGCTCGCCTGAAACAAGAAGCATGGCAGTGCCCGGATAATGCGTGACCGTGGCCGCGACTAGTTTGGCCAGATACTCCTTTCCCTGCTCTCCGGAAATGTTCTCCAGATTAATGAGATCGTACCGCGATCCCTCGGAGACGTCTGCTCGCTGGGCGGCAAAGAGACAGTTACCCATTAACAACAAAGTTACTGCTGTGACTAGACTGACCCTGCAGATCCCTCGAAAACTTCTCCACCTCGACATCATAAATACCCCTTCATCCGATAAACCAGCTCGCAAGTAGCACATCTTCCGTTTCCACCGACCCCATCGACTCCAGGGCTGTCAATTGAGCTTCTTGTAGAAGCAGCCTCTTGCGCAAACCTCCTCGCAGTCACGCAACGGTAGCCTCTGGGCACCGGCTATCTAATCAGACACAAGAAAAGGCCGAAAGTTCCAATTATCAGGTGAAAAAACGCAAATTTTCCCGGTCGAACGGCACCATCAATCGCGGGCAATTTCCGGCCGGGAATTGAGGATACGAGTTATAGTGCCCCGATTGAAAATGTCCGTCCTTGCGTGGGTAGGTAGCTCTGCAATAACAGTTCATGATCTTGCTAGCGGGAATCTACTACCCTGAAGGGTATCAAAAGCCCAACAAAACAGGTAGGGTTGAGATTATTGGAGACAGACCTTCTCCGGAAGTGCGAAACTCAAGGACATATAGGACTACTTCGGCGTCGGCGCAGCTGGCTCTGGGGAAGCTGCTTCTATCTTGTCGCTCTTTGACGCCGTCGAAGTCTTGTTCGGGTCCTGGCCGCTGTCTTTGAGCCTTTCACCGGCGGTGGTCTGATCCTGGCCGTTTTCGCCATTTGCGGTCGTGGATCTGAAACTGGAGAGCAGCTTCCTTACCCGTGCGGCACTTTCCTCCCCACTCAGTCCGGGCACCGTTTTTCCGCCCAACCTGTAGCTTCTCTCCAGATTCTCAAGCGTGCGCTCCAGTTCTTCCGCCTTTTCGCTCGATATTGCGTTGTTGTTCGCCCGCGGGGCCCTGCTCGGTGTTCCTGCAGAAGGTGTTCTGCTTGAAGAAGTACTCGTGGGACTATGCACTGTCTTGCTGGCGGCCGGCAGAGTACGTCTGTAACTGCTGCTTGAGCTGGCCCCTTTGGAGAGCGGCGACTTTGCTTTGGAGGGGGCCGCTTTCGATGACTTCTCAATTTCAAGTTCAAATGTCTCTTCGCTGCTCTTGACGATTACGACGCCGTCTCTCACCTGCTCGATCAGCAAATGACCCACCATGCTGGACTGCCTGACCCAGTGTCGTCCTTTTCCCGGCTCGTCAATCAAGGCCTGAGACAACTGGGGATTTCCCTCGAAATAGGTGGTGGCAAAAACCTGGAATTTGGGCGTAACCGGTCCGGTAGCTATCGGGCCGGCAGTCGTGCGCCGCCCCGGCGAGGGGGGCTTGATCTTCTGCGGGGGCGACAGATAGCGGGCATAGGAAACTGCCTGCTGCACAAGCGGTGAACTCTGGTTTTCCGCGGTTTTTGAACGCGTACCTTTTGTCTGCTTGAAGAGTTCTATCACCCCCGGGGAGTCCAGAACTTGCTCTACGCGCTGATCGGCGCTGACGCTGGAATCCATGGGAAGAACGAAGTATTTTATCAGAACGCCCGTCAAAAGTGCTGCCGCTACCAGTACGCTTGTTATTCGCAATGCCTTAATCATGTCAGTCTACAAAGTACGTAAGTCGATCGGGTTTTCCTGCGCAGATGCACCTGCATACTTCCTATTTGACATTGCCGGGGGCGTTTGGTTCCGTCCAATGCTTAATTCTCTCCAGAAAAGTATCCTCATTGCCCGCGTAGTCGCCGCTGTGCTCGGGCGTATGACATTGAATACAGGTCATTTTTGGCTCAGAAGTCTTAACTTCATGGGGCTTTTCATTATGTTTTGATCCCGGGCCATGACAGTTTTCACAACCGACATCTTTCAAAAGCGGCGTCTGTTGTTCAGAGATAAATCCACTTTCATAGTCCATACCGACGACATGACACGCAACACACTCAGGGTCGTACTGCGAGCCGACCTCTTCAAGGGTCGCATAGGCACTTGCATGGGCATTGTCCATCCATTCAACATATTCATATGCATGACAATCAGAAGAAGAACAGGATTGGGAGCCGACATATTTCAGGCCATCCGGCAGCACATAACGTGGGTGTCGCTCCAAGAGATTGCTGTCTCTGATAATCTGCTGGTAGCCTTTATACAAGTCCACCAGAGCCGCGTCTTTCTCCAGATCCTCATTCACCGGTATCGCCGTGAACTTGAACTTGAATCTGTCTCGGACCCTGGCCTTTTCTATTTGCAGCCTGCAGATATATCTGCCGTATCGGCCCACCGAGAACACCAGCGGTCGTCTGTTCGGACTGCCGATAATCATCGGCTCTTCGGCCTCTGAGGGACAAACGATACAGTCGACAATCCCGAGCGGGGCAATCGAAGAAACAACCTCCTCGTCACAGCGGCTCACTATTAAGATGTTGATGGTCTTGGCGCCTTCTTCAGGATTGACAAAACCTTCTTTGATCTGCTCGGTGGGCGATTTATCGGGGTCAAATGTCAGCACCGATACAGTGACATGTTCGTTGTTCAACAGGTACCTGCTCTGAAATCCTGCAGCCGTCTCGCCGGTTCGGTGCGGACTGATAAACCTGACGGCGGGGTTGTCCAGCAACCCGCGATTCCGGGCTATTTCGAAGTCCTCGTCGGTAAGATTGACGGCGTGGTAGTCGAGAAGGCCGAGAGCCTCGACTATTATATCGAACTTGATCAGATCCTGATCGCTGTTGGTCTCTACGAGAGAACCGGTGTCGATGAGCAGTCTCTTTTCGGCGGGCACGCTGTTGAACACCGCCGGGCGTCTTTCAAGTCCGCCGAGCTGGCCACCTGAACAACCGCACGGTTTCAACCTCCCGAGCGAGCTGCCGGTGAAGAACACGTTGAGCGTCTCGCCCTCTACGGGCCCCTGACGGCGCGTCGGGACCTCTATTGAAGCGCGGGGGCCACAAGATAGTGCTGCGGTGAGGGCCACGACCGTAAGTGCGGCTGCGATCTTCCTGTTGGCTAGGTCAAGAATGTTTAAATTACCTCTATTGCGTTGTAGAAACGGGCTTGGTCTTCCTGAAGTACCCATTGCACTTGATCGGTAGCTTCTCGCCATCTTCAAGAGTCAAGTAGAACTCATCGACAAACCTCATTTTGCCTTCTGCTGGCGGAGGCGTAAGCTCGACTTCAAGTTGATAGCCGTTGGTGATTTTTCTCTTGTCCAGAATCTTAACGCCGACCATGCCGCTCTTTGAGGACAAAGAATCAACGTCAAAATCCTTCTTGTAATTGTTCAGCACCGAGATCTTCCTTACCATCGGCTCGCCCGGCTCGGCGTAGAAGAGTATGAGCAGCGGCGGGCTGATCGAGTATTTCGCCAGCACGTCAAAGAGAATGACAGCCGCGTTGCCGTCCGGGTGAGTCAGGCCGACCGTGATGCGTCCTTTAAGATTGTCGTTCAGTTTCTCGGTATCGACCTTCGGCTCGAGAACAAACTGCGTTGCTTTGACCGATGGATCGAAATCAGCGGTTATGCATTCACCGGTCGACTTGAACGACGTAATTGAAAACGCCTGATCATCCAGACTGCTGATGGTGAGATTCTGGCTGCCGGCATTGTCTTCGTCGAGGAAAAGCCTCAATCTCTTCGGCTCCCATGTAACGCGCAGCACAATCTTCGCCTGGATTTTCAATTTGGCCGCCGCGTTTGACTTGTCGTTGCTGTGGATGACCAACTCACGCGCAAAATCTAGCGGCTGAGATCCTGATCTCCACTCCACATTCACGGCCCCGCTTTCGCCCGGGGCGTACTCTTCCTTATCCTCGGCCAGGGTGGCGACAACACTGCAGCATCTGGCCACCTTCGAGATCTTCAATGTCCCCTCTCCCGTGTTCGTGAATTTGATTTGGCCCTTATTCAACTGGTTGGGGGGGACCTCGCCGAAATCGAGGCCCGGTGTCTCGAACGTGATCTTCGGCTGCTGGCCGCCGGCATCCGCAGTTCCGACCTTCTGGGATTCTTCGAGTGCTTGCGGCCCGGCATCGATTCTGGCTTGCTCCTGGCAGCCGCTTTGCCAGAGCAGCGCACAACCTGCAACAAGATAGACCAGTACAATGCATTTGGGTTTCATGTTACCATCTCCAAACTCTATATATTTTGACGTAATTTTCGACAAAATAAGGACCTACAGTTTAGCCGAAAATCTGCTTGCTGGCAAGGATTCTCTTACCCGAATCAACCCGGCATACGCACGCCCGGCTCTTGGCAAAACAGGTGACAAATGCCCGGAATCTGCGTTGGCCCGCGAATCCCCTCTCCGATACAAATCCACAACCGCAACGTCCGAGAAGCCCGACCCCGCACAG
>Ga0209536_100007950_pt1 | contig 16011 bp, 16 predicted proteins | sample DeeMarSeWOR28_12_FD_187461 | JGI IMG/M metagenome (GOLD analysis project Ga0209536, IMG submission 187461) | Marine sediment microbial communities from White Oak River estuary, North Carolina - WOR-2-8_12 (SPAdes) (version 2) | ecosystem: Environmental > Aquatic > Marine > Intertidal zone >...
ACATGGTAAAGGGGCAATGACATTTTCTGATGGCAGAAAATATAAGGGAGATTTCAAGGGAGGAAATTACCACGGCCAGGGAACATATACCTATCCTGATGAATCAAAATATGTTGGTGAATTCAAAGGCGGTAAATACTACGGGCAGGGAACATATACCTATCCTGATGGATCGAGTTATGTCGGGGAATGGAGGAATGGCAAATACCACGGCCAGGGAATACATACCTATCCTGATGGGTCAAGATATGCAGGGAAATGGAAGGATGGCAAATACCACGGTGAAGGAACCCGCATATATCCTGACGGGTCAAGTTATGCAGGGGAATTTTTAAGCGGCAAATATCATGGCCAGGGCACATATGTTTTCCCTGATGGACACAAATATGAGGGTGAATGGCAGTATGGAAAAAAACACGGCCATGGAACATATTCGTGGTCAGAGGTATATAAATATGTCGGGGAATTCTGGGATGGGAAAAAACACGGCCAGGGTTTTGAGATAACTGAAGGAGATAAAATAAAAAGAGGCTACTGGGTTAATGATAAGTATGTCGGAAAGGAACAACCTGATCTGCTTAAGTGAAATACCATCTTTTTTAAAACAAGTATATTTAACTTTCAGACATCAATGGGATTTTGTATGGTTGTATAAATAAATGAAAACCGGTCATTAACGGATATAAGTTTGCGTTTGCATGTATATCTATAATTATTCATAGAATTAATTTTTTTTTTGATAATCTAGAGCTATAGCATGAAAAAATTCTCAGCCCTGTTAATTTTTCTCACGATCTTTCTTCCTGCCGGTTTAGCTTTTGGTGAGGAAGGGGATTGCCTTGAAGGTGACTGCATAAATGGTATGGGTACTTTTAAGATATCCAGGGGGTCTCTGAATGGTTCTCTATATAAGGGGGAATTCAAAAACGGAAAAAGAGAAGGGCAAGGTACAATAATATATCCAGATGGCAGCGAGTATGTGGGAAAATGGCAGAATAATTCTCCCAACGGCCAAGGAACCTTGACATATTTTTATGGCGAAATATATGTCGGGGAATTCAAGAACGGAATGAGACAGGGCATCGGATCACATACCTATGGAGACATTATGAAATATGAAGGTGAATGGAAAAATGATTTTCCCAACGGTCAAGGAACCATGACTTATTCTGATGGCAGAAAATATGTCGGGGGATTTACAGGTTTAAAATACCACGGCCAAGGTACACTTTCCTATCCAGATGGTAGAATTTATAGTGGAGAGTGGAAGAACGGCAAAAGAATACGGTAGAGGAATTGCTGATATTACATACAAGAAAGCAAAATTGGTGCTCAAAGCCATACGGTTTAAAGTCCTGTTTTGTGGGTTCTGGCAAAAAATATGGCCGCAAACGGAAAGAATGCGGCCATATGCTCATATATAATTAAACTATTGGTTACTTGCTATAATTCGTCCGCGTACGCTTCTGGGTTTTAATTTGCGGGCCGTCACAATTCTTGTCAACCTGTATCTGCCTCTGAAATTGACTCCTAACTTGTTGTGAAACCTTTCCGCTGGCGGTATCATTTGGACCTTTGCCCGGACCAGCAGCATAACCAGCTGTAGAAATTAAAAATAAAATTCCGCTGGTAAGAGTTGTAATTTTTTTTATCATTATATTCTCCTTACATGATTTGTAGTTATCTGTTCTGGCAGTTTTTGTTTTGGTATTTGGGGAATCCGTTTCCATTATTGAATCTTGGTTGAGATTCAATGATCAACACTTCACCGGCCCCGGAAAAAAATTCAGGGTCAATTTTCGTTTCACCCTCCAACACAAGAGTGTTGTAATCGTCTATAACTAGGTCGCAGTCAGTTTCCAGGTCCGAGGTGTTGAATTTGGCGACAAGATTTCCAAGCGAGTCTGCGTAGCACACTGTCGGATACAGTTCAGAATCGTCGGGGCATATCAAAACTACTTCTTCTATATTTACATCCGAATAAGGAATACTGGTGTGGATGCCAAAGGTATGGTCAGAGCTCTCAAGATTTATGATATTGGGTGATATATTGATCGAAATATCATAAGCCTGACTTTTCCCAGGAGTAAAAAAGACTGACAGCGCTATGGTTGCGATCCAGGTAACTAACACTAAGCGGTTTTTTGTTATCACTGTTGCCTTCATTGTTTTGCCTCCGTAATATAATATTTAGTTAATTTTGTGAGTATTGGAGATTCAAGTGGATCCTGTGATTCGTTTTCTTTTGGCATCACCTCCTTTTCCTGCAATCAGCAAAGATCCGTGTTCTTTTTTGGGAAAATATTCCCAATTTAACAACAAGTCAATGTGGTAAATTGTCGCACCTGTTTTGGGAGTGATAAAGAAAGGGTGAAGAAACCTGAATGGTTTTTTAAATGATGACGGCAGATATTTTATTAAGAAGATCTAAAACAAGGAATTACGAAGTCAAATATAGGGGTATCACGTATAGGAATTTTTGTGCGTATGCTGCAAGATGAACTTAACCAAAACAACTTGGCCAGTTTTATTTATTACTTTTGATAAACTGTATCCATGCGGCCTGAGTTTTGCGATGTTCCAATCCTTGAGCATACAAACGACATTTCTTTGTTCGGGGTGTTTGCCAATTACTTCTGCGGATTTTGGCCTATGGGATTATCTGGTATTCGGCACAAATTTTTTCGCCGGCTTATTTATTCTCTTAGGAGCAGTCCATCTTATATCAAAATATGGCGGCAAGGGATGGAAAGCAGAAACGGATGAGTAAAGCGACAGCTAGCCTCGCCCTGGAAATTAAGGATTCAGGATGTTTTTGGATTATTTAATACTTGTCCTGGTATTGTGTGCAATCTTTGTAAGCCTCTACTATACTTTCATAACCGGCATCTCTCCGGTTTCCAGCTCTTTTAAATCAAGAAAAAAGATTATCAGTTCAATTTCTCCGGCCCAGGAGGGTTTTATTTATGAGCTGGGGGCAGGGTGGGGTGCAGTTGCGTTCCCTCTGGCCCGTCGTTGCCCGAAGGCCACAGTGGTAGCTTATGAGATTTCACCAATACCCTGGTTTTTTCTAAAGGTCCGTGCCCTGATTTTTGGGCCGCCAAATTTAAGGATTCTACGGCGAAATTTTTTCAAGGATAATCTTGCAAAGGCTACCCTGGTTGTCTGCTATCTCTATCCCGGGGCCATGCAGAAACTGTCAGCAAAACTTATAAATGAGCTGGATCCCGATGCCAACGTGATCAGCAACACCTTTGAGATCCCTACATGGACGCCAACCCTGGTCCAGAGTCTGGAAGATGTCATGTGTCCACAAATATTTCATTACAAGGTGAACAGTGCCATTACGGGTATCCACCAGTTTATCGATTTCCTGGCCACAATGATTATTTAAATAAATAATACATCCAGCAAAACAAGGTATTCCGAAGGCTATTCTCAGGGGTTTCCCCTATTTCTTTTTCGTAGACAATGCACCATAGTATTATTAGACAAAAGTTGAAATTGATTCTTAAGAGATGATTTTGGTCAGTATGACAGGTTAAATTATTAAAATTCAGTCTAAAAAGGAGTATGAAGTGAAGAAAAGCAGCACAATAAAATTTATCAGATTGTTAACTCATTCTATCTTGGCACTGTTCCTGATCGGCAGTATCATCAACTGTGGCGGCGGTTCCTCCTCAGGCCCCTCCCAGGTAGAGGTACCCAAAACGTTGGTCCAGAATTTTATTGCCAAGCATAAAATCATGGTGGATCAAGCACTAGTTGAATTTTATGTGGCAGAGGAGCAGCCGACTGTGGCAGCCGCAGTCAAAAAAGCTATAGATGAAAAGAAAGCCTCAGGTGAACTGCAAAAACTACAGCAGGCAACCTTTGATTTTTCCAATTTGCAGATAGCCCTTGTTGGAGAGAAAGAAGCGTATGTCAACGACCAGCCCACCAAACTTATCAAGGTTTCCGTATCCGGCAGTTTTATTATGAAAAGTGATAATGGCGATCAAACTATTACAGCGGATGATACTGTCATCCTTGAAATGGTTAACAATAACTGGAAGGTGACTGAAAGGGTCAATCCCTGGAGCTAATACGGATTGTATAGCCAAAACTAGCCTGACAAAAAAAGGGCTCCCAATCGGGAGCCCTTTTTTTATATGGCGTGATGTTGTTATCTGGGCTGTATAAAAAAGTATGGGTATGAAAAATAACCAGGCAGGTATTACTTACTTGACCTGTTGTATTTCCGTCAATACCCGCCAGCGCGTCGGTTCAAAACTGTAAACGGTCCTGCACTGGGGACATTCTATCCTGTTGCTGATGACAATTTCCCTGCCCTTGTCCCAAATTTTTTTCTTGCATATCAGGCATTGCAGCGCCCTGAAATCTTCGTACACATATTCATGTTCGTTTTTCAAGATTTTCATCTGCAAATATCTCCAGCGGCTAATTATTTCATTTGATCAGAATATATTTTGTTTTTTATGTCAATTACCGGGGTGCCGTCAAGTATATCAAGGCCTTGGACATTAAGTATATTGTTATGTATGTCTAGGACCAGCAACTCTGACACAGCAATGGGGTTTGGCCGGGCTGGGCTGCGCGTGGCAAAGACGCCGCGCTTCGGCCTTGATTCATCCCCGCGTGGATGCACCCGTAAAACTGCACGGTCTGCTCTGTCCAGCCAGAAAAGCACAACAATGGTATCACCCTTGAGGATGCCCTCAAGTCCGGCAACGAAATGCGGGTAAATTTCAATGGTGCCCTCATGTGTTGATTCATCATAGTTTTTCGGGGTCTCCCCGTGTTTTTTCAGGTCGCAATGGAGGATACCGATAGGTTGCAATGTGATGGCAGTCATAACTCTTATGAGGATATTAATGATGCTGTTTCAGCGGCATTCTGTCACTATACTTAATTTTCTGAGCGTAAACAGTGAAAAATTCCACCTTGCAGTGAGAAGCGCAAGAAATTCATGGTGTAATATGAGTATCGGTTGCATATGTGCTGGATATAGGTATAAATAGGAAGTACTTAACGGAAGCAGATAAATTTATGAAGAGCAGCTGTACTGAATTGGAATTCGATTGTGAACGTTGATACAATGGATCGGATAAGGCATCTATTTCCCAATCTTCCGGAAAGGCTTATCGGCCTTGGCGAAATGGCTGAAAATCTGTGGTGGAGCTGGCATCCTGCGGCCCGCATGGTTTTTAAATCCCTCAACCGCCAGGCCTGGAAGGAAAGCCTGCACAATCCTGACAAAACATTAAAGGAGCTTCCTTCTGCAACACTTGCAGATGCGGCTCAGGACCCTGATTTTCTGCGGCATTATGACCTGGTGCTTTCCCAGTTTCACAAGTATCTCAAAAAAGGTGTCTGCTCGCAGCTGAGCACGGTTTGCGACAGAGATACGCCCGGGATAGCATATTTCTCAGCAGAATACGGTCTGCACCATTCCCTGCCTTTTTATGCCGGCGGCCTCGGTTTTCTGGCCGGAGATTTCATCAAGGAGTGCAGCGACCTGCAGGTGCCGCTGGTGGCTGTCGGCTTTATGTATCCGGAAGGTTATGTTCTGCAGCGCATCCGTGATGACGGCTGGCAGGAAAATCTCGACCAGGTTTTGGATCGCGAGGCAGCCTCAATCAACCGGGTGTTGGACATAAATGGTGAGCAGGTGGTGGTCAAGGTGCCGCTTATTGAGCAGCCCATTTATGTCAGTGTCTGGAAAGTCGAGGTCGGCCGGGTGGGGCTTTACCTGCTTGATACCGATATTGAACGCAATGATCCCTGGAACAGGTCAATTTCATCCAGGCTTTATACAGGAGATATTGAACAGAGGCTGCGGCAGGAGATAATTCTCGGTATTGGAGGCATGGAGGTGCTTGAGCACTTGGGGATCAGGCATTCAATTCTGCACCTGAATGAAGGCCATGCCGCCTTTGCTCTTCTTGAAAGGATCAGGGACAAGGTCCAGAGCGGGTTGAGTTTTCAGGAAGCCCGGCAAGCTGTGAGCGAAACGACTATTTTTACAACCCATACACCACTTCCTGCCGGCCATGATGTTTTTCCATTTGATCTGATGGGCAAGTACTTTCATGATTATTGCGCCCCTCTGGGCCTGGATCATGATTCATTTCTGCAGTTGGGAATCCACCCGGATGAGCCGCAAAGCGGTTTCAACATGACGGCATTTGCCCTGCGCCTGTCAGGTTATTGCAATGGCGTGAGCAGGAAGCACGGTGAGGTAGCCCGCAAAATGTGGAAGAACCTCTGGCCTGGTGTTGCAGAAGAGAAAATTCCCATTGGTCATGTTACCAACGGCGTTCATGTACCGACCTGGATTGAACCCAAAATGGAGTTGCTTTTCAACAAATACCTTGGCACGGACTGGCTGGATGAGCATGATAATCCCTATATCTGGGAACTGGTTGATGAGATCCCTGACAAAGAGCTGTGGGATACCCATATGTGGTTGAAGATCAAGCTTATTGATGCGATCCGTGAACGGGCCAGGCGCCGTTGGACAGAGGACAGGCTTAACCCTTCCATGATGGTATCAGGCGGTACGCTGCTGGATCCGACGGTTCTGACTCTGGGTTTTGCCCGACGTTTTACAACCTATAAAAGGGCGGATCTCATTTTTCAGGATATGGAGCGGCTTAAACTACTCCTCACAGACCGGTGGCAGCCGATCCAGATAATTTTTGCAGGTAAGGCCCATCCAGCAGATGATCCGGGCAAGAGAATCCTGCAGCGTATCGTCAATATGGCCCGTGATCCTGAATATGGCGGCAGAATTGCCTTTGTCGAGGATTACGGCGAACAGTTCGCCCAGTATATGGTACACGGGGTTGATGTCTGGTTGAACAATCCGCTGCCGCCCTTGGAGGCCTGTGGAACCAGCGGCATGAAAGCCGGCTTGAACGGGGTGCCGAACTTAAGTATCCTGGACGGGTGGTGGCATGAAGGCTATAATGGCAGGAATGGTTGGGCCTTTGGCTCGGAAACACCTGAAGGGGACCGTGATAAAGTTGATGCCGAAGCCATATATCACCTGCTTGAGGATATGATAATACCGCTTTTTTATAAAGCACGGAATCATGATATATCCGACGAGTGGATTGCCATCATGAAAGAGTCTATCAAGACATGCGGGGCGCAATTCTCTGCGCGCCGAATGGTTACAGATTATATAAATAAATACTATTTCCCAGCCCTGCTAAAAAAGGAAAAGTGATGTTTTTATAGTAGTTTAGCATGCTGTTCCTGAGGAGAAGAGATGAAAGAAACGCTGACAGGAGAATTCGGTTGGAGTCAGGATATGGGCATATCACTGCACGACAAGATCAAGCTTGATCTGAAAAGTGCCCTGCTGCAGAAAAAAACAGTTATCCGTGACGCTATCCGGGTGATTATGGGCGAGTATCCGAAATTGACCGTGCCGCTTATCCTGGAAAGCGGCAAGAAAAGCTTCAGGGTTAAAAAACCTGAAGAGATTAGCGATGATGATCTGCTGGGGATCATCCGCGGCCTGGTAAAATCGGAAAAAACTGTGCTGGAACTCCGAAAGGAGGGAAGTTCCCCCTATCTGCAGGTTCTGGAATCATACCTGCCCAAAATGGCGGATAGGGGCGAAGTCATGGCCTGGATCAAGGAAAATATTGATTTTTCCGAGTTGAAAAGTCCGATGCAGGCAATGGCCCCCATCATGAAACATTTTGGCAAACTTGCAGACGGTAATATGGTCAAAGAACTTCTGCAGGAGATTTGCCAGGGGTAGGTTTTGGAGCCGGGGATAAGAGGTACCATGCAGAAAACGTTGATTCTCCTGGGTGCGGCATTATTGGCCGTGGGACTTCTCTGGCCCTGGCTCGGCAAGCTTCCCATTGGACGTCTGCCGGGTGACATTATTATTGATAGACCCAACCTCAAGATTTATTTCCCCATCACCACCATGATAATTATCAGTATCATAATTTCTTTGGTGGTACGTTTTTTTAAAAAATAAGGCATTGCATTTTTGGATCCTTTATGTTCAGTCATGTTTTCAATTTTATGCCGGACTGGCTAAAATTTGCTTATATGCTATAATTAATTTTAAGGTGTTTATTTTCATAAAAGGAGATTGTAATGGGTAAAATAGGCAGGAACGACGCATGCCCGTGCGGTAGCGGTAAAAAATTCAAGCGCTGCTGTCTGGGAAAGCAGCAGACTGTGAGCAGCAACCTCACGGAGGTGCAGAAAGCACAGATTTCTCTTCAGAATGCCATTAACACTATACAGAAGGCAGCATCACAGGGATTGCAAAAGGTACAAGAATTGGGGGTTTTCGTCCTTTTTTCCACCACGGGCGGGGATGGCTGGCTGCTGGAGGTGACACAGTCAGACGCCCTGCAGGTGGCAGCCGACAGAGAAATTCTAACCGTTGATTTTGATGAGAATCCTGAAACCATTGAAATCAGCTGGCCCTATACATTTGAAATCGTAAACAAACAGTTTGTCATCACTGCGTATAAAGACAAGAGTGTTCAGACAATTGATAATTACCCGACCCATCCTATCAGTGCGGCGATCAAGCGTATCAAGAAAAAGTATTCTCCCGAGCTTCTTGAAAGCGTCCATGTCAGCCAGGAGCCGTTGCCTAAAGAATCCTAACCTCAACCGGAACTTCGAGTGCACCTCATAGAATAGACTCTTGCCGCAGAAGATTGCCGGCGGGTCGCAATCTGAGCTTGGCAGGCTTCGTGTGCGCATGCGGCCATGGGGAGCATCAATAAATCCTGGGTAGCTACTGATGTGAAGGTTTATGCACGATTCATCCCCATGGCAGCCATCATGGGGATTATTTTTTATCTGTCTCACCAGCCCGGAGATTTTGTGCAATTGCCCCAAGCCATCGGGGTCGATAAACTGCTGCATGCTATTGCCTATGCCTCCCTGGCCGGAGCATTTCTTTTTGGTCTGCACTCCTTTATCCTTGAGACCAACCGAACAGTTGCCGCAATTGTAGTGATGTTGTTCTGCCTCTTGTTTGCCATAAGTGACGAGTTTCATCAGGGGTTCATCCCTGGTAGGGTTGTAAGTGTCTGGGATGTTGCGGCTGACTGCATAGGGGCCATGCTTACTGTTGGGTGGGGACTGAATAATAAAGCCGGGAAGATAAAAAAGGAATATTGTTGACAAAAGAATTGAAAGTTCTTTCACTAAAAATCAGGGGCTTAAACGCGTTGGAGGGATGTATGGCTTCTATTTTGGCAGGTTCTATGAGGATGTGCCTGCAAAATGCGTTTTTTGATGTCATCCCGTTATGAGCGGATGTAATTTCTGCTGGCAAGGAAAACTGTATGACAGTTAAACCATCATACGATGAATTGCAGGAAAAGGTGAAAGTCCTGGAAAGGGAGCTTGCCGGGCACAAAAGTATTGAAAAGCTGTTATGGGAGAAGCAGGATCAGCTGTTCAAGGTGCTCGACAGTCTGGAGGCCATTGTTTACGTGGCTGACATGCAGTCATATGAGATCCTTTTTGCCAACCGCTACTCTGAAAAACTTTTTGGGCATATCACCGGGAAAACCTGCTGGCAGGTAATACAATCCGGCATGTCTGGTCCCTGTCCCTTCTGTACTAATAAACAACTTGTTACCCCTGACGGCAGGCCAAAAGATACGCTCCTGTCGGAAATTCAGAATACCACCAATGGCAGATGGTACTCCATCAGAGATAGAGCGATAGACTGGCATGACGGCAGGGTTGTACATTTGCAGATAGCCGTCGATATCTCTGAACGCAAGGAGGCGGAAGCCGCCTTACAGGCAAGTGAGGAAAAATTCCGCACCGTGGCGGATTTCACCTATGACTGGGAATACTGGATCAATGAACAGGGCGGTCTCAATTATATTTCGCCTTCCTGCGAGAGGATCACAGGCTACAGTGTCAGAGAATTTGAAGAAGACCCTGACTTGCTGCTGGATATCGTCCATCCTGATGACAGGCCGCAATTCAGGAAACACTTGGCCGAAGAACTCAAAACCTCTAAGGTGTGCCACCTGAATTTTCGCGTTATCACCCGGACAGGTGAAGAGCGCTGGATATCACATTACTGCCAGCAGGTCTATGGCAGTGACAAAAGGGTTCTGGGACGGCGCGCCAGCAACCGTGATATAACAGTCCAGAAAAAGGCTGAGGAAAATATCAGGTCAAATGAAATCAGACTGGCAGCTCTGCTGGAAAGCGTCAAGCTTAATGAAATGCGGCAGGGGGCAATGCTCAAGCTCTACGAAATGGATACATTGCCTATCAAGGAAGTATGCGATTTCGTTCTTGAAATTTCACTGCCGCTGACACAAAGCGAAATTGGCTTCATGGGGTTTCTCAATAATGATGAATCGCAAATGACGATACATTCCTGGTCGAAAAGCGTCATGTCCCAGTGCAAAATTCATGAAAAGCCGATTATTTTTGAAATTGCCAAGGCCGGACTCTGGGGCGAGGCGGTCAAAAAACGCAGGCCGGTAATCATCAATGACTATATGGGATCCCCTCAGAAAAAGGGAGTTCCTGATGGCCATGTTAACATCCTGCGATTTATGACGGTGCCCCTCTTTGATGAAGAGAGGATTGTTGCAGTTGTCGCCGTGGGCAACAAACGCGGGGAGTATGCTGAACAGGATGTAAAACAACTGCAGCTGCTGATCGAAGGCATGTGGCAGATCATTAAAAGGCGGCAGGTTGAGGATGACCTCATCAAACAGGCGGTCATGATCAAACATTTTACCAACTCAGTCTCCCATGACCTCAAGAACCCGGCAGTTTCAATCCACGGTCTTGCCAAGGTCCTCCGGAGAAAACACGGGGAACTGCCCCGGGAAAAGCTGGAAACTTATATTGGGCAGATAGTCGAGAGCGCCGAACAGATCGTGACACTTTCAGATGATATTAATGCCTATATTTCGACCAGGGAAATTCCCCTCCATTTCAAGAACTTGAATCTGAAACAAATCTGGCAGACAATCAGGAAAGAATTTGTGCCGCGCCTCAGGACAAGGAAAATCTCATGGATAGAATCGGAGATAAGTGTGCCGCAGATAAAGGCTGATAAAAACGGACTGCTGAGGGTGTACAGGAACCTGGTCGATAATGCCCTGAAGTATGGCGGCAAGGACTTGAGTGAAATCAAACTGGATTTTGCCTTATCTGAAACCCATCATATCCTGAGTGTACAGAATAACGGCAAAGTGATTCCTCCGGATGAGATTGATTCAATTTTTGAGATTTTTCAGCGCAAGGCGGGGGAGGCAGCACCTGCGGGAACCGGGCTGGGACTCGCGATTGTGCGGGAGATTGCCAGGCTTCACAAGGGTGACTCCTGGGTAGAGTCGAGTCCGGAAGGGAACACCACATTTTATGTTTCAATAGCGCAGAATCTTTAACGTGGTCTACCCGCCGGATCAGTTATTCTCCTGCTTTCTTTCTTCCTGCCCGGCGGCAGACCCCTTTCCCTCGCTGTCACTGCCAGCATCAGGAGGTATTTCATCGGCAGCGGCGGGTGGTTTATCGCCATTTGCGTCAGCTGCCTTCCCTGCTTTATCCTGATCCTCTGGACTGGAAAATTCCCCAATTGCTGCAGGTTCCCTAACATCTGCCTGGGGTGAAGTATTTTCTTTCATGCCGAACTGGTCAACATAGAGGCTTGCCAGGCAGCCCGCCTGAAAGGGAGGCAAAAGAATTTTGAGCACAAAGAGAAAAGGGATCATTGCGCTCAAAAAGTTGAGGAGCAGAATCGGGATGACGGAGATCAAAAGCAGAAAAACAAGGTGCATGAGAAAGCCTGTATCATTGACCTTGTTCATGCTGAGCCGCATGGCTTCGCTGAATGACATCTTCCGGTCAACCATCAGGGGCAGGACATAAAGCCACCAGGTGGCAAAAAGAAAACCCGGCAAGATCAAAAGCATAAAACCGATGAAAATAAGGAGCAGAACAAGAAAGTAAGGAATCAGGTTGCCGAACTGCTGCAGGCCGGCGAAGATGTCATTGAAGGAAGGTTTTCTTTGGTCTCGCAGGAAACAGATGATCAAGAGGAAGTACCCGCCCAGAAGTGGTCCGGCCAGGATCCCCATGGAAAGGATGGTCAGGAGTTGGACTACTAAACCGCCCAGGACAAGGATAACCGGCTCTGCCTTGATGATACGGTAAGTATCTTCCAGGTATGCCTGGAAATTCATGGTATTTGAAGGTGACATCAAAGTGCCATTAGGGTGTTTTCGGGCTAGCCCTGGAGCAGCTTAGCCATATCCTTGGCAAAGTAAGTGAGTATTATCTCGGCCCCCGCCCGTCTGATGCTGAGCAGTGTTTCAGCCATGACCCTTTCCTCGTCTATCCAGCCTCTGGCACCTGCTGCCTTGATCATGGCATACTCACCACTGACATGATAGGCGGCAATGGGCAGGTCGAACTCATCGCGCAGCTTGGAGATTATATCCAGGTAGGCCACAGCAGGCTTGACCATGAGAATGTCAGCCCCTTCTTCCACATCCAGCGTCGCCTCCCTGAGGGCCTCGAGTGAGTTTGCCGGATCCATCTGGTAGCCGCGCCTGTCACCCTCCTGGGGAGCGCAGTCAGCTGCATCACGAAAGGGGCCGTAGAATGAAGAGGCATACTTGACAGCATAGGACATGATCGGGACAGTATCAAAGTTCTCCTCGTCAAGGGCGGCCCGGATCTCGCCGACCCGGCCGTCCATCATGTCAGATGGGGCAACCATGTCAGCCCCGGCAGCAGCATGGGAAACAGCTGTTTTGGCCAGTATTTCCAGGGTGGCATCGTTATCGACCTGGTTTTCAATGATAATACCGCAATGGCCATGTGAGGTATACTCACAGAGACAGACATCGGTGAAGACGAGGAGTTCCGGAACCCTGTTTTTCAGTTCCCTGATGGCCCGCTGAATAATGCCGTCTTTAATGTGAGCCCCGGAACCCATTGGATCTTTTTTTTCCGGCAGACCAAAAAGAATGACAGAGTTTATCCCAAGCTTGAGGCAATCCTTGCCCTCATTGGCAAGCTGATCGACTGAAAGGCGGTATACACCGGGCATGGAAGAGATTTCTTCCCGCTTATTCTTTCCCGGCATCACGAAAATCGGATAGATGAGCTGCGCCGGTGAAAGGTGCGTTTCTCGGATCAGGGCGCGAAAGGCTTCGTTTTTTCTAAGTCTCCTTGGACGGTAGTCAGGGAAAATCATTTCTTTCTCCTTAAAAATACGTTGAACAAATTAATCAGCTAAGGCTGCAGCAGCATCATGCTTTGAAGAATTCACGGACCAGCTCACTAATAAACTGCTCCGGCTGATCAATGCCGGCACCCGGGATAACTACATGGTCCAAGCCTTTTTTCTTTTCCAGCAGTCCCAGGCCGTATTCAAACGTTGTTCCCAGGGTTTCACAAAGGGAATTAATAACTTCCTGGTTCAGGGGCTGGCGTGCCAGGATTCTGTCTATGGCTTCCTCGCTGAAAGTAACATGAATACCGCATTTTACTGAAATGTTTTTTTCGCAATTCTTAATGAGCTTGACATAATCTATGAAGATTTTACAAACGTCATGTATGTCAAGTACTTCATCCTGACACTGTTTCGCCATTATACTTAAACGTTCGGGGGTAAGTAAGACACTATGATCCTCAAGGAAATTTTCTTTTTTTTGCCTTATTAATTCCTTAATGCGGTCCTGCTCCTCCTGGTAGAGGCGATAATACTGGTCCTCATGAAGGGAAAGATGATCCGTATCAGAAAGCATACGCTTAAGTTCCTGCTGCGGATTATTGACCAGTTCCCGCGTGACTGCAAGAAACTTTATATCTGTTGAGGGCAGCTTCTTTTCAAAGGGCAGCAGAATTTTTTCCATGACACTGACAAGGCCGCGGGCTCCGGTTTGCTCCTGGACAGCTTTTTCGGCAATAGCCATGAGCGCTTCGTCACTGAACTGGATTCTGATGCCATAGGCAAGAAAATCAAGTTTTTTGCCGACAATAACAGAGCTGTTCGGATTCAGGAGAATTTCATACAAATCGTTGACTGTCAGTTCGTCAAGACAGGCAATAACAGGCAGCCTTCCTATGAATTCACTTTCAAAACCATAAGCAATGAGGTCTTCAGCCTTGACATGCTTCAGGTAGCGGCCCGCTTCTTTTTTTGAGGTTACTTCGCCTTCAAAGCCGATAGCCTGTTTCTGTACCCGTTTTTTGATGATTTCGTCCAGTTCGGTAAAGGCACCGCTCATTATAAAGAGAATATCTTTTGTGTTTATCATCCGGCGCTGACGTTTTCCGGTAGCCCTGTAATGTTCTATTGCTTCGATCTGCGATATTGGATCATGGGGCACCTTAAGGTCAACCTCGGTTTCCTCCATGGGCTTGAGAAGTGCACGCTGGACACCTGAACGGGAAACATCTACGCCTATCAGATTCCGGGCCGAGGCAATCTTATCGATCTCATCAATATAGATAATGCCGTACTGGGCGCTTTCAATATCATCCCCTGACTCACGCACCAGGTCACGTACCAGGTCTTCGACATCTCCCCCCACATAGCCTGTTTCACTAAACTTAGTCGCATCTCCCTTGACAAAGGGAACTCCGAGTCTTTTGGCAATCAGCTTGATGAGGAAGGTTTTGCCCACACCGGTCGGACCGATAAGGAGAACATTGTTTTTGATCTGGCCGACAGTTCTCTTGGCCTGCAGGGGATTGTCCATTCCAGTCCTGATGCGGTTGAAGTGGGTGCAGATCTTAGTGGAAAGTATGGCCTTGGCGCCATCCTGGCACACAACATATTCGTCCAGATAGGCGCAGAGTTCTTCAGGTTTTATATTAAAATCCAGGTAACGGGTCTTCTTTTCACCGGGCCGGTCAGGAGTGACCGTACTGTCTATTTCCAGGTCAGGCTGGGCATGGAATCCTATAATTTTGACCCGGTCACCGTATTTTTTTGCCAGGTACTCGCTTATGTCTTTTTCAATATCCTGGTGGGAGGGCAGGTTTTTTGTATTGTCGTCACTCATAATGTCTACTTTCCTGTAAGACCTTCAAGATAAATATAAAATTCGGCAGTGTCGCATTTATTTTGCAAAACAGGTTGAGATGCTTCAAGTAATCCCAGTCTTGCTTTCAGGTTTATACCATAAGCACCCTCAGGCAAAACTCAAATCATTTTTGGCAACAGATTATGGGAGCAGATAGGCTGGAATATGGCGGCAGAAAGCTAAAACATATTGAATCAGTCAGAACCATTCAGTTCTATGTGCAGGGCTTTTAATTTTTTGTGCAGATGACTGCGCTCCATACCGAGCATTTCTGCGGTTTGTGATATATTGTTTTTGTTTTCCAGGAGTTTGCCGAGCAGGTACTCGCGTTCGAACTCTCTTTTGGCCTCTTTAAAATTTTTCATGCGGTAAGGCGCTGGGATTGTCATCTCCGGCATAGCCTGAGGTCCGGAAGGGGTTGGAAGCAGATAGTGCTCCACGGTCTTGGCGCTGATTTTTGCATCAGGACACATGATAACAATCCGTTCAATAAAGTTGCGCAGTTCGCGAACATTGCCGGGCCAGGTATGTTGCATCATGACAGACAGCGCCTCATCCGTGAATGATTTTTTCCCCAGACCCTTGTGGCTGAGGTCGGCGACGAAATCAGCGACCAGCTCAGGGATGTCTTCAGCCCGTTCCCGGAGCAGAGGCAGGTGTATAGGAACCACATTGAGACGCCAAAAAAGATCGGCCCTGAAATTTCCGGCTTCAATTTCTGCTTCAAGGTTTTTATTCGTAGCTGCAAGAACCCGGACATTGACCTGGATGATCTGATTGCCTCCTACTCGTTCAAAGGTTTGTTCTTGGAGGATGCGCAGGATTTTCGCCTGGGTTTTCATGCTCATGTCCCCAATTTCGTCAAGAAAGAGCATACCGCCGTCAGCCTGGTCAAATTTACCCCTTTTGCTCGTCTGGGCTCCAGTAAAAGAGC